>ERZ1035032.1506-NODE-1506-length-14371-cov-5.250629_pt1 | contig 14371 bp, 13 predicted proteins | sample MGYA00520693_ERZ1035032 | MGnify/ENA primary metagenome ERZ1035032 (study PRJEB33766, sample SAMN09781740) | gut metagenome | biome: gut microbiome | host: Homo sapiens | place: Madagascar | study: EMG produced TPA metagenomics assembly of the PRJNA485056 data...
ACCCTGAACCCTGAACCCTGAACCCTGAACCCTTTAAAGCAGTGTACATCTTATGAACTATCTATCTTATCTCTTTCTTGTGATCATCGCCCTTCTCTTGATGATCCTCTACGACTTATACGCAGCCTTCCTGCTCGCCGCCACGCTCCTTCTGGTGCCGCTCCTTGCGCTTGCGCTGGGATATGCGGCGCGCCGATCGGTATCGGTGACGTTTTCTGCCCCGCACCGCACACATAGAGGAGCGGCCGCCGAAGTATGCCTCACCGCCAAAGGCCGCTTCCTCCCCCTTGTCTCTTCGCTCACGGCAACGATGGCAGGGAAGGAATACGACAGCTATGAAACAGAGAAGGACGAGACACGCTTCTATTTCCGAGTAGACACCGCGCATGCGGGACGCATCACGCTCCCTGCGCCCCGCCTTTCCTGGAAAGACCCGTTCGGATTTTTCCATTTCCAAAAAGACACGAAAGCCGCCACGCTCCTCGTCCTGCCCCGTCCGATGGGCGACTACGCACATACGCTGAAGAGTCTCCTTCGCCTCTCCGGCAGTGAAGAGGTGGAATACTTCGGCGCGACGCCCTACCAGCCGGGGGATAATCCACGCCTCATCAACTGGAAGGTGACGGCCCGCACAGAGGATATCTATGTCCGTGACCGCATGCCCGCAGACGATGCGCGCCTTATCCTCGCGGCAGACTATGAAGAGGATGATGCCCTGCGGGATCTTCTCGCCGATGCACTCCTTTCCTGCGGCCTCGCTCTCACGGCAGCGCGTATGCCTTTCCGTTTCGCGTGGATGACGATCCATGGCGAGGAGATCATCACCTCCGTCAAGGACAAGGCCGGCTGGGAAGAGGCTGTCGCCGAGTTCCTCCTCGCCGGTGGTGAGAATGCGCTGAAGACCAGCCATCTCTCCCCCCTCCTTCCGATCTGCTACCTGACAGGAAATCCTACGCCTGCCATTTCGCCCGTTCTGCACCCCTCCATCTGGTGCGTGCGTGATGCCAAGGGCGCTGCCCTTTCCGGAAAAGCCGCCATTGCCCGCGCGCTGGGAGGTGAAGCATGATGACACGCCTCCTCTCTTCTCTCGGTGCCTTCGGTGCTTCTTATGCACTCTTCTCCTACTTCGGTCTCGGTGCGCTTCCCTATGCGATTGCCGCTGCGTTCCTTGCGCCTCTTCTTTCTTTCGCTCTTGCCAGACTGCCCGGCAGGCACCGGCTGCCGCTTCTTGCGCTCCTTGCCCTCCTCCTTCTCTCGCTCCCGCTCCTTATGAGAGATACCTTCCTTTCGAGCCTCCTCTCTGCGCTCATTCCTCTCGTCGATACGCTCAAAGAGCCATATGACATTGACATGACTGCACCGCTTGCGAAAGCCATCGCAAGCCCGGCTCTTGCCAAAGGGTGGCTCGCCTGCCTTCTCTCCATCTTCTTTACGGCCGGCGCATGGTCGAAAGCGGCCCGCGCGATGGCAGCGCTTCTTTCCTTTTTCCTCATTCTCTTCGGCTTCTACTTCGGCGTGAACCCGCCCGCTCTCGCCATTCTCTGCTGCGCCTCCTACGGCCTTTCCGTCTTCGCCTCTCTCAAAAACCACGGACTCGGCATGCCGGAGATCCCCACCCTCGCTCTAACCCTGCTTCTGGGCGCAGGGCTCCTCCTCGCGCTCCCGGAAAGCCGATATGAGCAGCCCGCGATCTTCTCTCGCATGCAGGAGAAAATCATCGGCTGGACAGACCCCTATGACCCGATCTTCCACGCCGGCAACGCCTACACGGGCATGATGAAAGGCGCCGCCGGACACCAGCGCCTCGGCAGCCATGCCAGCATCCGCTATACAGGCCGCGTCATCGCAGACATCGAAGCGACAAGCGCTAAGCACCTCTACATCCGAAGCTGGACCGGCGGCCTCTACGAAGACAGCCGCTGGAAGGACTTCCCAGACAGCACCTATGACGGGACAGAAGCCCTCTTCGCCAAGAACCAGGGCGAATGGTACGACCAAGGGGCCTGGCTCATGGAGGTCGCAGCCAGAAATCCATCGATCTCCCAAAAGCTCTTGAACTACACCAAAGAGAATGACCTTTCCGCCTTCAAGAAGCCCTTCACCCTCGCTGCCCTCTACGAAAAGAGCCGCTTCCTGCTCCTCCCCTATGATGCCGACTTCGGCGGTCCCTACTTCCAGTATGACCGCTCGCCGATCTCCCGCGAGGGCAAGGCCTACAGCACCGACGTATGGGAGTTCCCTGCCGGTGCGCTCCTCTCGATGATGGCTCGCGAATCCATCCAAGACCCCTACTACACGACCTATCTCGAAGCAGAAAAGCGTTACCGCCGCTTCGTCTACGCGCACTACCTCACCATTCCGGAAGAAACACGCGACGCCATCGCCTCGCTGGGCAAGATCGAGCCCGCACAAAGCCTTTCCGAGAAGCGCGCACGCATCGACGCCATCCGCCATTTTCTGGAGGATCACTACACCTATACGAAAAATCCCGGCAGAACGCCTGCGGACAAAGACTTTATCTCCTACTTCCTGACCGAAAGCAGGAAAGGCTACTGCACCTCCTTTGCCTCTGCCGCCGTCATGCTGCTCCGCGCCTCGGGGATCCCGGCCCGCTATGCAGTCGGCCTTTCCGTAGACAGGGAAGATCTCCGGAATGCCCCTCTGACCAAGGAAGGGCTCCACGCCCTCTCCGTCAATGATCACCACGCCCACGCCTGGGTCGAAGTCTATGTCGATGGCCTCGGCTGGCGTCCCTGTGAAATGACCCCGGGAAGGGAAGGGGAGGAAAATCCCTTCCCCATCCCGCCTGACAAGCAGAAAAATGAACAGGGCGCGCCGGACAAACCGGCCGACGAGAAGAACACACGCGAGGAAGCGCCGAAAGAGCAGCCGCCTGCGCCGCAGCAACCACAACAGCGACCGCAACCGCAGCAGCAACCAGAGCAGCAGCCGCAGGGACAGCCCCCGCTCTCCCAGCCGAGGACGCCGGACGCCCCCGTTTCCCGCCCGCTTCTCCCGATGCTGCTTGCCTTCCTGCTCATGCTTGCACTTCTTTCCGCCTATCCGCTCTACCGCATGACAGCCGCCTCCCGCCTCCTCGCCAAAGCACTCACGGATGATGCCCACTTCAAGCGCCTCATCGCCTACGCGGACCGCCTCGCCCACTGGGCAGGCCTTCCGACTCGCGGCTCCTACGAAGACAGAAAATCCGCCTATGCCAAAGATCCGCGCTTTGCTGACTTTGTCCCCATGCTGACCCGCCTCGTCGCCGCTCGCTTCTCCGGAAAGCCCCTCACCAATGAGGAAAAGAAAATCATCCTCTCTATCGTGAAGCAGACAAGGGCTCGCTGTCTGTCCGGTCTCTCGACCTGGGAAAAATGGAAATTCCACTGGAAGAAATTGTGATCTGACAAGAATCCGACAGTAAGAATTGCAGAATACACCCCGCCATGCTAAAAAGTGCTGTGAAAATAGGACTCCATTTTCACAGCACTTTTTTTGGTTGGGCTCATCATCCCTTTGATGACACCATCTGCCGTATGCAAAACAAGCCGGCTCTCTGCTCACTCAGGCGCAGCCGCTCCCCCGGCCTCATCCCGAAGCGACTCGATGGTGAAGTCCATGAACTTGTCACGGATGCTCCATGCCGGGCTTTTCATGCGGCAGCCGAAAGAAATGCAATACGCCGTCTCAGGCAGGGGAATATGCACCATGTCCGCTTTTCGGGTATCGAGCAGTGTGTGATGCAGCAGATTCTTCGGCGCAAACAAAGCGCCCACGCCTAAGAGGCAGAGATCGATCAACGTACCCATGTTATCCGAACGGACAACGATCTGCGGCGTGAAGGGTGCCGCGGCGAGGTATCGGGCTTCGACAGCACCTGCGATATTGTGGGGATTCGTGGTGATGAAAGGACAGGCAGCCAACCGGCTCATATCCGATAGTCGCGCGTCTTCCAATTCTCGGATGTCTGCCTCGGTCATGCCCGTGGTTTCTTTGAGCAGTTTTCTGGACACGAGAAAGCTGATCTCTTCCTGATAGATGGTCTTCACATCGATGCCGGGCGGAGCCTCCGTGAAATGGGCGATGGCGAGATCGATGTCTCCTTCCTGCAGCTGTTTCGTGAGACCTTCGTTGCTTCCTTCCACCAGGTCAAAAGTGACTTTGGGATGTTTCTCCCGAAAAGCGGCGATGAGCGTCGGCAGCAGATCACGTTCACGGACGAAGCCGACCCCGATTGTGAGATTGCCGGCTTCTTCATTCGCGATGTCTTTCAGCGTGCGGGAGAGGGCTTCTTCTCCGCGGGTGAACTGCAGGGCATAGGCATAGAAGACTTTGCCCGCATCAGTAAGCTCGAGCGGCACATGGCGTATGAGAAATTTCATGCCCCATTCTTTTTCAAGGGCGGCCACGTTCGCAGAGAGGGTCTGCTGCGTCAGATGCAGCTTTTCTGCCGCGCGTGTGAAGTTCTTCTCCCGCGCCAACATGATGAAGTAATTCAAAGATTGAAAGTTCATGCAGCCTCCTTTTATCACAAATATCTTTTGTGATCTCTACCGTATGAAACAGTTAGACTTGGTTCTTTACTCGCATTATACTATGTGCAGAACGCGGGAACAAGAGATATCCCAAGAAATAGTTATTTACAGAAAGAAGGAACACCTTATGAAAAAGAATATCAATAAAGAAGTCCTTGCCGGTCTTACAAAACTCTCTGAAGAAAACAGTCTCTTCGGCTACCTAGCTGCCAAAAGAATGTACCGCGCGGACTGCGTCTGCCATCTTGTGAAACTCCCCTTTGATTTCAAAAAATGGTGATCCAGCACTGCCTGCACCTCGGGCATTGTTTATACACCTGCAGCAAAAACTTTCCGGAGACATTTCCCATACCGATTTCTCCGGAAGGAAAGCCTCCTTCCCTAGAAGGGAGGGAACCGCGAAAGGGGAGCCCGCTGCTGACCATCTCTCCGGAGGGCGAATGCCCTTTTTTCCAGACCGCGCAGACAGCGGACTCTCTCCCTGATCCCACCTGACACATCCATATCTCCATCCAAAGGCTGCGAAATCTTTCCGTGGCCTTTTTATTTGGTCGATTTTCCCCTTTACCCCTCTCTAAAAAGAAGAGATCCTAAAAAGCGCAGGCGCCTTTCACCGCCCCTTTTCTCTGCAAGGCGTCCGTTGTATACTAAGTAGGTACATATAAAAACAGGGCAACAATCCATTGGGTAAGGACGGATGAACATGGTACTTTTAGAAATCTTATGGAATGATATATTTCCCCTCTTTGTCTTCATCGGCTGCGGCTGGTTTCTGGACAGTAAATTCAAGCTCGACATCTCCACGTACACGAAACTCACCATCTATGTAGTGCTTCCGTGCTTCGTGTTTTTTAGCATGTATAAATACCAACCGACGCCTGCTGATCTGGCGCTGCTCCCAGCGGGACTCATTCTGCTCGCGCTTTCCTACATGATCTCTCAGGGGCTTTCCCATTTCTTTACAGGAAATCCGACCAAGCGGTCCGACTTTTCGGCGGTCTCCACCTTTTCCAATGCCGGCCACCTCGGTGCCGCGCTGGTGGTTCTCGTCTTCAGCCACGCGCCCTTCGCCTCTGGCGGAGAAACGCCCTGCCTGGATGAAGCCATGGGAAACATGGCTCTGCTCATGATCCTCATGAATATCGCCGCGAATACATGGGGCGCTGCACTGATCCGAAGAAAGCAGGAAAGTCTCAAAAACCTCTTTCTGATGGTCTTCAAAGCGCCTGTCCTCTATGCCGCCCTGCTCGCAGTCCTGATCCGTGTGAGCGGCTTCTCTCTCGAAGGCACCTTCGTCTATCCGGTGCTGCACCACTTCACCGGCGCCTTCATCGTGCTTGTCACCATCACCATCGGCGTACAGCTTCACCGCACGCATCGGGTGCGTCTCAATGGATTCATGGCCGCCGCTGCGACGTTAAAGCTCATCCTTTCGCCGCTCCTCGCGTTGCTTCTGATCTCCCTTTTCGGCACATTCTCACCGATCGCTTCCCAAGTCTTTCTCATTTACGCTGCGATCCCCTCCTCCATCATGCTGGTGCTCTACGGCGCAGAGTATAGAGAACATCCAGCGCTCCTGACACAGGCAGTCATCCTAAGTATCCTGGCCAGCGTCTTCACCCTGCCGCTTGTCATTTACCTCGCAGGGCTGTGTTTCCCGGTTCATCTGTAAGGAGGCAGCGTCATGGCATTTTTACAAATTATTTCTGATAATATCCTTCCGCTTCTGGTCTTCGTAGCCATCGGCTATTTTCTGGACCGCCGCTTCACGCTCGATGTCAAATCCCTCACGAAGCTCACATTCTACATTGTCCTGCCGAGCTTTATCTTCTATAGCATCTACGTAGCGAAAATCGACCTCACGATGCTGAATGTCTTCCTCATGTCTTTTGTGCAGATGTTCCTCATTGGATTCATCGCCTGGATGGCGGGGAAAATGCGGGGCATGAGCATCGCGAAGACGGAAGCCCTGAAAAACGGCACCATGTTTTCCAATAACGGAAACATCGGCATTGCACTCATCGCTCTGGTCTTCGGCAACGCGCCCTACCTCATCGATGGAGAGGCGCCCTATCTCGCAGAGGCCAGCGCCTGCGCGACCATCATGCTCGTACAGATGAATATGTCCCTCAATACCTTGGGACTCTATCAGGCAGGCAAAGGAAAACTCACCCCGCGAGACGCACTCTCCGTCGTCTTCCATATGCCTGTCATCTATACACTGGTCACAGTCTTTGCCATCAAATTTTCCGGGTTTGACATGACACAGCTCTTCATTTGGCCGGTCTTTGAAAATTGTGCGAATGCACTGGTCGCCATCGTCATGATCGCCCTCGGCATGCAGATCCACAGAAGCACCATTTCCTTTGGCGACCTCGATGCCTGGATCGGCTGCTTCATCCGCCTCGTCGTCGGCCCCATCTGCGGTTACTTCATGATTCAGGTCTGCGCCCTCATCGGTATCCATTTCTCTCCGGTCATCAATCAGACCATCCTCATCATGTCTTCTGTCCCCGCCCCCGTAAACTCCGTCCTCTATGCCGTCGAATTTCACAACTGCGAAGACTTTGCGACCGAGCTGGTCATGATGAGTACCTTCCTCTCCTGCATCACCATGACCAGCGTCATATACCTCGCCCGCATCCTCTTCCCGATCGGATGATGAGCGATAAATCAATCAAAAAAGGCTATGCCATCGTACTTCGATGGTCATAGCCTTTTTTTGATGTCCCAGCCCTGAGAGCCGCCAAAAGGCGGGAAATTCCCTCACGGCACGAACTTATACCCGACACCCCAGATGGTCAGGATGTGCTTCGGATGCGCCGGATCTTCTTCCACCGCTTCGCGGATGCGATTGATATGGACAGGGACCGTAGCCGTATTGCCGAGTGAATCCATCCCCCAGATGCGCGTATAGAGAGTTTCCCGGCTGTACACCACATCCGGATGGAGCATGAGATATTCCAGCAGCTTGAATTCCTTATTCGGCAGCATCTTTTCCTCGCCACGCACGAAGACGCGGTGCGTATCTGCCTCAAGCGAGATATCCCCCAGCGTGATGCGCTGTCCTTCCTTCATCTTTCCTTTGAGACGTTCATACTGCGAGAGCTGCGACTTCACTTTCGCGACCAGCACGCCGGGAGAGAAGGGCTTCTCGATATAGTCATCCGCACCAAAGCCCAGCCCCCGGATCTGGTCGATCTCCGTCCGCTTTGCCGTGACCATCATGATCGGGATGTCGAGCTTATTGCGGAGCTTTCGACAGATCTGAAAACCGTCCATCCCCGGCAGCATGACATCCAGAAGGATCAGATCATACTCGCCGGTCAGTGCTTCCGTCAGCCCCTTTATCCCATTGATTTCCACCGTCACCTGATATCCGCTGACTTCCAGATAATCCTTCTCGATAAAAGCAATGTCTTCATCATCTTCGATGATCAATATACGTGTCATGACCTTTCCTCCTTCGGAAAAGAAATCTGAACCAGAAGTCCGTGCGGCGTTCGATTGGCCACAGACAGCGTGCCATGCATGAGTGTGACCGCCCGCTTGACGATAGCAAGCCCCAGCCCGCTCCCTTTATCCGTATGGCTTCTCGCCAGATCCGTCCGATAAAAGGCCTCCGTGAGACGAGCTAGCGCCTCCTCCGGTACGCCGCTCCCATCATCAGCGATCGAGAGATGGATCTCGTGAGCGACCGCCTCCACCGTCACAGCGATCCGCACCGTCTCTTCTTTTTTATACCGAATACTGTTCGTGATGAGATTCTCCAAGATGCGCTCCACGAGGAGCGTATTTCCCACCATTCTGTACACCCCTTTGCTTTCGATCCGGAAATCTGCCCCCTGCTTTTCCCAGAGGAGCCGATTCTCATCGATGAAATTCGTAACCAGCCTCGAAAGGTCAAGCGGTACAAGCGTCAGCGCCTTCTCCCCCAGATCCATTTTCGTCAAAAGCTGCAGCTGATCGATCAGACGTCCCAAGACCTCCGATTTCTTCTCGATCACGCGCAGATAATGCTCCTCCTTTTCCGGCGTATCTGCCACATGGTCGAGAAGCCCTTCTATATAGGCGCGGATCGCCGTCAGCGGCGTACGGATATCATGCGAGATACTGGCGATGAGTTCCTTCCTTCGCGCCTCATCCTCTTCCCTCTCCCGAAGCGACGCAGAGAGCTTCTCCGCCATCAGATTGAACGCCGACAGCGCCGGTGTAAATTCATCCTTCCCCTCATGGGACAGACGGACGGAAAGATTTCCCTGCTGCACCTCGTGGGCCCCTCGCTCCAGCTCCTGCAAAGGCACCAGAATCCGCCGGACGATGAATCGCGACAGCCCATAGGAGACCAGACCGATAAAAATCACCAGCGAGATCACGATGAAGCGATTGCTCGCACGGAAGGCCGCCTCGATCGCCACATCACTTCGGTTCACCGGCTTGTGAGAGAGCATGTAGAGATGGTACACATGTCCGGCGATCCTGTTACGCTCCATAAAAGAATACTGCCCCATCCGCGTTTCGCTGTACGTTCCATTGACCTCTCCCTCATCCAGCTCCTGCTGCACCTTCTGCCGCTTGAGGTCCTCTACCATCTGCTGATACACATCATTTCCATACTGCAGAGTGACCTCCCCATCCCGGTAGAGCACCACATACGACTGGATCGGATCCAGAATATCCAGTACCCAGTGATCCTCGAGCGACTCCTTCGAGTGCCGGATATGATGAAAGATCAAGGTCCTGACCACCTGGCTCATGACCTGAAACTGGAAACCACTCTCCGCCATCACATGATTCCCGCTCTTCGCATACAGGTACAGTCCGGAAAAAGAGGACACGAGTACAAAGAACGTCATCAAAAATGGCAGAATGCACATCGAGACGTGCGATAGGATAAGACTTCTCTTGATCGTCATAGGAACTCCTTCGAGTCTCAGGATCTCCGGATTTTGTGATGGGTGCGCACCAAGCCCTCTTTGCTCCCGCTGAAGCTGACGGTCTGCTTTCCCGCCAAGAGGAGATGCAGGTTGCGATGCGCTTCCTTCTCCGCGGTGCCTTTATGCGATGATGGCACCATAAACCTGAAACTATTCCTTTCCATCATAAGCAATCCCATCTCATCTGGCAACCGGCATTCCCACAGTTTATCTTTCCTTTAAGCATTCCAACCGTTTTTGTAAAGCCTTGCAGGTAAGCTATAGCCATAGATATTCCCTATTTTGAAGGAGGCCCTATGTATACCACACTTCGCAAGCACCCCTACCTCACGCTTCTTTTCGTTTCCCTCTTTCTCTATCTCATCGGCAACCAGCTCCTTCCCATCACCGACACCGCTGAGTCGAACTACGCTCTCACCGCCAAGGAAATGGTCCTCTCAGATGACTGGATCTCTCCACAGATCTACGGACACTACTGGTACGACAAACCGATCTTTTACTACTGGGAGCTGGCGCTTTCCTACACGCTCTTTGGTTTCAATGAAATGGCATCCCGCCTGCCCGCCGCCCTTCTCGGCAGTACCTCCATCCTCTTCACGTACTGGTTTGCCCGCCATGTCTACAGCGAAAAGATCGGCTGGCTCTCTGCCATCATCCTTGGTACCTCTGTCGAATGCTGGCTCCTCTCGAAAGCCATCATCACTGACACGACGCTCTTCCTCTTCATGAGCATGGCGATCGCCTTCTTCTACCTGGGCTATGCCGAAAACAGAAGGTACTACTACCTCTGCTACATAGCCGCCGCCTTTGCCGTTCTCACCAAGGGACCCATCGGTCTTCTCCTCCCCGGTCTTGCCGCCCTGCTCTTCCTTTCCTATAACAAAGACCTCGAAGAAATGAAGCACGTCCATCTCTTCTCCGGCTTCACCCTCTTCGCCGTGATCACCGGCGCATGGTACGGCACCATGTGCTACCTCCACGGCTCTGATTTTCTACTGAATTTCCTCGGTGTCCACAATTTCCTTCGCGCCACCGTCTCGGAGCATCCAAGCCAAAACAAATGGTATTACTACCTCATGATTTACTTCATCGGCTTTGCCCCCTGGAGCTTCTCGATCCCCTATAGTCTCACAAAAAAATGGAGATTCGGTGCGCTGGACTTCAGAAACGCATCGAATGTGACGCAGCTGCTCCTGATCTATTTCGTCGTCGTCAATCTTTTCTTTACACTCATTGCCACCAAGTACACCACCTACACATTCCCGGGCCTCTTCGCCCTTGCGATACTGACAGCCGTTCTCTACCAAGACCTCACATGGCGCTTTGAAAGGATCGGCTGCGCAGCCATCGCCATCTACACTCTCCTTACTCTTTTCATCGCCCCCGGCATCATGCTTCATCGCTCCGGGAAGGAAGCCGGGCAGGCTCTCGCCCGGATGGACACCACAGGCAAGACCATCGCCTTCCTGCATGACTATCGCACCTCCACGGTCTTCTACAGCGGGCAAACGATCTACCGAGCCGAGCCTGCTCTCAAGATCGATGCTATGCGACCCGGCACCCTCTCTTGGAATGCGAAGAATGTCATGCCGTTCATCGCAGAAGAAGACCTTCTGCAGAGAGACAATGTGATCCTGATCACGCAGGACAAAAGCCGGGATCCCTACCTTGTCGCCTTCAAAAAGGCAAATAAGATGAGCGAGCTTCCCATCCCCGGCCTGTACGACTTCTGGATCTGCCTGCCTGCATGAGCTGCCCCTTCGCCTGCATTCTCCGCCTCCGTCGCGGCTTCCCCTTTACTTTTTCGAGAAAATGCGATATACTATGAAACATCATCTATGGCGGTGTAGCCAAGCGCTAAGGCGTGGGGCCTGCAAGCCCCTTATCCCCGTGTTCAACTCCGGGCACCGCCTCCAACCATCACACTCCTGCACTTGCAGGAGTTTTTTTTCTGCAGAAACGGGCTATCTTTGATAATTTCAAAGATAGCCCGTTTCTGCGGAATGGCCTGGCCTGCGATAGTGAAAGCATCGGCATCCGTATAGCCATAGTGGTAGTTGCCCTCCCATTTTCTAACGAAACGCACACGTTCTCAGACCGCATCCCCCGCCTCCTGCTTCTGCCGGCTGCGATGATGTGTATCCTGGTCGATTCCCTTCGGCTTGAAGACCATCAGCATGATCGAACCGGCAACAATGAGTGCACCGCCCAACCATGATGCAGGCGCCATGATTTCATCCCAAAAAGCCCAACCAAAAATGACATGAAACAAGATTTCACTATACATCAAAAAAGAAACGACCAGCGAATTGACATGCTGAAACGCCCATGTCATAAACATCTGCGCCGATAAGGCAAAAAGCCCCAGCCCAATGACAAAGAACCAGTCTCTCCCCTGCGGCAAGATCCATGACTCATTCCCGGAAATCGACAGCCCGACAAGAATGCTGAAAATCTGAAAATAAAAAACAATTTCTGTATTTGAGCGAAATCCTTTCTCTGCAAGACAGCTGATCACCACGTAAGCAGCTGCAGAAAAAAAGCCGCCACCGATTCCAAAAAGCGTATACATATTAAATGCATTGAAATTCCAGATCTGCACCACGCAAAGGGTCCCGATCGCAATGAAAAGCATCCCAGGAATCGCTTGACGGGGAAGTTTTTCTTTCAAAAAAATCGGAGACAGGAGACACATAAAGAAGGCAGCGAGCTGTGAGAGGATTTGTGAATCCCCCAGCGTCAGCCCTTCTATAGACAAAAAATAAAAAAAGAGTGCAATGCTGCCAAAAAGCCCTCGAAGGCATAACATGCACTTATGCTTCCCTGAAAAGAAATGCTCCTTCGTCTGCAGGCAGAGGAGAGGAATAAAGAAAAGTCCTACGATCCCGCGAAAGAGCGTCATCTCTCCTGATGGCATCTCCGGTAGCCACTTGGCACAGGCTGACATGAAGGTGAAGGAGAGCGAGGCCAGTATCGTTGTCACGACCCCCATGGTAATGCTGCTGCGTTTTCGTTTCTTCGACCTCAAAGCCATTTTTAACCGTTTGAATGGCTGATATATCACCCTCGGTTGTTCCATTAAATCTGCCTCTTTTCTTTCTGTTTTCTTGATTATAATGTTTGTGTGAGAGCTGATTCAATGGATAATTTGTAATTTATGTGCTTTATTGTTCGCTTTCTTTTATTTGTATTGGAAGTGAATAAGTAAGACCTGCATGACTTCCCATAAAAAAAGAGGTCATCTTTGACTTCATCAAAGATGACCTCTTTTTATCCCTAGGGAAACACTGATTCAATCGTTGTCAGATTTTACTCTTGAATTTTTATGCATGGCGAGTAATAACCTGACGCGAATAGTGAGCTATTTAAGGAAGGCTATGACGAAGCTATGTATAAAAATTCTTGTAGAATCTGACTCTGCGATTGAATCAGCGTTTCCCTAGTCCTTCGGAACCGGACCATATTTATTTTTCTTATTCTGCCCCGGGAAGAACGCAAGCAGGATCACCGCTGCCATGAAGATCACTGCGATCGTCCGTGTAGCAGTGAGTTGCGAGCCCAGGTACTCTCCTCCGAGCTGATTGATAGCAAAGAGGATCGCGAAGAAGATCCAGTAATAGATATGAGAAAGCCCCAGATCTGACATACGCCGCATCGCAAGGCTGATGAGGGAAATGAAGCAGAGCGTCCCCAGGATCAGAAACGTCATGATGTATGCATTCGCATCTCCCACAAAAAGCTCAGGCTTAAAGCAGGTGAAGGCGAACATGAAGGCAGCCGGAATGCCGACGGTCAGCATCTTGGGGATATAGGATCTGCGGCTGATACGACCCACGGGATCAAAGAACGTGGAAAACAGGCGTCCCAAAGGTCCCTTTGCCTGTTTCTTTTCTTCCGCTTCGACAGCCGCCTGATCAGAAAGCGCTTTCGCTGCCTCGCTGTCCATGAGAGCGATCGTGAAGCTCTTGTCGCCCTTCGCCGGGCGTGTCACAAAGATCGAGGTCACGGTATCTGCGAAAATATCCATCGCGCTTGATGCCTGCGCTTCGCCCGCTTCCTTCGTGAGTGCCTCTATCAGCGCCTCTCTCTTCTCCGCCCGCAGCTCTGCGTAGATCGCTGCGGTCTTCTTACGGTAAATGCAGACGCCCGTGAGGGAGATCTCTTCCCCGTAGAAGGATGCCTTCTCTTCTCCTTCCGAGAGCGAATAGAACGCAATATTCTTGTCTTCGTCCCGACTCTCCTCGGTGCATGTGAAGTGATTTGCGATCATCCTAAGCGAGTCTCCGAGACGGAGTGCGCCGATCTTTCTCGTCTTTCTCTTCTTTCCCCCTGTTACGGCCTTACCCGCAGTCTCAGAGATATCCGGAATATCAAAATTCATTGCCATAGCCATCACCTGTTTTCTAAAAATTTTCACTTTACCTATTATACCTTCTTGCCGGCAGGAAAGAAATAAAAAAGAAGCCGCTCCGGAGAGCAGCCTCTTTTTCATTTCGTATTAGTCCACCAGGGCAATGATGACCTGAGGAGCGTTGTCGCCGAGACGAGCTTCTACCTTGACAATGCGGGTATAGCCGCCATTGCGTTCGGTATAATTCTTAGCGATTTCGTCAAACAGTTTCTTTGTAACAGCTTTATCCATGATGTAAGCTTCAGCCTGACGACGAGCATGCAGATCGCCTCTCTTAGCGAGGGTGATCATCTTGTCTGCGACGTGGCGAAGTTCTTTGGCCTTAGCTTCCGTGGTGGTGATGCGGCCATACTGGAAAAGAGAAGTTACGAGACTGCGCAGCAGAGCCTTGCGAGCACCGCTGATTCTTCTGAGTCTACTACGTGCCATTTCTTTCCTCCTATAAAACTATCAATCCTTGGCGTTTCCATCCTTCAGACCAATTC
>ERZ1035032.1507-NODE-1507-length-14364-cov-5.367671_pt1 | contig 14364 bp, 10 predicted proteins | sample MGYA00520693_ERZ1035032 | MGnify/ENA primary metagenome ERZ1035032 (study PRJEB33766, sample SAMN09781740) | gut metagenome | biome: gut microbiome | host: Homo sapiens | place: Madagascar | study: EMG produced TPA metagenomics assembly of the PRJNA485056 data...
ATTCTTTTGAAACATATATAATGTCACACAAAAAAAACATTTTGTTAATCAATGCAGAAGGTGTACAAGCCATCTGTATGGCTCGTTCATTGCGCAAGCAAGGACATCGTGTCGTTGGTTTCTGCAATCATAAGATGACGAGCGGATATGCAACGAAATGGCTGAGTGAAAAACATGTATCACCAGATGTTACGTTGCAAAGGAATGAGTTTGAGAAGTTTCTGTTTGCTTATATCAAAGCAAACAAAGTGGATGCAATTATTCCATTGGCTGATGATGGAGCGGAGTTCTTAAGCAAGAACAAGGAGCGTATCGAAGCTATGGGGGTGATTTGCGCCATACCGTCGTTTGATGTGTTCAACATTGCAAATGACAAGCAAAAACTCATGGAGTTGTGTGAGAAGTATAACTTATCACATCCGAAGACACGTGAGCTGAATCCTAAGGACTTAAAGCCTACAACCGATTATGTTGGTTTCCCGGCAATGATAAAGCCAAATCTCTCGCAAGGAGCTAAAGGTATTGTGAGAGTGGACAATATGAAGGAGTTGGAAGAAAAGTTCCCGGACATATACAAACAGTTTGGTGCTTGTACTTTGCAACAATATGTCGATCAACCAGACTATTACTATAATGTGATGATGTATCGCGACAAGCGAGGATGCATTGTAGGACAGACAATCATTAAGATTAGAAGATTCTTTCCGTTGAAGGGTGGAACAAGCTGCTATAGTGAAACAGTGGAGCATCCTTTCCTTTTGAAAGAATGCGAGGAGGTGCTTAATAAGCTTGGTTGGGTTGGCTTTGCCGACTTTGACGTGTTGGAGGATAAGCATAGCGGTGAGCTGAAGATAATAGAGATAAATCCTCGTGTGCCTTCAAGTTTCCAGGCTGCTTTTGCTGCAGAAATGGATTTTGGACGCATATTCATGGCGGATTTGTTTGATGAGCCAATGCCTAAATTTGAATATAAGACCGGAAAACAAGTAAGATGGATGGGATTGGACGTAATGTGGTTCTTGTTCTCCCCTGACAGATTTAAGTTTAAACCTTCTTGGTTTAAGTTCTTTGGAAAGGATGTCAGCTATCATGACGGTGCCTGGAATGACCCATTGCCAATGTTGGCAGGAATGTTTGCTGGTGTAGTGAAGTATTTAAACCCTGAGTTTAGAAAAGCAAAATTAAAAGGATAATGAAGAAGATATTGATAACAGGTGCCAACAGTTTTGTTGGTACATCGATAGAGCGATGGTTGATGCGTGATCCTAATAATTATAAAGTGGACACGGTTGACACGATGAATGGTGTATGGAAACAGGCTGATTTCTCAAAGTATGACGCTGTGTTTCATGTGGCAGGCATTGCGCATGTAGACCCGAAGCCAGAAATGGCACCATTATATTATAAGGTGAACCGCGACTTGACCATTGAGATAGCCAAGCACGCTAAGGAATGCGGAGTGAAGCAATTTGTGTTTATGTCGTCGCGAATTGTATATCATGCAAGTAAGTCGTTGAAGGGTGATGTGACTAAGCGTGACACAAAACCTAATCCGAATGACTTTTATGGCGACAGTAAGCTGCAAGCTGAGAATGGCTTGAATGAATTGGCTTGCGACACATTTAAAGTGGCTAACCTGCGTCCTTGCATGATATATGGTCCTAATTCCAAAGGAAACTTCTTGCGTTTGGGATGGCTTGCTACCAAAACTCCTATATTCCCTGCATGGCACAACAAACGCTCTATGTTGTTTATAGACAATTTGGCGGAATTTGTAAAGCAGGTAATAGATCGTGAACTTGGTGGCACGTTCTATCCGCAGAACGCTGAATTGGCTGATACGGTAGAGATAGTGAGATACTTTGCAAAGAAGTATAACCATAAGATTTGGATTAGCAGTTTGTTTAATCCTTTCGTTTGGCTCGGCTCTTTCTTCCTGCCACAGTTGCCTAAGATGTTTGCAAGCAGCTACTACGAACCAGAGATGAGTAAGTATGACTTCGATTATCAGATTGTAAGTTTTGAGGATTCTCTTAAAGGTTTGGAGATTTCGGATTCAAACAGAAAGATGAAGTAATGACTCTGTTTCAAGAACTCATACTGATTTCTTTAGGCAAATGTGAACAATTCTCTCGCAGGTTGACTGATAAGGATTGGGCTTCTGTTTACACGGAAGCCCAACGGCAATCGCTTGTAGGTGTATTGCTTACTGGTGTGGAGAAGGCTATAGCTTCGGGTGAGAACAAACCGAAGATATTGATGGCATGGATTGCCAAAGGATTGGCATTGGAGAATAGAAACAGGCTGCTGAATGCAAGATGCAAGGAGCTAACCGATGTCTTTAATGATTTGGGTTTGCGCAGCTGTGTGCTGAAGGGACAAGGTGTTGCTATGCTTTATCCTAATCCGTTGCGACGCCAGTGTGGAGACATTGACTTGTGGGTAGAAGGAAACAGAGATGATATCTACAAGACACTAAAAGCAAGGTGGAAGGTGGGAGAGACCGTGATTCATCATGCTGAGGTGGAGATATTCAAGGACACGCCTACAGAGATTCATTTTGTACCGAGTTTTGCTTACAGTCCTTTTCTTTACCGCAGGTACAAAAGATTTTTCAAGAGGTGGGCAGACAGGCAGTTTGACAACTATATGGAGTCGGTAGGCTTTGCTTGTCCAACGCCCGACTTCAATGCTGTGTATTCGTTGATGCATATCTTCCATCATGTGTTGCATGAGGGAATAGGGTTGCGACAGTTGCTTGACTATTATTACATACTAAGGAGTCTGGATAAAGAGCAACGGGTGCAAGTGTTTGAGGAAATGAGGCACTTGGGCTTGGCTAAGTTTGCTGAGGCTGTGATGTATATGGAACAGCAGATGTTTGGACTGGAACCGGAGTTCTTGTTGTGTAAACCAGATGGAAAGACAGGAAGACGTCTGTTGGAGGAGATAGAATTGGCAGGGAACTTCGGGAAGTATGACAAACGCTACCAACATGTGGACAGAAAGAGCAGAATGGATGTGTATCTGCATAATGTAAAGAGAAACTTTGTGTTCTTTAAGTTTGCTCCAGGCGAAGTGTTGTGGGCTCCGATATGGAAGCCATGTCATTTTGTGTGGAGAAAGATAAAAGGATATTCATAATAGAAAACTATAATCATGATTTATAAATTCTTTAAACGTATTTTTGACTTTGTATGTGCCTTCCTTGGCATTGTGGGTACTTCACCGATTTGGATTGTTTCCATTATCCTTACTGAACTGAGTGACCCAGGACCTTTGTTTTACTTTGCCAACCGTGTGGGCAAGGACAATAAGAAGTTTAAGATGTGGAAGTTCCGTTCCATGCGTGTGGCAAGAGGGGCTAATGAGGCTTCGCTGCGTCCTGATCAGGACCGCATATTCTGGTGGGGTAAGATTATGCGAAGACTGAAGATTGACGAGCTGCCTCAGTTGATGAACATATTGAACGGTACTATGTCGATTGTTGGTCCGCGTCCTGCTGCTGTTGACCAAGTGGATATCACACGTGGTGGAGCGAATGCTATTGCCGCTACCGTGCCTTGCGGATTGACATCACAGTCAAGTCTGTGGGATTATATCTATGGTGACCAATTCCCCGACGAGCAGGAATACAACGAGAAGGTATTGCCCATCCGCTTGAAACTTGACGTGTATTATGTTAAGCACGCCTCTTTCTTCGGCGACATCAAACTGATTGTCTGGACTGTCATTGCTATCCTATATACTGCTTGTGGTAAGTATCCACAGTGGATGCATGATAAGTTGGTGGGGTATGCTCAAAAAGTTCACTAATATGAGAATAAACGATTCATTTTCAAAAGTCAATCTCTGCTGTAACGAACTTCTAATCATCAAGGAAATCCTTAAAACGAAGGAAGCTGATGATTTCTGTTCCCGTATACTGGCTATTTATGCGATGGTCAGGGTTGACGACATTATGAAGATATGGGGGAATACGATACCCAAAAGCGACAAAATCCGTTCTGATTATGAGAACATATTATGTTCGTATAATGATGGTCTTCGCAAGGGGAGGGATAAACTGGGGGCACATTTTCAATCTCCCTCTACAAGTGTGGATTTGTTTGGAAGTGTGAAAATATTTAAGGAAATAGACTATGCCAACACATTGTGTCTAATAGACCAAATCTTTGAATTTCAGGAGAAACGTGTTGGAACGGAGGTCAAAGATACCAAGCTAAACAACGATGAAGACAGAGACAAAGTTGTAGGGATTCTGAGGAATCTATATTCCGATGACAAAGCATATATAACTAATGGGGTTTTGGACTTGTTTGGAATAAATAAAGGCGGACTCATTTCATGTTCTGAAGCCCAAGGTAAAGGTCAATACCTAAGAAGCATCGAACAGATGGTCAAGGTGAGCTATGCGCTTGCATGTGGGGATTACATAGACAAGTTTGTTGCAAATCTGTTCAAGAGACTATTTGTGTGTACTGTGTATAATTTCCACGACAACCTCATCACACGCACAGACATAAATACCAATGCAGTACAATACGAAAAAGGATTTGACAAATTGTTTCTGGGTTTAATAACAGCAAAAGACAACAAGGCGGAATTAGAAACTGCTTTTGATAAGTTTGAGAACTTATATCATGTAGATGATTTTATAAAGAAGAATCGAATTGTTCGGGATCACGCTTGCGCTCATTTGGACGAGAAGAGTGATATAGTGAAAATAGAAACTGAGTTGGATAGATTTGATGTTAAGGCATTATACGAAGTATACATAAAGATGCTTGATATGTTCAACTATATCTGCAACAATGTGTTTTTGTTAAAAGCAATCGCCATTCCAAATAGAACAAGAATATATGATGCGCAGATTGAGTCGTTTCCGAACGTAGAGAACTATTATGGTGAGAAGTTTGTGTCGGAGCATAAGACAACTTTGAACGTAAAGGCTATGTTTCGTTCCATAAGGAGACATGACCAATGGTTTGATGAAGCGATAGACAAATTAAACCAATGTTTGATGTCATTAAATGAAGCAGAGTATAATGAAATCATAGATGCCATTACAGATAGACTTAGTCAGGCATATATTCCAGAAGTAGAATTATCTACCATAATAAACGCTTTATGCAATGCAAAGCGTGGATATCCTGAAAGATTGCAGCATAGCATACTTGCCATGCTGGATAACAAAGGAATAGAAAAAACCAACAAAATTCATCTGTTATGGGTGCTTTCAAGCATCTGTGTTGAGGATAAACAATATGATATTGACCACTATCTAGACTCTTTGGTTATGAAGAGAATACCCGTCTTAACAGGATATGCTACATTGGCTTACCTTCATAAGACAGTAGAAAAAACGAGGTCATGTTTTGTAAAACGAAACAGAGCACATGAAGTAAATGAACAATTCGTGAACTATTGCAAGTCACTAAATAACGTTACGGAAACGCTTGCTTTATTGCTTATGATGAATCAAAGATGGTTTCATGACACAGAATATAGCTATTACAGAAGTTACGAAACACATTATACGGAGTTTTTAGAACGTGAGATTTCCATATTCCTTGAAAAGTACTTTACCTACATAAAGCTCACAGACGATAGTGTGCGCGAGATATGTATAAAATATCTTCAAACAAAACATTATCTGTTGTTACTTTATTGGTTGGCTATTTTGGAAAAAGAGCGAAGACAAAGCCATAATGTATTTCTTGAATTATGGAATAGTAACTGTTTTTATAGAACCAGATTTGATATTCATGAAGCATTGGGAGTCGGTCTAATGACAGAATTATTTGGTCAAATAGATGTAGCGAGAGACATTTTTGAGTCTATTGTAAAAGACAATCCTATTAATGAAGACGCTATAAAAACGCTAGATCAGTTTAACAAAAGACATGAAAAATAGAATAAATCATAAAAATCAAATGAAATACTTATTAGTAGTAGCCCACCCCGATGACGAAGTTCTCGGAGCTGGTGCATCAATGTGGAAATGGAGCCATGAAGGTGACGAGGTGGATGTTGCAATTATGTGTACGGAGGCAAAGGCAAGAGCTTTCCGTCCTTCGGATGCTGAGTTGGAAGGTGACACGGATGCTGCTACCAACTATGTTGGTGTGAGCAAGAAGTATGAGGCGACGTTCCCGAATATCGAGATGAACACAGTACCACATTTAAAGTTGGTACAGTTTATTGAGAGTGCTATCCGTGAGAGTGAGCCTGACATTGTGATTACTCATCATCCTGCTGACACGAACAATGACCATCTTCAGACCTCAATGGCTTGTCAAGAGGCTATTCGTTTGTTCCAGCGTCAGCCGACAGTGAAGCCTGTGAAGGAGTTTTGGTATATGGAAGTGCCATCATGCTCGGAGTGGGCTATCAATGATGCTATGAATCTGTTCCGTCCTAACTGTTATGTTGAGGTAGGTCAGAATGGAATTCAGGCTAAGTGCAAGGCTCTTTCTATGTATCGTGGTGTGATGCGTCCTTATCCTCATCCTCGAAGTGTAGAGTATATCACAGGCTTGGCTGCTATGCGCGGAAGTCAATGGGGATGCAACTATGCTGAAGCATTCCAAGTGGTGTTGCGTAGATATTGAATATAATGAAATTATTAAAGGCTATTTGGGCATTCTGCTTCTACCTCTTTGTTCCAAGGAGGGCGAAGCGAATGCCCAATGATAGATTATAGAGAAGGAATATATAGGTTATGGAAATAAACAAGGAATTGCTTGATAAATTATTTGAGCAGGCTAAGGAGAATCCTCGTTTGCGTCAGAACTATGACTTGCGCACTTCATCGTCTGATACCAGCCAGCGTATGCTTAATGCGCTGTTGCCAGGGACGGTTGTGCCTATTCATAGGCATCCACAAAGTACGGAGAATGTTTTTCTCTTGTGCGGTAAGATTGTGGAGGTTATCTGTGATGAAAACGGCAATGAGAAAGAACGCATCCATCTTGACCCTACTGTAGGAAATTATGGTTGTGTTGTGCCACAAGGTGCATGGCACACAGTGGAAGTACTGGAACCATCTGTTATATACGAAGCAAAGGATGGAAAGTATGGTGAGGATGGAAGTGAGATGTTTGATGCTTTCAAAGCAAAGGAAGCGGAAAACAAGGAACAGGCTTCAAGTACATTCTCAAACAGTCTTGGAGATTTGAAAAAGAACATTGAGTATCTGATTGGCATGGAACGTCAGTCGGGAAGCATGGATGTCATTACTCCGCTCTATGTGTCGCGTATGCTGAATGTGTCATTGGAAGAGGTGGAGAAGGTGATGAGGGGAATGAACATATAATTTCTATTTTTAGTGTATTAGTATGCCAAATATTGAAATGTTGCAAGCCCTACATGGTGATGCTTTTATTTTACATTGTCAAAAGAATGGCAATAATGGCGTCATAGTTGTGGATGGTGGCCCCTATCGTGACTCACGAAAAATTGTGAGTCATTTAGACGCTTTAAATACCATTGACTTAATGGTATTAACTCATTATGATGATGACCATATTGGAGGAATTTTAGCATATATAAAGAAGCATAAAGCGGACAGACCTTTTCCTGTTAAGCATATGTGGGTTAATTGTGCATACGATATTCCTATTTATTCTTCTCCAAACATTTCTTTTGGACAAGCCAAGAAATTGGCAAATGAATTGAAAGAAATAAATGAATGTTTGGTAAAAGAAGGTTTCTCTGCAATAGATTGGAAAACTCCAATTATAGCAAAGAAAGAACCTATAACATTACCGTTTGCTGATATTTTAGTTTTGTCACCTGATGCAAACACTAAAGATGTTAATGACAATAATTACAGAAATGCTATACACAATGCTAATATAGGAAGGAACTACTCAAGGCAAAAGCAAGCATTAAAGAGTTCTTTGTCTGAATTGGCTTTAATGCCAAAGGAACAACCCAAAGAAAATAATATTCAAGCTGTGGTAAATAAGTCTTCTATCGCATTCATTGTGAAGAGCGATAATTTCAGTATATTAATGTTGGGAGACAGTTATCCGTGTTCGATTGTTGATAGTTTAAAGAATTTTGGTTATAGTGCAGACAATCCACTTAGTATTGATTTCGTAAAAGTGTCACATCATGGTAGCCGTAATAACATCAGCAATGAACTGCTTGATATGATTGATTGTAATAGGTTTCTTATATCAACAAATGGTGGAAATGGTACATCGTGTCATCCTGACCGCGAAACTATTGCCAATATAGTATGCCATGCGAAACGTGATATTAATATTCCTGTGCATCTTTATTTCAACTATCCTATTAAGATGATAGAAAACGTTGGTTACAAATTTTTTGAAGAAGATGAAACCGAGAAATACAATATCATTATCCATGATAATGTACAGCAAATAACAAAAGAATTGCCATGAGTATAATAGATGATTTATGTTGTCTGTCAGTCAGAATATACTGCAATGATGGAAAGTCAGAAAATGGAGGGTCTGGTACAATCATATTTGATGGAAGTCAATATTATGTGATGACAGCTGCTCACTGTATAATGTATAAACAAACCACGGAACTTTTCAAACCAGAAAATATAACACTGACTTCTTACGCATACAACAGCTTAACAACAATTAGAGTGTTGGAAATAGATTGCCGAAGTAAAATTGAGGATGATGTAGATTATGCTTTATTAAGAATTGAAAAGCCGAACATAAGTTTTGACTATCTCAATAAAATAAAACGATGTGATGAGATAGTGGATAATGATTCATTCTTTTTTTATGGATATGGAGGACCACATGTAGATAATTATGGACGGAAGTTTAATATTAAGCATAATGGACAAAATCGATGGCATTTGGTAGATGAAAATATTTCTAATCAGAGTTTGACAGCGATGGGTCTAATGGAGGGTAACTCTGGAGCTGGTGTCTTTTTTCGACGAATGGGAGTATACTATTGTATTGGGTATGTAAAGAGGTTATTAGATGAAGAAGGGTCATTCAATGACATTATTGTATTTCCCATATCTTTATTTGATGATATGCTCCCTGCAGAAACAAAAGAATCTAACTTCTTTGAAGTTGTGAAGGAATGGAATAAGAGAAATGACTTATCCCTTGAACAGGAAGAAATGGAGAGTTTTAGGGAAAATAATGTTCAATATATGCAGAACCTTGAAAGGAAAATTGCAATATTATATCCGCATATTGATGAAGCCAAAGAAAAAGTAGAAAAGCAACTTGAAAACTACTTGACAGGATTGAAATTAGTAAATAGATTACGTAAATCTCCTCATATTTACAATATATTGAAAGAAAATGAAGCAAAAGAGTTCTGTGATTTAGCAGGTGACAGAAGTTATAATTTCTGCAATTCTTCAGATGCCTTGAATGACTTTAAAAATGTCAAAGAAAAAATAAGAGGGGCGGTGTCACAAGCATTGGAAAATAATGGTGATGTAAAGCAACTGGTTAATAGTTATACCAATTATGATTTGGCTGAAAGACTTTTGATTTGTTCACTGGATTATAAAATGGAACTATGATACAACGTGTATATACTTCAAAGGCATCTGTTGTTATGGCAACATTAACAATGCAGTTTAAGTTGGTTGCAATAATGCTGATAGTCCAATATTACAAGAAAATTACGATGTCAAAATTGCAAGTCTGTTTATGGGGTGTTCAGTTTGATGAAAATCTCCAAATGATACTGGCGTGGAAGAAAGAAAAGAGAATCTCAAATGCTCCTTGGATGGCAGATGAAGATATTACTCCATTGGTTATGCAGTGCGTTAGTAACCATCTCCTAAAGTTGGAAATAAAGAACTATAAGGTTAGCGTTGTATTAGACATTAATGCTAATAATTTTATTTCTGAAATTACGAATACTGATATCAGCATAAAAATAGATGCTGACTTAAAGCAAATGGGCAAGTTGCCAGATACCCTTTTAAAAAACATTGAGTTTGACTTCTAAACACTATGAACTATGATGCGAATAGACAAATTAGAAATATCTATAGAAGCATGTGCCTGTAATAATCATAACGATAAAAGGCATTTTGGGAGATTTTTAGATTTTTCCTTAGGGTTGAATCTTGTCGTTGGAGATAACACTTCAGGCAAGACAACACTTGTGGAATGCTTGTTCTATGCCTTGGGTATGGAAGAACTTATCGAAGGTAAACCATACGATAAGACTTTAGATAAAGCTGTTAAGAGTTATTTTATATATTCAGAGTCTGATGGTAGCCAACACGAATGGTTGGTAAAGGAGTCATTTGTGAGAATACAACTATCAAATTCAAATAAAGAGACAATCACTATTAAGCGAAATATAGTATCTGACGATAATCAACAGAATAAGATGTTCGTATGGCAATCTGAAATAATGGATAAGATGGAACACAAGGATTGTCGAGAGTATTATCTCCATAGCAGGGATGACCATAATGCTGAGCTTAATGAAGGGTTTTATGCTTTATTGGCAAAGTTTGCGAATTTGCCAATAATACCAGTTCCTGCAAGAAATACGGATAAAACAACACTATATATGCAGACAGTATTTACTGTTTCATATATAGAACAGAAACGAGGTTGGTCTGATTTCTTTGCAAACATCCGCTCTTTTAATATCATTAATCCTAAGCAGAAGTTGGTTGAATACTTAATGGAGTATGAGACAAATACTGATTTAGTTAATACGATAAGGTTGAAAGAGAGGAAAAAACAACTTGAAAGCCAATGGGAAATAAAAGTGACAGCTGTGAAAAATTATCTTGCATATAATGGTTTGTATATAGATGGATTAGAAGTTGAAATAAAGAAGCAAGAAATAAAATTAGAGGAATTAAGGATTGCGGTTCGTAGTGAAAGTGTTGAAATAGGTTTGTACATAGAAAGGCTACAACAGCGAATTAAAGAATTGGAAGATAAACAAAATTCTTCACTGGACGGAAACGGCAATGAACGATATTTGACAACTTTAAAAAAATATGAGCAACATACTGAAGAATATAAAAACTATTGTATGGAACTCATAACAGAGGCCGATAAATTGGATAACATTAGAGCGCAGATAGAATATATAAATAGTGAGATAAAACGTTATGACAGTTTACGTAAGGTGAACAATATCATAACCACTCTTGACGTGAAAATATGTCCAACTTGTCACCAGCATTTACCTTTAAATGAAACAACTCAATCCACATTAACGTCTTCTCAGATACAAAATAGTCGAGATATGTTGGATATGCAGAGAAAATTCTTGATTCCAATGATGAAACGTTTGGAAAGAGCGTTGAAGAATAAAGAATTGAATAAGCTATATTTAGACAAACAACTAAGAAAAGAAGAAGTTGAACTCAAAATGATAGCTTCACAGAATAATATAAACTTATATCCTTTGTCAACAAGTGAACAATTTGATTTGGTAGATTGTAAGACCAAAGTTGCAACTTTAGGTGATGTGGAGCAACATGTAAATGACCAAATTGCCCAGTTGAACCATGTCATGGCATGTTATAAGCAAATATGTGAAAAAATTAAAGAACTTGGTGAAGTTGTTGATGAAGATTTACCAACAGCAAAAATGTTAAGTTCTTTTAGAAAGTTACTTAGGAAATTCAATTATACAAGTAACAATATAAACAATGAAGTTTTTTTCAAAGAAGAGAACACCACATATAAATATCTGCCAGTTGTAAAGCATGGTGAAGACAATGAGGAAGAGATAAGAGCTGATTCTTCAGCATCTGATTTCATTAGAAGTATATGGGCTTATTATTTAACCTTATTAACAGAAAGTAAACGTCATCCTGGTTTCCTTGTTATGGATGAGCCTTGCCAACACTCAATGAAAGAGTCAAGTTTAACCCATTTATTTGAGGTTTGTGCAAGTATTACGGACAAACAGACAATACTTTTTTGTTCTTCACAACCCAAGACAGAAGATAATAAAGGAGTAAAAGTGGAACAGGGGCACAATCTTATAGAAGAATTATCCAAGAAAGTAAGGGAAAAAGGACTGAATTTTAATTATATAGAAATAGATCCCAAAGCAATAACATTAATAAATGACTAAAATAAAGTTCAAGCTTTTAAAGAATTGTATGAGTAAAATACTAAACGTATTTGGGCCGATGTTTGCTAAGAACCCAACTAAAGAAAATGCTATAATGGGATTCTTCACCAATATATTAAGCAGTAAAGATACTTCATTTGCTATCTTAGGTATTCGATGTAATAATGAAGAAAGTACTGGTAAACGCAAGATGTCTTGTGGACAAATATACAGATTTCTACATGGATACGAAATCGGTGAAGAGGTGGTTTCTATAAGTACGGGCCAACAAGTACTTTGTACATTGTATGATGATTTCTATAATGAAAGCATAAATGGTATACCACATATACAAATTAGTGCTATCGTAGGACAAAATGGATCTGGAAAAAGTAGTATTATAGAGTTTTTGATGAGACTTATCAACAACTTTGCCGCAGCTACAATTGGAGAATCACAAAATAGTGGTCAAGCAGCCGAACATATTCATTTTATAGATGGGGTGAACGGCGAACTTTGGTATATTCTTGAAGGTTGTGTTTATCATTTGAAAGTAAAGAACTGCAGAGTACAATTGTATAAATTAAGTCCACAAAAAGACGATAATAACATATTAAAATATTCTGATCGACAAATATGCTTCGATAATGAAAAAAGTGAGGAATGTAAGGAACTTACTGATGTTCACCCTTCTTGTGGAGATGAAAATTTGAAAACATTATATTCGAATTTCTTTTATACGCTCGTTTCTAACCAGTCTATATATGCTTACAATACTTTCGACTTTAAGAATGAATGTAATAGTAATGAAAAAGAATCTTCGATATTAGGTAATAGTCCAAATGCAGAATTTGACATAGAAGACAGATGTTGGCTTCATGGACTATTCCACAAGAACGATGCCTACCGCACTCCATTGGTGATAACGCCTTTCAGACGAGAGGGAAACATAGACATCAACAATGAACGCGAACTTGCAATTGAAAGATTGGTAAGACTGTATGCTCTTCACGAGGATTTACGCGTTATTAATGATCATTTATTGGTAGAAAGTATTACTTATTCTTATAATTCAGAGAATAAATATAGTATAGAACGGATTAGAGGTAAATTGGGGTTTAAGAACCTTACGGAAAGAGGATATAATTCATTGAAAAATGATATTGTATCCAAATGGTTTAAAGTGTTAGGTAGGAATTTGGATATCTATAACTCAAAACCTTATTACGAAGAAGCAATAGAGTATTTGGTGTATAAGACTTTGAAGGTTTCATATCAATACAAGGAACATAGGGATTTTTATAATGCCGCCTGTATGATGACGGATGTGTACAATAGTGACACATTGGAAGAACTGATAGAGGCTTTGGCCAAAGATCAATCACATATTACACGCAAAATATATCAGACCCTTGGGTATCTTATGTTTGATGTTTATAATTTAAACAATGCGGTCAATGGAAAGGCTTTAGTAAATGAAAAATGCATAACATTTGAACAATTAGGAGAAAATTGGTCCATTAACACCAAAATATCAAAAGAAGAAATGAAGAAAGGCTTGCTGGTACAAATTAAAATGCAAGCAATTGTTCCTCCTCCATTTTTCATTATGCGAATAAACCTGTGTGAAAAAGGAGATCAAAACATAAAAATAGATTTTGAGACTTTGAGCTCTGGAGAAAAACAGCAAATATTTACTATAAGTTCAATCTTGTACCACTTGGACAATATAAATTCCGCACATAAAGACAAAAGTGCAGCTAATCGTATACAATATAATAATGTATGCATTGTACTTGAAGAAGTGGAATTATACTATCATCCACAACTACAACAGCAATTCGTTCATTATTTTCTGACAGGACTCAAGAATATAATGTTGGAAAATATAAAGAGCATTCATCTTATTATTGTGACCCATTCACCATACGTATTATCTGATATTCCCCGGACGAATGTATTGGCTTTGAAAAAAGATGAGAAAAAACCTATTGAAGGATTACATACTTTCGGAGCCAATGTATATGACATGCTTAAAGACAGTTTTTTCTTGGAAGGTGGTGCTATGGGCATGTTTGCCCAATGGGAGGTCGCTCATTTAATGGCCTGTATGAAAGTACACCAATGGGCTCAAATTCAAACGGATACGAGAGAGTGTCCATTTATCGACAATGAAGAATACGAATTCTTAAATCGTTATATATATACTGATTTAAACAACTCAAAAAAAAGACAGTTCAGTTATCAATATTTTTGTTTAGATTTTTCGCCAGAAAATATTAAAAATTTAATATTATTGAT
>ERZ1035032.1516-NODE-1516-length-14232-cov-19.948508_pt1 | contig 14232 bp, 11 predicted proteins | sample MGYA00520693_ERZ1035032 | MGnify/ENA primary metagenome ERZ1035032 (study PRJEB33766, sample SAMN09781740) | gut metagenome | biome: gut microbiome | host: Homo sapiens | place: Madagascar | study: EMG produced TPA metagenomics assembly of the PRJNA485056 data...
GCTATAATATATATACTCTTTTTTAAGGATATATAAATAATGAAAAAGATTTTATCTATAATTATATCGGCAATACTGATTATCACATTGTTTTCGGGTTGCGGCGGCAAAGAGGCATCGATAGATTTCATATACCCTTTTGACGCAAATGTTAACAGCTACGACCCGCAGGTTGCATCAACCTCCGATGAGTTTTTGATTATTGAAAACACTTTTGAAGGCTTAATAAGAATAAATGATGACGGCACCGTTGTGCCGGGAATGTCAGACAAGTGGGAAATAAGCGACGACGGACTCACATACAAATTTCACATCCGTGAGGGTATGAAGTGGGACATAAACACCGAAAAATACACCTCGGGTGAAAACAAAGGCAAATTTAAAGACAGCCGTCTGCAAATGCTCGGATACGAATTCAATCCGGACATCACGGCAAACGACTTTGTTTTTGCACTCAGAAGAGCGGCTTATTATGTTACGGACTGTCCGCAATTTTCCCTCATTTCGTGCATAAAAAACGCAAACAAAATTCACACGGGTGCTATGCTCCCCACAGAACTCGGAGTGGTTGCAAACGATGATTACAACCTAACAATCACGCTTGAACACAGGGATGACACCTTTATGCAAACGCTTGCATCTGCCGTTGCAATGCCGTGCAACGAGCAATTTTTTGTTGCAACAAAAGGCAGATACGGTTTAGAGGGCAAGTACACACTGTTTAACGGGCAGTTTTATGTAAGCCAAATCCTTGATGCTTCGTATTTGTTAAAGAACAACGATAAATACACCGGACCGTCGCCGTCAAAGGCAAAAGAGCTTACTCTCAAAATTCTCGACAAAAGTTCTGACACAGACGACGACCTTGTATCAAAGCTTGAAAGCGGATATTACGATGCGGCGTTCATCACCGCCGAAAACAGCGACAAAATAAACAAGGACAGCGGCGTTACCTACACTCCGTATCAAGACACCACCTGGGGTTTTGTATTTAACACAAACGACGAAGTGTTTCAATCAAAGACCATGCGCAAGGCATTTTGTGAGGGCTTCAGCAGACCGGCAAAATACGACAAGGATTATCTTTCCCCTGCCACAAATCTTACGCCGTCATCCTGCCTTATCAACGGCAACAATGCCGTAAAGGCTATGGGTGGTTCCGCAGAAGCACAAAATCAAGAAAAAAGCGTCGCCGATTGGAAAAAGGCACTTGAAATACTCGACACAACCAATATAAGCATAACCGTGCTTACACCGTCATATATGGAAAACTGCGTAAAACAGCTTTTACAAGGTGTCCAGGCAGGATTGGGCTCATATCTTACAAACTCAAACGGTGACGCAATCACACTCACGCTGAAGGTTCAGGCAATGGACGAAAGCGACATAAGAACGGAAATTGCAAAAAACACATATGATGTGGCATTCTTACCGTTTACCGCAACAGGCAACAGTGCAATATCTTTTATGAGCCAAATTGCAAGCGACAACATAACGGATATAAATTCAAACAAAGTTGCCGTGCTTGTTAAAAAGGCTCAAAATCAAAGCAATTTAAACTCAACCGCAGCATATTTGAAGCAGGCTGAACAAACAATTATAAGCACCTATACCGTTTGCCCGATGATATACGAAAGCAGTTACTATGCTGCCGCAAGCGGAGTAAAAAACATTCAGTTCCATCCTGGAACAGGAAGGGTGAGCTTTGTAAATGCCACAAGAGAATAAGCACACCAAATCATTTGCCATAGTATTTTGGATATTAACCGCAATGTGTATGGGAGCGATATTTTACTTTTCGTCACGACCGGCAACGCAATCGGCAGGTCAAAGTTCCGTTGTAACTCTGTTTTTACAAAAGCTTTTTCACACCGAAGCAATAACCGAACATATGGTTCGTAAGGCGGCACATTTTACGGAATTTACAGGACTCGGATTTTTAACAAACTCGGCTGTATATTTTACAAAACGCAAACGCAATTTGGCAATTGGTATTGCAATAGGCTCGGCATATGCCGCAACGGATGAAATTCATCAAATTTTTGTTGACGGCAGAAACTGTCAATTCACCGATTGGGCACTTGACACCTTGGGTGTTATCACAGGTGCGTTGATTTTTTTAATATTGTATTTAATTATTCGCAAAATAATTGAACATAAAAACGATAAAAGATTTAAGGAGATATAAAAATGAATGTACTTACATTTGACACTGAAGAACAAATAGGAATTGCCGCAGGTTATTATATGTGCGGTCAGGTTTTGCAAAAGCCCGACAGTGTATTGGGCCTTGCAACAGGATCAACGCCGCTCAAACCGTATGCACATATGATTAAGCTTTACCAAGAGGGTGCGGTTGATTTTTCAAAGGTTACAACATTTAACCTTGATGAATACTGCAAACTTGATGTAAAAGACAAGAACAGCTACCACAGCTTTATGTATGAAAACCTTTTTGACCACATCAACATTCCTGATGAGAACATCAACTTCCTCAACGGCAACGCAGAAGATATGGACGCAGAATGTAAGGCATACGAAGAAAAAATCAAAAAGTCAGGCGGAATTGACATTCAGCTTCTCGGCATTGGTTCAAACGGTCATATTGCGTTCAATGAACCTGCCGATTCATTCCAAAGATGGAGCCATGTTGTTGCTCTTAAAGAAAGTACAATCAAGGATAACTCAAGATTTTTCAATTCAATTGAGGAAGTACCTACCCACGCTGCAACAATGGGTATCGGTTCAATTATGCAGGCGAAGCGTATCCTTATTATCGCTATCGGCGAAAACAAGGCAAAAGCAATCAAGCAGCTTATCGACGGCAATGTTACTCCTCAATGCCCGGCATCCGTACTTCAATTTCACAAAGATGTAACACTTATGCTCGACAAAGGTGCCGCATCACTCATTTGATTTAGAAATAAAGCACCTTAACCGTGCCAAAACAGTTTAGACATTTAATATTTTTATTAAGGTGATAATTATGAAAAAGAAAACAAAAGCAATGGTATCTCTTGTGCTTGCTGCCACGATTGCCGCAACTGTGGCAGGCTGCTCTGCAAAAGACAAAAAGCCTGACGGCGAATATGTTTCTGCCTCATCACAGGAGCAAACGGTTACCGATGAAAACGGTAACACCGTAACAACCGAAGGCACAAACGCGTCAACTGCTGCCGCAGAAAACACAACAACTACTCAAAAGAGCAAAAAAGCAAAAAAGGTGAAGGAAAAACCCGCAAAGCCTTACTATGTTACAAATATAAACGGTAAAAAAATCACCACAACAGCCGCTTATGTAAAGGTTACAAACAAAAAAGGTGAAACCGTAACCGATAAAAAAGGCAATGACGTAACTGAAAAAGTTACCGAAACCACAAAAAAAGGTGAAAAAGCTACCAAGCATTACGAGGGCACAACAACTTATACAACAAAGCCGTCCGGTGCAACTGTTTTGCCAGAAGATTCATTTGACGATTATGTTTTATCAGAATCTATGGCACTTACCAATCTTCAAGCTAACTACCCTGAAAAATGGATAAATTACTATAACGATTATGACCCGAACAATAACGGTGATTACGCATATTTTGCAGTTTTTACCAATCCGGACAAGCACACGATTACATCTGTTATTACCGTTGATTTAAGAACAGGTAAGGCAAATGAAAGAAACCTTAAAACAGATAAAGTTACAAGCATTAAAGTTTTATAAACAGGAGATAATACAATGGCAAACAAAGGAAAATTTTACATTACAACAGCCATAGCATATACTTCTCGCAAGCCGCACATCGGCAACAGCTACGAAATTGTGCTGACCGATGCCATCGCAAGATACAAACGCTTGCAGGGATACGATGTATTTATGCTTACGGGCACAGACGAACACGGTCAAAAAATCGAAGAATACGCAAAGACCGCAGGTGTCACACCAAAGGAATATGTTGACAAGGTATCGGGTGAAATTCGCTCCATTTGCGATATTTTGAACACAAGCTATGACCGTTTTATCCGCACAACTGACGAACAGCACGAAAAAGTTGTGCAAAAGATTTTCAAAAAATTATACGAGCAGGGCGACATTTACAAGGGTCACTACGAGGGCATGTACTGCACACCTTGTGAGAGCTTTTGGACCGAAAGCCAGCTTGTTGACGGCAAGTGCCCGGATTGCGGCAGAGAAGTAAAACCGGCAAAAGAAGAGGCATATTTCCTTAAGCTTTCAAAATATCAAAAGCGACTTGAAGAATTCATTGAGCAAAACGAAAACTTCATTTATCCCGAAGCACGAAAGAAAGAAATGCTCAACAACTTCATCAAGCCGGGCTTGCAGGACCTTTGCGTTTCAAGAACCAGCTTCAAATGGGGCATCCCTGTTGACTTTGACCCTGACCATGTTGTTTATGTTTGGATTGACGCACTTTCAAACTATATTACTGCCATCGGCTACGACCCTGACGGTTCATCCGATGAATACAAAAAATACTGGCCTGCCGATGTTCACATTATCGGCAAGGACATTGTTCGCTTCCACACAATTTACTGGCCTATTATGCTTATGGCTCTCGGCGAACCTCTTCCAAAGCAGGTATTCGGTCATCCTTGGCTTCTCTTTGGTGAGGACAAGATGAGTAAATCAAGAGGCAATGTCATTTATGCAGACGACCTTGTTGAACTTCTCGGAGTAGACGCCGTAAGATACTATCTTGTGTCCGAAATGCCTTACGCTTCAGACGGTTCCATCACTTACGAAACCATCATTGAGCGTTACAATTCCGACCTTGCCAACACATTTGGCAACCTTGTTAACAGAACAATCGCAATGCAGAACAAATATTTTGACGGAGTTATTCAACCGGGCAATGTTAACGAACCTGTTGACGACGAACTTAAAAACTTTGCACTCGACACTGTTAAAAAAATTGAAAAGTGCTTTGAAACTTACAGAGTTGCGGACGCGGTTGAAGCTGTATTAAACCTTGCAAAGCGTTCTAACAAATACATTGACGAAACCACTCCGTGGGCACTTGCAAAAGACGAAGCATCACTCCCTCGCCTCGGCACTGTGCTTTACAATCTCCTTGAAGCTATTAGATACATTGCTGTACTTCTCAGCCCGTTTATGCCTGAAACAAGCGAAAAAATCTTTGCACAGATGAACTGTAACATCAAAGATTACGATTCTCTTGAATCTTTCGGTGCTCTCAAGGCAGGCGAAAAGGTAGGCAAGGCAGAAGCACTTTTTGCAAGAATTGACGCAGAAAAAATGCTTACCGAAATTGCAGAAAAGCAAGAGGCAGCAGCCAAAGCGGAAGAAGCCGCAAAGCCGAAAGAAATCGAGGGACTTGCACAAATCGAATTTGATGATTTTGCAAAAGTTGAACTTCGTGTGGCAACCGTTACGGAATGTGAACCGATTAAAAAAGCAAAGAAGCTCCTCAAACTTACCGTAAACGACGGCACGGCAGAGCCTCGTCAAATCGTATCCGGCATTTCTCCGTGGTACAAGCCGGAGGACCTTATCGGCAAAAATGTTATCATTGTAGCAAACCTTAAGCCGGCAAAACTCTGCGGCGAAATGAGCAACGGTATGCTCCTTGCAGGCGATGTAAACGAAAACGATGTAAAAGTTGTTTTTGTTGACCTACCTGCCGGAACACAGCTCAGATAATGAAAAAAATCGGAATAAAAGCATCGGCACTCGGCGTAATATTCAACACGGTACTGTTTTTTGCAAAATTCTATGTCGGAATAAGCACAAACAGTCTGTCAATATACTGCGATGCAATCAACAATCTCGGTGACACATTTGCCTGCTTAATAGCTGTTTTGGGATTTTTCCTTGCACGAAAAGTGACTGAACTGAAATCTCAAAAAATACAAAGCCTGTGCACATTTGTTATCTCATTGATAATAGCCGCAACAGGTGCATACTTTGTATATAACGGCTTGCAAAGGCTGATGTATCCGCTGAGAATTGCATACAGCGTGGAATATGCTTACATTATCATTGCAACGATATTTGCAAAAATACTTATGGGGCTGATGTATATGGCTTTCAACAAAAAAGCCTCCTCCCCTGTTCTCAAAGCAATGATACTCGACAGTTTTCTTGACTGTGCGGTGACGATATTTGCACTTATGGGTCTGTTTTTAATCACAAAGGTTAATTTTGCGGCAGACGGAATATTTGCAATTATCATAGGCACGGCTGTTACCGTTTCTGCCGTTAAAAACACTATTGAACAAAGCAAATTTTTAATTAACAACTGATTTAGTCACAAATTAAAGGGGTTTATATTATGGCTAAAAAAGAAACAACCAAAACAAAAAAGCCGAAAAAAACGGCTAAACAAAAATGGGCGATATTCGGCAAGGTTATACTCGGCATCTTGATTGTTATTGCAATCATTGCCGCTGTTATAGCAACAATGAATACCATTTCGGTTAAATCAATCAACAACTTTATTTCAACCGTTCCAACTGTTGAATACGAAAATCAACTGAAGCCGACAACAGATGAAAAAGACGGATACTACACCTTTACAACCGACAAGGATTTTAAGGTTGTACAGCTTTCGGATGTGCATATCGGTGCAGGATTTTTAAGTTCTAAAAAGGATATGATGGCTGTCAATGCGGTTGAAGCTATGGTTAAGGCAGAAAAGCCAGACCTTGTAGTTGTTACCGGTGACATAGGCTTTCCTGTACCTTATCAATCGGGTACGCTCAACAACAAAAACGCCGCAAAGATTTTTGCAAATCTTATGGAGCAAATGGGCGTTTACTGGTGCCTTACATACGGCAACCACGATACGGAAGCTTACAGCTACTTTGACAGAGCCGATATTTCGGCTGTTTACGGCAACAAGGAAAAATATCCGCACTGCCTGTTCCAATCCGGTCCGGAAGATGTTGACGGTTACGGCAACTATGCCGTGAAAGTAAAAAATACTGCGGGCAAAATCACTCAGGCAATATTTATGGTTGACTCACATTCATATACCGACGGCGACTATTTCGGTGCGTTGTGGAAATATGACTGCATACACAAGAACCAGATTGATTGGTACGAAAAAAATGTAAAGGCTTTCACCGAGGAAAACAACGACGAAGTACCAAAATCAATAATGTTCTTCCACATTCCTCTCAAAGAGGTTCAAACGGCATACTACGAATACCGTGACAACGACTTTAAAGACACCGACAGAGTTAAATTTATGTACGGTAAAGTCGGCGAAACGGGCAAGGTTGTTTACGCAAGCGACAAAAACGAGGGTATGTTTGACAAAATAAAAGAACTCGGCTCAACAAAGGGCGTGTTCTTCGGTCACGACCATACAAACAGCTTTTCACTTATGTATGACGGTATTCAGCTTGGCTACACCTACACCGTTGACTACCTTGCATACTTCGGCATTGCTCAGTACGGACTTCAGCGTGGTTGCTCCGTTATGGAAATTCACCCTGACGGAACCTATGACCGCACGCTTGAAAACTATTACCAAGATAAATACCAATCCATCAATAAAAAAGAAAAGGTTAAAATGGAGGATTACCATTCCGACCTTGTTTCACGAGAAGAATAAATAATATAGACAAAAATGCTGTAAGTATCGAACTTACAGCATTTTTTATATTCGGTTGATTATATTTTGTTAAAATTCATCATTTTCCCAATTTTCGCCGCCTGACATACTGCCGTCATAACCATTGCCGCCACCTGATGTAGTGATGATGTCGCTGTTAACGAACCTGATAATTTCAACTTTTGGAGATTCAAACTTTTTCATATTTAACCTCCTTTAGTCAAATGCCTGTGTGACAGACTGTGAATATATTGTTTTGATGTTATTATTGCTATCCTTATATCTTACATAAGCAACAGCGGTAAATGCCTTTACACTTGAAGTCTTTAAAACATTCATATAGATTGAATATTCGTTGTGCTTTGACAGTTTTTCACCCTTTACAACCTTTGTTTTGCCGTTGGCTGAAATTTGTGCACCCCACTCTACAAGCGTGTATTCATCAGGAAGATAGAACTTGCAGTTGAATACTGCACGGTTTTTGGCGTAGTCGGCTTCTGAAACAATGTCGCCTGCGTCGTTAACTTTTGTAGCATAGCTGCCGGTGATAGCAACCTTTGCAACTCTTGCGTCTTTTTCAACCGGCACAACATAGATTTCGCTTCTTTTTGGTGCATAAAATTCATTGCGATTAAGATATGTAAGAATACTGGAGCTACCGTCTGCGTTTTTACCGTCAGCTGTTGTTGCAAGTGCAAAATACTCATCATTCTTTGCACCTTCAAGAGATACAAGTTTATCATAGCTGTATGTCTTTTTACCACCGGCAAAGCCATTATAATGAACTGTACAGCCATCAGTTTCAACTTGTTTTGGAGTATACTTTGCTTTAACGGCAATTTCCTTGCCGTTACCGGTTACAGAAGCATTATCCCAAGAATCAAATTTATAGAACGGCACATCAGGTGCTTTTGTATATTTGTCAGAAGTAAGCGTGTCACCCTTTTTAAGATACTTAACATCAATTACTCTGCCGTTAAAACCGTAGAACACAACTTTTGAATATTCCGCGGGGTTAACATTTTCCTCAAGCGGAACAACATATGCTTCAATAGTTGCATCCATCGTTACATACAAAGTGAAAATTGAATCGGTTGTGCCGACTACTGTGCGTGTTTTACCACCGTCTGTATAAATAACCCAGCGTTTAACACATCCTTTTGCTTCATTAACATAAGAAGCTACATCAATGTTAAATTTATAACCATAAAGTTCATCATGATAATATTTTGTGTCAATCAGGGCTGAATTTTTATAAACATTAACTGTGATTGAAAATTTATTCTTGCGAAGCATAGTTTGCGCAGTAACAAGCTGTGCAGTCAAATCGTCAAGTGCTTCTTGGGTTTTAACAGTTTCAGCCTTTGCGGTTACATCATCATAAATCTTCTTAAATTCTGCAAACGAATTGCTCTCATATTCAACATTTTCATTCTGATTTTTAATAATAGTATCGCAATTTTCTTTTGCCGCATTATAGGCTGTGAAATCCAAAAAAGATTCTTTTGCAGAATTATAATTTTCTACAACAGTCTTGACTGCGTTTGCAGCATTTATAACTTTTGCCTCAACTTCAGGTTTTCTTAAATCTTTTGTAATTTCATTAAGATAAACTCTGATATCGAAATCAATAACATCACGAACAGCTTTATAATAATTATTTAAAGCTTCTTTTGTATATTTTGACTTATTTGATTTTACAGCATCATAATCCTTTTCAAGACTGTCAACAATATCTTTGTACGGCTTCATATTTATCACAAAAGACGAGTGATTAATTTTTAAAGTTCCATATAAATCTTCATTGCCATACTTCCACCCAATAGCAAACTCTGTTGGCAATTTTTCATAATATGAAACAGTACTTTCGTTGTTATTATCTTCGTTTTTAATATTATATGTTATATAATTACGCCACTGTTTTACCTCTTTCATTGAAAAGGATCTGGTTTCGTCTTTTCGTCCACCATTTAACTTGCTGGAAAACAATTGAGGATCAGGATCATAGGTCAAATCTTTTTCGTCTTTACATCTGTTCCAAAATCCGTTACCAATAGAGAAATTACCGTTTTCATCAGGCAGACTAACATAATTAATATACATAGAAGTGCCATCACTTCCTATTCCGAACTTTTTAACAATTATCGGAAAACGAATATTATCATCTGTTCCTGTATAAACAGCAACTGCACGGTTTAAAGAATTTGTACCAAACGAAACCGATTTAGTGCTGTTTTTGTATTTGAGAAGAGTAGTCTCAATCATACCAAAAGAAGCCGGTGTTACAATGCCACTCATAATGTTTTGGTCAGCTGTAGGAACAAGTTGCTGTTCAGGAAGTATAATAGAGAAATTTTGAATTTTTGCATCAATATAGTTTTCCAACTCATCGTTAGTCATTTCGGCAGTTGTACTGCCCTCTGTTGCAGAAGCGGTGTCCTCTGCAAGTGCCATATAGGAAAATGAAGAAATCATCATAATTACCGCAATAAAAAAGGCAAAAGTCTTTTTAAATATTTTTGTCATAAATGTTCCTCCATAAAAATATTTTCTTTTGACAAAGATATAAAAAAGTCAAAGTTAAAAGACGGCTTATTTTATCATAAACCGCCTTTAGCTTCAAGGAATATTTGTTTTTTTATTGTAGAATTATGCACTTAATTTGGGAAAATTACTGTTAATTTTGACGACAAAAGACTCATTTGCCATATTCGTCCATACTTTCAGGCATTTTGCACGAACTCCCTCTTCTCTTGATACAAAAGAATACCGGTTGCTTGCCGTTAGAATTTTTGCATAATTTCGTCTGCAAGTTCTTCGAGTTCTTTTACATACGCATCGGTAAGTCTTGTTTTTATCGTAACCGTTTTGTCAACAAAGGTAATGTTTGCCATTTTTTCAAAATGTGCTTTCATCGCCTTAATTGCACTCGGTGCCCAAGAAGCGTTTTCAACAAGTGCAACGGTTCTGTTTTGAAAAGCCTTATGTTCGAGGCGGTTGAGATAATCCTCCATTGGAGTGAACACGCCTGCGTCATATGACGAAGCCATACAAACAAGCACGCTGTGGCGGAATCCGTCCTCAACCGCTTCCGCAAGGTCATCACGGGTAAGGTCGGCGATTGCAACTCTCGGACAGCCTTTTTTCTCAAGAATTTCTTTAAGCTTTTGGGCAGCCATCCAAGTATTGCCGTGGATTGAAGCACAGGCAATGAACACGCCCTCATTTTCAGGCTCGTAAGCAGACCACTTTTTGTAAAGCTCAATCACTTCGGGAATTGTATCTGTAAGAACAGGACCGTGAAGCGGACAAATTGTTGCAATATCAAGCTTTGCTGCCTTGCCGAGAAGAGTTTGAACAGGTTTGCCGTATTTGCCGACAATGTTAAAATAATATCTTCTTGCTTCGCAATTCCAAGCCTCATCAGCGTCAACCGTGCCGAATTTGCCAAACGCATCGGCAGAGAACAAAATCTTTTCACTGCTTTCATAAGATACCATAACCTCAGGCCAATGAACCATAGGTGCAGTTACAAATGTAAGTGTATGCGAACCGAGTTCAAGAGTGTCGCCCTCTTTAACGGCGGTAACCCTCGCAGGGTCAACATCGCAAAACTGAGGCAACATACGAAGTGCCGCACCGGTCATAACAAGCTGCATATCCGGATATTTATCCGCAATTGCCTGAATACCGTAGCTATGGTCAGGTTCAAGATGCTGAACAACGAGATAATCGGGTTTTTTATCACCTAAAACATCGCTCAAATATTCCTGCCATCTGTCAACGGCGATTTTATCCACCGTGTCCATAACAGCAATTTTGTCATCAAGAATAACATAGGAATTGTAAGCCATTCCATTTTCGAGCATATACTGACCTTCAAAAAGGTCAATGTCATAATCGTTTACACCTATGTATTTTACACTATCACTTATTTTAATCATAGTTTTTCCTTTCAAATAAATAATCAATCTGCCGTAGGGGCAAAGTTTGTTCGCTTAATTAATACCTTAATGCTATATACATATTATATATATCCTCTTCGGTAAGTTCAATAGGGTTTCGTTTCATAAGCATTGACATACTCTTTTGGGTAAGTTCTTTAATCTGCACATCGGTTGTGCATCCTATTTCGCTGAGAGTTGAACGCATACCCATACGCTTTTTCATAGCCGTAATTTCGTCTGCCATAGCCTGCGGAGTATCAAAGCCGCAATCCTTTGCAAATGCAGTAATTCTGCCGTCGGAATCTGCATGTTCGGCATTGAACTTCACAAAATAATCAAGCGTGAACGCACAAGCCTCGCCGTGAGGCACGCCGTAAATATTGGTGAGTGGAAACGAGCAAGCGTGAGAGCCGGTCGTTCTCGGATGGCTGAACGCAACACCCGCAACAATAGAAGCCTCCGCCATTTTTTCTCTTGCCTCCAAATCATCAGGATGATTATATGCACGCTCCAAATACTTAAAAACAAGCCTTGCCGCATAAATTGAACACGCAGAGCAAATCGGCTGATTGAGCGTTGCCCAATAGCTTTCTATTGCATGGGACAACACATCAAGACCTGTTGAAGCAGTAATCTGCGGCGGCACGGTGAGTGTCAACACAGGGTCGATAACGGCAATTTTAGGATACATTGCCGGGTCGTTCATCGGCTGCTTAAGATTTTGCGTCAAATCCGTAAGAACGGAAATATTTGTAACCTCGCTTGCAGTTCCCGATGTGGTAGTTACGGCAATCATAGGAATAGCCTCGGCAGAGGTTACAGCCTTGCCTCCGCTGTGATAAGACTCGATTTTATCGTTCCCCTTTGCAATGGCACAAGCCGCCTTACAACAATCCATAGGCGAACCGCCGCCGAGAGCAACTGCAAAATCAGCGTTAACCTCTCGCATAACCGCAACGCAAGCGTTTACATTGTCGGTTGTAGGGTTTGGTCTTATGTCAGAAAACACAGCCTTAATTCTGCCGTTTGAAAGCGAAACAAATTCATCGGCAAGTCCGTTTTTTGCAAACGAATGTGAGCATACAAGCACCCCGACCTTACCGCCGATTTCATCAATAAATGCAGGAAGTTCTTTGTGCCTGCCAACGCCGAAAACCAATTTAACAGGCAAATTAAAATCCCAATTCACACTTATCACCTCAAAATTTATTATTTCATTTGTCATTTTACCACAAATCATCCGCAAATAAAATATTTTTTATAAAAAAAGAAATTTTGTAAAATAATCCTTGACAACGGCATTTTTTTATAGTATACTTTTAAAGCGTTAAGTAATTAAGGCGTAACACTCCTGCGGGAGTTTTACATATAGCAAACAATGAGCAATGCTCATTAACATATTTCGAGGTGTAACTCAGTTTGGCTAGAGTGCCTGCTTTGGGTGACGAAAGCGACCGCTGCCGGTGGCAGATTAAGGGAGCTTGAAGAAGCGCAGCAAAACAGAGCAATGGACACGGCAGTGTGCAGTGCGACGATTTTGCAAGAGGGCGACCAAAGCACAAACGAGCAAGACCTCAAAAATTCAATAATCATATCGAGGTGTAACTCAGTTTGGCTAGAGTGCCTGCTTTGGGAGCAGGATGCCGCAGGTTCGAGTCCTGTCACCTCGACCATATCGAGTATTCATAAAGAATTTTGTGAATACTCTTTTTTATTTATATCAATTATTTCAAATACAAAAGCGTTTATAACTTATAATTAATACCGCAACATATAGACATATTTTGACGCTTATGATATAATTTAAAAAACAATAATTTAATATTTCAAGGTATTATTATGAGCAAAAAGGAAAGGTGTTTTGGACAAAACTTGAAACATTAAAAACTTTGAATCTTGCCGAAAGTTTTGATAAAATAATTGATGTGTTTTGCGAAGATAATGTTCAGGAATACATACAACGAAAAGACAACGATAAATGAATTGATATATTTAAATAAAGTTAAGGCACAACCTGCGGAATTTTTCTCCGTAAGTTGTGCCTTTTTCTCATCTGTAAATCATTTGTTGTTTTTTAATCTAATAATCCCAATAAACCGTTCCGTCTTTGTTCCAACGTATTGCGTGAATATCGGCATAATATTCATCTGTATTTTTATCGTAAAAACCGAAATCCCCCTTGCTTTTATCAAAATCAAGTATATTATCGGAAAAGACTATCCAGCCGTTTTTATCGATATATGTAAACAGACTGTCATATCGCGAGTTATATTTATTTTCCTTTGTATTGACAATACAAACATATTCAAACTGCTTGGCGTCATACTTAAATTCTGCACCGTCCTCGGTATAATATACCACATTTTTCAATTCGTTGTACTCAATACCCTTTCGGTCATAGTATTTTGATACCGTTTCGGTAGAGGATGAATGAGTATCACTCAATTTATTATATATGATATTAACAGAACCTGCCGCAGAATTAGCAATCAGCAATACCGTTAGAACTACAATAAGTGCTTTTTGCGTGGTATGGCTCTTTGATTTTAATTCCTTAATTACATCAATAACAACATATAAATCACAGAAAATAAAAATTGCAAGATATTCAATAGTCTTTCTTTTAATATTATTTCGTTTGTCAAAATGCAAATAAAGTGACAAAATAATAATACTTTTAACAAAAATAAATA
>ERZ1035032.1520-NODE-1520-length-14207-cov-5.029607_pt1 | contig 14207 bp, 17 predicted proteins | sample MGYA00520693_ERZ1035032 | MGnify/ENA primary metagenome ERZ1035032 (study PRJEB33766, sample SAMN09781740) | gut metagenome | biome: gut microbiome | host: Homo sapiens | place: Madagascar | study: EMG produced TPA metagenomics assembly of the PRJNA485056 data...
CGCCCTCTGCTCCGTGAATTACATAATTGCGGACATTTGTGCCGCCGCAGCAGTCAGCAAGCGCGAGCGATGATGTCAGACTCTCCGCGCTCCCCGTCGGGCAGGTGTGGTCAATTGCCTCAGCGAGAATCGCAGCCTTGTCTGCCTCCGTCCAGTAATCTGTGCCGCGGACAGGCGTGTGACCGGGACTTCCTTGTTCCCCTCTGTCGCCTTTATCCCCTTTTTCTCCCTGCTCGCCTTGAATTCCCTGCTCGCCTTTTGCTCCAACATTGCCCTTGTCACCTTTGTCACCCGGGTCACCTTTTGCCCCCGTGTCGCCCTTATCGCCTTTCGCACCTGTTTCGCCTGTTTCGCCGCGCGCAGGCTTTCCCGTATCAGTGTTTCCGACATACCAGTTCCCATTTGTGCCGATATACGGAGTTTCTCCGTTTTTACCCTTTGGCGCAGTTATTGTAACACTTTCGGGATTTTCTGCGCCGCCGTCATTCTCCCACGAAAGTGTGAGTTTATCATCTGAAGGTGATGCTACAACAGGTGTAAATGTTATCCCGTCTTTTCCGTAACAAACATTATCGGTATGAAGAATGACGGTTTTATCATGGTTTTCGTCATATGTTCCTTTGCCGCTTTCCATTGTTTTAGTATAAAGCGTGTCTCCGATTCCGAAAACTGCAATGTCGCTTTTCCTTACGTTTCCGTTTTTAAAATTAATCTGAGCTTCAAGCAGTGCCGTGCCGCTGCTTAAAGTAAGCGTTTCAGCCTGTGTGTACCCGATGTAATATATGCCGTCAGTATATTCCGCTTCATCGGGATATTTCTTTGTTATCACCGTTTCTCCACTCTTTAAAGTAAAGTATACGGAATCCACATTTTGCGGTTCGTCTGCAAGCTTAACTGCAAGGCACGGCGTTTCTCCCTGTTTTATCATGTTTCTCACCTCTTTCAGTTTTGATTTACATTTGACCCGAATGTTATAATTTCCACAGAGATAGGCAATTCTTTATTCGGAATACTTACGTCCGACGTCCATGCAACCTCTACCTGTGTCGCAGATTTTAAAGTCGCCGTAACAGACGTTATCCATGCCTCGGAGGGAGAATAACTGCTTCCGCGACTGTAATGCCCGAATACATAAGAATTAATTCGTATAATGCTTTTTGATGTGTCAACGGAATCAATTGTCGCAGTTGCTGTCCCACTTGTTCCGCTTAAAGATAGTGTTACTGTTTTGTGCTGAATCTTGATAGACGTATTATTTTCTATAATCTTATCAAGCGATAAAAAGCCTGATGAAGCAGGGTTTTTACTGTTTATAAATTTACGTGTTGCGGCCGCTATATTCATATGATTTCCTCCGTTATACTTCCGTCAGAATTAAATGTTGTTTTTTTGCTTATCGTTTTATCTCCGGCAAATGTTTCGGTGATAGTGTTTTCCCCGAACACAGTTGTCAGGGTATGCCCGGCGCTGTTTGTTTCCGTAATGCTTCCGTCTGCATTAAAAACGGTTGAGCAAGCTTCAAACCCCTGAAGCGCCATAAAAGCGGCGCGGTCAAGCGGCGTGCCGGAAACTGTTGCATCATCGGCATTTTCGATTGTGACATATTCCGATGTGCCGTCTGCATGAGTGATTTTCTTTCTGCCTGTTTTTCCCTCTCCGGGGATTCTGTCAATAAAGTCTTTCAAATTACACACCTCCGCACTCAACCGTACCGCAGTACGGAACAACCGCCGCGACACTGTCAAGCAGATTTTTATAATCAAATATTATTTTCTCGATTGTGTTCACTATGATATAGTCAAGATGCGTTAAATCGTCGGGTACGGCATTTGTTTCGGGATATGCTCCGGCATTGGATATAAATTCAGTCAGAAAGTCGGTTATTTTTACAAGCTCCGAAAGCCGTACTCCGTAATCGTCGGGAATATCATCAAAGCTCGGTGCTGTAATTGCATATCCCATTTTATTTGCGGTTTCACTTAAGTACAAAACATTTGATTCAATTCTCAGCAAATCCGCAGACTGAAAAGCGCCGCGCAAAATCGATGCCGGGGCACGTCCCTTATTCTTCACTGTTTCAAGATACTTTCTTGTTGTATTAACCACCGCCGCAGTTCTGCTATATACCGGAGTTATCCATGCTCGGCTCAACTACAACACCCCCTGCGCTGCCCTTAAAGCAGCCTGTAAAACTCAATGACATACTGTCAACCATTATTGCCCTGTTCCCGTACTCATTTTCAACCAAAATTATATCAAGCGCATCAAGGCGCGGATCTGCCCTAAAACTTGACGATGTTATTCTTTGCCGCTTACCGAGATAAGTCAAAAGCTGCTGTGCAACGTTTTCCGCCTGTTCGGCTGTTGTTATAAGAGAATTTGCAACAGTTAAAACCTCGCCGCGCTCCGAAACATTTAATACATAATTCTGCGCTGTTGTTTCCGTTGATTTTCCGTTCACGGTCACAGTAACTTTACCGTTCGCCGTAATATTCAACTCACAGCAGTTTGCATAATAAACTGCACTGTTGAGCGTTCCGCCGCTCACCGTTGCAACTGCATTCTTTGCCTGTGCGGAATATGTTACCTCAATTGTTTTTGCTCCCGTCACGTTTAAGGTTTCTTTATACAATTCTGTGTTTTCCTTTTCCACATAACCGTTTACGGCGATTTCAATGCTGGCGACCCGATTCTGTAATTCGATTTCGGGCTTGCTGTACTGATTAAAGCTTGAAAGCACGTAATCATTCGAAAGCTCATACGTCAAAGGCTTTATAATAACCTTTCCGTTTCTGTCGCACAAAAGTGCACACCCCGAAGCCTGTGCAATAAGCTGTAAGCATACGGCATGTGTTGCAATCGGCAGCGGAGCTGTCACCGGAATTGTTTTAAGCGATTCATCAATTTGATAACCAATATCAAAATCAATATCCTGAAGTACACTTTCAGCAAGCGCAAACATATTACTTTCGGCAAACACACCTTTTTTATAGCTCTTGCTCATTCTTGAAAAGACATTTCCTGCGCTGAATGACGCAGTAATTCCGTTTTGCGGCGCTTTCCATTCCGTAAGATACAGCGTATCTCCTTGTATACGTTCAATCGCGTTATTATCAAGCCTGAATCCGTATGTCAGCGTTACAAGCTGCTGCTCCGTAAGATACCGCGTCCAACTGTTCGGGCTGAAAAAGTCGTACTCATTGTCAAGATTCATGATGGAAAAATCCGCCTTTGTATTCGGCAAGCTTCCGCACACAGGGCTTACATCGCGCAAATAAGAAAAAGACTGTAAATCTTTTTTCCCAAATGTTTTCATTATCCCGACAATTATCTTTGATATTCTCGGAAAGCGTTTCGGAATACACCATTTGACAATTTCAACTTCAACCTTATCATAATTCTGAAAATCAAACCTTGCAACGGATTCAATATCGGTGTTATCTGTCACGGATTTTGATGTTACAAGAGTTTCTCCGTTATAAATCCTGATGTTGAAATCTCTTGCCCATTCTCCGCATTTATCGCCCCATACAATCGTAATACCCGGCAGCAGCTTTGTTCTCTGAGCGCTGTATGTTACGGTTATAACGGGGTTCACATCATATACACCGCCCGTTTTTGACATTTTATCCCCGACGTACCCCGTGAAGCATTCAGAGGTGTCGGACGGAAGCGTTGTCATGCTTCCGTCAAGCAGCCAAAAACATGGTTCAACCGTTGCATAGTTTTCATTGTTTATATATGTATAGTCGAGTATCTGTTCAGGGCGTGAATAAGAAGCTGTGCCATTTGCCGAAACAGTTTCCGTCACGGGTTCGGGGTCTGTAACATACATAGCTATGTCGACAAATCCCTCATTCAAAAGCTGTTTGTTATGAATTTGTTTCCAGTTATCCGAAACATTCTGCATAATGCTTACACCTCAACCAATGACAATTTACAGCCTGTCCACCCCATAGGTTCATACGTATCCGGGTTTCTTCTCCACATTCCTCCGTTACGGTCGGACACATACATTTTCCTTGTTACGTATGCGCCTTCCGTTTGGTCGAAGAACGTCACATCGTTATAAAAGCTTCCGCCTGCCGCATTTTTGAAAAGTTTGTTAATTGTCGCCCATTGTGCCACGGTCAAATACTTCCAGCTGGCTTCAACCTTTGCAACATCGTCACGAACAACCGCGCCTATAACCTTGCCTTCCTGATTCCGCGCGGAATCAACAAGCGTTGCCGTATTCGCCGTATAGGAGGAAGGCTCGGGAAGCGGTGTACCGGCGACTGTTATTAATGCCTTATATGCCAACGGTGACACCTCCCCCGTAAATATCCATGCCGCTGTTCTTTTCAGCTTTCTTTATTGCTGCGGATATTTGTCTGCCGTCAAGATACAGGTTAAACGAATAGTTTCTCTCTCCGCCCGAACCTTGCGCGGCGACAACCGCGTCATATACGCCCTGTGCAATACCCTCCACAATCTGACTGTTGTTTGCAACGGCAGGGCGATTGCCCATTGTTCCGACAAGCTCGGGACCGTTCTCACGGGCATAGAAAAACTCGCCGACTTTCGGAAATCCGCCCGATGCATATTTTTTGCTTTTTTTTCCTCCGCCTGTGTTTGTGCTTACGTTCGCATCAATTTTCTTTGACGGGAGTGTAAGTCCGCTCCACCATGTTTTGATTCCGTCCCATGCATTCGACATAGCCGTCTTTATCGGCTTGAGGACATTATCCGTTACCCACTGCCCGATATTTTTGAGTGCGTCCGTTATTCCGTCCTTTAATCCCTCGATGATTCCAAGCCCGAACTCGCCGAACGATTTACTGTGTCCATCGCCCCCATCAGTACCGAATACCGACCCGAATTTTTCTTTGAACGGTTTAAATATATTAGTCGTCAGCCAGTCTTTAACATTTGTAATAATTTCCGATGCGCCGTCCTTGAAGCCCTCTATAACGTTTTTACCGATGTCTGTAAATTTTGGGCTTGCTCCCTTGTCTGTTCCGAATACGGATGTGAATTTTTCTTTGAATTTATCAAAAATGTTTTCCTGTATCCATGTTCCGACGCTTTTTATAGTTTCTGTGATTCCGCTGTACATTCCTTCGATTATATATATTCCGAACGGTTTCATTTCCGTTGACGGCGAATGTATTCCGAAAGCAGATTTAAAGCCGTCTATAAACGGTTTAAAAATATTATCAACTATCCATGTGCCGATGTCCTTTACCTTTTCAAGAATGCCTTTAAGCAGTCCTTCAAGAGTAAATTGCCCATCCTCATAGGCGGTTTCTTTCCACCATTTTACAACTTCACTCCACTGGTCGCCTATGAAGCCCCAAAGCAACGCTGCAAGTCCGCCCGCCACTGCGCCGAAGCCCTCGGCAATTGCATTAACAGCTTCACTCCATTTTATATTTTTCAAGAATGTCGACACAGATTTTCCGATTGTAAACCAATCCACCGTTTTAAGAGCTGCGTTAATACCTTTAAGAATCCCCAATGCAATATCGCTCAGTTTGCTTGCCGCGGTTGCCCAATCGGTATTTGCAACCATGTTATTTATTGAATCGGCAATGCCTTTTCCGAGAGCGACCGCCCCCGTTATGAACGTTTCCGTGTCAAGGTTAGAAAAAAATCCGTTTATTGAATTTGCAACAGTCGTGCCGAAATTAGACCAGTCAAATGTTGCGGCAAAGCCTGCGGCAAACTGAATGGCTGCGTTGAACTTGTTAGCTATTAACTGCCCGAGTGATTCACCGTTTATTGAATCCATCACGCCGTTAAGACCGCTTGCAAAAGTTGCTCCGAGGTTTGACCAGTTCATACCTCCCATAAAGCCGTTTGCAAAATCAATGCCGTTCTGAATTTTTCCGCCGAGTTTTTGTCCGAAGCCTTCGGCATCAATTCCGTCCACAACGCTGTTCACCTTGTCGGCAAGCAGTGTCCCGGCCGTGCTCCAATCTCCGTTTGATATGGCGTCCTTAATTCCCGTTACCCAATCCCATTTGGATGCGTCAAGCTTTTGCTGTTTAAACATTGACCCGACATTCGCACCGCCGCCCCCGGATGAACCGCTGCCGCTTTTGTCCTTGTCTTTGGATAAAACGTTTAATTCATCAAAAGACATCGTATAGTCTTTCATGTCCTTTGCGGCATCTTTCGCTTTCTTGCCCGACTTCTTAGCTTCCGTGCCGAATTTCTGCGGCACTTTAACCGCTTTAGTCCATGATGAAGCACCCGATAGCACGGCAAAAAACTGATTCACCATGTTTATAAGACTCACAAGCTTGCCTATAACAAAATCAATAGCCGGAGCAAGTATATTCATTATCGGCACGGCAACCGCTCCGAGACTGTTTTTCAGATACAATGAGCTTGATGCCGCACTGTCAAATGAAGATGTCAGTGTTCCGCCGATTGTCTGACTGTAATCATAGACGTTCTGCATACCCTCCTGAAAGCCTTTTGCCAGCGTTGATATTGCCGTCTGCATAGCACGAAACATCGCAACTCTTCCGAAAGACCCGAAAAACTTACTCAATGATTGCGTTGCTGACATAATTTTATCCTTAAGGCTTACCCATGGAGAGGCAGCCGTTTTCAAGGTTCCCGAGATAAGCGCTTTCCCGACTGTCCGCCCTGCCGCCGCACATTTTTGAAGCGCGGGCGTAAGCACCGATGAAACCTTGCTCGCAGCAACCGAAGCGCCCTGTGCAATATTTTTAAAAAACGATGAATCTCCGCCCGAGCTTTTTTCAGTACTCGGTTGAGCCTGTTCGGTTTCGGAATTCTTTGCCGTGTTCTGCGCACTGCCGCCGCTTTCTGCACCTTTTGCAGCATTTTTTGCAGCATTTGCAGTGTCCTTAATCGCATTAGATGTTCCGCTGTTTGCCGCCTGTGACAATCTTTCAAGAGAACTAGCAAGCTGTGAAACACCGTTTGCGCCCGTAATCAGATTCGCATAATCTATTTTTGAAATTTGTTTAAGCTGCGCCGTTACCTCGCTTATCCCCTGCACTGCGCTCAATTTATCCAATGCTTCGGCAAGCTTTGATATATTAGATATCCCCGAGGAATTAAAGCCAGTCAGCGCCTTTGTCAGCCCTTTCAGCATTGTAAGCGTTTTTTTCAGACCGTTAAGATTTCCTTCAATTTTGTCAAGTCCGCCGGTTATTTCAATTTCCAGTTCTTCAAGCTTCATTTGCAGTCACCTCCCGTAACTGCGTCCTCATGTTTTATTTTTTGACTGTGCCGCCCACAGCTTCATTTGTTCAAGCATAGAGTTATATTTCGCTCTTTGATTCTCCCTCTCAATCTCCGCCTGTGTTTTTTTCTTTTGCTTTTCCAAAGAATACGGCTCTGATTTATACGGGAACGGCTCTGATTTTTTGCTGAGCGCATTTATCACAGGTGCAGCATCAAGCAGCGCCTCGTAAAAGTATGCACCCTGAAGCCATGCCTGCTGATTAACGTCCTTTTGCTTCAAGCTATAGGCTTTTCTGTAAGCTTCCGCGAGATATGCATTTCCGTTCCAATACTCATCCCTGCTCATTCCCATTGCAAGATAGTACGGGAAATGTTCATAAAAAATCTCGCTATGTGAAAGGGCGGATTTTTCTCCGCCCTTATGTAAGGAGAGTAAGTCGCTTACAAGCTCGCTCTCCATTCGATGTTTCCCTCTTCATCTTCTTCCGGTTCTTCCAAAAGCGCATTGAGCGGCTCATTGTAAAGCTCAATCAATGCTTCAAGCAAATCCTGTTTCCGAGGCATTTTATTGTAAATTGCTTCAACAACGGAGGCTTTTTCATTTCTGTGATGTGCAAGAAATGCCCCGTTCCAAAGTTTTTCCACGCACGTTTGCGGCTTTGAATCAATATCATGAATATTAAATCCCGAAAGCTCCATCTGCCGCACTGTGTCGCGCGTGTATTCAAGCGTGTAATCCTTTTCTCTGAATTTAAAAGTGATTGCCTTGCTGTTCATCTTAATGTCCTCCCCTTTTTTACTCTTCCGCAACTGTAATGTCCGTTGAACGCGCAATCGTTATCGTCATCTCGACAACCTCATTAACGCCCTTGCCCGGTACAAACACGGAAATTGAACCTTTGAAATTAAATTTGCCGTCAGAACCGCTCGGAGTAATTGTTCCGCTGCTTTCGGTTGCCCCGAACCAAACAGCAAGGTCAAGCTCCTGTCCTTCAAGAGCTTTAAGCTTTGTATAATCCTCTTTTGTATAATTTGCCGTAAACTCCATGCTGTCGCCCGAAAGAATACCGGCAATTGATGTTTTCATCTTGTTTGAAAGCGTTGTCGTGTCGAGCATTTCGGGAGCGCCGCCCAAATCGGGAAAAGATTTAATATCGATTAATTTCTCATATGTGCCGCCGCTCGACCCTTTTTTCATGAAGAAAACTCCAAATGTAGATATAGCCATGTTATCTTACCTCCTGTATATTAATTTGTTTTTTGAGACCTTCGCCGTATACCTTGAAACAATTCTGTACAAAGCCGCGTTGCTTGTGCTTATAGGTTTTGACATCGTTCTTGCAAATCCCATCAAAAGCATTTCGGCGTCAATGAGCGCCGCAACGTGCTTACATTCCGATTTTCTGCCGACGGCTTTGTTCGAGTATACATTAATTTCATATGCTACAACGGCACAGTTTTCATTACTGCCGCTGTCGGCAGTCGCCGTGTCACTGTAATTATCGTTTTCGATAACCGTGATGCTGGGAAATGCCGTCGGAGTACGCGTTTCATCGCTCGATATTTCAGCGGACGCAAACTCTTTCCTTACTGCGTTTCCTATGCGTGTTATTACCTCTGATTCAATATCAATCATTTTTAAACACCTCACGGGCTATCTTTTTATAATTTTCCTGTATGGATTTGCCTGCATCATACATTGCCCTGTTTGCAGGGTTTCCGTGCGTTTTAATTTGCCCTGCGTGTTTTCCGACCCTGATTACTTCGCCGTTCGTTCCGGGCAGACCGTCATACCTCCAAGAATCAAGCCGTCCGAGGTGACTTCCGTAACCGCCTAAAGTAAATCCGAACTCTCCGGCTTTAGGATGTCCGCCGCCGTAATGCACACCTGTTCCGAACTCAATAAAGAGTATTGTTTCTCCGCTTGCCGATATAGTCAGCTTATAATCTCCGTTCCACACGGGCACGGGGCGAACAGTGACGTCATTATCTCCGTCATATACGGCGTGTTTGAATTTAACGGTTGCCGTGTCAATGCCTTCCTCCGCAAGCCGCTGTAAAAGAGTTTTCAGCCTTTCGTGAAGATTCAGACGGTATTCCTCTATTTCCGCAATTGCAATATCAAGCTCATCAATGCTGCATTTAATTTTCCGTTTCATGAAACCACCGCCCGGGATATTGCATACGATATTGAATTTAAGGATTTTGCGACACGCTTTACAACATAATCAAAAGTCAGATTTCCGCTGCTGTCATATTCAGGTGCGGAATCAACGCAAAGCACCGTATTTTCGTCTATAGGACACAATGTATCATCAGTGATAATTACCTTGTCATAACTGATATTTGCTCCGAAAAGCTCCGCTTGTGCGCTTCCCGTTGCCGCCGACACGTTCACAGCCATTTTCACGGGAGTTTTATACACTATCTTGTATGCGCCCGTAAAAAGACCGTTTTCGTCCTTAATTTCCTCTTTTTTGTCGAACAGAGAATAGTAAACGGTTTGCTTATTCCGATTCATGCATTTCATACTCTACACCCCGACAATCTTTCCGCGCGGAATGATACCCGAAAGCATACGCGCAGGCACATCGGCATTTTCATATGTCCGGCTTATTCCGTTCTCGCTGTGCGAAACCTCGCCCTCCGCTCCGCGCTTATTAAGAAGATACAATGCAATTTCAATCTGATTTGCGCTGTATTTGTCGGGCATATCCTTTGCTTCACTGTCAAACGGAAATGCTTTCTGCATTATCTTTGTCTTCGCAATGTCAAGATAGGCAAGCAATATTGTTTCGTCCTTTTCGCCCGATAGGGTTTTAAGTGCGCTCATCTTTTCAAAGTCCGTCATATTGCCCGCCTTCCTTTCTCAATTGTTTAAGAGCTTGCCTTTGTGGTTATCTGTCCGCCCGAAACATATACTTTTTTGCTGTATTCGGGAGCTGTAAACGTTGTCTTAAGCCCTGTAATCTTTGCGTGATACCACTCAGCGCCGTAGTCAAGACCTGCCTGACCGTATATCTGATAGTCATCTGCCGCGCCGGTCTTTGACAGAGGCTCTAAAAAGAAGTTGCCTTTATCGGGAACGGGCATGAACACAGGTGCGCAAACATTAGGATTGACAATAAGCGCCGTGCCGCTCGTAACGTACGGATTCGGGAGAAGCCCGATTGTTCCGAAAGGCGTTACGAGGGTATCAATTTTAATTCCGTTGACCTCTCTCGCGGCATTGACAATTGTCAGCCCGTTTGCCGCCGCGTCTGCATTAAGCTGCATAATATTGACGAATGGCGCCATAAGCACAAGCCCGTCTGTAGGCGCATGGCTTTCGGCAATTGATTTTATGCTTTCGGCGATATTCCAGTAACCGAGTTCGGGTGTTCCAGTAAGCGCTTTTGCATTTGTGGTAATTGCCGATGTAATACCGCGTGTTTTATACGCCTTATCGTCATATTCCCCGTCCTGATATGAACCGTTAAGGAATGTGTATTCCATATCGTTCTGTATGGCTCCCATGGAGTTGGCAACCTGAAAATCAAGCTCGCTTGCCGGATTTGCCATCTGCCCGGCAACATTTATTCCCGAAAGCTGCCCCATGCTCGACTGTTTTCCGTATGAAATCGAAAGCGCTCTCTGGAATATCTGACATACGTTTGTGTCCTGTGAACGCGATACAAATTCGCGCGTCGGAGCTGTCAGCGATGCCGATTCCGTAATAGCAGGCTGCGATGTTCCGCCGCCCGTTGTGTATTTTATTGATGTCGCAAACTTCCATGCGTTGGAGGTTCGCGATTTACCGCCTATGAGTGTGCAGAACGGCGTTGCCGTATTTCCTGCATTAAAAAGCATTCCGCTGTAATTAAGCAGATTATGAGATGTCATTACTGCCGATTCGTTTGTATTAGCCATTGTTTAGTCTCCTTTCTTCGTTTGCTGCTCGCGCATAAGCGCCGCAGCTCTTGCCATATCTCCGCGCTGCATGGCTGCGGAAATCTCCTTTTCATAATTCACCGATGTAACATCATGCCCTGCCGGTGGCTTCGGAGTGCCCTTGATGAGGTCTGTTTTCAGGGCAGCATCGTGTTTTTCTATGTATTTCTGATGATTGGCGAAAACCTTATCCATATCACCGTTTGCAAGAGCTTCCGCCGTATCTGCTGCAAGCGCTTCCTCATAGCCCTGTGCAAGATACTTAGCCTTATAGCCGGAAACGGTTTTTTCTTTGCGCAGTGTTTCAAGCTCGTTTTTCATGTCCTCCAAGGTTTCGGCATTCTGCTGCTTTGCAAGTTCGTCCTGAGAAAGAAGCTCATTGTGCTTCTTTTTCCATGATGCCGCCTCTCCGTTTGCTTTTGTTGCAGCATTTTTGTAACGCTGAACCTCCGAGGAATAATCGTCATACTCAAAAGCTTCAAGCACCGCAAGCTTTTCCTCCGCATTCATGCTTTCGTACCCCTCTATAAGTGTTGTGTCAATCTTAGGCATAATTTGCTACCTCCTGCGTTTTTAAGACTTCACTGTCGTTCGATTTCTGTTTTATACCGTCTTGTCTGACGCTGCGTTTTTTATGAGCTTCACTGCTCTGTGTGGACGGGGTAAAGGGATTCGAACCCATATCACGGAGCGAGGACGGTTCTCCGTATGCTGCCTGAACGTTTGCACCATACCCCGAAACAAAAAAACAGGGGTCAGACGCGTTTAACGTCTGACCCCTGTTGGTCTTTACTCTGCTATTCTCTAATAACAAGTCTTGTTTTTTACTTTTCTTTCAACCTCGACAATTACAAGCTTTCCGTTTTCCTTTTTCAGCTCTGCCGAATTTCCTCTTTTTAAAATTCTGTCTATTGCTGTGCAGATATCACAGCTGAATGTTTTCGGATTTATCATCGTGAACCTCCTCTACATAGCACCGGCAAAGTATATGCGGTTTTACGGGTATTTTCTCTATATCAAATATTTTCCCCGACAAACTGTCACATTTGTTGCACTGCCGACCGTCTTTTACGGTCACCCACTTTACGCGGCGAACACCGCGGCTTTTCATGGCTTCAACTCTTGATCTGTCTGTTACGGAAATTGCATACTGCGTTACCATGGCAGACCACAGCCTTAATGCCGTTTTAACCGATTCCGCTCGGGCATCGGGCGCAGCAGCAATGCTTTCCGCAAACCTTGACTTTTTCCGCTCGGTTTCATGATTAAATATATACTTTGTAACCGGGTCATATTCATCGAGTATGCCGAGAATCCATGCCTCTGTTAATTCGTCTGTTCCGCCTGATTCTTTGTAAGTCGCCTGGCCAACCCTCACAAGCTGCCGCTTTGTTTCCTCGGTTATGTCATCATAAAGGCTCTTTGAATACGCCAATATGTTTAATTCACTGTCCGGCATAGACTTTGCCGCATTAAATTTCTCAATAAAGTATTTTCGCAGATACAGGATTACCTTGTCAGTATATTCATACATTCCTATGCTGCCCCTGTGCCGTCTTCGGAATCAGTGTTATTTACCTCGCTGTCGGGTGTCGCTTCGTTATCTTCCGGATTTTCGCCGTCGGAATGCAAAGCGTCGCGCTCAAGCAACGTTAAGGTTTTTTCTTCTTCCTGTTCCGAGTAATTTTTACTGAGAAGGTATGCATTTTCAGGGTCTACAAACATGCCGCAGTGCTCAAATGCCAAAAGCGGATGAATTTTACTGTTGTTGAGCATTGATGTAAGCACCTGAGATTTGGTCTGTATATTTTCGTAATTTCTGCGTGTAAATCGTATGTCTATCGATGACGGCTTTATATCTATATTTGCAATTTTAAGTGCAAGCTTTAAAAAACGACGCTCCGATTTTTTAAACAGTGTTTCCGTATCCTTTGCGCGTGCCTCCGCGTCCGACCAACCGTCACGCATGATTACCGCCGCGCCTGTGTCGCTCGTTGAGCTTCCGCCGTTTCTGTTCGGCATACCGCAGATGGATAATATTGCGTCATATGTTGAATCAACAAGCGTTTGCGTCTGCCCTTGATTAAGCTCCTGCACAAGATATTTTGCATCTGCTCCCTCCGGGAGACACAAGCCGCCGCTGTCTTTCAGCTTCTTTATCCCGTCCGTATCTATCTCAATGCCGAGGAATACAAGAATTGACTGAATAAACTGCTCCACTCCGTCCATTCTGTTCGAAGCAAGGTTATTAAGTTCATCGAGAAGCGGAAGCACTATTTCAAACGCTCCGAGCTTTGCGGAATTATTTGAGTATTCAAACATCGGCACAGTTCCGAGATAGTGCGGCTCTGCCTTGATTATATTTTCCGTATTCGTAATCTCAAAATACATATCGGACGTATACACGGAATATATCGTTGTTCCGTTCTGCCGTGATACAAACTTAACACCCATCATCGGGCGGTTTCCCAATCCGCTGTAATACACTATAAAGCTGCACCGGGGGTCAAGCGTATATATCGCAAACGGTGATTCCTCATCGCAGTCATCGTCCGTATTCGGAAGCAGCAAACGGTAAGCACTGCCGCACACCGTAAACCAATCGGCAAGCTCTTTATCCTTTGCCGCTTTATCCTGTGCATACATATACGAATTGAGCTTCTCGATTTCGTCTGACACTGTGTCGTCGCCGCGTGAAACATACTGAACCGGCTCGCCCATAAGGTAGCCGACCTTAAATGATACAATTTCATTTGCGCGATTCTCAACAATCTTGTTTGTGATTTCGCCCCGATATTCTTTGGTACGCGCCAAAACAGGCTGTTCTCCCTTGTAATATCTGTAAAGATAATCGTTTTCCCCCTGATTTGCCGAATGTGTTACAAGAGCTGTGCGCAGAACTTCAACAACATTTGACGCGTCAATATAATCATAATCAGTGTATATTGTCCGTCTGCCGAACAATTCATTGTTCATCTGCACAACATCAGCTCCCTTCGGTTTAAATTCCGTCCTTATCTTTCTTGTAGCAAAAAAAGGTGAGGTTGTCAAGTCTTTCCGAAAAATTATAT
>ERZ1035032.1521-NODE-1521-length-14197-cov-10.188375_pt1 | contig 14197 bp, 10 predicted proteins | sample MGYA00520693_ERZ1035032 | MGnify/ENA primary metagenome ERZ1035032 (study PRJEB33766, sample SAMN09781740) | gut metagenome | biome: gut microbiome | host: Homo sapiens | place: Madagascar | study: EMG produced TPA metagenomics assembly of the PRJNA485056 data...
GCTGCATTTCTGCCAAATCGTGACAATTTGAATACAAGGACGAAATCAACTCCGTCCTTGCCATCTTCAATATCATTCAACATCCGCATAAATTCCTGGCGGCCTTTTATATTCTTACCGGAATGTCCTTCATCAGAATATTCTCCAACAATCTCCATATCTTGAAATTCTGCATATTTTCTAAGCTTGTCCTTCTGTGCATCAAGGCTATAGCCATCAACCTGAATGTCTGTAGATACACGAGTATATATGTAACATCTTGTTTTTTTCATCTTTATCCCCCAAACTTGTCTTAATAATATGAATCTATCGTAATCTTGGAAGCTTATCAGTACTAATTGATTCTAGTGTACGAATCTGTTGCAAAGCCAATTGTCGAAGCAATTCCATTCTTTCTTTTTGGTTTTTCCCTTGATGAATCAACACTGCATTATAGCTTTCTAAATTAGCCAAGATTAATAATTGATTCAGGGTTGCACCATCTCTCATATTACCTTTTATATCCGGATTTTCATCTTTCCATTGTTTTGCCGTTCTGCCAAATAGAACCACATTTAACATATCAGCTTCATTTGCATATGTAAAACTGATTTGTGCCGGTGTCAATTCCGGTGGTATCAATTTTTCTTTGATTGCATCTGTATGTATTCTATAATTCAGTTTTGATATTTCTCTGTTTAGATTCCAATTCAATGAAAAACGGCTATTTTCATCTGCTTTCAGCCTTTTATAATCCTTGATTATGTAAAGTTTAAATTCTGCTGAAATCCATGATGCAAATTCAAACGCAATATCTGAATGTGCAAAAGTGCCACCATATCGTCCAGATTTGCTTACGATTCCTATTGCTCCAGTTGTCTCTATCCATTTTGTAGGTGACATTGTAAATGCATTAGACCCTGCCTGATTTCTAAAGGAGTCGAATTCGACCCCTTTAAAATTACTATTATGTAGTTTTTCCCATAAACCAAGAAATTCTATTGTATCCTTGCTTCTCATCCAATTTTTGATTACATCCTTTGGTTCATCACTTTTATAACGCGCAATATCAGTCAGTGATATAAATTCATTTTCAAAGTCCTGTGTATATATTCCAATATCAATTCCATTAGCATGAATTGTGTCTTTGACAAGATTTTTCACTTCATCATCCTCCACTTCGATTGTCTATTTACTTTCCATCTCATTTTTGTCCTTTAATTCGTCATAATACGCTTTATACCTGTAAATCGTTCTCTCACTGACATTATTCCTTCTTGCAATCTCTACCATAGTCATTCCACTTTCATAACCGGCAACAAAATCATTGTAAATAGCCATCCATTTTGCATTATGCTTCTGCCTTCCGCTTAATTTACGATTTTTATAATATTCCAATTCTTCACGTAACTCAGCGTTCTCATTTTCCAACTCTTCAATTCTTTTTAATGCTTCCTCAAGTGTTATAACCTTCTCCACTTCATTGTTTCTCCGTTCATGTCATTTTCGTTTTGTCTATATTATATATTGATAATCAGTATTAGTCAATTTGATTTTGTCATGCATGAACACTTTTCATATTCATCATGTGAATAAAATACCGCTGATACCTTTTGCAAGCTATGTCTTTCCCTAGACTCTCTGCCTGAATATTCCTAATCCACTCGTTTAGATTCCATTTTTGTTTTAAAGCCGGTCCATATTTTAGAATCAGGGATGTTATTACATCTGCACATCTTTCAAAGGCTGCATTCTCTTTTGCATCTTCATAATACTTCTTTCTCATTGCTGCTCCCCTTTCCGAACATAATTTGTTTTGGCAGCCAATTTGAATTATCTGCTTTGAGCAAATCATAAACATAAATCTTATTCGGTCTTCCCAAACCCTGGTGTCTTCGATAAATCAAGCCATGCTCCTCCAGCTCCTTCAACATTTTGTTAACCTTCTTATTCCCCAGGTTCATCAGGTTCATAATTTCTTCGATTGTAAAAATGATATAGGTAATTCCATATTTATCACGCCATGCGTCTCCATTGGAGTCTGACAGGCACTTGCGATCCAGCAGTATTCCATATAATACTTAGTAAAATCGAACTTCCTTTTGGGAAATGTGTGTTTCTATCGCCTTTTAGATTAAAATAATGTGAACATTTATTTTTACACGTTTTATTCATTTTTGCTTTGGAATTATAATCATTTCGTGAAATTGAATATTAGAAAAGGCTATCTCACTTTAGATGTGAGGTAGCCTTGACTTGAAAAATTATACACTATCTGTTCTTTTAATTTACAATTTATCACCATACGGTAACGACTTAATATAATCTTCCATAAAATGCCAATCTGGAACATATCCTTCTTCTGAATATTTATGTTTGTCATCAATAAAAATCGTTCCGTCAGTATTATGTTGCACAGGAAGTTTTATAATTGTATCCGAAATTCTTTCCATTAAGAATGCTCTGCCATATGAATATTTATATTGCTCTTTTTGCAATATGCTCACAATAAACATTCCTAATAATTTGTTTAACCACTCAGCTCTAACTACTACCATATGGTCACCTGTAATAAATTCATCCGCTTGATAAAAACAAGTAGCTGTTGTATCGCCTATCGAGATTGCATTTCCTTCTTCGACAAATTCACTAGGTATATCTTTTTTATTAACAATTAACTCACAACCATTATTTTCACTCGTTCTTGTAATGTAATGAATTCCAAAATCCTGCTCTGTTGTTTCTTCTAACTCGTCTTTATTAAATGCTTTTGCTTTATATGGTTTCTGAATCAAATTTCCCAAACGAAACTCCTTCCATTTGACAACTTTCAACTCCACAGTTTCATAATTATTTTGTGTCGTCAACGGTTTATGATTTAATGATTTTATATAATCTTCCATGAACTTCCAATCTGGAACATAACCATCATCCGAATACTTTTTATCCACATCAATAAATGGTGTTCCATCAGCATTATGCTGAATAGGAAGATTGATCTTTGTATCAGCCAAATGAGTTTTCCATTTTCTTCCAAATGAATATTTTGGTCTTTCTTGCGAATATATAGTTGCTAAAAATATACCTGTATATTCATTCAAATTATCATTATATCCTGCAACAATATCTGTGGTTCCTATAAAATCTACATCCATATAATTTGCATATCCAACAGAACCTTGTCCGTTGCAAATGAATATAATACAATTACCCTTTGTCATTAAACTTTCATCTTTAACACAATGCAACATAACTCCATTGTCATCTTTTTTCGCGCCTACATAAAAACATTCATTTCCATTTTCAAGCATTTGTTGATTTGCTTTACCATTTTGCATATCATAAAACAATTTTGATGTTTTAAACTCTTTCCAGTCATTAACATTAAGATTCATAAATCTTGCCCTCCTTGATAAGATACGCAAGATAACTATTCAATGTCCGCTGAAAATCTTCTTCACGAAGTTTTGTGTAATCAGTTTTCATATATGCTTCGCAAAGCCATTCATCTTTCCCGGTTACTTCTGCTGTTGCAGATAAGCCCGCAACTGATTTATGATTACGGAATAAACGAAGCCATTCTTCTTCAATAGCCTTCCATTTACTATTTCCATCATCATCAAACTGTTCTACGCGTCCGAGATTTTTCTTTTTCTTGAAACCATCTTCTTTATAGTAACCAAAAAATGTTTCTTTTGTGGTTCCATCAACTTTAACATGTGGTTCACCTAAAGTAAAAACCATACAACAAGCCGATGCAGATGCTCCCGGATAAAAAATTTCATTTGGAAGTGTAAACACAGCTTCTAATGTGTTATTTTCTAACATTGCTATTTTTTCATTTTGAATAATGGATTTTGTTCCTATTGCTGTTGCAACTGGAAGCAATACTGCCATTTTCACCGTCTTACGAGGTTTACCATCTTTTTCTCTTTTATCATTCATTTCTTTGATTACATCAGATAAATAATGAACAAATACAAACCCCTTTGTTGGGTCTTCTTTTCCATTCTTTGAATTTCCCCAACTTGCTTTGTATTTAGCTGGTATTCCAATCGGTTTCGCATTATATGGCGGATTCATAAGAATAATATCAGGGTTTGCATCTTTGATAAACTCCTTGCAATCAAAACAACTTCCAAATTTAATATTGCTGTTTCCATCACCATGAATCAGCATATTTGTTGTAGAAAGACCATAGGCATTCTCCTCAACTTCAATGCCATAAATATGTTCTTCTTTTACCTTACGCATAAGGTCTTTTGCCTCTTCCTCACGTTTACCACGTCTACAATCAGCAAGCTCTTTTACCATCGCTTGTACAAGAAAAGAACCACTTCCACAAGTTGCATCAAGAACACGCTTTGTTCTATCTACGCCCGTAGCGCGACACATAAACTCTGTAATATGATCAGGTGTAAATGCCTGATTCTTATCTGCTTTTCCTGTGTATTTATTAAAAGCGATGAAGAACATGTTCAGAATATCCTGCCCTTCTGAACTGTCAGTATCAATATATCTGTAAATATCCAACATAATTGTTTCAAGAATTTCTACCCAATCAGTTGTTTTCAAAGCTCTAACCTTTTGATTTCCCAGAACATTCTTTTGAAGTAATTCAATCTTCTTAGCTTTATTGTCAGAGTCATCCAACAAATCAGATAATACGCCTTCAATAGCACCTCTGATGCCCTTTGGTGTCATCAGACTCCAGAACTCTTTCATTGAATCAACAAATTCTTTTGTAATCAAAACAGTACCTTTCTTTTTTACAAGGTCTTTGATATACAAGAGACTTGTTCCTACGAACTGACTACGAAGATTCTCGTCAATATCCTTTTTATGCAAAAGTTCATTTAATGAATATGTATTTCTAAGAACTGTTTCTCGGTCATTGGATTTATTGATTCTGAACAATCTTACATAATGGTCCATTCTGTCCAGCATAGCTTCATCTTTCAATACATGTTCATCATCAACAAATGATTTCCATACTTTGATTTTATCGTTATTTGTATTGGCAAGAACACAAATAGCTTTGTTTCCCGGATGAATTGCACGTTCTTCCTCAAGATATTCACGCAACTGCTTTTCGTCATCATCCACATAGTTCTGCTTTGTCTCAATCAAAACCACCACATCATCCATTTCAAATCGAATATCCAATTTGAAGTGTGATACAGGATGACCAACCTTTGCTTCCAGTTGTGCTTTTCCACCTGCCGCCTGAACATAACTGTATTCTCCCGCTTCTATATTGCTTGTCAGAAATTCCTTTCCGACAATTTCTACCATGTCATGTCTAAGCATAATATCCTTAACTCCTTTTCATGAAACAATCTATACAATTCCAAAATGCTTAAACGCCTGCATAATCGCTTCTTCCTTCTCCGGTGTACATTGTGGCTGTCTCGCATTCTCTGACTTAGGCAGATTAAAATTCTCTCCCACATCCAGTCCACATTTCTTCTTAATCTGTGCAATATACAACGATGAAACCTTAAGTCCTGTCTCCTCCAGTACATATGCCTTTATCTGCTCATAAGTTGCTTTTCCCTTGAATTCAGATAAATCCATATCCTCCAGGGAGAAGTCAACCTTCACTTTTCTGCTGTCGACCATTCCCTTGGAAAGTAAGACTACCGTCTCCACATGTGTCGTATGTCCAAACTGATCCACCGGCCGCACCTTCCGCAGCTCATAGCCACCCCCACACAGAATCTTCAGATCCCTTGCAAGCGTTGCCGGGTCGCAACTGACATACACAATCCGTTCCGGCTTCATGCGAAGCATCGTCTCCAGACACTTCTCATCGCATCCCTTCCGGGGCGGATCAACAACGATCACATCCGGATGAAGCATGTCCGCATCCGGCTTCCGGCTCTCCTTTTCGTAGAACTCCGGAAGAACCTCCTCCGCCTTTCCCACGAAAAACGAGGCGTTGGTAATACCGTTTAATGCCGCGTTGCTTCTCGCGTCTTCAATCGCCTGCGGCACGATCTCCACGCCGTAGACCTTCCCTGCCTTCTGTGCCAGAAACAGGGAAATGGTTCCAATGCCACAGTAGAGATCCCAGACGGTCTCCCTGCCAGTCAGACCCGCGTAGGAAAGTGCCAGACTGTACAACTTCTCCGTCTGCACCGGGTTTACCTGGTAAAAAGACTGCGGGGAAATGTGATAGGCGATTGCCGTATCTGTCAGCGCAAAGTCATGGTCACAGTCGCGCAGATGAATCTGATCCGTAATAAAATCAGCGCCCCAGATGGTCCGTGTCTCTTCCCCCAGAATCACATTCGTATTCTTCCGGTTGATATTCACGGAAATGCTGGTCATGCCGTCCATTTTACACAACACATCCACCAGTTTCTTCTCCTGCGGAAGCGTCTCTCCGTTAATGACCAGACAGACCATCAGCTCTTTTGAGGTGAAGCCATAGCGGATCAGCACATGGCGCACCAGCCCCCGCCCTGTCGTCTCATCATACGGACGGACCCCATTCTCACGCATATAGGAAAGCACCACTCCAAGAATCTGCTCATTCTGCGTAACGCCCAGCTTACAATCCTCCACCGGGATAATGCTGTGCGTGCGCGCTGCGTAAAATCCCGCCACCGGCATCCCGTCCCTGTCCGCGCCGATCGGGAACTGTGCCTTATTGCGGTAACGATACGGCTGCTCCATCCCCACAATCTCCTCCATCACGGAATCAATAAGTTCCGGCGCAAATCCTCCGATGCGGTTCAGATTGTTCCTCACTTTTTTCTGCTTATAGCAAAGCTGCTGCCTATAGTCCATCGCCTGGATCTGGCAGCCACCGCAGCGCGCATACAGCGGACATTCCGGCTTCACACGGTAAGGCGACGGTTCTAAAATCTCCTGCACTCTGGCATAGCCGTAGTTCTTCTTGAGCTTCGTGATGCCGGCACGGATCGTATCCCCGATCACAGCATCTTTCACGAAAAAGGTCATCCCCTCGTATTTTCCGATGCCCTCTCCGTCAACGCCCATATCTTCGATCTTTAACTCAATACTGTCGTTTTTCTTCATATCCTGTGATATACCTATGACTCTCTTCCTGACCTGCGGATATTGCTCTCCAGCAGGCGGTTATATCCCTGCCACTCCAGATTGTTCTCCGGAACGCTCGCAAAAATCTCCCGTATCGTCTCCATCTTGGCGTCAATATTGTCCGCAAAACTGAGTGCCAGTGCCTCCGCAAGTGCCGGTTTCTTCGGCGAACCGTATTCCAGTTCTCCGTGGTGTGCCAAAATGCAGTGTTTCAACTCATTGGCGGTTCCCTTCGGGAATCCCGGAATCGTGCGGATCCGCTCTCCGACCATCTCGGCACCGATCATGATATGTCCTAAAAGCTGTCCCTCATCCGTGTAATCGTTCTCCGGAAACGTCGAGAGCTCCTCCAGCTTTCCGATATCATGGAAAATTGCCGCAGACACGATCAGATCGCGGTTTAAGATCGGATAGGTTGCTGCAAAATAATCACAGTTCTTCGTCACAGAGAGCGTATGCTCCAGCAGTCCGCCCACAAATCCGTGATGCACACTCTTCGCTGCGGAATGGAACTTGAACCGTTTTTCAAAATCCTTATCTTCGACAAAAAAGCTCTCCAGAAGCTTTTTTAAATACGGATGCTTCACGGAAGCAATCAGTCCCAGAAGCTCTGTATACATCCCGTCGATGTCCTTTTTGGATACCGGCAGATAATCCTTCGGATCGTATTCCCCTTCCTGCACCTTGCGCACACGCTTTACGTTGAGCTGGAGATTTCCCTGAAAACTTGTGATGTCTCCCATGACTGCAATATAGTCTAACGAATCAAACTCATCGATTCCAACCGAACCCGGCTCCCAGATCTTGGCGTCCAGCGTACCGGTCTTATCCTGCAGGATCAGATTATCATAAGGCTTTCCCGCCTTTGTCAGTGCTGACTGCTTTACCTTGCACAAATAGATTTCGTTGATTCTCTCGCCCTCACGCAGGCTCTCAATATACTTCATTTCTGACCTCATTTCCATAATATGGCGGTGCCACAAGACACCGCCTTCTGTTACTATCCTCTACTTTAACACTCCGACCTGTACCGTACAGGTGATCTCCTCGTACTTCTCCGCGCCCTGCCGCTGTACAACGATCTCCACCTCGTCGCCCGGTTCCAATGCCAGAAGCTTGCTCTCATAACTGTCCACCGTGTAGACAGCTTCTCCATCCATCTCTGTAATGACATCGCCGCTCTGCAGTCCTGCCGCCAGCGCTGGTGAATCCATCTTGACTTCCTTGATATATGCACCCTTCGGAATGTCGTATTCCTTGGCGGTTGCCGCAGAAACCGTCGTCAGTCCCAGACCGATATACGGAATGTCCTGATTGTTGGACAGCTTCTCGATCAACTGCTTTAACTCGGAGATCGAGAGGGCTGTGAGCGTCGTCTGATCCTCCTCATTGCCGTAATCCTGCATTACCAGACCGATCACCTCGCCGTTCACATTGATGATGACGCCGCTGCCGCTGCTGCTGCCCACAATATCCGTCGTAAAGACGGTATAATTATTGTCGATCGTGGAAATCACATTGTTGGTAGATGTAATATTCCCCGTAAGGATCGAATAGTTCGTTCCGAGCGGACTTCCCACCGCAATAACCATGGTTCCCTGCATTGTAGTCAGTGAATTCCCGAGCTTCGCCACCGAGATTGCATTCATGGTATCCTCATCCACCTCACTGCGCGGCACCGAGAGCACTGCAATTCCCGTATTGCCGTCGTAGTGCTTCATGGACGCTTCCACCGTCACATCATTGATGAAAGTAACATAGACCTCCTGTGCATCTGAGATGACCTTGCGCTCCGTTAAGATCAGAAGTTCCTGACCGCTGTCTGCAATGATAATGCCGGATGCCTGTCCTCTGCTCTCGTAAGAATTGTTGAACCAGTCCGTGTCGCTCTTGACCCCCGTCACGGTCACGACAAAACGGTTTGCTTCTCTTCCCACCGCATACAGCTTGTTCTGCACGTTCTGTACATCCGCAATCTCAAGCTCCTGGGGCTGCTGTAGCGGCGGTTCCTCGGAAGGTGCCTGTGGTTCCTCGGATGCCTCCGTCTCCTCGGATGTCTCTGTCTCCTCAGTCAGCTCCGTCACCGCAACCGAATCCTGCGGAATGGTGACCACCGGTTCCTCCTCGGGGTAAAACAGTGATTCAAACTTAGGCTGAAAATACGCAAAAACCAGACTTGCTATGATTCCAAAAACGACTGCCATCAGGGCGATAAAACCTGCCTGCATCAGCAATCGCTTCTTATTGACCGGCTTTTCTTTGATTTTTTCGTTAATAAAAGAAAACTGATCGTTATCCTTTTGCTGCATGATTTCCTCTTTTCTGCATGTATTTACACACGAATTTCTGAAAACCGTACCAGTAATCATTATAAAATGAATCACATACGCTTGCAATAGGATTCTACAATTCTTTTCAGGTTCCGCTTTCCAAGACTCCCTGAATCATATATAATAAGAAGGACATAACCATGTGACAATCAAATCAAAGGAACTGCTATGAACGAAAAAGTATTACACACCTTAGAATATAACAAGATTCTCGATCAACTGACCGAATATGCTTTCAGCGCTGACGCCAAGTCGCGCTGTCAGAAGCTGCGCCCGATCACCGACCGCGCGCAGATCGAACAGCTGCAGCAGCAGACATCGGATGCCTTAAGCCGGCTGTTCAAATACGGCTCCCTGTCCTTTTCTGGAGTTACGGACATCCGCGATTCGCTAAAGCGCTTAGAGATCGGCGGCGCCTTAAGCGCCATCGAACTGCTGCGCGTCTGCTCCCTCTTAGAGTCCGCGAAACGCGCGAAGGCTTTTGCCAGATCACAGGACGACAGCGATCAGCCGGACGATTCACTGACCAGTCTTTTTGCCGGCATCGAGCCTCTCACGCCGCTGTGTGACGAGATCCGGCGCTGTATTCTCTCCGAGGACGAGATTGCCGACGACGCCAGCAGCACGCTGCACTCGATCCGGCGCTCCATGCGCGGAATGAACGATAAGATCCGCGCACAGATGAACTCCATGATCAACAACACCACGACCAGAAGCTATCTGCAGGACACCGTCATTACCATGCGCGACGGGCGCTACTGTCTCCCGGTCAAAGCGGAGGCAAAGTCTCTCGTTCCCGGCATGATCCATGACCAGTCCTCCACCGGCTCCACACTTTTCATCGAACCGATGGCTGTCGTCAACCTGAACAACGAATACAAAGAACTGCAGCTCCGTGAGCAGGAGGAGATCGAGGTCATCCTTGCAGGCTTAAGCAACCTGACTGCCTCTTACGCCACGCAGCTGCTCGCGGACTATGAGCTTCTGACCGAGCTGGACTTTATCTTTGCCAGAGCGGCTTTCGCTCAGACATACAACGGGGTTGCCCCGCTGTTCAATGATGACGGGCGGATTCACATCCGCAAGGGACGCCACCCGTTACTCGATCCGAAAAAGGTTGTTCCGATCGACGTACGGCTCGGCGAGGATTTCCGCCTGCTGATCGTGACCGGTCCAAACACCGGCGGTAAGACGGTATCCTTAAAAACCGTCGGACTGCTGACGCTGATGGGACAGTCCGGCCTGCATATTCCGGCGTCCGAGCGCTCGGAACTCGGTATTTTCGACGAAGTGTTCGCCGACATCGGGGACGAGCAGAGTATCGAGCAGTCGCTCAGTACGTTCTCCTCCCACATGGTCAACATCATCCGTATCTTAGAGCAGGTCAATGACCGTTCTCTGGTACTTTTTGATGAGCTCTGCGCCGGAACCGATCCGACCGAGGGCGCTGCGCTTGCGATCTCCATTCTCTCGAAGCTCCACCTTTACGGAGCACGCATTATGGCTACGACGCATTACAGCGAGCTCAAGGTCTATGCCCTCTCCACACCAGGCGTGGAAAATGCCTGCTGCGAGTTCGACGTGGCGACGCTGAGTCCGACCTACCGTCTCTTAATCGGTATTCCGGGCAAGAGCAACGCGTTTGCCATCTCTGAAAAGCTCGGTCTTCCGACGGACCTCATTGCCGACGCCAAAGGGCGCATCAGCAAGAGTGAGGGCGATTTTGAAGATCTAATCGCCGATCTCGAGAAGAGCCGCAGCACGATCGAGCGGGAACAGTTAGAGATCAACCAGTACAAAGCCGAGATCGAGTCCTTAAAGGAAAAGCTGGAGCAGAAGCAGGAGCGTCTGGATTCCAGCCGCGACAAGATTCTGCGCGAGGCAAACGAGCAGGCATACAGCATCTTAAAAGAAGCCAAGGACGTCGCCGATGAGACGATCCGCAATTTTAACAAATACGGCAAGGCGGGCGCACCGGTCAGCGAGATGGAAAAAGAACGTACCAAGCTGCGCGGCAAGATGGACAAAGCCGCACAGAAGATGTCCGAGCAGAAAAAAGCTTCCGTACCGAACCACAACGTTCCGAAGAAGCTGCGCATCGGCGACAGCGTCAAAGTCATCAGCATGAACTTAAAAGGCACCGTTCATTCCCTTCCGAATGCCAAGGGCGACCTGTATGTGCAGATGGGAATTCTGCGCTCTCTGGTCAACATCAACGACCTGATCCTTCTGGAAGAGGATGCCGCACCGGGTACCAAAAAGTTCCAGAAGACCAGTGCCGGCAAGATCAAGATGAGCAAATCCGCCTCCGTCTCCACAGAGATCAATCTCATCGGCAAGACGACCGACGAGGCCATTCCGCTTCTTGACAAGTATCTGGACGACGCTTATCTGGCGCATCTGCCGTCCGTGCGCATTGTCCACGGGAAAGGCACCGGCGCACTCCGCAACGCAGTGCAGGCTCATTTAAAGCGCTTAAAATATGTCAAATCATTCCACCTCGGCGAGTTCGGCGAGGGCGATGCCGGTGTCACGATTGCCGAGTTTAAGGACTGATATTTAAAATAAAAATGAGGAGATGATGATATGGCAGCAAAACAGAAAATTCTCATCGTAGATGATGACAATAATATCGCAGAACTGATTTCCCTGTATCTCACAAAGGAATGTTTCGATACCCGGATCGTCAATGACGGCGAGGAAGCCATGATCGCTTTTGATCAGTACAATCCGAATCTGATCCTGCTCGATCTGATGCTTCCCGGCATGGACGGCTATCAGGTCTGCCGTGAGATCCGTGCGAAGGCAAATGTTCCGATCATTATGCTGTCAGCCAAAGGCGAGATTTTTGACAAGGTACTCGGTCTGGAGCTCGGCGCGGACGATTACATGATGAAGCCGTTCGACTCCAAGGAGCTTGTTGCGCGCGTCAAAGCAGTGCTGCGCCGCTATCAGCCGGCAAAGCAGGAAGAACCCGCCGCAGAATTAAAATGTGTCAAGTACACGGATCTGGTGGTCAATCTCTCGAACTACTCCGTCATCTACATGGGGCAGGCCGTCGATATGCCGCCAAAGGAACTGGAGCTTTTATATTTTCTTGCGGCTTCGCCGAATCAGGTTTTTACAAGAGAGCAGCTATTAGACCACATCTGGGGTTATGAATACATCGGCGACACGCGTACTGTGGATGTTCACGTGAAGCGTCTCCGCGAAAAGATCAAGGACCACGCCAACTGGAGCCTCGCAACGGTCTGGGGCATCGGCTACAAATTCGAGGTTCGTGACCTATGAAACGTACCCTTTACCCCAAACTGCTCGCCGGCTATCTGATGTACGGCGTGATCGGTTTTCTCATCATCACAACCTTTACCTACCACATTACGTTCGCCTTTGTGGAAAAAAAGGAGGCTGCCAGCCTCTACCGGGAATCCGCCCTGATCTCCTCCAACTATGCCGGGAATTATTTTTCCAAGACCATGACGCTGGACGAGATACAGACACAGCTTTCCACCTTAAGCACCTATCTCTCCAGCGAAATCTGGATCGTGGACACGCGCGGCAACATCATTCTGAACACGGCGGCGCCGGGCTGTGATCCCACACCGGTTCCCGGCTTCAACATTACCGACTTCGGAAGCCGCTATTATCAGACCGGCACGTTTTATAACCAGTTTACGTCAGAGATGTTAAGTGTTTTCTCGCCGATCACAGTCAACTACAAAGTGCGCGGCTATGTGGTCATCCACAAGCCGACCAGCAGTCTCGTGTCCTACGCGAACGGACTTGTCGCCATCGCTTATGAGACGCTTGGGCTTCTGTTTCTGGCAGCCTTTGTGGTACTGATTCTGTTTACCTATGTGGTGTACATACCGATCCGCAAGATTACGAAAGCGGCGGACGAATATGCCGCCGGCAACTTTGAAAAAAAGATTGATGTTCACTCCAATGATGAGATCGGCTATCTCGCCGCCTCGCTCAACTACATGGCGAACGAACTGAATACCCTGGAGGACGACCAGAAAAAGTTCGTCTCTAACGTCTCGCATGATTTCCGTTCGCCCCTCACTTCCATCAAAGGTTATGTGGAAGCGATGCTCGACGGCACCATTCCCGTAGAGATGCAGGACAAATATTTAAACATCATCCTCTTTGAGACCGAGCGGCTGAACAAGCTGACCAAGAGCCTGCTTGAGTTAAACAAGTTCGGCTCACACGGCACGATGCTGGACATCACGGATTTCGACATCAATCACACGATCCGCATGACAGTCCAGACGTTCGAGGGGCGCTGCATGGAAAAGCGCATTACTTTCAACCTGATCTTAACCGGCGAGAAGCTTTTTGTCTCCGCCGATATGAGTAAGATCGAGCAGGTACTCTACAACCTGATCGACAATGCAATCAAGTTCAGCCACACGGACTCCGCAATCACAATCGAGACCACAGAGAAGAACGACAAGATCTTCGTCTCCGTCAAGGACACTGGCATCGGCATCCCGGGCGACAGCATCAAAAAGATCTGGGAGCGCTTCTACAAGACGGATCTCTCCCGCGGCAAGGACAAAAAAGGAACCGGGCTTGGTCTCTCCATCGTAAAGGAGATTGTCCAGGCACACGGCGAAAACATCAACTGTATCAGCACGGAAGGCGTTGGAACGGAATTTATCTTTACCCTGCCGTTAGCAAAGAAGCTGTCCCATCAGGCGGGCAGTTGACTTTGGGGCGATAAGTTATACTATGAGAAGCATACCCCTACGATTTCGGCTGGAATGCCTATGGAACATTCTGTTCAAAAAATGCGGCATTTCTAACCAGCCGGT
>ERZ1035032.1529-NODE-1529-length-14137-cov-9.423803_pt1 | contig 14137 bp, 9 predicted proteins | sample MGYA00520693_ERZ1035032 | MGnify/ENA primary metagenome ERZ1035032 (study PRJEB33766, sample SAMN09781740) | gut metagenome | biome: gut microbiome | host: Homo sapiens | place: Madagascar | study: EMG produced TPA metagenomics assembly of the PRJNA485056 data...
CATCAGTTTTTAAAAACAAAAATATTAAGGATAGGCATAAATTGGCAGAAAAACCGGAAATAGAAGATTTTAGCGGCAGCAAATATAAATACGGCTTCGTGACTGATATTGCGGCAGATACCGCGCCTAAAGGCCTGAATGAGGATATTATCCGCTTTATTTCGGCCAAAAAAGGCGAACCGGACTGGCTTTTGGAACGCCGTTTGAAAGCCTATCGCCACTGGCTGACTATGAAAGAACCTGCATGGGCTAAACTGGTGTATGACAAAATAGATTATCAAAACCTGAGCTACTATGCTGCTCCGGTGCAAAAGGCTCAGCCAAAAAGTTTAGATGAAGTAGATAAAAATCTGTTAGACACCTATAATCGTCTGGGTATTCCTCTTAAAGAACAGGAAGTATTATCCGGTGTGGCTGTGGATGCCGTGTTTGACAGCGTTTCGGTTGCCACAACATATCGCGCACGGCTGGCCGATAAGGGAATCATTTTTTGTTCTATTTCCGAGGCTGTTAAAGAACATCCGGATTTAGTGCAAAAATATCTGGGTTCGGTAGTGCCTTATACCGATAACTTTTTTGCCTGCTTAAATTCAGCAGTCTTTACCGACGGTTCATTTGTTTATATTCCCAAAGGCGTTACCTGCCCGATGGAACTTTCCACCTATTTCCGCATAAACGCCAAAAATACCGGTCAGTTTGAACGCACTTTGATAATTGCCGAAGACAGCAGCTATGTTTCATATCTGGAGGGCTGCACCGCTCCGCAGCGTGATGAAAATCAGCTGCATGCCGCTATTGTTGAAATTGTGGTTTTAAACGACGCCGAAGTTAAATATTCCACTGTGCAGAATTGGTATCCGGGAGATAAAGACGGTAAAGGCGGTGTTTATAACTTTGTGACCAAAAGAGCTGCCTGCCGCGGCCGCAATGCTAAAATCTCTTGGACGCAGGTTGAAACCGGCTCGGCCGTGACTTGGAAATATCCGTCTTGTGTGCTGGAAGGCGATAATTCTTCAGGCGAGTTTTATTCGGTAGCCATTACCAACAACCGCCAGCAGGCCGATACCGGCACCAAAATGCTTCACATTGGTAAAAACACATCGTCCAAGATTATTTCCAAGGGTATTTCCGCCGGTCACTCCAACCAAACTTATCGAGGTTTGGTAGCTGTAAGCAAAAATGCCGACAACGCCCGTAACTATTCGCAGTGTGACAGTCTGCTGATTGGTTCGACTTGCGGCTCGCATACTGTACCGTATATTACCAACAAAAATAAATCTGCGGTTTTGGAACACGAGGCTACCACCTCAAAAATCAGCGATGAACAGTTGTTTTATTGTCAACAGCGCGGAATCAGCGAAGAAGAAGCAATCGGACTTATTGTGAACGGCTTTTGCAAAGAAGTTATGCAGCATTTGCCGATGGAATTTGCCATAGAAGCGGCTAAACTTATAAATATCAGCCTTGAAGGGGGCGTAGGATAAAGGATTTTACCATGTCAGAAAATTTGTTAGAAGTTAAAAATTTATGCGCCCGCGTGCCAGAAAAAGAAATAATCAAGGGCTTAAACCTGACTATTAACAAAGGCGAAGTTCATGCACTTATGGGGCCGAACGGCGCCGGAAAATCCACTTTATCTTATGTTTTGGCCGGCAAGCCTGATTATGAAGTAACGGCCGGCAGCGCTGTGTTTAAAGGACAAGATTTACTTGCTTTAAAACCGGAAGAACGGGCTTGGCTGGGCCTTTTTTTAAGCATGCAGGCACCGGTGGCTATTTCCGGCGTCAGCTGCAGCAGTTTTTTGAAACATGCCGTAAACGCCAAACGTAAAGCGATGAATTTAGCAGAACTAGATGCTGCCGAATTTCTGAAACTTTTACGGAATAAGGCTAAAGAACTAAACATCAGCGGAGAAATGCTGAAACGAGAAATGAACGTTGGTTTTTCCGGCGGCGAAAAAAAACGCTTGGAAGCTTTGCAGATGAGTCTGCTAGAGCCGGATTTAGCTATTCTTGATGAAACAGATTCCGGACTTGACGTGGATGCTATAAAAATTGTAGCTGAAAGCGTCAACCGCCTGCGTACCAAAGATACTTCCCTTTTAGTCATCACCCACCATGTTAAGCTTTTGACTTATTTGCAGCCTGATTATGTACATGTTTACGCTGACGGTCACGTTATCTGTTCCGGTGATATGTCTTTAGCGCAAGAAATAGAGAACAACGGCTACACTCAATTTATAAAGGCGGCCTAAATGAGTTTAACACGGCAAAATATTGAACTTTGGGGCGGCAATATACCATTGTTGGTCGGTCTGCGCGAAAAAGGCTTATCGGCTTTTGAAAGGGCAGGATTGCCAACCGCCAAAACGGAAGCCTGGAAATATTCTTATATAAAAGAATCCGTTTTTGATGATTTAATTATTGACACCGAACCGCACAAATGCAGCTGTCACGGCGAATGTCATTGTTTTGATACCAATAATTTGCCTTTTAAGGTGATTAAAGTTCATTTTTGTAATGGCAAACCGGATATAGAGCATCTGGATACACCGCGCGGCCTTATTATAAAACCACTTATTGAAGCGATTTATGATAAAGATGCGCAAAAATACCTGAACAAATCATTTGATATAGAAAATTTCCCGTTTGCCGCCCTCAATACAGCTTATTTGGAACAAGGTTTAATGATTGTGGCGGAACGCAATACCATAATTGAAAAACCGATATTGCTCGCATACCATTCGCATGGGCAAAATTTGTGGCAAAACGTACGCAATCTGATTGTTTTGGAAAGCGGCGCGCAGCTGACTTTGTTGGAAGATTTTTCCGGCGATAATGAATTTTATTTTAACAATATTGTCAATGAAATATATGTCGGCAATGAAGCGGTTTTGACGCATTATAAACGTGTCAAAGAATCCTCTTCGGCGCTGCATATTGCCCTAAACAGCGTTATTGTCCGCCAAAACGGCAGATATAATGCTTTTTGCGCGCAGAGCGAATGCCGTCTAGCCCGCAGCGAATCGTATGTTCAGCTGCAGCAAGAAGGCGCGGAAGCAAATGTAAACGGCGTCTATCGCTTATATAATAACGGTCATTCCGATATAACGACAAACATCCGCCATTTAGCGGCTCATACAACCTCTAACCAATTGGTAAAAGGTGTACTTGACGGCAGCAGCCGCGGAGTTTTTCAAGGCCAAATTCATATAGAGCCGAACGCTCAACAGACTGAAGGCTATCAGCTGCACCGCGCTTTGCTTTTAAGCGACAACGCCGAAGTTGACTGCAAGCCTGAACTGGAAATTTTTGCCGACGATGTAAAATGTTCGCATGGCGCTACCTGCGGCGATTTGGATAAAGAACAGCTGTTTTATATGCAAACCAGAGGAATAGCCTTAGCCGACGCAAAGCAGATTCTGATTGAAGCCTATCTGAATGAAACTCTGCTAAAAATCGAAAACCAACAAATCCGCGAATGGCTGAAAGAAACGCTGTAAAACTGAATTTTTAAAAATACGCATAACTTAAACCTGCCGCTTTTCATCTTTAGGCTCTTTGTTTTCTGTTTCTTTTCCGGTACCTCCGTTCAAATTATCCAGAAACTGTTTTTCAATTTTCATATACTGTTCAAACAGCCAGCGCGACTGCGACAGCATAACTAAAGAAATCAGCACCAAACAAAAAATGACTTTGCTGTTTTCAGTTAAAAACTGATGAACTACCGTCATAATAAAAAAGCAGACAATCAGCATGCGGAAGCTAGTTAAAAACAGCAGCGGCAACCGATTCGCCTTTTTAGCTTTCCACAGCTTATAATAAACCGTTGCTACCTGATTGTTGGAAACAAACAGATTTTTAATATTTTCACTTTCATAAGAACACAATAATGTATCTTTTACTTTCTGCACCATCTTATTTTCGCCAATATTAACCTTAAACAGCTTGTGCGAAATATCTGACAGTGGACGGATTTTTTCTGACAGCACTACCGGCAAAACTGTTTCCCAGCCGATGAGCGCCTTCAAAAACGGCGACATCAGCAGCAGCGTAATAACAGTAACCACAGCCCTTGCCGCCATATTCGGCAAATATTGATGTACCCACGGCCGTACAAAGTAGCTTGAAAAACCGATTACCGCGTAGTTAATCATAATAAACAGTATTAACCGCAGCAAATAGTTTTTCAGCAGCATATTCCATAAACGCTCTTCGCTTTTAGTTTCTTTTTGCCCTGCTGCGTGCTGTGCTAAAAACTCCTGCCATTTTTCCGGCAAATAGCGTTTAATCACGCTGAACATCGGCTCGGCAAATTTTATCATCATCGGCGTAAAGAAAGTTGTGATAACCGATACAGCCACAATAATCGGATACACCTGCTTGTGCAACACACCCAAACTCATACCGAGACTGGCAATAATAAAAGCAAATTCACCGACTTGAGCCAATGAAAAAGCACCCTGCACTGCCGTTTTCAAAGGCTGTCCCGAAACCACAAAACCAAAGCATGAAAATGCGACTTTGCCCACCATAACAATAAAAGTAATCACACAAATCGGCCATGCATATTCAACAAACATTGCCGGATTAACCATCATGCCGACCGAAACAAAAAACACAGCACCAAAAAAATCTTTAAGAGGCTTTATTGTTTTTTCTATACGCTCAATCAACGGTGTTTCAGCCAAAATAGACCCCATAATAAAAGCACCCAAAGCCGATGAAAAACCGGAATAGTTAGCCAGCGCCACCATGCCGAAACACAAGGCAATTATCACCAGAAGCAGCTGTTCGTCATTCAAAAAGCTGTCTATTTTTTTCAAAAGCGTCGGCACTAAATATATGCCGATCACAAAACACAGCACCAAAAACAAAATCAGCTTGCCGGTGCTGAACAGCAGCGCTTCGCCGTCAATGGTAGAACCTAAAGCGATTGTCGGCAACAGAACCAACAGTAAAATACCCACTAAATCTTCTACAATCAATACGCCAAATACTAAGTCCGTAAATTTTTGTTTTTTAATATTTAAATCATCAAAAGCTTTGATAATAATCGTGGTTGACGACATAGAAATCATACTGCCTAAAAAAAAGCTGTCCATAGTTGTCCAGCCCAGCAGCAAACCGGTGTTATATCCCAAAAACAGCATAAATAAGATATTGGCATTAGCCGTAATCATCGCCGCTTTACCAACGTTAATCATCTTTTTAAAGCTAAATTCAAGTCCCAACCCAAACAATAGAAATATCACGCCGATATCAGCCCACAGGCTCAAATTTTCTCTGTCGGTTACAGTCGGCAGCAAGTCAAAATACGGACCGGCCAGAATACCGGCCAAAATATAGCCCAGCACTGTCGGCTGTTTTAATTTTTTGAACAGCAGAGTAACAATAGCCGCATAAATAGTGATAAGCGTCAAATCGAGAATCAGCGTGTGAATAGTATGCATTTTCAATGTCCTAAAAAGTTTGACCCCTTTATAGGCTAAGGAAAAAATATTAACATTTTTATAAAAAACAAGATATTATTTAAATATTTTGCGCCAAAATCAGATACTGTTTCGGAGTAATATTTTCGGCTCTGTCTGTCAAAGACACTCCGGCAATTTCACAAGCTTTTTCCAAATTCGGCAGAATTTTCAGACTTTGGCGAATCATTTTGCGGCGCTGTCCGAAAGCTACTTCCGTAATCTTTTCCAGCTTTTTAAATTCTTCAGCTGTCGGAATATTTTCCTGCGGCAAAAACAGCAGCACCGAAGACCAAATTTTTGGCGCCGGAACAAAACAATTCGGATTCAGATTAAACAGCGGCTTAACTTTGCAAACCAGCTGAGATATAACCGACAACCGTCCGTAATTTTTATTGTTCGGCTCAGCCGAAATCCGCTCCGCCACTTCTTTTTGAAACATCAGTGTCAAGCTGTTAAAATTCCGCATCTGCCGCAAAAATCCCAACAGCAGAGGAACCGATATATGATACGGCAGATTGCTGACAATACTCTTCGGGCGCTCGGTTTTCAGTCCGAAATCAAACTTCAGCGCATCGCCGTTTACAATTTGCAGCGTTGCCCCGCAAACCGTCTGCAACTCCTGCATAATTTCTATGCAGCGCTCATCCATTTCTATAACCGTGAGGCTATGCGGATTCGTTTTCAAAACAGCGCGGGTTAAACCTCCCGGACCGGGGCCGATTTCAAATACATCTTCTCCCGAAAAATCCGGTATACCGCGGGCAGCCAAAGAGCTGCGGATAATCTTATCCGTAACATTTTGATCCAGCAAAAAATTCTGTCCCAAGGCTTTTTTAGCCATCAAACCATGGCTGTCAACCGTTTCTCGTAAGGAAGGAAGCTCTGTCATTATACTTTCTTTTCTATCAAAGCGCGGCTGCGCAGGTTTTTGATATAACGGTTGGAGTATTCCTCCAGCTTTTTATTTTCCAAAAAACTTTTAACTTCTTTGCGTGAAGGAAGCTCAGGCTTATCTGTGGCCGGATTAAAAATTTTTTCCAGCTTTAAAATATAAAAGTCTTTGCCGTAGGCAATGGGATCAGAAACATCGCCGTCTTTCATTTTCAAAACGGCATTTTCCAAAACAGCCGGCAATTTGCCTTTGCCTACCCAGCCCAAATGTCCGCCATTGGCCGCACTAGGACTTTGCGAAAACTGCATAGCATAAAGCTCAAAACGCGGATCATGACGCAAATTTTCAACCAGCTGATTTAAATCTTTGGCATCTTTTTTATCTATAACGATTTCTGAAACCATAACCTTTTGTTTTTTCTGGTCGTTTTTAATTTCATTAAGAGCCTTACTAACATCATTTTCGCTGATATTAAGTTCATTATAGCCCTTTTGCGAAATCAGCTTCTGCCAAGCCAAATCAGCTTCTATCTGCGTACTCCATTCTTTGACGCTGACTTTAGCTTCGCTTAAAACTTTTTTAAGTTCACCGGCCGGCATATTATTGTTTTTTTCAAATTTACGCAAAGCATTATCTATTTCTTTTTGGCTAATCTTAATTTTATTTTTTTCAGCTTCCTGAATTTTCAGCTTTTCATCAATCGCCGACTGCAGGACTTTACCTATTATCATTGCTTTAGTCTGCTGGTTATACGGAATACCGGTCATCAGAATAAAAGCATTGATGCGGCTTTGCATATCACTGCTGGTAATCACCTCGCCGTTTACCAAAGCATAGATTTTCAGTTTATTTTCATATAAAGTAATCGGCTTCAAAGCTTCTGCCCTACGGCGCTCTGCTTCTCTTTCGGCTTCTTCCATAGCACGGCGGCGCGCCTCTTCTTCTGCTTTGCGGCGGGCAAACTCTTCCTGCTGCAGACGCATTTGCCTTGCCGCCTCACGGCGGTTGGCGATATCTGTCTTTTCATCTTCGCTCAGCTGTTTATATTGTTCGGCATTCCGTCGAAACATAATGGAATTGGTATTTGGGCGTTCCATACGCGCCTGGCTGTCAAGCTCCTGCAGATTTATATTTTCCGCGGCTGCAATCTTGCCGCAAAACAGTGCCATACCAAAAAAAAGAATTGCTTTTTTCATCTTTTCTCCTTACCTATGAACCAAAGCTGCCAATGGTTTTAAGATAAAATGTTGTGCCAAACTCATAGCTGTTTTTCAAATCAGGGTTACTGCTGTTATATTTTTTAACGCTGGTAACCCATTTCAAACATTCATCTTCATAAATAACATTGCCGCCGTGTTCCAGAGAGCCGCGGCTGTTTTCTGTCATATCCTGCAAGTTATAGATGCTTACAGACCAAAACTGCGACAAATCAGAACTCAGTGAAGTATATAATTCTTTTCGCTCGGAATACAACTGATTATAATAAGTGTTTCCCTGCAAAAAGATATAAGATACATTGGCACGCAAAAATTTCGGTCCCACTCTAGCGCCCAGCTCGCTGTATTTTGCACTCAAATTATCTTTATCCAGACGAAAACGATAATTCAAATTCAAATATTCATTCGGATCGGCGTTAATGCGTCCGACGTAATCGCTGAATTTGGAATCATAACTGCTATCCAAGCTTTCATTAAAACTGCTGTCTTTGTCTTTTTCATAGCTTTGAGCAATAAATGCCGACGTACGGCCGATGATGTCGCCGTATGAGCTCCAGCGCAGGCCATAGCTGACGCGACTGCCCGTATCATTGCGGTCATAACCCGCATATCTATCCAAATCCAAAACATTGGTATCATCAAAATAAACATCTTCACTGTCCTCATTCGGAATTTTATCGACTTTATTTCCGCCTTTAGGAGCAACCACGCCGACAATGACAGGTTCAATAATCTGCCGCGATGATTCGGTTGCTTTTACAAACGGCAGCCGCCATTCTACACCGGCCTGCGGGAAAAATCTGGTAACCGTGCCGCTATATTTATCATAAATATTGCTCTGATAACGGTTCACATAATAGGCGTCAGACTTTAAAGAGCCGACAAATCTGTATTTTTCGCCAAATGATGAAGTAAACGGCAGTTCCCACGCGTTTATAGAAGTCAAACGCTGAGTATTTCTGCCGTTCGGATGATAAATTGAAGCTCCGTTAAACTCATTTTTGAAATATGAACCGATAGAGCTCGGATCGGAATATATTTCAACATCAACAAGCGGAGCTACTGTTGGTTTGCGGTCGTTTATTTCGTGAAACTGTTTTTCATTACGGCGGCGCAGGTTATAACTCAATATCTTGTAATAATAAGCATCAACCGAAGCATAATCACGCCCGCTGAAACGCTCAAACGTCACATTAGATGTCAGCCAAGCATCATCCTGATACGGCAGACTCAATTCTTTCAGATAGATATAGTCGGAAACATATTTCAAATCATATTTCATCCGCCATAAGTCATTTATATCATAGCGCCCGCTGACAAACAAATTTCCACGATGAGGCGGACGGTTATCCTCATTATCTTTCAGATAGCTGCCGGCAATATTGGTGTTGGCGCTATAAAAATATTGCTGATATTCTCCGCCCCAAACCGGATTTTTATCAGTCGAAAAAATCGGCGAAAAAATTACATTGGTTTGATTATTTACCGCCCAAAAATAACGCGGCTGCACCATAGCTCCCAAATAATTTGAACTTCCCATGGTCGGCGCCAAAAAGCCGGAACGGCGTTTTACGCTCGGATCAGGATGCGAGAAAAACGGAGTATACAAAATCGGAACGTTTTTGATTTTGATAAACGCATCGTTATAATGTACATTTTGGCTTTTTTCATCATGCTGCACCTTACGTGCGCTAATTGACCACAGCGGAGCTTCGGTATCGCACATATCGCAAGGCGTATATGTTGCATACATCAGCTGCTTAGTTTGGTTGTTTTTCTTTCTGAAACTGTCGGCAAAAACATGCGATTCATCTTTAAGCAAAACTTTTATATGATGCATTTCACCTACTGTCATTTGTTCAGCTAACGACACCCTATCGCTGTAAACAATCGAACCGTCTGACGAATAAAGTTTCACATTGCCAATAGCTGTCACCACATCTTTATTTTGATCATAAACCAACTTATCGGTTTTCAGCAGCATTTTATTATATTCTATTTCCACATCGCCGGTTGCCGTTATCAAACCGCTGTTTTCATCGTTTGTAAGCTCGTCGGCGCTGAAATTAACCGCTTCTTGTCCGGCAATATTATTGTCTTCGGCAAATTGGATATTGGTAATATTATGTGAAACATCCATTGTCGCATGCGGAGATTTTTGTTCCTGACGCTGAATTTCTCCGGCTTCGTTTACCGCATACGCCGAATGCCCGCACAGCAATGCAGGCAGCAGCAACTTCAGGCCTGTTAAACGACTAATTTTCATGATTCTCCTTTGCCCTAAACCGGCAAAAATAAAATGGGTTATAGAAAAATAGCAAATAAAAGCAAATTGCTAAAGGCAAAAAGCAATTTATATACAAAACCGGCAGCAAATATAATGAACGTCCGGCTAAGTTTGTAAATGCCAAATCCCCGCCTAAAATTACAATCATGCAGACAATCTCTATGCTTATTACTTTTGTCTGTCCGCGGCGATTGAATGAACTGATTAACAGCCCGACGCAGGCCAGCAGCGCAAACAGAAGATTATAAAACGGATACAATATACGGCGATGTCCTTCAACAATGCTTTTGCGCACAGCCTGCGCATCTAAAGTTTTATCATTTGCCGCATTCAGCAACTCGCCGATAGAACGTTCACGCACTGTCTGATTTTTTTTCTTTTTATATTGCTAAATTCTGCCGAATAGCGAGAGAAAGACAGATTGCTGAATTTATAGTCTTTAGTGTTAATTTCTTGACGTACACCATTTATAAACAAGATTCGCGGGCCTTTTTCAGTTTGAAGCAGGCGGCCTTTTTCTGCAGTCAAAGTAACTTTTATCCCCGGTTTGCTTTCATCGCTGACAAAAATACCGCTGACCGAACCATCATCTTCATGCTTGTTTACAAACACGGTAATGCCATTTTTAAGCGTTGTAAATTCGCCCTCGCGGAAAACCATTTGCGTCAGATTATTTTTTACACGCCATTCCAAATCACGGAACTTATTTTCAGACCAAGGTATTCCCCAATTCATCACAAACACATTAAACAATGCCAGCAGCACACCAATCATAATAGCCGCTTTAGCATTATTCCAAGGGCTGATGCCTGCCGACTGCATAACCACAAGTTCCCTGTCGGCAATCAGGCGGTTATACACAAACAATACAGTCACAAAAACGGCAACCGGCGATAAAATATTAAAAATACGCGGCATCAAAAGCGATGTCATTTCGGCAAAAAGATATACCGGCAATCCCTGCCGCGTAACCATTTCCACAAACCGAAGCGACTGCGTCAGCCACAGCATAGCCAGCAGAGAGAAACAAACAAGCAGAAATCCGATAAAAATCTGCTTAAAAATATAAACGTTCAATATTTTCATGCGCAAGATTATAACGCCATTTTTTCAGTAATAAATAATAATTTATCAGATATACCATTTATTTTGCCGCGTCAAATAAAAAAAGTCCGCTGCGGCACGGACTTTAATTTTTTTTCAGATATTTTAAATCGTTTTTGTTTACTTTTCTTCGGCTTTAGCAGCTATCTCTCCGCCTTTGGTTACCACAACCATGGCCTCGCGCAAAATGCGGTCGTTTAGCGTATAGCCTGATTGCAATTCAGCAATAATCGTGCCGGCAGGTTTTTCTTTATTTTCCACTTCTTGCACCACGCGCTCAAAATTCGGGTCAAAAACTTTATTAAGGCTTTCCAATTTTTTAATGCCGAATTTACCAAAAACTTTAGTCAGTTCGTTCTGAGTAAGCTCCACTCCTTTAATAAAAGCTTCGCATTTTGTTTTGGTTTCATCATCAACGGCGCTTAATGCACGCTGCAGATTATCAGCGACACCTAAAAGTTCTTTTGCAAAAGAAGAAATTGCAAATTTAGAATTTTTTTCAATTTCCTGCTGACAGCGTTTTTTAGTATTTTCTGCTTCGGCGTAAGCCCGCAAAAAAGAATCTTTCAGTTTTTGATTTTCTTCCTTAAGCTTATTCAGCTCGTTATCTATACCTTCGGAGTTTTGCACATTTTCAGAATTTTCTTCCACCGCGGATTGTTCTTTTTTATTTTCGGTTTCGGCGGACATTTTTTCTTTTTTATCAGTCATTTCAGTATCCTCTTTAATTTTGTTTGGATAATATCTATATAGAACTTAGTGGCTAATTACCGACAAGTCAAGAGCGTAAGTTCTTTTTATGTTGAAGGTTTGAATTTTTGATGATAAACTAAAGGTATATTATGTTTAGAAAGTAATTGTGATGTCTATATTGAATCTTGCTTCAGATAAAAATAAGTTTTCTTTTTTGCCGACAAATTTTAATAAAAAAAAATTCAGTATAAATTTCGGCGTGCCGCATGATGCGATTTTGCAGCAAATGCAGAATATGGGCAAAAAGCAATGTCTTACTGACAAATGCTGGCCGCAGAACAAACAAATTCATGCGTGGATGATTACCGCTGAAACGGCTACTTTTATGAAATGCGGCGGTTTGGGCATGGTAGCCTCGGAATTGCCGGAAAACTATAACAGAAGTTTTGCAGACGAACACAGCGATATCACAATTATAACTCCGATGTATTTAGGCGATACCGGACGCAAAAAATGCACTTTTGAAAACGGTATTTACAGCGGAGCCGAAAACCGGCAGATAGCTTTGCATAAACTTTGCACGATTAAGGTTCCGTTTATTGGCAGCCGCAATCGCTTTTGCAATTTCAAAGCTGATGTGTATAAAGGCAGTTTAAACGGCGCTGACTATCTGTTTTTGCATAACGACCGTTTCTTTTCAATCAATCCGGCGGCCGAAAATCCGTCTGGTCAAGGAGGTTGCTATGTGCTAAACAATCTGCATATAGATGAGGTTGAGCGTTTTGCGTTTCTGTCTAAAGCTGTTTACTGCCTGCTGGAAAATATTGCAGCAAAACAGATTAAAGGTCTGGATTTGCCGAATATGCTGATTGCCAATGATTGGCACAGCGGCGCAATTTCCGGACTGACAAAATATTTAACTATGGCTAAAGTTTATGCCAAACGGCTGTCTTTGGATATTGCCGATAAGCTCAAAGATATTCCGATTATCCATATAGCTCATCACATGGGTTATCAGGGCTGGGATTATAACAACACTTCAAAAATTCTAAACTCGCTTTATGAAGATTTGGCAACCTTAGTCTTAAAAAACGCCAAAGCCGTAAAAAACAGCAATCCGCGCACGACCAACACTCTTTTAGTCGGCGACACCTATAATCAGGCTTCCTGCAATATGCATTTAGCCGATCGTATTGTTACCGTATCAAAAAATTATATGGAAGAAGTATCGCGTGAAAAAAGCTTTGGCTTTGATTTTCGCGACATTCTGAAAATCCGTAAAAATTGCCGTACTTTTTTCGGTATAGTCAACGGCTATGAAAAAAAGCTGATTTCGCCGAATGCTAAAAAAATCGAGCTTATAAATCAATATTTCAGCAATACGCAATTTAAAGTTTATGACGAGCACTCTCTGCAAAATAAATTGCACAACAAAAAAGAATGCATAAAATTGCTGTCGCGCTTAGCCACCGATGAAGCATATCGTCAAAAAGTTATCCCCATGATAGACACTTATAATTTTGATGATATTTCCTCCATTCTGCATGATGCCGAGAATATTCCGTTTATCTGCATGACCAGCCGTATGGTGGAGCAAAAAGGCTATGATATCGCTCTGAATGCAATTCTGCGCATATCCGACAAATACAAGAACTCGCCGCAAGATTTTCCGATTTTCGTTTTAGGCGGTGCCGGAAACAAAGACCTGTTTCATGATCTAATGGCCTTAAAAGACAACACAAAGCAAATCTGCCGCGATTTTGCCAAGCGCATTTTTGTATTTCACGGCTATAACGACCAATTTGCCTATTCCGTACAGTTAGCTGCCGATTTCTATCTGATGCCGTCATATTTCGAGCCGTGCGGTTTAACGCAAATGGAGGCAATGGCTAAAGGCAGCCTGCCGATTGCCACTTCTACCGGCGGCTTGGTCGACACCATTCAAGACGGCATCGACGGCTTCCGAACAGATGTATTTTTTGCCGACGGTAACCGTGTCTATGGGCCAAACTTGCAAGCTCAGCGCCTGAAAAATAATATCAACGCTTATTTTGAAACCATGGAGAGAGCCATTCGTTGTTTTTATACATCGCCGAAAACCATGCACCAAATGCAACAGGCAGCGATGAAAAACGATTTCAGCTGGTCTATTCCACACGGTTCTGTTTATAAATATGACAAGCTTTTCCACACCGGCGGATTATAAATAATAAACAAGACGGAATAAACTCTCGTTCATTGGAACAAACGGCACAACTTTTTATCTGTTCTCCGTCATTAACGGACTTGTGCCGGTAATTTTGGTGCGGCGAGCGACTAACCTAATCAACAGAAATCCGCCGTTTTGTGCAAAATTATCTCGCTGAGGAGTGGTGGCGGATATACATATACAACATTATCCGACTATGCAAATTCCGAATCTTGCGACCGCGGCTGCAACCAAGGCAAAAAATACCGCTGCAAATCAGGAT
>ERZ1035032.1531-NODE-1531-length-14127-cov-11.310759_pt1 | contig 14127 bp, 12 predicted proteins | sample MGYA00520693_ERZ1035032 | MGnify/ENA primary metagenome ERZ1035032 (study PRJEB33766, sample SAMN09781740) | gut metagenome | biome: gut microbiome | host: Homo sapiens | place: Madagascar | study: EMG produced TPA metagenomics assembly of the PRJNA485056 data...
AATGTAATCATATGTTATATTAAAAATATGCAGAAATCTGCAGAAGATGGGTGGGGTAATACAAGTATACTTTCTGAAGTGGGGAGAAAGGGAACAAATGAAAAAGGGAAAAATCTTAAAAAACATATTTATAATCTATATTACAATTCTGATACTCATAATTTCGTCATATCCAATTCAGGTAAAGGCAGATACAGCGAGCCCTGTGTCATATGCGGTAATTAAGCTAAATGGGATTGAAGACAAGGAATGTTATTATACACTGCTTGCAGAGACGAAGGTGGATGAATCTGATGTAAAATTCAGACAGACACAGGAGGAAACAAAAAAGAAATATGGAGAGGAGCTTTGGAATGAAATTTCAAGTTATAAAGATGTAGATGGCTATTATTTTATGAATGATTTTCGCAGGGTAAACGGAGATGTAGTTAGGTGGGAATGGCCGTATAAAAAGTTCAAGGTTCTTATATACTTTCCTAGCAGCAGAACATATGTGGTCAGCAGTGTATGTGATGATTATGCTTATGACAGCTATTATGAGATAGACATGAACAATATAGGTCTTGGGTCTGACAGTACTGTAAATGTGAACGCACATAGAAATTATAATTATTTTAGAGAGGGCGTTCAGATTTTCATCAGGATAATAGCGACACTTTTAATAGAAATGATGATAGCATTTTTATTTGGATTCAGGGAAAAGAGGCAGATATTTATAATACTTGCTGCAAATATAGTTACTCAGATGGCACTTAACATATATTTAAACATATTTACATACCGGGAGGGTGTATGGCTGTATACTTTAATACCGTTGTTTTTAGGTGAGATTGTGGTGTTTATATTGGAATCTGTGTTATATAGTATGTTCCTCAATAGAGTGGCAGAAGCAAAGAAGAGAACAGGGGTTGCTGTAACCAAAGCAATAGCATATGCATTTCTGGCAAATGTTGTTTCCTTTCTGTTTTCAGGAATATATGTGATAGCAGGCGGCGGTGAATCATGGTTTTAATTCGTCGTAAAAACACCCGTTAAAAAAGAACAACTTAAGAATGAATCTTAATATCCCCTCATACAATTATTAAGCAGGCTTATTATGCTAAACGAGTATAAGTTGTAGGAGGGGGTTTTCATTTGGCTGAAAAAATGGGTGAAGTGTATGAGGCATATGACATGGAGGTGCAGGGGATAGGCAGAGGCAGAGGTGCTATTATTCTGATGACGGACAAGGGCATACGGCAGGTGTCGGCTCTAAATGGAACGGACGAGAGGCTTTTGCAGGAGAAACAGTTCAAGGATAGTATATATGAAAAGGGATTCTGCTATATAGACAGGGTGGTTCCGAACAGCGATGAGGAGCTTGTGACATGTGACAGGTATGGCAATCCATTTGTATGTCGGGAATATTTTCAGGGGAGGGAATGCAGTGCATCCAATATCAGGGATTTGGAGAAGGCAGTCATCAATCTGGCACAGTTTCATAAAGCCGGCAGGGAACTCTATGAGGATGAGGGAAGCCGTGAATATGATAAAATGCCGGGCAATCTCGACAGAAAATTGAGAGAGCTGCGTAGAATCCGCAATTTTGTCAGCAGAAGAAATAAAAAGAATGATTTTGAGATCCAGTATATAAGGGCGTTTGATTATTTTTATGGGCAGGCAGACAGATGTCTCAAACTGTTTGAGGAGAACTTCAAATGCAACGAAAAGTGGATAGGATATTGTCACGGATCTTATAACTATCACAGTGTGATGTTTTGTGACGGATACATAGCAACAACCAATTTTGACAGATTCCATGTGGGATATCAGCTTGTTGATCTTTACCAATTTATGAGAAAGGCGATGGAGAAGAACAGGTACGACATAGAGATGGCGCGGGATATATTGAGTGCGTACAGCCAGATAAGGCATCTGGATAAGGAAGACTATGAATTTATATACCTTATGTACAGTTTTCCTGAGAAGTTCTGGAAGATAAGCAACCGCTATATGAACAGCCGAAAGAGCTATATATCCCCGGTTTTGATGGAAAAACTCCAAAAAGTTATCGAAGATGACCAAGAAAAACTCAAAATTTTGAGCGAAATTAACGATACCTATGGACTTCACAAGCTGACAAATTAAGAGTATAATGTTGGGGCGTGGATAATAATTGAGTTAGACACGTGATACTGAATTGTGATGTATTTTACAGATGGTTTTTTCGTGTGTGTTTTCCATTTGTAGGATGCTCTATGGGTAACATAAAGCAATAGATTTCACAGGAGGCAAAATGATGAGTGATTATAATTACAAGGACGTGTATGAGCAGTGGGTGAACAATCCTTTATTTGGTCAGGAAACAAAGGATGAGCTCTTAGCGATCAAGGACGACGAGAAAGAGATAGAAGAAAGATTCTATTGTGATCTTGTATTTGGAACAGCCGGACTTCGAGGCATCATCGGAGCTGGTACTAACAGAATGAACATATATGTAGTGCGCAAGGCTACACAGGGACTTGCAAACTACATCATCAAGGCGGGCAAGCAGGACAAAGGTGTGGCAATAGCTTATGATTCAAGAAGAATGTCACCTGAGTTCTCTATGGAGGCAGCGCTCTGCCTGGCAGCAAATGGCATAAAGGCTTACAGATTTGAGTCACTCAGACCGACACCTGAGCTTTCATTTGCAGTTAGATATCTGGACTGTGTAGCTGGTATCAATGTAACAGCATCACACAACCCACCAGAGTATAACGGATATAAGGTATACTGGGAGGATGGCGCACAGATCACACCACCTCATGACCAGGGAATCATGGCCGAGGTAAAGGCCATCACAGATTTCGCAGATACAAAGACTATGGACATGGTAGAGGCAAAGAAGAAGGGGCTCCTTGTAACTATCGGTTCAGAGGTTGATGACGCATACATGGGCGAGCTCAAGAAGCTCATCCTTAATCAGGATGCAATTGACAAGTATGGCAAGGATCTCAAGATCGTGTACACACCACTTCACGGAACAGGTAACATCCCTGTAAGAAGAATCCTCAAGGAGATCGGTTTCGAGAATGTATATGTGGTACCAGAGCAGGAGCTTCCGGATGGAGAGTTCCCAACTGTTGAGTATCCAAACCCAGAGGCAAAGGAAGCATTTACACTTGCACTCAAGCTGGCAAAGGAGGTCGATGCAGATCTCGTTCTTGCAACAGACCCAGATGCCGACAGACTCGGATGCTACGCAAAGGATTCCAAGACAGGTGAGTACAAGGTGTTCACAGGAAATATGTCAGGAAGCTTACTCTGCGAGTATGAGGTAAGCCAGATGAAGGAGAAGAATGGCAGCCTTCCAGCAGACGGAGCAATCATCAAGACTATCGTTACTACCAACATGGTAGATGCTATAGCAAAGTATTATGGAACAGATCTCATCGAGTGTTTCACAGGTTTCAAGAACATCGGACGTGAGATTCTCAGATTTGAGCAGACAGGCAAGGGAACATACCTCTTCGGATTTGAGGAGAGCTACGGATGCCTGATCGGAACACATGCAAGAGACAAGGACGCAGTTGTTGCAACTATGGCTCTCTGCGAGGCAGCAGCTTACTACAGAGGTCAGGGCAAGACTCTTTGGGATGCGATGATGGATATGTACGAGAAGTACGGATATTATGTTGACGACATCAAGACCGTGACACTCAAGGGTGTTGAGGGATCAAAGAAGATCGGACACATCATGAATATCCTCCGTGCAAATGTACCTGAGCAGGTTGCAGGCTACAAGACAAAGGTTGTTCGCGACTATCGTCTTGAGTATATAAGAAACATCGAGACAGGTGAGGTCAAGCCTACCGGTTTCCCAAATGCAAACGTACTCTACTACGAGCTTGAGAACGATGCATGGCTTGCAGTAAGACCTTCAGGAACTGAGCCAAAGATCAAATTCTACTACGGAATCAAGGGTTCATCATACGATGAGGCACAGAAGGAGTCAGCAGCATTTGGTGACAAGGTCATGGATCTCATTTATGACATACTTGAGAAGTAAGCAGAAGTAATCACAGATACAGGCAATATGGAACATATTTAAAGAAGTTCACAATGCAGAATAGACATGCAGATTCACATAAAAGGATCTGCATGTTTTTTTAATCTGAGAGACTCATAGACTAATAAATGTTACAGATAATTAATTGTACACTTTGAGAAAATGTTAGTAACATGGTCTTTAAAGAAAATGAGCAATAATGTCTTTATTGACGAGATGAAGAGGAGAAAAGATTTATATGAAACCAAAAACAGGGGTAGTGAACAAATTGAAATCCAACAGGGCATTCTGGATAACCTGTGTGTTGTTTCTGGCAATCCAGTATTTTTTGTGTATTCATTATGGGATGAAGAGGGATTACCTGTTCTGTGATGAGGTATACAGTTACGGACTTGCAAACAGCAATGAGTACACATTTCTTCATCCGGGAGAGAATGATGAACCGCTTGACAATTGGGTGAGTGGAAGTTATTTCTCAGATTATATGAATTATTGCGATGAGGCATTTAATTATAAAGCGGCTTACGTGAACCAGGAGAGGGATGTTCATCCACCTCTTTACTATATGCTGCTCCATACAGTGTGCAGATTTTTCAAGGAAGCTGGATACTCGGCAATTCCGGGAATAGTACTAAATCTTATAATTCTTGCATTTGTGGATATAGTTCTCATGTACGTGGCGGCAAATCTTCTAGAAAGCAGGTGGCGCGGACTTGCGGCAACCGTTTTGTGGGGAATATCTTCAGTCGGCATCAGCAATTGCATGCTCATAAGAATGTATCTTCTACAGACATTTGAGGTCCTACTGTTTGCGGCGGCACACATATATATATTGAAGCACAAGAAAAAGATGACGGTGCCTTACTTTATAATGCTGGCATTTACAGTGTTCCTGGGCGGACTTACCCACTATTATTTTTACTTTTTCGTGGCTGGACTTGGACTTTGCGTATGTATCTATCTCCTGTCAGTAAAGAGAGTTAAGGAAATGTTTGCATATGGATTCAGTCTTGTGGCAGGGCTTGTGTGTGCCATAGCGGTATTTCCGGCAACAATCGCACATATATTTGGATACAGGGGTGACTATGCAACAAAGAATCTTACAGGATTTTCAACCAGAAAATTCATATCATACATAGGTTATGTAAATAAGGCATATTTTGCCGGACTGCTTCCTGTTATTCTGCTTATCGTTATAGCGCTCATATTTGTGTACATAGTTTCAAAGTTTGTTATAATACATATAAGTCTGAAGAGGGAAGAACACTCGATAAGGTATTCTGTAGATGTAAACAGGATTGATGTGAATGGAAAATACACAGGAACATTATCCACAAATGCGTTGTTATTTGCAGCGGTGGTGATAGCAGATGCCATTCTAGCGTTTGTGGGAATACAAGGATCTGAGCTTGTAAACGCAAGATACATATACTCGGCACTCCCAGTATTTGCGATATTTATGGTATGGGGCATGGCAAAGCTCCTCGCGGTGGTTGCACCTGTCAACTACAATGTGATAATCGGAGTAGTATGTCTTATACTTTGTGCCGGAAGTATAAAGGTAAATGGCGTGGATTGGCAGTATGTAACATATCCTGAGAGAAAAGAAGCGGTTGAGCAGATGGCGGGAAAGGATTGTATCATAGTCTGTCATGGCGATGGAAAATGGAACAACATATATGCCGGCATAAATGCATTTTCTGTGATGGACAGGTGCAGGTATGTGTACGAGGATGATCTAGGCGAGCTTTCAGATTTGACAGCCGATTGTGGTGATGAGCTGTACATGGCAGTTATAAATGATCCACGGTTTGACAAAACGAAGATACAAAAGGACATCAAGAAGATAAGAAAGACCACAAAGTATAAAAATGTAGAGAAAACGTATGATTATGCGGGAATAAAGATATTCCGCATGACGACAAAATAGATGTTTACAGGAGATGTAATGATGAAAAAGGTGAGTTTGATTGTTCCCTGTTACAACGAAGAGGAGGCACTGCCGATATTTGCTGCGGAACTTGATAAGGTGGTACAGGGACTCGGATCGTATGAGTTTGAGGTCCTCATGGTAAATGATGGTTCTTCAGATGGTACTTTGAAAGTCATGAAGGATGTGTCATCAGAATATGAGTATTTCAAATACATATCGTTTTCCAGAAACTTTGGAAAAGAAGCAGCTATGTATGCGGGTTTCTGTAATGCGACGGGTGATTATGTGGCAGTTATGGATGCAGATATGCAGGATCCGCCATCACTTCTTCCGCAAATGCTTGAGATTTTGGAGCAGGGCGAATATGACAGTGTGGCGACTAGAAGGGTGACGAGAAAGGGTGAGCCAAAGGTCAGATCATGGTTTGCTAGAAGATTTTACAAGCTTATAAACAGGATATCGGATGCTGATGTGGTGGATGGAGCCAGGGACTTCAGACTCATGAAGTCGGAGATGAAGGACGCTATAGTGTCGATGTGCGAGTACAACAGATTTTCCAAGGGAATATTTGGCTGGATAGGATATAGGACAAAGTGGCTTGAGTATGAGAATGTTGAGAGGGTTGCCGGGGAGACAAAATGGAGCTTCTGGAAGTTGTTCAGGTATGCCATAGACGGTATAATCAATTTCTCCGAGGCACCTATGATGATCGCGTCAGGTTTTGGAACATTTTGCACAGTTCTTTCATTTGCCATGCTGCTTTTCTTCTTTATAAGAAAGCTTGTATGGGGAGATCCTGTTGCGGGATGGCCTTCTCTCGTCTGCATTATTTTATTCGTATCGGGATTGCAGTTCCTGTGCATAGGAATGATGGGCAAATATATTGCAAAAACGTATGTTGAGGTCAAGAACAGACCTCATTATATAATATCTGACACGAATAAAGACGGAGTGGACAAAATAAATTGATAAATATTTAGGCTGGATTTACATACGTTTTACCGGGGTATGGTAGAATTATCAGTACTTTATATTTAACAGGAAACATGGTAATTTAATGTTTATAAGGGAAAAAAAGTGAACGGGGGAAAGTAAGATGGGCAGTTTTACATTAAAATGTCCAACGTGTGGAGGCTCGACTGTTCTCAACCCGGAGACGGGACAGCTGGAATGCAAGCAATGTGGCAATCAGTTTGGGGCGGCTTCATGGGGGACAAAAAACTCCGCTATGATCGAAAATGAAGATGGCGAGCTGGTAGACAAGCGGAGCTACAAATCCATGAGAAAGATTGCCAGGATAAAGAGATATATCACGGACAGTCCGGATGACATATACACCATGGATGAGATAAACCTTGGAAATGATGAAGATTCTCCAAAGTATATGGAGATGAATCTGTATGAATGTACGTCATGTGGAGCGAAACTCATGGTGAAAGCCACGGAGACGTCAAGCTTCTGTGCCTACTGTGGACAGCCGATGATATTGGTGGACAGACTGGATAAGGAGCTGGAGCCGGATCTTATAATTCCATTTTCAATATCACAGAAGAGAGCGGAACAACTGATTCGTGACAGGTTTTGTAAAGGATGGTTCGTTCCGGACGAGATAAAGCATTTCCAGATAGACAAGATACGAGGAATATATGTACCTCACTGGCTCGTATCATATCACGTAAAAAAGAAAATCAAATATATATTCACTGAGAATAAAAGGGAAGTGCGCACTGGCGGCGATAGCAAATGGTTAGATTCGGTAACCCAGAATTCCCGGAAAAACGATACAGAAAGAATAATACATAATTGTATGAAGGATGCGGAATGTATAGTGTCAAGGGTACCAGGAGATGCATCACGCAGATTGAATGACAACATATCATCAAGGCTTGAGCCGTATGATATTGACAGAGTACTGGCATTTTCGCCGGAATATCTGTCGGGGTTTTATACGGACAGATATGATGTCCCTGCAAAAGTGATCGCAGCAGTGGCAAAGGAGAAGAGTGATAAAGCCCTTCGTGATGAGATGCTTGGAGATTCTGGAGATAAACGGTTTAAAGATTATCATGTCACTGATGAAAAGACAGAGATAGAATTGTCAGACATAGAATATGCGTTGTTTCCGGTATGGTTCATGACATTTCAGTATCAGGGAATACTTTATACAGTTGCAGTAAATGGTCAGACTGGAAAAGTTGTGGGCAATGTCCCATCAAACAGATTTAAGGTTGGAGCGTCCATAGGTATACTCATGACAATAATGGTTATATTTTGTACATGGCTTTCAGTACTTATGGGGAATTTCATAATGGATATCTGGATGTTGGGTTCTGAAATTCTGATGTATGTTGTTGGCGCGTATTTGTTTCTGGCGGTCAACTGTGTCTTATATTTCTGGAGAGCTATCAATAAGCTTCACAGGTCGAGAATTGATATTCACAGATTCAGAAGTTCAGGAACTATTGAATATGTGAAGGAAAGGCAGGATAAAACATGGGTTCGTTAACATTTGTGTTTGTTGCTGTGGGTGTTGCATGTGGAATATTTCTTACGATAGGAATTGTTCTGTCTGCTCTTGTGAGGTCAAATAATATTGGACAGGACGAGATGAAGGAATCTTCATATATAGATTATACAACATTATCATATCATGCTATATATGACAGCCAGAATGCAATAAATCATTTTGATGGAAATTACAAGAATTAGATATGATGACAAAACTAAAGAGATTTGTTATCATACTAGTTGATATATGAAAGATCACAGGGAAAAGGAATTGGAGGTAAATCAACAAATGAACGAAAATCAGGATCAGCAGTTTGGTCAGCCACAGGGAGAAAGCCCATCGTCAGATCAGGCTCAGGCAAATCAGCAGACAGGTGCATACAGCCAGGCACAGACAGGTGCATATGGCCAGCCACAGATGAATCAGCAGATGTATGGTCAGCAGGGTTACGGTCAGGGACAGATGAACCAGCAGATGTACGGTCAGCAGGGCTACGGTCAGGGACAGATGAACCAGCAGATGTACGGTCAGCAGGGCTATGGTCAGCCACAAATGAACCAGCAGATGTACGGTCAGCAGGGCTACGGTCAGGGACAGGTGAATCAGCAGATGTATGGTCAGCAGGGTTATGGCCAGCCGCAGATGAATCAGCAGTATGGTCAGCAGCAGGCTAAGAAATCGTCAGCAGCAAATGACATGATAAACGGCATTCTTAAAAATGTACTTGGACTTTTTAAGACACCTGCTGATACGGCGGGCGAGATGGTCGAGAGTGAGAATATGGTTTCAGGCGGAATACTCATAGGTGTAAATGCAGTTGTTACTTTTGTATTTTCACTTATAGGACTTCTCATCATGGGTATGGATTTTGGACCAGCCCTCGGCAGAGGATTCTATATGCTGGTATTTATGATAATTGCAAACATCATCATAACAGCAGGACTTTTCATATCGGGCGGAATCATATTCAAGGGCGGAGTGACATTTGGCAAGGCGATAAATGTGTCAGGAACGATGGCTGTATATGAGACGATTGCTGTTGTAGTCGGAATCGTATTCGAGATCATCTCAGGAATCCTTCACAAGGTCGGTTTTCTCAGCGGAATCATAGGCGGATTTGCATATATTCTCTTTGCAGCGATAAGTATCGGTGGAATCCTTGTTGCAGCCCATGCTGCATATGAGAGTCTGGATCTTGATGACAACAACAGATTATACGCAATCATAGCAGCTGTTGTTATATCGATCTTCCTTATCACTGTATTTGACAATATCGCACAAAAGATATTTGACAGTGGTGCATGTGCAGAGCAGGTAATGTATTACTTCAAGAATGCTGCAGAAGTATTTGGATACCTTGACTGGTTATCATAAATACATAGAATAAGAAGTCCTACTGACACTTGTTCAGCAGGGCGGACAGATCATAAAAGTGCGGGATACTAATAAAAATCCCGCACTTTTATATTGTGCATTTTTTGTGTATATGGTAAAAGGTTTTGTCATTAATTAAACAATGTGCTACAATAAAAAAGTGTTTAGTCAGGGTGACAAAGAAGTAGTAAAGAAAGGACGGGTTATGGTAAGAAAAGTTGGTTTAACAGACAGTGTTGGTTTTGCATGCCTGGAAGATCTCCAATTGTCTAACTCCTATATGTGGGGTACCGCAATCAGTCTGGACTATTGTGGCAGAGAGGATTGCATCAAGGGGTGGAAGTTCGGACCATATGTGAGGGAGTCATACGTCATCCATATCGTAAAAAAAGGCAAAGGGGTATTCACTATAGGCGGCAGGAGCTATGAGTTGGGGCCGGGACAGGCCTTCATCATCAGACCGGGAGAAGAAACTATATACAAGGCAGATGATGATGATCCTTGGAGTTATATGTGGGTAGGATTTCACGGATACAGAGCTGAGGATTTCATAGAGTCCATGGGTTATAAGAAGGATTCTCCAATTATTAAGATCGAGCAGATGGACACATGTGCAACATGTATAAACAATATGCTTGAGTATTCGCAGATCACACGTATAAACGAGGTCAAGAGACAGAGTGCACTTATGATGTTGTTTGCTACTATTATGGAGGACAATACATCTGGTCAGCAGGAGAATGACAATGTAGAGTATCCAAGTAAGATATACGTCAAGGCGGCAGTTGATTTCATCACTGAGAAGTATATGAACAAGATCAAGATAGATGATATTGCTGATTTCATAGGAATAAGCAGAAGTCATCTGACAGGAAGCTTCAAGAAGGAGATGGGTGTATCTCCACAGGAATATCTGATTAATTTCCGATTGGAGAAAGCTGCAAGTCTGCTCAGATCCTCAAAGGAACAGATCAACATAATCGCATATCAGTGTGGTTATGAGGATTCGCTTTCATTCTCAAAGGCATTTAAGCAGAAGTTCGGGATGAGTCCGAAATCATTCCGAAATCTTGAGGTGGAGCTTGAGACAGGTAAAGCCAAGGGTGACCATGAGGCATCTAAGCTTTAGATGAGAGTATAGCTGTCAGAACATTCTATTGATACGATATAAAAACAGGATATACATTCCATATGTCATATATGTGATGACATGGAATGCATATCCTGTTTTTATGTTATTATTTATTGGAATTGCTGGCCTCCAGCTTTTTAGTGACCTTTCTTGGGTCCTTCTGACCAGAAGATATCTGATCAGAAGATGACTTATCAGAACCTGTCTGATTAACTTCTGCTTGATCTGTATCTGGCAGGATTCTGCTGTCTGATTCACCTGAGTGTTCATCTGATACTTCAATTGATCTCATCCATGAGTTCGGATCATCATCTGTGTACTGCTTGGTGACATCCTCGAGGTATGGTGAAAATGCCTTTATGAACATGAATGATGATACATAAGCTATCAGTCCAAAGCCACATACTATCAGTATGAATATACCCACCATGAATACCTGCGGGCTTGCCAGCAGGAAGTATGCAGGCAGAGTGTACAGTATCATGATGAGAATGGTGAAGATGAAGTTCTTTGCAGCCATGTATATGGACTGGATGATGAGATTCTTCAGGGAATTCTCAAATGCGCTTATCACTGGGAACAGATAGATGGCGATAAAGCATATCAATATGAAGAAGATCACACTGGTGTAATACATGAGCTTGTTTTCCTGAGGACCACCCTTGCCGAAGAGATTGAAGTCCAGTGAGAACACAAATGCTATCAGCAGGAATAAGAGCCATGCTATGGTGGATTTCTTGAAGTTATCTTTAAAGCCTCTGAAGAATAGCTTTGCAACACCTCCTGTTTCACCCGTGCGTTGTTTCTTAAGTAATGTGTAATACATGGCACTCATGGAAGCTCCCATGGTGAATATTGGAATGCTGCATATTATGAATAGAATGTTCACTACTATAATGTCGCCAATTGTGCCAAAGATTCTGGCAAACCAGCCATCGCTACTGAATATGTTCATAAGTTCCCTCCTGATATTAATTAATGTAGATAGTAGACATAACCTTTGCTGATATGTATGATCAGCTGCCCGAATAATGTAAGTTAACTATAGCACAAAAATACATGTCATAATATAGCATGTTTTACAATTTTCCATATGTGTTCTACATTTTACCATAAAATAGCACAAAAATAGTGAACTTAACTACTTAAAAATATACATTTGTGACAAAAACCCATGACATTTTGACATTTTTCCATGTAAAAATCTTCACCAAAATTTTATAATTCAATCATAGAAAGCACACAGAACACCGTAAGGCGAACCGGCAGAACAGGACGCAGAATTCAGGGTATGAAAGAGAATGTGGGTGTCGTAAATCCTGCCGGTGATGTAAAAAGGAGGAAGGTTTTATGAGAAGAACAATGAAGAAAGCAGTGGCAGTAGGGCTTGCAGCAGCAACAGCATTTTCACTGTGCGCATGTGGCGGCGGCGATGGAAGTAAGGGCGGCAGCAGCAAGGATGCACTTGAGGTAGTTATCTGGGATAACAACCAGCAGAAGGGTCTGCAGCAGATATGTGATCTTTTCACAGAAGAGACAGGAATCAAGGTTGATGTACAGGTTAAGGAGTGGGATTCATACTGGACACTTCTTGAGGCTGGAGCATCAGGTGGAGATATGCCGGATGTATTCTGGATGCACTCCAACAACTCACAGATGTACATGAAGAACAACAAGCTCTTAAAGCTTGATGACTACATCGACAAGAGTGACAAGATTGATATGAGCAACTACATGTCAGAGATCACAGAGCTCTACACATATGATGGCTCATATTACGCAGTACCAAAGGATTACGATACAATTGCTCTCTGGTACAACAAGAAGATGTTCGATGATGCAGGACTTGAGTATCCAAATGAGAACTGGACATGGGATGATCTCTATGATGCAGCTAAGAAACTCACAAAGGATGACGGTTCACAGTACGGTTTCTGTATGAACACATCAAACGATCAGGATACTTACTACAACATGGTTTACTCAATGGGCGGTTACATCGTAAATGACGATCACACAAAGTCAGGATATGATGATGCCAACACTATCAAGGCTATGGATTATGTAGGAAAGCTCCTCAAGGATTGCTGTCCACCAGCAACAACAATGTCAGAGACAGGTACAGACGTTATGTTCCAGTCAGGCACAGTAGCAATGATCACACAGGGTTCATGGATGACAGCAGGATTCCTTGACAACGAGTATCTCGTTGAGAACTGTGACGTAGCAATTCTTCCATACGACAAGACAACAGGTATGAGAACTTCTATCTGTAACGGACTTGGATGGGCTGCATCAGCAGGCACAAAGAGACCAGATGACTGCTGGAAGCTTATCGAGTGGTTCGGTTCAAAGGAGATGCAGGAGAAGCAGGCTGAGCTCGGTGTAACAATGTCAGCTTACAATAACACATCAGACAAGTGGGTTAAATGCACAGACAAGTTCAACCTCAACGCTTACCTTGATATCACAAAGGAGTCAACAGTTCCAGGCGTAACAAATGAGCTTATACTCAGACCTTACACATACAATTCAACAGTATGGTCACAGGCAGCACAGACCTTCTTCGCAGATGCATGGGCAGATCCATCAAAGATGGAGCAGTCATGTAAGGACTTCGCAGTTCAGATGAACCAGTACATCGATGAGGAAGACAAGTAATCCTACAGAGCATTTATAAGATAACATAACAGTGGGTAGGATGGAGGTCCTACCCATTGCTTACCAGAAACAGGCGGGGTGTTAATTACAATATAAATGAATAAGAGGAGGGATTTTATGTCAGATAACAAGAAGAAACCTGATACCAAGGCAGCTGAGACAAAGGCAGCCGAGGCAAAGGATGTTCAGACAAAGAAAGTAGAAGAAAAAGCGGCTGAGATAATCCAGGCTACAGAGACACAGACAGTTAAGCCGGCAGCAGCAGAAGATAAAGAGTTCAAGAAAAAGAAGTCAACAACATGGGAAAGAAACCAGCGCAAATGGGGCTGGGCATTCATCCTCCCAACAATGATAGGAATCATCGTACTTAACTTATGGCCTATAGTACAGACAATATATCAGTCATTCTGTAAGGTTGGATCATTCGGAGATTCATCATTTGCAGGATTTGCAAATTACAAGAAGATGTTTGCTGACCCTGAGGTATG
>ERZ1035032.1533-NODE-1533-length-14121-cov-3.771008_pt1 | contig 14121 bp, 13 predicted proteins | sample MGYA00520693_ERZ1035032 | MGnify/ENA primary metagenome ERZ1035032 (study PRJEB33766, sample SAMN09781740) | gut metagenome | biome: gut microbiome | host: Homo sapiens | place: Madagascar | study: EMG produced TPA metagenomics assembly of the PRJNA485056 data...
CTCGCGACCCCAACCTTGGCAAGGTTGTGCTCTACCAACTGAGCTATTGCCGCATTGGAAATGCTCGCAAAAGAAGCATTTCTGATTTGCGGTTGCAAAGGTAGCACTTTTTTCTTAACCACCAAAACTTTTCAATAAAAAAAGCAGTAAAAATGCGTTTTTTTAGTTGAAAAGTGCGTTTTGTTATTAGTCCATACGCTCTATATAGTCTTTTGGACTGTATTCGCGTAGTATTTCGAGTTCGTTGGTATTCTCACGAACCATTGCCAGAGTGGGGTGTGAGATGCCGTTGAACATGGTTGTTTTAACGGTTGTGTAGTGATTCATGTCCTCGAAAACGATATTTTCACCAATTTGCAGCTCGTGGTCGAACTGCCATGCCGACATGAAATCGCCCGACAGACAACTATTCGCTCCTAATCTATATATATAAGGTACAGAGTAGTCGATATCTTCTTCTATAGTTTGGGCTCCTCTCACGGCAGGGTGATAGGGCATTTCGAGACAATCGGGCATGTGGCACGAGAAGCTTACGTTAAGAATGGCGGTCTTTATGCCCTTGTCTTCTACCACGTCTACGACTTGAGCTACCAGCGGTCCCGTCTGCCAACCGAACGCGCTGCCCGGCTCCATTATTACCTTTAGCCATGGATAGCGTTTGTGGAATTCGCGGAGTGTGTTCACGAGCAGTTCTATGTCGTAGTCCTTGCGTGTCATCAGATGACCGCCACCGAAGTTTATCCACTTTATCTGCTTGAACCATCCTGCGAATTTCTCCTCGATATGTGCGAGTGTGCGCACGAATACGTCCGAACCGTTCTCGCAATGGCAGTGGCAGTGGAACCCATCTATCTCCTCAGGTAGTTGCTTAGGCAGTTTGTCTGCGCTTACTCCGAAGCGTGTGCCTGGCGCACATGGATTATATATGTCGGTCTCTATCTCCGAATACTCAGGATTGATGCGTAGTCCGAAGCTGATTTCTGGGTTCTGCTTGCGTGCCGTTTCGTGCAAGCGTTCGTATTGTGTGAGCGAGTTGAACGTAAGATGACTTGAGCAGGCTGCAATCTCCTCAATCTCGTAGTCGGTATATGCAGGTGAGAAGGTGTGTGCCTTGCTGCCGAACTTGTCGAAAGCCAAGCGTGCTTCCGACAGCGAACTTGCTGTTGTCGAACTGATGTACTCTCTGAATATCGGGAATGTCTTCCACAAGGCATAGGCTTTAAATGCCAGAATTATTTCCACGTCTGCACGTGTTGCCACATCGCTAATTATGGTGAGATTGTTGCGCAGACGCGCTTCCTCGATGATGTACATCGGGCGGTTAATTTCCTTATATGTAGTTGTATCTATCTTCATTTTCTTTTATATGATGGTGATGCTTTAGTCGTTGTTATAGCACAGTTTGTTTATAGCCACAGCCACGCCGTCCTCCTCGTTGGAGAGTGTCACATAGTTGGCTTCGCTGCGCACTTCGGGTGCTGCGTTGCTCATCGCCACGCCCATGCCAGCCAGGCGCAACATTGAGAGGTCGTTGTATCCGTCGCCGAAGGCAATCATATCCTGCGGAGTGAGATTGAGCTTTGCCAGCAGGCGTAGCAGCGACTGCGCCTTGTCGATGCCTTTCGGCACCAGCTCGACGAAGAACGGTGCAGAGCGATACACATCCATGCGGTCGCCCACGAGAGCCAGTAGTTCTTTCTCCGCCTCCATAGCAACAATAGGTTCGGCGGTCATAAGCAACTTTGTCGGGTTTGGTTCCAGATTTGCAAGCAGATTGTCCACCTTGCGTATCGGCATCTTGTTGATGCGCGACTCTTCAGCCACGTATATATCGTCAGCCGATTCTGTTATAATCTCCTTTCCGACGTAGCCGAGCAGCGCATAGCCATGCTCCTTAGCGTAGTTGTAAAGCGTAGGTATCATGTTGTTTGGCAGATGCTGCGAGTAGATTTCTTCCTTTGTGCGCCAGTCGATGATTTTTCCGCCGTTGTACGAGAGGATGTATCCGCCACGTGTCGAGAGTTCGAGACTTTCGGCTACGGGTTCTATGCCGAACGTAGGTCTGCCCGAAGCCAGTATGATGTGTGCGCCGTTCTCTTGTGCTGTGAGCAACGCCTCGCGTGTAGCAGGCGTAACCTCTTTCTTGTTGTTGGTGAGTGTGCCATCGAGGTCGAGTGCGATGGCGCGGTACACTATCTTGTTGTTTGTTGACATTCTTGTTGTTTTGAGTGCAAAGTTACTGCAAATAAGGCGCAATACAAAATAAGCCTGCTTGTTTTTGCAACCCAGTTGCACATTTAACGCCATACCTTTGCAGTGTTCAAAAATAAAAGTATAAATGTTTTAAAATAAAAGTAAAATGGAACAGGAACACAATCATCATACCCACGACTGCGGTTGTGGGCATTGTAACGAGCATCATCATGAGCATCACGATCATGGACATCATCATCGCCACCATGAGCATGGCGGCATGAAGCGCACGCTGCTGCTTATCGTACTTACTACGTTGCTGCTTATCGGCGCAGTAGTTGTAGAGAAGTATTGCGGTCTGCCTACGTGGCAGTTGTTGCTGGTTTACCTCGTGCCTTATCTTCTTATCGGTCAAGATACGCTGAAGGAAGCATTTGAGGGCATCGTCCGTGGCGACATGTTCAACGAGCATTTCCTTATGTCTGTCGCCACAATCGGTGCGCTCTGTATCGGTTTTCTGCCAGGTGCCGAGACCGAGTTTCCCGAAGCAGTCTTCGTAATGCTGTTCTTTCAGATAGGCGAGCTATTTGAAGGCTACGCTGAAGGCAAGAGTCGCGACAGCATATCCCACCTTATGGATATACGTCCCGACACGGCGTCCGTAGAGCGCGGCGGCGAACTCGTCGTTGTGTCGCCGTCTGATGTGCAGGTTGGCGAGACAATAGTGATAAAGCCAGGCGAAAAGGTGGCGTTGGACGGACGTGTCGTCGAAGGCGAGTCGTCGCTCAACACCATTGCGCTCACCGGCGAGTCGGTGCCGCGTGATGTTGCGAAGGACGATGAGATTGTATCGGGCTGTGTGAATCTTACCGGTGTGCTCCGCGTGCAGACCACAAAGAGCTTCGGCGAGAGCACCGTGTCGAAGATAATCAGTCTGGTGGAGAGTGCTGACGCACATAAGTCGCACAGCGAGTCGTTCATTGCTCGCTTTGCGCACGTCTACACCCCGATTGTCGTCTTTGCAGCCCTGCTACTTGCCATCGTTCCGCCGTTGTTCGCATCGGGTAGTTTCGTCGATTCGTTCGCCGTATGGCTGCATCGAGCGCTCATCTTCCTTGTCGTTTCGTGTCCGTGTGCACTGGTCATCAGTGTGCCGCTCACGTTCTTCGGCGGATTGGGTGGTGCGTCGCGCCGCGGAATACTCGTCAAGGGCAGCAACTATATGGATGCATTGGCTAAGCTCGGCGTTGTGGTGTTCGACAAGACCGGTACGCTCACATACGGCGAGTTTGCCGTAGAGGCGGTGCATCCAACGGAGTTCGATGCTCACGAACTGCTTCATCTGGCTGCGCATGTAGAGCACTTCTCTACGCATCCTATCGGAGCCGCCCTGCGCGACGCTTTCCCGCAGGAGGCTCACGACGGCTGCAAGATAACCGACATTGAGGAAGTGGCAGGTCAGGGCGTGCGTGCCAATGTAGGCGGTCGACTCGTCTGTGTTGGCAACGAAAAGATGATGGAGACGGTAGGCGCCACGTGGCACAAATGCCATCGTGTAGGCACTATAATACATGTGGCTGTAGACGGCAAGTATGTCGGACATATCGTCATCAACGATCATATAAAGGACGACTCCATAGAGGCTGTCAGCGCATTGCGTAAGGTGGGCGTTGAGCGCACCGTTATGCTTACGGGCGACCGCGATGAGGTGGCTAAGGATGTAGCCGAGCGTGTAGGCATTGAAGAATATCACGCAGGCTTGCTGCCTACGGATAAGGTTTCGCAGGTAGAACGTCTGCTGAACGAGAAGAAAGCGGACGTTACGCTTGCGTTCGTCGGCGACGGTATCAACGATGCGCCCGTGCTGAAGCGTGCCGACATAGGCATAGCTATGGGCGCACTGGGTAGCGATGCGGCTATAGAGGCAGCCGACGTGGTGCTGATGGACGACAAACCGTCGAAGATAGCCCTTGCCGTGGCTATCGCACGCCGTACGATAGGCATCGCTCGTCAGAACGTGTGGTTTGCCATCGGCGTTAAGGTGGCGATACTGCTGCTTGCAGCCTTCGGCTTGGGCACGATGTGGATGGCTGTATTCGCCGATGTGGGTGTTACGGTGCTCGCCGTGTTGAACGCCATGAGGGCATTAAAGAGTTAGGCTTATGTTCTTGTCCGCATTGTTAGTTTCGCTCTTCACGTTCGTGCAGTTCAACTGCGAGAACCTCTTCGACTGTCAGCACGACTCGCTGAAGAACGACGTTGAGTTTCTGCCCGACGGGTCGTACCACTGGACTCCCTTTCGCTATTGGCGCAAGTTGAACCGCGTGGGGCAGACTATCGTGTCGTGCGGTGAACGTAATGGTGAAGTGGAAACTCTTGCGGAGCAGGACTGTTCCATATCAGAAGAGGCGGTTGCCAACTGGCATCTGCCCGATATGGTGGCGTTGTGCGAGGTGGAGAACGACTCTGTGATGCGCGACCTTACGAAGCGTTCTCTTCTGCGCACTGCGCGCTATGAGTATGTCGTTACCAATTCGCCCGACGAGCGTGGCATAGACGTGGCGTTGATGTACTCGCCGTTCTCGTTTCGGTTGATAAACAGTAGGGCGGTGCGCATTGCGCCCATAAGAGGAATGTCGCCAACACGCGACCTTCTGTATGCTTCAGGCTTGATCATTTCGGGCGACACGCTGCACGTCATCGTTGCCCACTTGCCGAGTCGTCGTGGTGGCGAGCAACACTCGCGTCCGTTCCGTCGTGCTGTAGCGGAGAAGATATGCGCCATAGCCGACTCTGTGAGGGCAGTCTCTGCAGATGCGAAGATAATAGTAGCTGGCGACTTTAACGATTACACTACGTCGGAGAGCGTGCGCATGGTTTGTTCCACTGGTTTCACCGACGTGTCGGCAAAGGCTGTTGGGCAGAATGGCGCACGAGCCACATACAAATATCGTGGCGAGTGGCGTAGCCTCGACCACATTCTTGTAAGCACGAGCATGATGCCAGCAGTGCGCTCATGCCGTGTTCACGATGCTCGCTTCCTGCTTGTTGAGGATGAGAAGTATGGCGGTGTGCAGCCACGCCGCAACTATCTCGGTCCGCGGTGGCGCGATGGTTTCAGCGACCATCTGCCTCTTGTCGCAGAGTTCGCTTTAGACGAGTAAAGGCATCAACGATTGTTCAACGCTTTTGCTCTTCCGCTTTCTTCACGCTGCCTGCTTTCAGTACGATAGTCTTCGCCTCCTCGTAGTCGGTGTATTGCGGGTTGCGCTCCATGAATATTCTCACGGCGCGGTCAATCAGCTTGTTGTTTATTAGTTTAGCGTTCACCATCTTGTTGCCCTCAACACGTCCGAGGCGTATCTGCACCGTGGTGCTTATCATGTCGAAGATAAGTTTCTGCGATGTGCCTGCCTTCATGCGTGTGCTTCCCGTCACGAACTCCGGTCCGGTTATCACCTCTACCGGATAGTCGGCTTCGGCGGCGATGGGCGAGTTGGGGTTGTTCACGATGCAGCCCGTCGTTATGCCCACGGCGCGGCAGTGGCGGAGCGCTGCGAGCACGAAGGGCGTAGTGCCACTTGCCGATACGCCCACAACGATGTCGTCGGTAGAGACGTGCTTGTCGAGAAGTTGCTGCCAACTGTTCTCCGTGTCGTCCTCTCTTGACTCGCGTGTCTGCGTCAGACAGCCGATGCCGCCTGGGAACACGGCTTGTATCTGCGTTCCGTCTGTGCCGTACGGGTTCTGCACCTCGATGGTGTCGAGTGTAGCCAGTCGTCCGCCCGTGCCGCATCCCACGTAGAACAGTCGTCCGCCGTTCTTCAGTTTGCGTTCCACCGCTTCTATAAGTCTGTTTATAGCCGGCAGCGCCTTTCCTATAGCAGCGGGCACCGTCATATTCTCGTTGTTTATGTCCGCCGTCAGCTGCTCTACGCTCATCCGTTCCAGATGGTCGTAGTGTGATGGTTGCTCTGTGATTCGTTTGTCCATAAGGATGCAATAATAATCCAACTATAATTTGGAATAATTTCTTAATTTATTTTATATTTTGCGCGTCTCACTTCTCATATCCCTCGTAGTAATAGCTCTGTTCGATGCCCTTGATTATCACTTCTCTGTTCTCGGTGTCTTCGGTTAGGTTCTGACTGAGCAGAAAACGTATTTCGAGGTCATTGATGGGGGAGCGTTCCATGGCAGAGAGGTATTGGTCTTTGTCAACGAACTGCCAGTTGACCACTTTGCCGAGCGCACGCTTCAGCATCATGTCGAGCCAGATGCGTGTAGCGCGTCCGTTGCCCTCCATGAAAGGGTGGCAGACGTTCATCTCGACGTACTTCTCGATGATGTGTTCGAAGGTGTCTTCAGGCATCTTTTCGACAGCTGAGAGGGCGGCTTGTAGATAGAGTGAGTTGGCAAAGCGAAAGCCTCCTTTGGCGATGTTCTTCTCGCGAATGGTGCCGGCGAATGGGTACAGACCTTCAAACAGATAGCGATGTATCTGCTGAAGACCTGCTGCTGTGCCTACGGGGATGTTGTCTATGTCGCCCGACTCGAAGAGGCGGTGGGCGTTATGTAGCGACTTTTCGTCTATCTCTTTTGTTGTCATAATGCTGTTGTTTGACTACAAAGTTACGAAAAATAAATGTAAAAATCAGCAATTGTGCTCTGTAATCTCTGCACTTGTGCCCTGCAATCTCTGCACTTAAGTCGTCGTATCGCGTTCGGTGTCCGATCGGATTGCGTTCGGTGTCCGATCAGATTGCGTCCGCCGCCCGATCGGACGGCGTTCGGTGTACGATGAAAGAGTGTGGGGTGGAATACATCAGAAGTGCTACTTCTACAGTCTCTTTCCTATCCATTTGGGCAGCACAACGGTGCCCATTACGAGGAACGGGTAGTAGAAGATGGCCCTCCAGAGCATTGCTGCGAGTATGGCTACTGAGGCATCGGGCAGATAGTCGGCGTAATAGAGGCGGAACATCAGTTCGGCTACGCCGCTGCCGCCGGGCGTGGGGCTGAGTATCGATATCATCCACATCACCCATTGTCGGCACCAGGCTATGAGCATGTCGCCCTGGCATTGGAAGGCGAAGAGTATGGCGGCTACGATGGCGAATCGCGCGAGCCAGGCAACGGAGGTGTAGCCCATCAGACGCAGCCAGAAACGGCTGCCTTCGAGCTTCGCTTCCTGCGAGGCTAAGGTCATATCGTTGGAGAAGCGCTCTATTTTCGGCTGGAACCTACGCAGACCCGGAATCTTGCAGCATGCTTTCAGCACCCAGCCTAAGAGTTGCGGTCGGTGGAGCAGCAGCACGTACAGTATGGCTGTCCATGCGGTTACGATGAGTGTGCTTATGAGGAAGACGACGTGTATGCCGCCCTTCAGCCATTCGCTCGACACGGTGGCACCTACGTCGCTTGCTGTGCAGAAAAGCAGCTCGGAGGGCACGCATAGGTAGAGCACGCAGCAGCTGATGGCGAGAAAGGCTTCGTCGGCAAGCAGGGCTGCGAACATGGTGAAGATGCTTCTGCCCATCGTCATGCCCTCGCGGTTGAGATACACGAACGCCAGTCCGCTGCCGCCTACTGCGGATGGGGTTACGGCGGAGGTGAACTCGCAGAGCACGTTGATGCGGAAGCTCTGCGAGAGCGACAGCTTGCGCTGACTGAGGTAGCGGAAGCGCAGCGTGTACATAAGGTTCTGGATGGCGAAAAGCAGTACGGCGATGCCTACGCCTAAGAAAAATTGTGGGGAGAGGTGTATCTTGCTCAGGGCGGCAATGTCAAACTCTCTTATCATCATTCCGGCAATCACCACGAGTCCGATTGACGCTGCCAGCCATAAGTGCCATGTTTTCATTCTGTGCTAAGTGTGAATTAGTTTGCTGATGTGTGCAAATTTACACAATTATGTGTAATACAGCGTTCTTTGGCGCAATTTTATTATGCTTTGTTTGCGTATCTCAACTATTTTGGCGAATTTTGTATAATAGTATATTATAAACTATTTGTATATTCTCTCAATATAGGCAAAACATGAAAGCAAGAAACGCACGGATAGACACGCTGAGAGTAGTAGCGATGCTGATGATTATTTGCGGTCATTTCATATATCACGGTATGCGCCATGTCGGTTTGCAGGAGTCGACGGGTGTGCCGTTTGTTGACAGCGCAGTAGGACGGATGAATTTTGTGATGGTGCAGTTCTTAGGGTATGCGTGCAATATAGCCACAAACATATATTTTATGATAACCGGCTACTTCCTTGTGAAGCCCAGAACGTTGTCTTACGCCGTCAGCAAGTCGTGGAAGCTATGGCGGACGATAGTGTTCTACACCTTGTCCGTCTATGCCGTGCTTTGCGCTACGGGTGCGCTGGATTTCTCCGTCCCGCAACTGATTGAGCAGCTGATGCCTATACATAGCCGCAAGTACTGGTTTATGTCCAACTATATTGTAGTGCTCTTGCTGTCGCCGTTTGTGTCGAAGGCACTCGACGCTCTGAGCAAGAAAGAGTATCAGGGACTGTTGCTGGTTCTGTTGCTGCTCAACTTTGCTGAAGGCAGTTGGGGGTATGGAGGCATCTTCAGTGGTGGTATGTCCTTGGTGTTCTGCCTCTCGCTCTTCACGCTGGGCGGCTATCTGAAGAAGTTTCCTCTTCCTGCGTTCCGCTTCGACCATGTAGCCTATCTCGTGGGTTATCTTTCGATATGTCTGTTCTTTACGCTTAACAGTTATGTGGGTCAGTTGGGAGCGTTTGGCGATGTCGATACGCTGCTGAATATCAGGGCGTTGGCAAACAATAGTGTACCACTGCTTAGTTCGGTATGCTTCTTCCTTGTATTTGCAAGTGGCAGGTGGAGCGTGCCGAACGGTATTTCGCGCCTTGCGGTAGGCTGCAGTCCGTACATCATGGCTGTGTACCTGATACACGACAACGTATATCTGCGTCCGTTGTTGTGGGATGGGGTGGTGCGTCCGTTGAATTATGTCAACAGCTGTTGGTTTCTGCCTTATTGCGTTGCGGTGGTTGTTGCGGTGTTTGTGTTGTGCCTGTCTGTGGAATACGTAAGGCAGAAAGTAGTGTCGTTACTAAAGAAATAAATGCATTTATTTTGTATTGTGTTCGATTTGCACTAACTTTGCATCATTATGATAGAAGTGAAAGTAAAAGACGCTGCTTTGCGTGAAGCGGCGATGCAAGATATGGATGCTTTCCTCGGCGTGTTCATAAACGCTACGAAGGAGGCTATTGGCGGCGAACTCAATGCTGAAAATATGCAGCAGCTGAGTGTGGCGCAGATTACGTTGTTGGCTTATGACATCCTGCACGAGGAGGTTATGGACGGCGGATTTGTGCAGCTGATATACAACGGCTACGGCGGATTTATCTTCGACAATCCGTTTGCGAAGGTGCTGCGCGACTGGGGCTTGCGCGACCTCGCGAAGATGCTCTTTGCTGTACGCAAACTCTACAAGGAATATGGCGCAAAGATACAGCGCGAGTGCAGCGACGACGAGTTTATGGCTATGTTCGAACAGTTTCCCGAGTTCGACGACTACGACGACGAGTTCGTGGAGAACGAGGAGAACTGGACAGAGGCTGTAGCCCGTTATGTAGACGAACACATAGAGGAGTTCGTCGTTATTGAGGAATAAAAAAAGAGAGTAGAGTCGGCGGTGCAGGATGTTTTGCAATTATCAGCTACACCTGCGGCTTTCGGCTTCAAGACAATTATGAACAAGGAACAGGAACTCATTAGAAAGAAAAGTCCGGTGAGCATCCGCAACAAGAAGGCTTCGTTCGAATACTTCTTTGTGGAGACATACACCGCCGGTATAGTGCTTACGGGCACCGAGATTAAGTCAATCAGACTCGGAAAGGCGAGTCTGGTTGACACTTTCTGTTATATAAACAACGGCGAGGTGTGGGTGAAAGGCATGAACGTTTCGCCCTATTTCTATGGCTCGTTCAGCAATCACGAGGCGCGTCGCGACCGCAAGTTGCTGCTCACGCGCCGCGAGATATCCAAGCTCGAGGCGGCTACCAAGCAGCCCGGCTTCACCATTGTGCCCATACTCGTGTTCATCGACGAACACGGACGCGCCAAGGTGGATATCGCGCTCTGTCGCGGTAAGAAGGAGTACGACAAGCGTCAGACTCTGAAGGAGAAGGAAGACCGTCGTGAGATGGATCGCGCGATGAAACGCTATTAAACACACACACGAAATAGATGAAGAAGACTTTAAACGAAGTCGTTAAAGACAGGATAATGATACTCGATGGTGCGATGGGCACCATGATACAGCAATACGCGCTGACCGAGGAGGACTTCCGTGGCTATCGCTACCGCAAGACACCAGGACTGATGAAGGGCAACAACGACATGCTCAACATCACGCGCCCAGACGTGGTGAGCGATATACACCGCAAGTATCTTGAGGCAGGTGCCGACATAATCACCACGAACACGTTCAGCTCGCAGCGCATTTCGCAAGCCGACTACCACTTGGAGGAAGCAGCACGCGAGATGGCTTTTGCCGGAGCACGGCTCGCACGCAAGGCTGCCGACGAGTTCGCTACCGACGAACGCCCGCGCTTCGTGGCTGGCTCGGTGGGTCCTACGAACAAGACCTGCTCAATGAGCCCCGACGTGAGCAATCCGGCTGCACGCGAAATCGACTATCTGACGCTCTACGACGTGTATCTCGAACAGATAGAGGCACTCGTGGAGGGTGGGGTGGACATCATTCTCATAGAGACGGTGTTCGACACGCTCAACGCCAAGGCTGCCATCGACGCAACGATGGAGGCTGAGCGCAGAACTGGCAAGACCCTGCCCATAATGCTCAGCATCACCGTGAGCGACCTCGCAGGCAGAACGCTCAGCGGACAGACCCTTGAGGCTGTGCTGGCAAGCGTGAGCAGCTATCCGCTCTTCTCCATCGGACTCAACTGCTCGTTCGGTGCACCGCAGATGAAACCGTTCCTGAAGGAACTGGCGCGAAAGTCACCTTATTATATTAGTGCATATCCCAACGCCGGTCTGCCCAACAGTATGGGCGAATACGACGAGACGGCAGAGTCGATGGCTCCGCAGATGCAGGAGTACGTAGACGAGGGACTGGTGAACATAATCGGTGGCTGCTGCGGCACAACCGAGAAGTTCATAGCCGAGTATGCAAAGATTGTAGAGGGCAAGCAGCCGCACACGCCGCAACCGAAGTCGCAGACCATGTGGCTCAGCGGACTGGAGCTGCTTGACGTTACGCCCGACATTCGCTTCGTCAACGTAGGCGAGCGTTGCAACGTGGCAGGCTCGCGCAAGTTTCTGCGCCTTATAAACGAAAAGAATTACGACGAGGCTGTCAGCATAGCGCGTAAGCAGGTGGCTGACGGAGCCTTGGTCATAGACATAAACATGGACGACGGTCTGCTCGACGCACGCGAGGAGATGCGCACGTTCATTAATATAATAGCCTCGGAGCCCGACATAGCGAAGGTGCCGGTGATGATCGACTCGTCTAAATGGGACGTTATCACAGCCGGACTGCAATGTGTGCAGGGCAAGGCGATAGTCAACTCTATCTCGCTGAAGGAAGGCGAGGAGGTGTTCCTCAGTCATGCACGCGACGTGATGCGCTACGGCGCCGCCGTCGTAGTGATGTGCTTCGACGAGAAAGGACAGGCTACCACATACGAGCGACGCATCGAGATAGCCGAGCGCGCTTACCGCCTGCTCACGGAGAAGGTGGGTATGAACCCGCTCGACATCATCTTCGACCCTAACGTGCTTGCCATAGCTACCGGCATGAGCGAGCACGATAACTATGCGCTCGACTTCATACGCGCTACCGAGTGGATTCGCAAGAACCTGCCTGGAGCGCATATCAGCGGCGGTGTGAGCAACCTCTCGTTCTCGTTCCGCGGCAACAACTACATACGCGAGGCGATGCATGCCGTGTTCCTCTATCACGCCATAGGCAAGGGCATGGACTTCGGCATCGTCAATCCGGCTACGAAGGTGGCTTACGGCGACATTCCTGCCGACCAACTCGAGATTCTTGAGGACGTGGTGCTCAATCGACGCCACGACGCTTCGGAGCGTCTTGTGGAGCTTGCTGAAAAGATAAAGCTGCAGCAGGAAGCGCTGAAGAACGGTGCGGTTGCGGGTGCTACTACAGCTACGGCTGCCGAACCTGAGTGGCGCAAGGCTGATGTGGCTGAGCGCTTGTCTACGGCTCTCGTGAAAGGCGTGGCAGACTATATGGAGGACGACCTGCAGGAGGCACTTACGGTGTATCCGAAGGCGGTGGACATAATAGAGGGTCCGCTCATGGCGGGCATGAACAAGGTGGGCGAACTCTTCGGTTGTGGCAAGATGTTCCTGCCGCAGGTCGTAAAGACGGCGCGCACCATGAAGAAGGCGGTGGCTATACTGCAACCGTACATCGAAGCCGACAAGAAGGAAGGCACAACGACAGCCGGAAAGGTGCTCATGGCTACCGTGAAGGGCGATGTGCACGACATCGGCAAGAACATCGTAGATGTGGTTATGTCGTGCAACAACTACGAGGTGATTGACCTCGGAGTGATGGTGCCGGCAGAGCAGATTGTGAAGAAGGCTGTGGCTGAACAGGTTGACATGATCGGACTGAGCGGACTCATCACGCCGAGTCTGGAGGAGATGGTGAACGTGGCTACAGAGATGGAGCACGCGGGGCTCGACCTGCCTATTATGGTGGGCGGCGCTACGACGTCGGAGATGCACGTGGCGCTGAAGATTGCGCCAGTGTACAGCGGCATAGTGGTGTGGGTGAAGGACGCGGCGCAGAACCCGCTTGTGGCGCAGCGACTGATGAACGCCGCCGACCGCAAAAAGTTCAAAGCCGAACTGGACGAACGCTATGCGCGTCTGCGCAAGGAGTATGCTGCACATCAGCAGAAACTCTCGTCGCTTGATGAGGCTCGCAAGAATAAACTCAATTTGTTTGAGTAAACTTGATTCGTTAGAATAAAAATACTTCCCATGTGGTTGGGGCTTTAATATAATTATTATGGTATTCAAGAAGAAAAGAGTTTGGCACTGTCTTCCTGGACAGGAGCCGACAGAACTTGACAAAAGAGTAATGTATTGGGAGAATAAGGGTAAGGAGGTGCCGTCGCGCGACCTTATCAAGACTCCTGAACAGATAGAAGGCATACGCCGCAGCGGTGTGGTGAACACTGGTGTGCTCGACGAGGTGGCTAAGCATATTCATGCTGGCATGAACACTCTCGAGATCGACCAGATATGCTACGACTACTGTACAGCACATGGCGCTGTGCCGGCTTGTCTCAACTACGAGGGCTTCCCGAAGAGTGTCTGCACAAGTATCAATGAGGTGGTTTGCCACGGCATTCCGAAGGAAGAGGATGTTCTGCAGGAGGGCGACATCGTGAATGTCGACTTCACTACTATCCTCGACGGCTACTATGCCGACGCTTCGCGCATGTTCATCATCGGCAAGACAACACCCGAGAAGGAGCAGCTGGTGCGTGTGGCTAAGGAGTGTCTGGAGATTGGTATGGAGGCAGCTAAGCCTTACAGCTTCGTGGGCGACATCGGTCACGCCATACAGAAGCACGCCGACAAGTATCACTATGGCATCGTGCGCGACCTCTGCGGTCATGGCGTTGGATTGAAGTTCCACGAGAAGCCCGACGTGATGCACTACGGACACAAGGGTACTGGTATGCTGCTTGTGCCGGGCATGGTGTTCACCATCGAGCCTATGGTCAACATGGGTACGTGGAAGGTGTTCATTGATGCTGACGACGAGTATGGCTGGGAGGTTATCTCGGGCGACGAGAAGCCGAGTGCACAGTGGGAGCACACCTTCGTGATGACTGAGCACGGCGTGGAGATATTGACACATTAATGT
>ERZ1035032.1536-NODE-1536-length-14106-cov-4.057932_pt1 | contig 14106 bp, 6 predicted proteins | sample MGYA00520693_ERZ1035032 | MGnify/ENA primary metagenome ERZ1035032 (study PRJEB33766, sample SAMN09781740) | gut metagenome | biome: gut microbiome | host: Homo sapiens | place: Madagascar | study: EMG produced TPA metagenomics assembly of the PRJNA485056 data...
TTTACCCTTACGGCAAGCCTTAAAGCCGATTCTGCCGTTACCGCATCCAAAACAATCAGCGTTGAAAACGCCATTTTTTATGATTTTGACAATGTGAATACAGACCCGGCGCAGACAACAGCGCAGGAACAGGGCGGCAATGTGTACATGGCGGCCAACAGTGAATATAAAGATGGATATACAACTATAACACTCGATCGGTGCATGGCTTTACAAGCCGGTCAGTCCACCGTTAAGTTTAAATTCCGTATTCCGGAGAGCCATGCCACGGAAGGCGGCGGCAATAAATACTTTTTAGCGGAAAACAGATGGGGCATGTATGTTTATATATATGGGGCTAATGCGACAGAAAAGACATTTAGCTTAGAGCATAAACCCCTTGGCAAAACCTTTGCAAACGGTATTACTTACAACGAATGGCATGAAATGAAAATAGAATTTGACTACAATACCATGCAGCATCGGATTTATGTTGACGGCAACACAACTTATGCGAATGCAATACCTATCCCGGCAGCTACACAGGGAGCAACGCAATTAAAATTCAAATATGATATTGATGATATTACCGCCTATTCGGGCTTTGATTTTGCCTATCAGCCTCTGTCAATCAGCGACAGCGAAAAAACACTGTTAATTCCTGTCGAGGCACACAGCACAGCCACTGCGCAGTTCAATGCCGTAACGGAGCAAGAAGCTCTGCCCATCACATGGTCGCTTGCCGAGGACTATGACGGTGTGACCATCAATCCGCAAACAGGGCTGATTACCGTCTCGAGCGCGGCAAGTGCAGGTACGGTTTCGGTTAAGGCAGCGCAGGGTGACGATGAAGCAACGGCAACGCTTACGCTCGCAAGCTTTTATGAGGATTTTGAGAACTTTACACCCGGATCGCCATGGATTAACGGAAGCATAGCAACAGAAGGTGAAAACAAATACCTTTCTGATACTGCAAGAAAAACTATCAGATTTAAATTTCCGAAGACCGATAAAACGAACAACCTTGTTTTAGAGGCCGACCTTAAGTATGTGGACAGAGCCATTACCTTGTACGGCTTAAATTCGTGGACAAAACTGGCGCAACCCACGGCATTTTCATCCTTTAGCCGCACAGAGTGGAACAAGCTTAAAATTGTGTTTGATTACAAAAATTCGGCCTATGCGGTTATTCTCAATGGAGACTTGATAGCCAAAGCACCGTGCAGCAACCTATCTGACTTCGTGATGTTTGGGTTTGAAAATGCCAGCATAGACAATGTAGCGCTTTACAACGTTTCTCACACAGCACCGCAGGCGCTGAATGTGAGCATGACCGATGTTTTGGCCGGGGAGAATGCCACACTCTCTTATGCATATTTCGACGAAGGCGGCGCACCCGAAGCCGATAGCGGTATTTGTTGGTATATTTCCGATTCGGCGGCAGACGGCTTTCAATTAATTGAAGGTGCAAATGCCAAGACGCTTGCTACCACGAAGGATATGGCGGGCAAATATCTTAAGGCAGTTGTTACACCTGCCCATGCAGATGGTCTTGCCGCCGGTGCGGTTGTTACGGGCAACGCGGTTGAAGCCGTGTGCCACGTGCTTGATATGAGAGTGTCGGTTGAAGCGGTGACGGTGAACGGCGAGGCAATGAAGCCGAGTACAACCAATGTAACGGAGGAAAGTGCTGTTGCGGCAAGCTTAAAGCTTGAAACAGCGCCCGGTACAACAAAAAGCTTTATTGTTGCGCTTGTGTATTACCAAGATGATAAGGTATCGCAGATGGATTATCGGGTAGTTACAACGGATGCCGACACCAACTCGCTGCCGCAAACGCTTAACCTTACGGCCGGTGCCGGAACGTATAAGATTTTTGTTTGGGATGCGTGCGACATTGCGCCGCTGACACAAACAATCAGCTTTACATAATGCTTTCGTCCATGCGCCCGATTTTACCTTCGGGCGCATGGGCACTATACAGGTTTATGGAGCATATATACAGGAGGAGATGCCATGCAGCTTCAGGTTAAACAAATTAATTCTCTTGAAAAGGTAAGGCTTAATGACGCATTACATTATACGGAAATATCCTCGGCCAAGGTGCTTAAGGGCGAGCGATTTTCATATCAGATAGCCATGTGCGGGCCATGGGCGCTTTTAAAGGCCGAGGTAGCTTCTGTGCTTAAAGACAGCATAAAGCTTTACGTCATTGACAATGCCCCTATGGACTACACCGTATATGATGCCGAGCGGGCACCCTCTGATGATGATTACATTACCAAGACACCGGGCCTAATGCCCGATATTTTGATTCCGTTTGAGGATAGGGGCGCCGTAAAGCTTGTTGAAGGCACGTCAAAAGCCATATGGGTTCGGGTGGATGTTCCCAAGGATATCGAACCCGGATGCTATGATATACATGTCCGACTGAAAAGTATTGTGAAGGACGGTGTGGGCAACGCAGTAGGGGAGAGCAGTGAAGGTTTTGACGTGACAAAAAGCTTTACGCTTCAAATTGTTAATGCCGTGCTCCCAAAGCAGAAGACAATCTATTCGCAGTGGTTTCACGCTGACTGCATATCGGATTATTACAATGTGCCTATCTATTCACAAAAGCATTGGGATTTGATTGAAAACTACATGCAAGCGGCAGTAGATACTGGCATTAACATGCTTCTTATGCCGGTCATTACACCGCCTCTTGACACAATGCCCGGCACGGCAAGACCGTGCGTTCAGCTTGTTGATATTACAAAAGAGGGAGATAGCTACAGCTTTAATTTTAATAAGGTTAGACAATGGATTGCGTTGTGTAAAAAATGCGGGATTCAATATTATGAAATTTCGCACTTGTTTTCGCAATGGGGCTCGGCGTTTTCACCGAATATTCAAATTCGTGTTGATGGCGAGCTGCAGTATTACTTTACATGGGGAATTGCTTCGGACTCAAAAGAGTATAGAGATTTTTTAAGCTGCTTTATTCCGCAGCTTGTCACGGTTTTAAAAGAAGAAGGAGTCGATCAAAATACCTTCTTTCACATCTCGGATGAGCCGAGAGCCGATCACATTGAGCAATATGAAAATGCCTATAAGCTTGTCAAGCCCCTGATAGGAGATATTAAAACCTGTGATGCTCTTTCGAAGTATTCGTTTTATGAAAAAGGACTTGTGGAATATCCGATTACCTGCACAAGTTCAATCAATGAATTTTTACCGCACAATGTGCCCAACCAGTGGGTCTACTATTGCTGCGGACAGATTAATAAGCTCAGTAACCGTCTTTTGTCAATGCCCTCGCACCGCAACAGAGTGATGGGGCTGCAAATGTATCGGTATGCCGTTAAAGGTTTTTTGCATTGGGGCTACAATTTTTATAATGCCGAGCTTTCGGCCTACCGGATTCAACCTTACCAAACCACATCGGGCGATGCGTCTTATCCTTCCGGGGATCCTTTCAGCGTCTATCCCGGCAAAGACGGCGCATTGCTATCACTTAGGAGCCTTGTGTTTTTTGAAGGTCTGCAGGATATAGCTGTTTTAGAACTGCTTGAAAAATACATCGGGTTTGAGGCCGTCAAGGACTTCATTCGGGATTGTGCGGGTATGGAGATTACATTTGAAGAATATCCGCGCAACAGCCGCTTTTTGCCGGAACTGAGGCAAAAAGCCATTGAAGAAATTGAAAAACATACATAAGGAGAGGAACTATATGAATTACTGTGATTTTATAACACCGAATGATGAAGGGATAGCCGCGGCAAGCGACAGCGCTTCCATACAAAACGCGATTGCCAAAGCCAAAGAAATTGGCTGCGACAAGGTTGTAATTCCGCGTTATAACAAGCGTACCGCAAGCTTTACATGGATTATAGAAGAGACGGTTAAGCTGCCGTCAGACATTACGCTGGTTCTTGACAATTGCCATCTTATGATGGCAGATCATACTTTTTGCAACATGATAACCAACGAAAACTGCGGCACGAAGCTTGGCAAAACACAAGCAGGCAGACAGAAAAATATTATAATTGAGGGTCGCGGCCGGGCAGTTTTGGACGGCGGCACATATAACGGGCTGGCCGAAGATAATTACAACAAAGAAACAGGGCCGTACCCGACCGATAATTGCACGCTGGTGATGACGAATGTGGAGGGCTTTACGGTCAGAAATCTGCATTTTCGTCATCAAAGATATTGGGCCATGAATTTTCTGTTTTGCTCGAACGGCAAAATCAGCGATATTGACTTTATGGCCGACCATACGTTTATAGATGAAAACGGAACAATTCAAAATGTTCTGACAAGGGAGTACCCTCATTCCAGTATTTGTGTAAAAAATGCCGATGGTATTGATGTAAGAGCCGGATGCCACGATATCATTGTCGAAAACATTACCGGCTTTACAGAGGATGATACGGTTGCACTGACAGGCCTTTACGGCGGCAGTACACAGCGCTTTGCGGTAGAGGGATTAAGTGCCGATATACGCAATATCATCATACGAAACATTAATTCGGCCACGCTTTACGCCAATGTAAGGCTTTTAAATCAAGGCGGCGTTAAAATTTATAATGTTCTTGTTGACGGCATTATGGATGCATCCAAAGACTTTCCGGGTCTTAAGCGCGGATCATCGGGCGTTAGAATCGGTGATCACAATATGTACGGCGATCGGCATGCAACAGCAGAGGAGACCTATAACATTATCGTACGAAATGTTTTTTCGAGAGCTATTGCACCGCTTAATATTGTGTGTGAAATGAAGAATTTTAATTGCGACAATATAGTCAGCTTTGACAGCCCCTGATTGGTATCGTCAATCTGCCCTTTCGGCAGCGATTGTGTGGGCTGATATAAAATTTGCAAGGAGAGGAAAATTATGAAAGTTTGCAAGGTGTTTCTCGCCCTCATGCTTAGCCTTTTTGTTTTATGCGGCATGCTCTCGGTGACGTATGCCTCAAGTGCCGGTATAACAATTGTGGATGTAAACGGCACAGAGGTATCGGGCACGGTATCTGCATCAGATACAATTTATGTGAAAGGCAAGGCGGCACCCGGTGATATTGTACTGCTCAGTGTTTTGAACCCCATGGAGGAGGACGATGTGTTAAATGATGCTACCATGCCTACGCATCTTTACTGGGCAGACGATATGATCACGGCATCGGACGGAAGCTACAGCTTTTTGTTGGATTTTTCAAACTGTCCTACGGGTTCTTATACCATCAGAATTGCTTCTGCAGACGGTGAGGTTTTTGACAGCGCTGTTCAGTCTGTTATTAACGATGCAGATCGCGATGTGGCCATTGCGGCCTTTAATGCGGCTGCCGATTTGGACGAGGTTAAAGTGCTTTTTGAACAGCAAAATGCCGCACACAGCCTTGGGCTGAACATACAAGCCTATCAAAGACTTAAGGAAACAGCTGCGCAGCAGGTATACCGGGCGGTTTTTGATTTTAAAAATCAAGAAACGCTAACGGTTGACAATTTAAGCCGCTTTAACTCCGAGGTGTTTTTATCGGCGAGTGCTCTTGCTCTCTACAACCAAGAAAAAACAGGTAGTGTTATAGAAGAATTTAGCACAGTCTTTCATCTTTTGCACAACGAAAGCACCCAAAGGACATACGATTTAATCCCCTCGGCCGAGCAAAAGAGTGCGGCTTTGGCCGCAATCACTTCGAGCAGCTATCAAACCATTGCAGATATGCAAAAGGCGTATGGAATCAGTGTCTGCCTATATGCCATTCAAAATGCGCCATGGCAAAGCTTTGACAGCATCATTAAGATGAACAGCTATCTTTTCGGTGATAGCCTGTTGATGAGTCAATACACAGCTCTTGCCACCAAATCAAATGTTGCGCTTGCGCTAAGCGGAACGCTTTACACCCATGAAGATTTTATTAAAGCTTTTAACAGTGCTGTTACCAAACAAGCCAAATCTGAGCAAAGCAAGTCGGCCGCCGGTGGCGGCGGTGCAAGCTCATCCTCTAAGGACAGAGGCAGAGACAGTGTAGTAAGAGCAAGCGGCATTGCAACATCAAACACGGAACTGGAGCCGTTTTATGACAGCGGATTTTGGGATCTGTCTCAGGCAGAATGGGCACGGACAGCTATAGAGTACCTTCAGGAAAAAGAAATTATTGCAGGTGTGGCGCCCAATACCTTCGCACCGCAAAACACGGTCAAGCGCGAAGAATTTATTAAAATGCTTGTTCTTGCTCTCGGAAAATATGATGCCGATGCACGCTGCGGCTTTGACGATGTACCGGCAGACAGTTGGAGCAACAGCTACATAGCATCTGCTGTTTCGGCAGGACTGGTGCAGGGCATCAGCGCCGATTGTTTCGGAATGAAACAGGAAATCAGCCGTCAGGACGCCTGCATGATTTTATACCGTGCGTTATCTGATTCTATTGAGGACGGAACCCCGAAGGAATTTACCGACAAAGACGAAATAGCAGATTATGCAAAAGAGGCGGTAGACGTGATGAGCCGTATGGGCTTGGTAAACGGTTTGGACGACGGCAGCTTTAAGCCAAACCGGGTTATGACACGTGCCGAGGCTGCAAAGCTTTTATACGAGTTCTGCATGGAAATAGGAGGTTGACATGAAATTTAGGGTTTTATCTTTTTTAATGGCATTTCTGATGGTGTTGGGCTTGTGCATTATCCCGGCCTCTGCTGCGGAACAAGTAGACTATGCCGAGGATATTCAATTTTTAAAGGCGGTAGGCATCAGCGAGATAAGTTCCGAGGACGCAAAACAAGCCGTTACACGGCGCAATGCGGTATGTATGGCTTTGGGTCTGTGTGCCAAAAACCATCCGTCGGTTGCATATAACAATGAATTCAGTGATCTGTCGGCAGATGATGCCGATGCGGGCAAGCTTTTATATGCCGTGCAAAACGGATTGATTGCTCGGACAAGTGATCATAGATTTTTGCCTGAAGGGAAGCTTTCGTATATTGATGCCTTAAAGCTTGTATTTAATGCGATTAACTATGGTCACATGGCTCAAAATAAGGGCAAAGGTGATGCGATCTATTATAATTTTGCAAATCACTATAACGTGAAAGTGAATGTAACGGACAGTGCGGCACTCACAGTCGGTGAGTTTGCACGTCTTGTATCACTTGCGGCTGAGGCTCCGCTTGCTATGGTATCGTCAGTCAGCAGTGACGGCGATGCATTTTACAGTATTAATCAATCCGTAACGGTTCTTACGCAGTATTATAACATCGAAACCATAGAAGGGACGGTTACAAAAAATAATTTTACCTCTCTCTATACAAGCGAGGCACATGCCCTGCCTGCCATAACAGTTGATGGTATGGTTTTGCAGTGCGACGATTCTGTTGATACACAAAACCTTTTGGCAAGAGACATTACGGCATATTACGAAGCCGATGACAAAGTTTTAATCTATAGCAGAATGAATGATGAAAATGACAGTATGCGGTTAGAGTGTGAAGATATTACACAATGTCAAAACAATACATACTATTATACACAAAACGACAAAGAGAAAAAACAGAAATTCCAAAGAAACGCAGCTATTATTTATAACGGTGTCGCAATTACCGATGATGACTATGATGCATTTATGGCGCAAGCAGGATATATTCCCAAAAACGGACATGTAGAACTGATTAAAGATGCCGGGGGTGACTACACCTGTGTCAAGATTACCAATTACGAAACCTATGTTGTGCAAGGTGTGGATGTCAGCGGACAGAAAATTGTAGATAAATACGGCAACACACCCCTTGACTTAGAAAAAACAGAAAATTTGTTTGTGTGTGATATTAACGGTGAACCCGTCAGCTTTGATTATATTGACGGGATGAATATACTTTCTGTTGCCGCTTCTTTAAATGGGTATGCGGCAAAGGTTATCGTGACGGCTGATGCTGTTGAAGGTACGTTTGTCGGCCGATATAACGATCAAATTCAGCTCGAAGGTGAGACTTTTACAATGTCCCAATCCCTTTTAGTGAAGATTAAAAGTAACACAATAAAAATGCCGTCTCCGAGCGAGGAGGTTGTCATCTATTTGGACGCACGCGGCTTGGTTGCGGTGTGCGAGGCTTCTCTTGATAGCGGCTGGCATTACGGCTTCCTTATTGACAAAGCCAAAACACACGGACTGAGCGCAAAGCTTATGGTAAAAATGCTTACCAAAAGCGGCAATATCGGGATATATGATGTTGCCAAAACTGTTATCATAGACGGTAAAAAATATAAAAACGATGTACAGGGCACATATGATGAACTGACAAGCAGTAAAGTTTATGTTCCTGTTAAGTATCGCTTAAATGTAAATGACGAGATTAAAGACTTAGATACCCCCGTCTTGGGCACAACGGAAGATGAAACCAGCATAAAGCACATTACGGACAATGAAAAAATTAAATGGATTGATTATGTATCGGCCTTTAGCGGCAATATCTTTATGAAGTCGGGTGCCGTATGCTTTACGGTTCCCGAAACACAGACGGATGACGAACGCGATTACAGTGTATCAACGGTAGAGTCTTCCTTTGTCAAAGACATTGAATATAACATATCCGTGTACGGCGAAGATCCTAATGAGCTTGTCAATACGGTTGTTGTCAAAAAATCAGCTACCGGTCGCTCTGTTCTTTCGAGCGATGTTATATCTGTTGTGGACCGGGTCAGCCGCGGTCTTGATACACAGGGAAATGATGTTTGGAAAATATATGCGATTAATAATGGCGGCTCGGTGCAGGAGTATACCATAGATGATACTTCGGTTTATAATCATGATAGCGACAGTGACCCGCTGGAAAGAGGTGACGTTGTACGCTTCAGAGCCAATGACAGACGTGAAGTGTTAGCAATGGAACGTGTTTTTGATAACGAGACAAGAACCGTAGCAGCATCTGTCACCGGTGAAACGGCAAGCGATACATCTGCGCCGTGGCTTTATCCGTCAGACGGTGATTTGGATGTCATATTCCATTTGGCATACGGGAAAACGCTGAACCTTAAAAATAATATCATGCAAATGCAATATAACGATGCGACAGGTACGATTCAGAACTATTATTATATGGGTCGAGTGGTAGTTGTTGAGCCGAACGGGGTTCGTATGGGCTCGGTTACAGACCTTGTATTTGATAACACAGGTTCGATATCATCTGATATTCTTCTTGAAATGCGGTATATGAGAGTCCGTACCATTGTCGTTTATAAAAACCGATAAGGAGGGAAATTTGTTATGAAAAAAGGCATGACTTTGATACTCTTATTTCTTCTTATGCTCTCTGTTATTCCTGCCACCGTGACGGCGGCAGCTTCTGAAATCCAAATTTGGCATGAAGATTTTGAAGAGGACGATGCACTCGCAAATTATAACCTTACGGCAGGTGACGGCAGCTTGACTGTCGAGAACAACGAAACCCTTGGCAGTCAGGCTCTTGCCATCACAAGCGGGGTCTCTCTTACCACAATTGAAAAGGACATTGATGCCTCGTGGACTTTCAATACAAATGACAACATTGTCGTTTCGTTTGACTTTCTTGTGACGGATACTTCGACTATGCTGTACATTATGGGGATGGATGATTATGCTCACGAGAACAACAGCGAGCAGAAGCACGAATATTTTTGCAGAATGAAGTATGTGGATGCAACCGGCACGTACATGCTTTTACGAAACCCGGGAAATCGAGAAACAGAAGCGGATTGTTACCTGGCTGATGTAGACATTCATCAAAAAAATCGTTTGACGATTGTTTTTGTTCCCAGAAAGCACTATTTTGCGGTCAGTGCGCTTTACCTCAACGATACCAAATGCCCGGTTACGAATTGGAGAATGTCCGGCATTCCCGCAAATACACTTTCAAAGCTGCGTTTTAGTGCCCAAACGAGTGCGGGCACAAGCACGGCCTACTTCGACAACATACAAATTTCTCATTTTAATGCCACAACATTGGCATATTCCGGCTCGAACGTTTTAAACGAGGTCAACCCCTATAATCCGATTGGGTTGGAGTTTGACCATCATCTTAAAAATGTTGGCAGCGTCACATTGCGAGATTCTGCAGGGACAGCTGTTGCATCGGCTGTTAGCTTAAACGGCAAAAACGTTGTCGTTACGCCCGAGGAACCCCTATCCTTCAACAGTTCTTATACATTGTCGGCGGAGGGTGTCAGCAATGTGTTTGATGCTTCCGTGTCGGTTCAGGTTACCGTCAACACGGTGAGGAATCAATGCGCGGCCGACGGCGGCATTTTTAAAAGCTACGAGCTTGAAGAGGTAAAAATTCTTTTGCGTCAAGATATGGAAGAGAGTGATTTTCCTAAAGTAAGCTTTACCTCTGACAGCGGTACGGCTCCTGTGGGTATGCTGCGAACGGTGCACGAAAACGGGAATATTTATCTTTTGATTCCGATCAGCGATTATTTGCGCTGCGGTGAGGTGTACACCATCAGTCTTAAGGCTGTTGCCGGGTTCGAGACATCTGAAGATATAACCTTTCGCATTGCAGAGGGTGTTCATGTGTCAAAACCGATATTTACCGGCCTTGGTGCAGGGGGAGGTTTGGCAACGGGTACGTTGACTGCCACCGTCACAACCGATGGCGATTTGCCGACGATGGCACTGCTGCTTCTTTACTACAAAGAAAATAAGCTTATTGACGTTTCGTGTCAAACCATATCACCTCAAAGCAACAGTATCAGCACAAGCGTTACGATAACGGATAATGCTTCGGATTGTTATGTGAAAGCGTATGTGGTCGATGGTCTTGACCATATGCGTCCTCTCTCAAAAAGCACTTGTATAGGCAGATAGGAGGAAAATGATGAACTTAAAAAGAATCTTTACATCTTTTATTGTTTTGGCATTAACGGCGGTTATGCTGCCTCAATCCGCATTCTCCCTTGCTTTAAGCACTCGCAGAGCAGGTGTCAGCCAGAACTACGCAAACAGTTACACAGCGTATTCATCTTCTAAAGTGAAAACGTCAAATGGTTTAAGGGCTACAGAAGTGGGCGGCCATATCATCTATCGACTCTACGATGATATTACAACGGCCTTTATTTCGGTGTCGGATGGGGAGGACTCTCTTGACTTTCGTCTTTCCGTTTCGTCAGACGGTTCAGACTATAAAAGCCTTATCTATACTCGAAAAAGTAAGGCATTTGTCATGAACGGAAAATCGCAGGTGTTATATGAGTATTCAAGCATTTCCTCCGGGCAAAAATTTATAAAAATAGAATTTCTTACCGAGCAGGCGGCCGTCAATGGTGCTTATGTCAACATTGATGCCGAATTTACGCCATACGGCAGTATATATGAATTGGCATTTAAGGATAACTCCGGCGCTAACCAAAATGCAAGCCTTATGGATGACTTTAAAGCCTATAAGGAGAAAGTGATCAAAAGCTTGCAAACAACAGTCGGTATCTCTGCTATTTTAGATTCGATGAATGCAGACGGTTCCTGGTCGTCTATTGTCTATGACGGTGAAACTACCCATGCGGCCTATAGCCATTTTGACAAGGTAAACACAATTTTAAAAGCTGTGTCAACACCTGCCAACAAATCTTATAAGGATGCAGACATCATAGCCAAAGCTGTTAAATCCATTGATTTTTGGCTTAACAAAAACATTACGTTTACCAATTGGTATTACAACGGCATTGTTGTGCCCGGTTATGTAGGGCAGTCACTTTTGGTATCGGCGGATGTATTGCCTATGAGCACGCAAAAAAAGCTGGAAAACTACATGAAGAGTAAGGTGTCCTATATAGATTCCATCGCCCTTAGAGATGCAGGCTCGAACATTGTCCATGAAATGCAGGCTAAGATCTATTACGCCCTTTATACAGATGATTTACAAATGCTTCTTGACTGTTTTGACAGAATTAACATGGAAATTATTATTGTGGATGATATGAGCGAGGATCAGGATTTTAGAGATAATATGTGGCGCGGTTATGTGGCCGTTGACTACCTTCCGGCCACGAAAGAGGGTATTCAGGCTGATTACAGCGCACTGTTCCACGGACCGCTCATTTATTCCGGTGGCTATGGCCAGGTTATGGTGGCGCTTGTTGCTCCCATGCTTGCCATGACAGACGGCACAGAACTGTTTCCGCAAACGGGACTTCAAGTTCTTGCCGATCACATTTTAGAGCATTATGCGTACGTTACTCGCGGCAACACAATTTGCTTTAGCACAGTAGGACGTCAGATATCTACGGCAGCCATGAAATCGGGCAATACCACCATCATAAAATCGACAGAAGAGCTTTTAAAACTGAAAAATGTGCCGCGAAGGGAGGAGCTTCAGGCATTTGTTGATGCGGCACAGGCAGGCAGTAACAACGAATATCTTAAGGCGGATTATCCGGCTGTAGCGGTAGAAGCAAGCGCAGAGCCGGAAAATACGTCTATGGCAACCAATGCCATAGACGGCGACCTTACAACCCGCTGGGCATCAAACAATGCCACCGACCACATCACGGTTGATTTGGGCGAGGCCAAAAGGGTTGGCAGTATTGGCATAGCTTTCTACATGGGAACCACAAGAAAATCCAATTTTGAGCTTCATGTGTCAACAGACAATTTAACCTGGACGGAAATCTGCTCAGGTCAGGGTTCGGGCACAATAAACGGTTATGAATATTTTGTCTTTGAACCCCGCGAGGTAAGATACATTCGTGTAACAGGTCATGGCAACACCTCTAACGAATGGAATTCAATCAACGAAATTTCAGCCTTTGAAGGGATTTCTACCGATGCACCCGGCGCCTATGGCGAAAGCTATGTGTATATAGACGATATCGGCATTGCAAAGCGCTATATGGTGGCTGAAGCCGAACCGATGCCGAAACCGGCCGTTACCGGGCACAAGCATTTTTGGAAGGCTGACTTTACGGGTCATGCTAAGGAGAAATTTCTTACAACAATACGAGCGGCATCGCGCAGAACAATTGGCGGAGAAGCGCTGAATACACAAAATCTTAAAGGCAATTTTTTAGGTGACGGCGCTACCATGATTTATCGTACCGGCACAGAATATGATGATATTTTTGTGGCGTGGGATTGGCATAAAATTCCCGGAACAACCGTAGAAACGCACCCCTTTGATGATATTACGAGCATTCAACATCACTTTGACTCCTCAGAATCATACCGAATCAACGGTGTATCGGACGGAAACAACGGCGCTACGGCTATGGAACTGATTCATGACACTCTTTCTGCCAAAAAGGCATGGTTTATGTTTGACAATGAATTTATGGCGCTTGGGGCTGATGTGAAATTGGGCAGAAAGAAGTATTCTGCCATCACAACGGTGAATCAATCGCTTTTAAAAAGCAATGCCGTTGTAGGCACATCGAGCGGTTCAAGCACAGTTATAACGGATGGCAGTGCTGAGAAGCAGAATGCATCATGGGTGTGGCAGGACAGAATCGGGTATGTTTTTGAGAATAACACGCCCATTCACATCAGCGCCAAAAAACAATCGGGAGACAGATATGACATTAACTGGGGCGGTGCTGTCACGCGGCCCGAAAGAACCGATATTGTAAGTAAAAATGTATTCAGCGTATGGTTTGACCACACAAACGACAATACAGATACATACCAATATACTGTTGTTCCCGATGTATCTCAGACAGAGCTTGAAGCCTATGCGGCCGACCGTCCGCTGCGTGTTATATCTAACACAGGCAAGCTTCAGGCGGTTGAAAACAGCAAAACGGGTGAAAAACAGGCAGTGTTCTGGACGGCCGGTCTTGCACAATTCAGTGATATGACCGTGGAATGTGATAAAGAGGTACTGATTGCCGTCAGCGGAAACGGCGAAGAACAAAAAATTGCTGTCGCTTCACTCGAACAAAAGGTAGAGCAGGTTAAGCTCAAAATTACACAAAACGGCGAGACGAAAGAATTTACGGTAGATTTGCCCGGCGACAGATATGCCGGCAGCAGCATTATCGTCAACATTAATTCGAGCCAAACAGAGGAATAGAAATGAACCGTACGGAAGGCTTTTTCGACTAAGCCTTCCGTACAATTTGATTGGAGCTTTAGATATGCACTTAAATATAAAAAAATTTTTGTTTGTGTTTCTCTCCGTGTTGGG
>ERZ1035032.1542-NODE-1542-length-14072-cov-43.053935_pt1 | contig 14072 bp, 10 predicted proteins | sample MGYA00520693_ERZ1035032 | MGnify/ENA primary metagenome ERZ1035032 (study PRJEB33766, sample SAMN09781740) | gut metagenome | biome: gut microbiome | host: Homo sapiens | place: Madagascar | study: EMG produced TPA metagenomics assembly of the PRJNA485056 data...
CTGCATCACCCATATACATTTTATAGTTCATGGACGATTGGCGAAATGATGCAAAGCGCATTGTTGCTAAACTTTATTGTTCATAGTTTGAGCATTGTATTGTAAAGTGGGCTATCCTATAATAAGGAAGAAACCCTTTTTTGAAAAATCCGTCCGCTGTAACATTTCGCGGACATTTGCCTGTTATACTATCTGCAAAAAGCAAAGGAAGTGAGGATGTGAAGCAGATTTTAATTGTCGAGGACGACAGTTTTTTGAATAAGATGTTGGCCTACAACCTGACCGCAGACGGCTACGGCGTGACTTCTGCCCTAAATGCCAGAACCGCCGCCGACGCCATCCGCCAGCGGGAATTTGATTTAGTGCTGCTGGACATCAACCTGCCGGACGGGAACGGTTTTGAGCTGTGCAAGCTGATAAAGCCCCAGCACTCGGACACCATCGTGATTTTCCTAACCGCCAACGATCAGGAGAGCGACCAGATACGGGGCTATGAGGTGGGCGCGGTGGACTACATCACAAAGCCCTTTGTGATCGGGGCCTTGCAGCGGAAAATCAAAGCCATGTTCGCCATGCTGGAACACCACAAACCGGCCAAGGACATTTACGACGACGGGCGGCTGTTTCTGGACTTCTCGGAGCAGACGGCTTCCCTAAACGGCAAGCCCCTGACCCTATCCCCGATGGAGTACAAAATGCTGAACCTGTTCCGCAAAAATCCCCGGCAAGTGCTGACCCGTGGGCAGATTTTGGAAAAGCTGTGGGATATAGACGAGAGGTTTGTGGACGAACACACCCTGACAACCTCCATCAGCCGTATTCGCAGCAAGATTGAAGCCGACGGAGGTGTGCCATACATCAAGACCGTTTACGGCATGGGGTATCAATGGACGGGAGGCGAGGCAAAATGAAGTTTCAAAACCTCTCGGTAAAGCGGCTGTTTGGCCGGGTGGCAATGGAGCTTGTCCTCTCCATGTCCGGGATCACCATAGCTCTTTTTCTTGTGACAAAACAGATTGCGGTGCTGCTGACAGGCGGGGCGCTGCTGCTGTGCGCCATTGTAGGGATTTTTGTACTGACGCAGGCGTTTGGAAAGCGACTGTCGCAGTTTACCACTGACCTGTGCCAGACCTTAGACCACATGATCGCCGGAAATGAAGCACCCCAGCGGCCAGAGGACAGCGAAACCCAGCTCGCCAGAATCGGGCACCGGCTGGCGAGACTTTACCAGATCATGCAGGAGAACCGTCGCCGGGTGGACGAGGAACGGCAGGAGTTACAAACCCTTGTATCGGATATTTCCCATCAGGTAAAAACGCCGGTAAGCAATCTGAAAATGGCGACGGACACCCTGCTGGAAAAGCCTATGACCGAGGCGGAGCGTACCGATTTTATCCGTGGAATCCGCACCCAGACAGATAAACTGGACTTTCTCTTTCAGGCTCTTGTGAAAACCTCACGGTTGGAAACGGGCGTAATCCAGTTGAATAAGAAACCGGTCTGCCTCTTTGATACCGTGGCGCAAGCCATGAGTGGGATCGTGTATGCAGCGGAAAAAAAGAAAATCGCTGTATCTGTGGACTGCCCGGAGAATTTGACCTTTTCCCATGACAGCAAGTGGACATCCGAAGCCCTCTTTAACCTGTTGGACAATGCGGTGAAGTATACTCCGGTAGGTGGAAAAATTACGGTGTCGGTGATACCGTGGGAAATGTATGTGGAGATCAAAGTAGCCGATACCGGCAAGGGCATTTCCGAAAGTAATCAGGCTGCTATCTTCCGGCGCTTTTATCGTGAGGAAGAAGTACACGAACAGCAGGGCGTGGGCATTGGCCTGTATCTGACCCGCGAGATCGTAACACGGCAGGGCGGCTACATCAAAGTGGTTTCTGAGCCGGGCAAGGGTTCAGAATTTTCCATTATGCTGCCGACAAAATAGAATGCGGCGGACGGTCATTCTCGGCTGCCCGCCGTAAGTCTTTTCGCAACAGTGTGCCGATAAAGCTGCCAGTGGCAGTTTTTCGGCGGAAATGTCCGAGCGTTGTAACATTTCACCCCCGATTTTCAATGAAATTTTTTGGCCGCTGTAACATTTCGCGGACATTTGGGTTTTACAATAGCCTTATCAACAGGCAGAAAGCCTTGAAAGGAGTTTTGAGTATGAGCGTTTTACAGGCGATTGATCTGAAAAAGTATTACGGCACAGAGACGAACATTACCCGCGCCCTTGACGGCGTGAACTTCTCCGTGGAGGACGGCGAGTTTGTGGCTGTTGTGGGAACCTCCGGCAGCGGCAAATCCACCCTGCTTCACATGATGGGCGGGCTGGACACCCCTACTTCCGGCAATGTGATTGTCCGGGACAAAGACTTGTCAAAAATGAACGACGAACAGCTTACCATCTTCCGCCGCCGCAACATCGGCTTTATCTTCCAGAACTATAACCTTGTTCCCATCCTGAATGTGTATGAGAATATTGTACTGCCGGTGGAGCTGGACGGGGACACGGTGGATCAGAAGTTTTTGGACGAGATCGTTCACCTGCTGGGGTTGGAAGATAAACTGAAAAATATGCCCAACAATCTTTCCGGCGGACAGCAGCAGCGTGTGGCTATCGCACGCGCCCTGATTACCAAACCGGCTATTGTGCTGGCCGACGAGCCGACCGGCAACCTTGACAGCAAGACCAGCGCCGAGGTGCTGGGGCTTATCAAGCGTACCAGTGCGGAGTTCCGGCAAACTGTTGTGATGATTACCCACAACAACGACATTGCCCGCCTTGCAGATCGGATTGTCCGCATTGAGGACGGTAAGATCGTGGAGTAAGGAGGTGGCAGGCTATGACATGGCCTTTTGAAAATGATACCAGCGCCATTACAAAGAAGCTGGCAAATAAAAGTTTGAAAAGTGAGAAGCGCCGGAATCTGATGGTGGTGATCGCCGTTGCGCTGGCGGCATTTCTGATCTGCTTTACGGGAATTGTATCTACCTCCCTGACACAAATGCAGCGCAATCAGGTTGTCGATACTTATGAGGCGGTCTGGATGGGCGTAGAGGAAAACGACATTGAAACCCTAAAAGGAGTTCCAGAGTTTGAGCGCGTAGGCGGCTACTATATGCTGGGTGAGGAACTTTCAGAACAGGGCTATCATGCGTCCTATGTGTATTGTGACGCGCAAATGATGGAGATTGCCAAGGCGCAGATGGAGTTGTTAGAGGGTCGGGTTCCTGAAAAAGCAAATGAAGTTGTCGTAAGCGAATACTTTCTTTCCACCTATGGAAACAATGCTAAGATTGGGGACACTGTGACCTTAGATACCGAGAGTTTTCATGGTGATTATGTCGTTACCGGCATTATGGACAGCGTAAATGAAAAAGAAGCGAATACCTGCGCTATCATTCTTTCCAACGCTGCCCTGACAGAATGGGATGGGTTTGACCCGGCTGGGTATCGTGCCTATGCCCATTTCAAAAGCAGCGACCAGTTGGGCGAAGAACTGATGACCTCTTATTGCAGGGAGATTGCAGAGGAATATCAGCTTCCTATGCCCAAAATGAACAGCAAGTATTTTGCCTATGCTTCTAAATCCTTTGATTTTGCACTGATGGCTGGCGTGATTGCCATTGTTCTGATCGGCGGCTATATTGTGATCCAGAGTATCTTCCGTATCTCCATCAATGACAAAATCAAGAGCTACGGGCAGCTTCGGACGATTGGTGCAACGCCAAAGCAAATCAAGCGGATTGTAAAGCGAGAGGGACGCAAACTCGGCAGTATCGGAATTTTGATTGGTACAGTGCTGGGCGTATGCACTGGTTTTCTCCTGTTTTCCAAGGGATTTAACGCTGTTTCCTATGTGGCAACGGTTATTTTGACACTTATAAGCAGTTGGATCATTGTATCTGTTTCCATCCGTAAGCCGGTGAAAATTGCGGCAGGGATTTCCCCCATTGAAGCCGTCCGTTTTACCCCGGCGCAAAAGGACATCCGCAGCCGCAAAAAGAATATCAAGCTCACTCCTATTTCAATGGGAATTGCGAATTTTAAGCGTGACCGAAAAAAGACCGTTGCTATTGTAGCTTCATTGAGTTTGGGCGGAATTATCCTGCTTGTGGTATCCTCCATTGTTTTGCTGCGCTCACCAGAGGCACTTGCAAGACAGTTTTTCCCAGACGGCGACTATAAAATTTATTTGGATTCTGAAATGACAGAAGAAAAGGTTATGGCAGCGGGAAATCCATTGAGTGAGGAATTAGAGCAGGAAATCTTATCTATTGATGGCGTTACAGATATAATTCCAAGCAGGCAATCTCTCCATGCAACTTATAAAACAGAGATTCATCAAGCTGGTGGTATGTGCGATATGCTGACCGACCAGAATTATGCGGCAGTTGAAGCGGCTCTGACAGAGGGAACCATGCCAACAGATTCCCGTAGTATTGTAATTGACTATAATGTGCTAAAGCAGAATGAGGATATGGGTGTTGGTTCAACGGTTGAGATTTCTTTGGGAGAAGAACAGCCATCCGTTTCTGTTACCATATCGGGGTTATATGCTCCTGCAAAGGTATATTCAGGACATGGCAGGATGCACTTAGATGGGGCAACTCTTTTTGCACCAGAAGCATTGTTCCACGAATTGCACCCGGAAATCACCTCTTTTGACTATTCATGGAGCATTGTAAATGACCCTAAAAAAACGGACTATGTGGGAGCTGAATTGAAAAATATTGTTGCCAGCCATAGTAATATTGCCTTAGATGAAATCAATACAGTGATTGGATATGAAGAAATGACAAATTCTTTTGCGTTTGGCAGTATGGAGGTACTTTCATGGCTGGTATTCCTCTTTGGCGTTATCAACCTGATTAACACGACACTCTCTAACCAGATAGCCCGAAAGCAGGAAAACAGTATTCTGCGTTCCATCGGTCTGACCCAAAAACAGCTATGTAAAATGAACATCTGTGAGGGGCTGTGCTATGCGCTCTTTGCAACATTGGCAACGCTGATCGTTGGGCTTCCAGTTTCCATCTTTGCTTGCAGAAAAATGAGTGTAGGTGCTTTTGCCGGAAATGTAGTGCCTTACAAATTCCCGGTTTTGGAAATGGGTCTGTTCATTCTGGTATTGTTCGGAATGGAGCTGATCTTGTCTGTTTGGACAATCCGCAGACAGAAAAAACAATCCCTGATCGAACAAATGCGGGCGATGGAATAATCGTATGGGATCGGCGGGGCGGCGTGTGCTGCTCCGCTTTTTTCGCCATTTCTCAAAAAATTTTTTGAAATGTCCGAGCGTTGTAACAATTCAGCCTGTTTTTCTGTCGAAAATTAGTTCTGCTCGGACATTTCTGTGACATTTGGATTTTATAATAATCCTCATAAAGAAAAATAGCCTGTTAGCAAGCTGCCGCACGACGGCAAAAGAAAAAAAGCCGTCGTACAGCAGACATATCCGTGCGCCCATTTTGAACCGGCGGCTTTTGAGAAAATCAAGGCCGCCGGTTCTTTTTGCTTATCAAAGCGTTTCATCGTCCGTATGGCGGCCATAGGAGGATGCCGCCATGCGCCTGATATTCTATCGAACGCCTAGCTTTGAACTGTCAAAAAAAGCCTTGCTCCCGCACAGGGTCAGCAGGGCTTTTACTATGTACTATACAATGTAGCTGCTACGCGTTTAATACTGCCATTATGCCCGGTTGGCCGTTTTCGGTTTGCTGGGCTTTTCTGTTGCCACCTGAAAATCTGCCTGCTTCAAAAAATATTTTTGGAAATTTTCAAAAAAGCGGGCAGAATCGGGTGTTTCAGGTGTCATATTAGCGGAAAGGGAAAAATCCACCCGACATCCCCACGGAAAGGGGGTGAGAAGATGGAAGCTATCCCTCGCAACGATGGCGAACAGTACCGATTCGATGCGTTCTGCAAAGCGGTACTGCGAAATGAGGCCCGGAACTATCACCGAAATAAGAAACGTCTGCTTGACCGTGAAAAGTCATTCAGCGTTCTGTCGTTGGAAGAACTGGGGCAGCTCACGAGTGTAGACCATTATCCGAGTGAAGAATTTGTATTTTCATCCTACGGCTGTGATCTGCACATCGACAATGAGCTTGTTGCCAACGCGTTTGCCGCTCTGCCGAAGCAAGAACAAAGCATTCTGATTCTGTTTTGTGTTCTGGAACTGGGCGATGGTGAGATTGGCGACCTCATGGGAATGTCCCGGAGTGCTGTACAGCGCCACCGGACAAAAACGCTGAATGAGCTGCGAAAAGAACTAAAGGCGCACTTGCCGGAGGGAGGTTAGGCGTAAATGAACTCCTATGAACACACGAGCAGAGATTTTTTACCGCTCTCGGTGATTCGCTCTGCCTGCGCTGGGGACACCGATGCAGTTGAACAGGTTTTGCGACATTACAGAGGTTATATCAACAAGCTCTGTACAGGCATTCTCTATGACAAGCACGGTCAGCCTCATGTGTGCATAGACGAGTACATGAAACGCCATCTGGAAATCAAACTGATTTCTTCTATTGTAACCAAAGCCGAAACGGTCTGACCCTTTCCACGTTTCGGGACAGCACCTTGAAAAATATGCCCGCAGGACAATGGCGGTGCATCATAGGGCAAACGGATACGTTGCTGTCTGTATCGAGCCGGACGGCGGGTGCGCCACGATGCTTTTCTCTGAAAAGTGGAGCGATCACCACCACGCCGCAATGCAAGCGCGGCTGCTTGCGGGCCATGACATACAGGCAGGCTGATACTCCCTTACCGTCAAAGTCCGAGCGTTCAGAGCGTCGCAGGCAATGAGTAGGGCTGCATGAGGAATGCAGGGGTGAGATTCCCGTGGGCTGCTGCCAGCAGCCATCCGTTGGCTCATTTTTTATTTTGTGAAAGGGGGATATTTTTGAAAGAACAAAATTTGATACGTTATAGCATTCAGCTTGCTTTTTTGAAGCAGCTGTTAGAAAGAAAGCTCATAACCGATAGAGAGTATTCCCTTATCAAGCAGCGCTTAATGAAAGATTATCGTGTGGTTTCCGAACTATCCTCTTGATTTTGTGTCGCATTGGCGTTATGATTAACGCAATGAAAGGAACACATTCAATAAGGAGGTCAAGCATGAAAGATGTTGAAGTCATTAAAGCGCGAAACACGCTCTCTCCACGAGCGCGTACAAACTTTGAAAAAAGGCTGCGCGTAGCCGCCTATTGTCGTGTCAGCACCGATACCGAAGATCAGCTGAACAGCTACAAATCGCAGGTCAAATACTATACCGAACTTATAAAAAGTAAGCCGGAATGGTCTTTGGCCGGCATCTATGCTGATGAAGCTATCACGGGTACGCAGGTAAAAAAGCGCGAGGATTTCCAGCGTTTAATCAACGACTGTATGAACGGTGACGTGGATATGGTGATTACCAAATCCATTTCGCGTTTTGCCCGAAATACGCTTGACACTCTGAAATATGTTCGGATGCTCAAAGATAAAGGCGTGGCTGTGTTTTTTGAGGAAGAAAACATCAACACCCTTACTATGGACGGTGAACTGCTCCTTGTAATTTTAAGCTCTGTTGCACAGCAGGAAGTCGAAAATATTTCTGCAAATGTCAAAAAGGGCTTGAAGATGAAGATGCAGCGCGGTGAGCTGGTCGGGTTTCAGGGCTGTTTAGGTTATGACTACAATCCAGCGGACAAAACCATCACCATCAACGAAGAAGAAGCGGCTGTTGTCCGTTACATTTTTCAGCGATACACGGAGGGTGCCGGTGGTTCGGTTATTGCCAAAGAACTTGAAAACTTAGGCTATAAAACCAAACGCGGCAGTCCCAAATGGGCAGACAGTACCGTAATCGGCATTATCAAAAACGAAAAATACAAAGGCGACATTTTGTTAGGAAAGACATTTACCGTTGACCCTATTTCAAAACGGCGTCTGTACAACTTCGGCGAGGAAGATCAATTTTATATTCGTGAGCACCACGAGCCCATTATTTCGGAAGAAGTCTTTGAAGCCGCACAGGAAATTTTGCGGCGGCGTGCAAAGCCCCGCAGCCTTAACGTGGACGGCAAACGTGAAAAGTTCAGCCGGAAATACGCTTTTAGCTGCATGATAGAATGTGGTTTCTGTGGTGGCACCCTGACAAGGAGGAGTTGGCATAGCAGTTCACAGTATAATAAAGCTATCTGGCAATGTGTTGTTTCCACCAAAAAAGGAAAAAAGTTTTGCCCGGAGAGCAAGGGCGTTGACGAAAGAACGATTGAGCGGGCTTTTGTAGAATCTTATCGCCTCTTGTGCCAGAATAACAAGGATGTTCTGGACGAGTTTATGAAACGGACAGAAGAAACTCTTTCTGAAAGCAACGCGGGCAAGCGTCTTGCGAAAGCCGAAAGAGATATTCACGCTCTGGAAGTCAAGAAAAACAAGCTGGTTGATATGCGTCTTGAAGATACCATCGACAAGGAGACCTACGACCGAAAGTATTTGGACCTGTCCAGCCAGATTGAGCAGTTGCAGAAAGAGTGTGAAAGCCTGCAAGATGCAGCCGAAACCGAATCTACAATGCGCAAGCGTGTTGCCACGTTTCGGCAGACCCTTGAACAGAACGAGGTTCTGGACACCTTTGACCGACATATTTTTGAAAGTATAGTTGAAAAAGTAATCGTGGGCGGTTATGATAGTGATGGGAACAAAGACCCCTACATGATTGTCTTTGTCTACAAGACCGGGTTCAAGAACAGCGTGGACGGCAAGAATTTCAAGCCGCTTCGCAAGAATAGCAAGGAGAACCACTCCCCTGCTGTTTTGTGTTCCCATGCTTCTAACGAGGCTGAATCCATGTGTTCCGATTCTAGCGACGACACACGTCGAATGTGTCATTGCACTTTCCAAGGGTGAGATCGACTCCAAAAAAGTCCGTGTAGAGTTCTCCTTGGAGGGCATGGACACTTCAGGATTGCAGAAAGGCGCGACCTATTCTGAAATCAAAGCCCGCGTGTTGGAACAGACTGGGCTGAAGGTTTCTTCCCTGTATATCTCGCAGGTTAAGCAGAAATGCGGTCTGGAGGTACGAGAGAACCATCACAAGACTAAATCCGAAAATGTGAAGCAGCCTCAGTGTCCGAAGGAGAAAGAAGATGCAATTGTGGAGGCATTGCGGCATTTTCAAATGATTTGATTTACTGTATGCCCGTCTGATTTTCAGGCGGGCATTTTCTTTTGCCGGAATATGGTGTTTCCACTTTTATCGTGGTACAATAGATGCAAGAATCATTTTTCAGGAAAAGCATCCTGCTATCCGATTTATAGGACACCCATTGTTGTAAAATCAGGATGTCCACCTATCACAAAAACAAGGAGCAACGTATGCCAAACGATAAGATCACCGCCGTAGGTGCCAACATTGCCGAAAAAGCCGCCATGATCTGGAACGTAGCCGATATGCTGCGGGGGCCGTTCAAGCCCCACGAGTACGGTCTGGTCATTCTGCCCATGACCGTGGTGAAGCGGTTCCACGACTGCCTGCTGCCCACCCATCAGGCAGTGCTGGACACCTACGAAAAGGTGAAAAAGCTGCAGGTCATCGACGGCTTTTTGCAGAAGGCCTCCGGCTACCAGTTCTATAACACCAGCCGCTTCACCTTCGAGACCCTGCTGGCAGACCCGGACAACATTGAGTCCAACTTCCGGGATTACCTGTCCGGCTTTTCTGCCAACGCACAGGACGTGCTGGCAAAGTTCGACTTTGACAACATCATCAAGCGGATGGTAGAGAGCAACACCCTCTACCTCGTTATCAAGGAGTTTGGCTCCGAGAAGGGCTATCTCGGCCCGGACAAGATCAGCGCCGTGGACTGCGGCTACATCTTCGAGGACTTGGTGCGGCGGTTCTCCGAGAGCTTTGGCGAGGAAGCCGGAGCCCACTTCACCAGCCGGGATATCATCTACCTGATGACCGACCTGCTGCTGTCCGAAGCCGACCTCGATACCAGCAGCATGACCGTTTACGATATGGCCATGGGCACCAGCCAGATGCTCAGCTGCATGGAGGAGCGCATCCACGAGCTGAACAGCGACATTGAGGTGACCTGCTTCGGGCAGGAGTTCAATCCCTCCACCTTTGCCATCGCCAAGGCGGACATGATGATCCGCGGCGGCGACCCCAACAATATGCGGTTCGGTGACACTCTGTCGGAGGATCAGTTCCCCGGGTTCACCTTCCAGTACATCATCTCCAACCCGCCCTTCGGCATCGACTGGAAGCGGGAGCAGAAGGCGGTGGAAGCCGAGGCCGCCCGGGGCGAGATGGGGCGTTTTGCGCCCGGTCTGCCCAAGATCAGCGATGGGCAGCAGCTTTTTGTGCTGAACGGCCTTGCCAAGCTGGCAAACAAGGGCAAGATGGCCATTATCCAGAACGGCTCTCCCCTGTTCAGCGGCGATGCCGGCAGCGGGCCCAGCAACATCCGGCAGTATATTCTGGAAAACGACTGGCTGGACTGCATCATCCAGCTTTCCACCGATATGTTCATGAACACCGGCATCTCCACCTACATCTGGGTGCTCAGCAAGGATAAGCCCGCCCACCGTGCGGGCAAGGTGCAGCTTATTGACGCCAGCCACTGCTTCGAGCCACGCCGCAAGAGCATCGGCACCAAGCGCAACGACATTACCGATGCCTGCCGGGAGCTGATCGTCACCGCCTACGGCGAGTTTGCCAACGGCAAGGTGTACGGCGACAAAAACGGCATCTACTGCGAGAGCAAGGTGTTCGAGAGCGTGGAGTTCGGCTACAACAAGATCGTGGTGGAGCGCCCCCAGCGGGACGAGGCAGGCAACGTTATCCTGAAGCGTGGCAAGCCTGTGCCGGACACCAGCCTGCGTGACACTGAAAACGTGCCGCTGGTGCAGGATATTGACGCCTACTTTGCCCGGGAAGTTCTGCCCTACGCCCCCGACGCATGGATCGACCACAGCAAGACCAAGGTGGGCTACGAGATCCCCATGACCCGCTATTTCTACGAGTATCAGGCACCGGAAGCCGTGGAGGATATCGTGGCGCGCATCACCGCACTGGAACAGGATATCTCCGCCGGGCTGGCAGAGCTGTTCCATAAGGAGGGCTGACCATGGCACGGAAAATGAAAGACAGCGGCATTGAATGGATTGGGGAGATCCCGGAGGGGTGGGAAATTGTTCCTGTTCGCTCATGTTTTGATGAAGTCAGGACAAAGAACACTGATGGTCAAGAGCAAAACGCCTTGCAGTTCAAATCCGGTAATATTATTAGTAAAACCAATTTCAATGCAAACATGGATGATTACGTCGCAGATACCATTACCAATTACACTGTCGTCTTGCCCGACACTGTTATGATTAACGGTTTGAACCTCAACTATGACTTCAAGTCTCTGCGTGTTGCTTTGGTTAAGGAGAAGGGCGTAATAACTTCAGCCTATCTTGCAATTTTTCCAGATAGAAAAAAGATTTCCCCTCAGTATGCAACTTACCTTTTCAAAGGTTATGAAACCAAAATGGCTTTTCATAACATGGGTGCTGGTATCCGCAAAACATTAGGCTACAAAGAGTTCAAAAATCAGCCGCTGTTATTGCCCAGCAAAGAAGAACAGAATAAAATCTCTGCATATTTGGATTCTAAATGTTCCCATATTGACATCATGCTTTCCAAAATTCGTTCCAGCATTGAGGAATACAAAAAGCTCAAACAGGCAGTTATTACGCAGGCTGTTACAAAAGGCGTGCGTGGTGAACGGGAGATGAAGGATAGCGGAGTTGACTATATTGGCCAAATTCCAGCTGAATGGGTTCTTGGTAAACTCCGCAATGTTGGAGATACGCAGAACGGTATAAGTAAGAGTAGCGAATTTTTTGGGAAAGGTTTTCCATTTGTAAGTTACAGTGATGTCTATAAAAATTATTCTTTGCCCTCTACTGTATCCGGCCTAGTTGATTCTACGTCCGAGGAACAAAAACGTTACTCTGTAAAAAAGGGTGATATTTTCTTCACACGCACTTCAGAAACAATTGAAGAAGTTGGATTTTCTTGCGTTTGTGAAAAAGACATTCCCAACGCCACTTTTGCAGGTTTTCTTATTCGAGTACGTCCATTTTCAGACAAATTGCATACGCCGTATGCAAAGTATTATTTTAGAAGCTCTCACTTACGGTTTTATCTTGTTAAGGAAATGAATCTTGTAACACGAGCTAGTCTTGGGCAGCGCCTTCTTAAATCCATGCCTGTTTTGTTGCCACCACTTGAAGAGCAAAAAGAAATTGCCGACTACCTTGACGCCAAGTGCGCCGAGATTGACAAACTGATTGCAAAGAAGGAGCAGCTGGTAAAAGAACTGGAAAGCTACAAGAAAAGTTTGATTTATGAGGTTGTAACGGGGAAAAGGGAGGTGTAAGATTGCGTTATTATGGAATTAAACATGCCACTTTTAAGCGTACCCTTTTATATCACTCCGTCCGCCTGCGCCGCAAACTTTCTTGTTATACATGTCTAGATTCAGTCAAGCGCTCTCACCGAAAAAGCCACTATCAATTTTCTTTTTATCCTCCGCTAAATCATTCTAATCTTGATTGTTCAATTCCAGCAGGGGGATACTGTACACCTTTCTGCATGATTGTATCCGACTTAGTTCCACGGGAAAATAGCATTTCCTTTAAGCACGGCCTTAAAAAACTACTTATACAATGCACTTCTGCTCGATTTTTTCCAAACACCTTCTCTTTTGATCATCTCGAAGAGATTCTTGATAACACCGACTCTAAAATTTCATCTTCATTTTCTCAAATCTATCTTCATAGTTTAGAATTTCCAAATTGTCCATTCATAGATTATTTTGATTTTAAAATTGCCGATATCAATTCTTCTTATTGGGCTATCGAGTTTCGGATTTTCTTTTCTGCTTCCTATATGGAAGAGTTGAATTCCATTATAAATACAGGCCATCCAAAATCTCTAAATTCCGTTAAGCCTTATTTGCAGGCTTCCAAAAACACCCGCAGATGCAAGAAGCACTATTCTGTCACATTCACCGATTCTTTTTCAGCAAAAAGCAACCAGCTCTATGAAAACCTCTGTATTAAAAAATGGCTTTTCTTTCACGCAGTAAACAAGTTTTTTAAAACGTTTCTTCACTCCTCTTCTGAGATTCCACCTGCAATTATCATTTACAAGACAAATATTGATTACAAAAATAAAGATACACGGTTTTTCTGGCTATCAATCGGCATTGAGGATACCGAAGGGCAATTTCTAGAAGACTATGACAAGCTCTTCTTCAGATTGAGTAGGACAGCTTTGTCTACTGGCAAAAAATGTAACGACATCGCTTATGTTGTAAATATAGATAAAATAGAGTTAGAGCCCGGTTACATCACGAAAGATTTTCAAGCCGTCAGTGCGTGTTCCTATGAGTTTTCTACAGCGGTATTTAATTTTAAATTACTCGAAGCCCTTTCTTCTTCAGCAGAAGAATCTGTTGCCTACTATCTCCAGAAACTGACACGTATAAAGCTTGCGAGAAAAAATCTTAAACGACTGCTTAAATATCGGTACCAATTTGAAAAGTCTATTGATGCTTATCTCCTTCTTGCGAATGACCACGATATTCTTGATTATTCCGCATCTCTGATTTCAGAGGCTTTTCATGGAAAAACTTTTGACTCTCTCGGATTTCAAACCGATTACCGTAAATTGACAAAACCTCCTCTCGAAAAGACCCGTTTACTAGAAAAGAGAATCCTATCAATCCGTCAGGAATTTGACCGAAAGACCGAGATTCTCCAACATCTTGCCGACTATAAAAACGAATCTAAAAATAGTAAATTCTCTTGGTTCAGCACGATTGCTTCTGTTATAACTCTTTATTTTCTCATTTTTCCCGAAAACACAAAACCTGTTGCAGCCTTTTTAAACTCTCTCGTTAAAGCATTCTCAACTTTCATCCAGACTTTCAGGTCAATCATATAAGGAGGTCTAATCATGCCAATTATCACCACCGAAAAGCAGTTTGAATCGGACATTGCGGCGGCGCTGCTCTCCCCTGCC
>ERZ1035032.1547-NODE-1547-length-14053-cov-10.533576_pt1 | contig 14053 bp, 8 predicted proteins | sample MGYA00520693_ERZ1035032 | MGnify/ENA primary metagenome ERZ1035032 (study PRJEB33766, sample SAMN09781740) | gut metagenome | biome: gut microbiome | host: Homo sapiens | place: Madagascar | study: EMG produced TPA metagenomics assembly of the PRJNA485056 data...
TCTAAAATATACAGAGTTTTGCCGGTAGCTTTTTTACTCAATTCTTTTGAAAGCTTAATGCGCTGTGCCTCACCGCCGGAAAGCGTTGGCGCCGATTGCCCAAGATGAATATAGCCCAAACCGACACGGCGCAGCAAATCCAGCTTATTTTTAATTGCCGGAATATTTTCAAAAAAGTGGTAAGCATCGTCTATCGTCATATCCAACACATCAGCGATTGACTTATCCTTAAACTTAACCTGCAGGGTTTCACGGTTATAACGCGTGCCGTGGCAACTATCGCAAGGCACATACACATCCGGCAAAAAGTTCATTTCAATTTTCATCACGCCATCGCCCTTGCAAGCCTCGCAGCGTCCGCCGGCAACGTTAAATGAAAACCGTCCGGAAGTATAACCGCGGGCTTTGGCTTCCGGAAGTCCGGCAAACCAATCGCGGATATTGGTAAACACGCCGGTGTAAGTAGCCGGATTAGAACGCGGCGTACGTCCAATCGGCGACTGGTCAATATCTATTACTTTATCTATATTTTCCAAACCAATCAGTTTATCATATTTTCCGGTCGGAATGCGGCTGCCGTTCAGCTCTTTATCAATAGCTTTGCACAAAGTTTCCAAAATCAGCGACGATTTGCCGCCGCCGGAAATACCGGTCACGCAGGTAAATGTTCCCAAAGGAATCTTTAAATCGACATTTTTCAGATTATTTGTTTTTGCTCCGGTTAATTCCAAAAATTTTCCGTTGCCTTTACGGCGAATCGACGGCACGGCAATATATTTTTCGCCGGTCAGATATTGGGCAGTCAGACTGTTTTTATTTTTCAACACTTCGGCAACAGTACCTGCAGCCACCACGTTTCCACCGTTGGAGCCGGCTCCGGGTCCCATATCAACCAAAAAATCAGCCGCACGCATAGCGTCTTCATCATGTTCTACCACAATAACCGTATTGCCTATGTCGCGCAAACGCGTAAGCGTTGCCAGCAGCTTGTCGTTGTCTCGCTGATGCAAGCCGATGGACGGCTCGTCCAAAACATACATAACACCGGTCAAGCCAGAGCCGATTTGCGATGCCAAGCGAATCCGCTGCGCCTCACCGCCGGAAAGAGTTCCGGATTGGCGTGACATGGTCAAATAATCCAAGCCGACATTATTCAAAAAGCGCAGACGCTCGACAATTTCTTTGATGATTTTATGGGCGATTTCCTGTTTTTGCGGCGTTAATTGCGCTTCTATCCCGCTAAACCAATTCAAGGCTTGCTTAATGGACATATCCGACGCTTCTATAATATCCTTACCGCAAATTTTGACTGCCAGAGCCTCAGGTTTCAGACGTTTTCCATGGCAGCATTCACAAGGAGCCGCCGATTGATAATGTGACAATTCCTCACGACTTGCCGCCGAATCCGTTTCTAAAAAACGACGTTCCATATTAGGAATCACACCCTCAAAAGGCTTATCTGTTACAAAACGTGAATAAACCATCGGCACGCATTTATTGCCTGAACCATACAAAATCGTTTCCTGTGCATACGCCGGTAAATCTTTCCACGGTGTTTTGTTGGAAATTTCCAGATATTCGCACAGCGAATCTAAGGTTTGCCGGTAAAACATAGAATGGCTGCTGACTGACCACGGAGCAATCGCTCCGCCTGACAAGCTCAAATTTTCGTTTGGCACCACAAGTTCGGGATCCATATATAAACTTGCTCCCAAACCACCGCAACACGGACAAGCTCCTTGCGGATTGTTAAACGAAAACAAACGCGGCTCAATTTCTTCAATCGTAAAGCCTGACACCGGACAAGCAAATTTAGAAGAAAACGTCTGGCGTTTTTTATCCGCCATATTTTCCACATACAGCAATCCGTCGCTTAACTTCAGAGCGGTTTCAACAGATTGACTGACACGGCTTTCAATACCTTGCTTAATGATAATGCGGTCTACCACCACTTCTATATCGTGTTTTTGATTTTTGTTCAGCTCCGGCAGTTCTTCTATATTATAAATTTCATCATCAATATTAACACGCTGAAAGCCTTTTTTTTGCAATTCGGCAAATTCTTTTTTAAACTCCCCTTTTTTACCGCGGGCAATCGGCGCCAAAAGTATAAGTTTTGTTCCTTCCGGCATAGCCAAAATTTTATCAACCATCTGAGAAACAGACTGAGCCTCAATCGGCAGTCCGGTTGCCGGAGAATACGGAGTTCCGGCTCTTGCCCACAGCAAACGCATATAGTCATAAATTTCTGTAACCGTGCCAACAGTGGAACGCGGATTGTGCGATGTGGTTTTTTGTTCTATGGAAATAGCCGGCGACAGTCCCTCTATTGAATCAACATCAGGCTTGTTTTGTAAATCCAAAAATTGACGAGCGTATGAAGACAAACTTTCAACATAGCGCCGTTGTCCCTCGGCATAGATTGTGTCAAACGCCAAAGAAGATTTACCGGAACCGGAAAGACCGGTAATTACAGTCAGACTGTTTTTGGGAATATTTATATCCACATTTTTTAAGTTATGCTGGCGAGCGCCCCTTATTTCTATATATTTACTTTCCAACATTTTACAAACTCCAAACAGTCGTTATATATACACCAATCCCCAACACTTGGCAATAGGCTATTAAACTATTGCAATTACAAATTTACATCTATATATTAGGCTCAGAGAAATAAAGGGAATATGGCCGTAATGTTGCGCCGATTAGTTATATTTTTAAGCTTAGTTGCAATGTGTTTGCCGCATTTGGCAAAGGCAGATAATATTACTATTGCTTTGGTAATGCCAAAAGCCGGCTCCTATCAGCAACAGGGGGAAGAGCTGACTAAAGGCGTGCAGCGGGCTGTTGACGAAATCAACAGCGACGGCGGCTTACTAGGCAAAAAGCTTGAACTGCTGACGATTGATGATCAATGCAGCGACGGTGTAGCTATTTCCACAGCCCAAATGCTGACCATTCTAAAACAAAAGAACATTAAATTAGTGGTTGGCCCCTATTGCGCCAACTCTTTTGATGAAGTAGCCGATATTTATGCCAAAGGACAGCTGTTTCAGATTATTCCTACTACAGTCAATTATACTCAAGCCAAAACAATTAAAAAAGGGTTGGTAAAAATGCTGGGCTACACCAATCAGCAGGCCAAAGACTTTTTTGACTATTACAACAGCAATATGGCCGGCTCTCAAGTGGCGGTTATTTATAATTCTGCCGATGCTGAAAGCACAGAAGAAGCAAAAGCTATTGAAAACGAGTTTCGCAAACATGGTAAATCTGTTGTTATAACTTCTTATACCTACGAATCCACTAATAAAGATTATAAAAAATTGGCAGAGCAGGTTTTGACTGACGGAAACACGGCAGCGTTTGTTTTAGGCTATCCGAAAAACATCCGTAAAATGGCATATGCATTGAAAGACCGCAGCAGTGACACCGCAGTGTTTGTCAACAAATATACAGCCGGAAGCGAATTTTTTGAATATGTGGACGGGCTTGCTGAGGGTATTTATTTTATGGCTCTGCGCGGCAAAGAAGAAGATCCGGAATTTGCCGAAACATTGGTAAAGCTACGCTTAAACGGCTTTGACGCCGACGGATTGTCGCTTTACGGCTATTCGGCGGTTAATTTGTGGAAAAATTTGGTGAATGCAGCCAAATCTTTTGACTACAATAAAGTGTCTAATCAAGCAATTAAAGGCGTAAAAACCGAATTCGGCAGCCAAATGTTTCATAACGGCGCGCCAAGCACCAGCGAATCTTATGCCATTTACCGCTATGAAAACGGCAATATGAATAAAGTGTATTAAAAACCAATCAAAACAAAACTCTCTTGACAAATAGAGAAAAATAAGCCATTTTACATCTTAGTTTTTTATTATTTTATTTCAATTATTAACTAAATTTTTTGTACTTATGGAAGATCATGAATTGTTATTTAATTTGGAAAATTTCCAAAAACGCTTAGACTTGTTAAGTTGCAATATGCTGTCTCAAGAAACAAAAGCAAAATATTATGAGGCTTACCGTAAATTTTTGGAAGCTGAAAAAAAGGCTCGCTATGGTGACGCCAGATTTCTGCATAGAATTGTCAGCGTTATTTCTAAAGACAACGGCTTGAACGTTATATCTTATAATGCTGCTGAACAGAAACAGGCTAAGGCAAAAATCTGCGAAATGTTCTATTCTTCGGCTTTTGACCGTTCAAAAGTAGAGCTGAGTACTTCCATTTCCAAAAATGCAAAGCTTCTGCCTTTGGAGCAGTCAAAGATTTTGCGTGTTTCAGAAACAGAAATTTACTGCCGGCAAGATATTCATAGCCTGCCGAACCTATATGTAGACATAATAAAAGCGCAAATTCCTGACGAGTTTAATGCTTTTGAGATTCTTAACGATGAAATAAGTTTCTTTGACAGTTACAAGCCATTGATGAATGCACATCGCTTAAAAGTCAGACTTTATAAATGTACTGATTTTCCGGGCGATGTTTTGCTCAAAGAAATTGAAGAGCAAAAGAAAAAAGATGCTGAACTGGACAAGCAGAAAGGACTTGATATTTACTAGAAATTCAACACCTCGGTTTTGCAAAACCGAGGTGTTTTTTATAGCTTTATTTAATTAAGCCGAATTTTTTCTTTCCTTGCGAAATTTTAACGGCGCCGTCAATTACATCGGCTGATGTAATAACATAATTTTCATCAATAACCGGCTTGTCGTTGATTTTTAAGCCTGATTGCTTAATCAGGCGGCGGGCTTCGCCTTTGCTGGCCACAAAGCCGATTTGCAAGAAGGCGTCTAAAACACCGATACCTGTATTTAAATCAGCATTAAGCGTCGGCAAATCTCCGCCGGCTGCACCTTGTTCAAAAGTTTTGACTGCAGTTTCCTGAGCTTTTTGAGCTTCATCTAAACCGCGGCAAATTTTGGTAGCTTCAAAAGCCAAAATCTTTTTAGCTTCGTTAATTTCTTTGTCTTTCAGCTGTTCCAATCGGCACACTTCATCCATCGGCAAATCTGTAAACACGCGCAAACATTTTCCGACTTCAGCATCGCCGATGTTGCGGAAATATTGATAATAATCGTATGAAGGCAGTTTTTCATCGTTAATCCACACTGCGTTGCCCTCGGACTTGCCCATTTTCTTGCCGGAAGAATCGGTCAAAATCGGGCTGGTAAAGCCGAACAACTCCGTATCATAGCGGCGGCGTCCCAATTCGGTGCCGGATGTGATGTTGCCCCATTGGTCGGCTCCGGCAATCTGGGCGCGGCAATTATATTTTTGCAGCAGCTGGCAAAAGTCATAGCCCTGCAGAAGCATATAGTTAAATTCCAAAAATGACATTGGTTGTTCGCGTTCCAAACGGCTTTTTACACTATCCATAGTCAGCATACGATTAACAGAATAGCACGTTCCGATGTCGCGTAAAAACGCCAAATAATTCACATCTTTGAACCAATCCCAATTATCAACCATAACGGCATCGTTATCACCATCGCCGAATTTCAAAAACTTGCGAAACGACTTTTTCAAGCCTTCAATATTGTGTGCCAAAGTTTCTTCATCCAAAAACGGACGCAGCTTGTCTTTGCCGGACGGATCACCGATGCGCGCTGTTGCACCGCCGACTAAAGTCAGTGGTTTATGTCCGCATTTTTGAAACCAGCGCATCATCATCAATGGCACAATGTGTCCAACATGCAAGCTGTCGCCGGTCGGGTCAGAACCTAAATATCCCACGGCAGGTTTACCTTTGCTTTCGCATTCATAAAGATAGGCATCAAACCCCTCTTCGTTGGTGCATTGATTATAAAAACCGCGCTCGTGCATAATATTTAGAAATTCTGATTTAAACTTATTCATCGATTTATGTCCTTTATACTAAATTTTAACGCATATTAGCATATTATTTCGGCATTGCAACAAAAGAGATGTATACAGATGATAAAAAATATGACGGTTTTAGGACTTTTCGGCGGAGCTTCGCTCAATTCGCTTGAGCTGTCTTTGGTGCAGACAGACGGCATAGATGTTCATAAAATAATAAAAACCGCTGTTGTTCCATATCCAGAGCCTTTGGTTATGGATATACGCTCGGTTATCGGCAAACGTGTCTGCGATTTATCATCTTTACAGGGAAATATACAGATTCAACAGTTGCAAAACGAAATGACTGACTTTTATATTGAAGCGGTCAATGATTTTTGCACACCGGAAGAATTTGATGAAATCGGCATTGACAGCCTGACAATCTGTAACAATCCTACAAATAAATGCTCTTATCAGCTAGAACAAGGCCATGAGCTCAGCCGAAAATTCGGACGCCGCGTAGTTACACATTTTCACAAAGCGGATTTGCTTTCAGGTGGGCAGGCCTCGCCTCTAACTCCGGCATTTTTCAATGCTGTCGGACAACACATTGAACATCCGGTTTTGTTTATAGATTTAGAAGCAGTCAGCAGCCTAATCTATTTGGGAGAATCAGGCGAATTGCTGGCTTTTGACTGCGCGCCTGGGCTGGCGATGATAGAAGATTGGACTTTCCGCCATGCCAATATGCAGACTGACTACAACGGACGTTTGGCGATTACGGGTAAAATTCACACTCAAATTGCTGAAAGCCTGTTGCATCATAAATTCTTGCGTAAAAATCCGCCCAAATCTTTGGATATTCTTTGTTTCAGCGACAAAAAAGAGCACTTGGAAGGTTTATCGCTGGAAGACGGCACGGCGACCGCCACCGCCTTTATCGCGCAGGCAATTTATCAAGCTGTGCAGGATTTTTTGCCGCAGCAGCCTGCGGAAATTTATGCTGCCGGAGAAGGAATAAAAAACCCGTCGCTGATGCGTTTTTTAAAGCATGTTTTCAAAAATCATCAGCTGAAATCAATTACCGATTTAAATCCTGACTTTAAGGCTGTAGGAGCAATTTCCACCGCATTTAACACTGCACGCCGGATTTATGCTTTACCGATTACCTATCCCGGCACAACCGGAGCCTATGAACCTATGACCGGAGGAGAAATCTATGAAGAAAAACAATGATATAACTTTAAGAATATCTCATCTTTGTAAAAAATATGACACCATTACCGCCTCCGATTACATTTCATTCAGTGCCAAACGCAAAGAAATTATTGCTTTGCTGGGGCCAAACGGCGCCGGAAAGTCCACGCTTATGAATATGATATCCGGCTATTTGGCTCCAACTTCCGGCAGCATAGAAGTTTTAGGTCAAAAAATCAGCGACAACGCCCTGTTCGCCAAAGAGAACATCGGTTTTTTGCCGGAGGGTTCGCCGCTCTATCCGGATATCAGCGTTAATATGTTTTTGAATTATATGGCCGAATTGCGCGGCGTAACCAAAGAACGTGTAGCCGAAGTTATTGAAACAGCTAATATAAAAAATATCATAAATCAAAAAATCGAAACACTATCAAAAGGATATCAGCGCCGCGTCGGTTTTGCACAAAGCATTTTAAGCAATCCGCCGCTTTTGCTTTTGGACGAACCGACAGACGGGCTTGACCCGAATCAAAAAGACTATATCCGCAAGCTTATCACAGCTATGGCTGCTGACAAAACCATAATAATTTCAACGCATTTGCTTGAAGAAGCTGAAACAATCTGCAGCCGTATAATTTTGCTGGATAAAGGAAAAATCAAAGCTGACGGTAAGCTTGAGGATATTTTGAAAAAAGCCCAAGCCGACACATTGGCCGATGCTTTCCGCAATTTAACAGCTCATTAGAGGAGAACAAAGATGAAAAAACTTTGGATTGTTTGCAAAAATGAATTGTTTCGCTATTTTGTTTCTCCGCTTGCCTATGTATATTTGCTGAGTTTTTTGCTTTTAAACGCCTCGTTTACCCTCTATTTTGGCGATTTTTTCAACCGCGGGCAAGCCGATTTGCAATCTATGTTCGCCTTTCATCCTTGGCTTTATCTTTTATTTATTCCGGGAATTTCCATGCGCCTATGGGCAGAAGAATTCCGCAACAAAACCATAGTGCAACTGGTAACCATGCCGATATCAATCTGCACTTTGGTATACGGCAAATTTCTAGCGGCCTGGCTGTTTTGCGGTTTAGCACTGATTTTGACATTTCCTTTTTGGATAACCGTTAATATTTTAGGCACTCCGGATAACAGCGTTATAGCTTTAGGCTACTTGGCAAGCTTTGTGCTTGCCGGCTGTATGCTGGCTATTTCCGAAGCTATGTCGGCTTTAACCAAGAATCAGGTAATTGCTTTGGTTTTGGCGGTAATTGCCAACTTATTATTCTTTTGGAGCGGCATAGAATATATATTGTCATTCTTCCGCCTCTTTCTGCCGGATACCATTATAGATGTAATTGCCTCATTCAGTTTTTTGAGCCACTTTGCCACTCTCAGCTTGGGATTAGTTGAACTGCGCGATATTATCTTTTTTACCTCAATCATTTTATTTTTCAATTTTACGACCATTCTGACAGTCAATTTCAAAACCGCTGGTACTTCCGGCTGGCTGAAATCCAACAGCCGCGGCTATTTTATAACTTCGTGGACAATGTTGCTGCTGGCCTTTTTCAGCTTAAACATTTTAGCCAACAACTTAACCCGCAACATTCAGTATGACGCAACCGAAAAGAAAATTTTTACCCTTACCGAAAGCTCAAAGAAAATTTTGCAACACCTGCCGGAGCCGGTTTTGGGCAAGCTCTATTTTTCGCCGGTTTTGGAACAGCGTAATCCGGCGCTGCGTTCCATTTTTGACAACATTCGCCTGCTGCTGAAAAAATGCCGCGATGTTTCTAACGGCAATTTTGATTTCAAAATTTATCATCCGCAGTTTTTGAGTGAAGAAGAAGATATTGCTCTGGCCAACGGCTTACAGCCGGTGCCGCTGATTGATTTGAATCAAAACGCCTTGTTTGGCTTAACTTTGGAAGATACACTGCAAAATAAAAAAGTCATTCCGTTTTTTGCACAGGAGCGACAGGAAAATTTGGAACAAGATATCATTTCCAAAATCCACGAGCTGCATCACACCAAAAAAAGCCTTGGTATTTTGACCGGCCTGCCGATTTTCGGTTCCAGCAGCAATGACAGCACTTTTTTAACTCAGCCATGGCAGATTATTGACCTGCTGCAAGCCGATTATGATATTACCAACATTGTCAAACCTGATGATTTTGACCGTAATTTTGACGTACTGATGCTGTTTTATCCACTGAATTATTCGCTGGAATTTATAAATAGAATCAAGCAATATTCGCAAAAAGGCGGCAAGATTCTGGCGCTTTTAGACCCAGCCAACGAAGCATCGCGCCTTTATTCGGCCGAAAATCGCCGTTTGGGCAGTTCTGATTTTGGAGAATTAGAAAACTTTTGGCACGTCAAATTTTATAAAGACTATGTGGTTGCTGATTTGGGCAACTCAATAACTGTTGATGCCTCGGCCGACTACAAAACCAATCCGACATTTTCCCAAGATGTGATTCAGTTCCGTGTCAAGGCCGAAAATATGAATCCGTATCATCCGGTTACAAAAAATCTAAACGAGATTATTTTGGCTTCTACTTCTGTTATTATGCCTGAGCCTGAGGCCTACAAAAACAATAAAATAGCTTTTTATCCGCTGTTGCGCGCCGGAGAAATCTCGGAAATTATGCCGTCGAGTGTGGTTATAGACGGCCTTAACCCGCAAGAGATTTTGCGCTATTTTCAACCTGATGATAATCAAAAAATCATTGCCGCCGAAATTATCGGACAAGAAAAAGACAATCCGTTTGACCTTATTGCCGTTGCCGACACCGACTTTATATATGATACTTTTTGGAGCCGCAAACATTCGTTTTTAGGCTCTGAATATTTGGTTGAAAGCTTTGATAACGCCAATTTTGTGCTAAATGCCTTAGATTATTTATCCGGCAGCAGAGATTTGCTTGAGCTGCGTGGCAAAACAGCGCAAAGCCATCCGTTCAAAGGCATAGAAACCATGCGGCGCTTAAATTCTTTGCGTTTTACACAAAAAGAAGAGGCGATTTTTGCCGAAATTAACAAAGCCAAAACTGCCATGCAGGAAGTTTGGAACAAAAAAGACTTTGAAGAGCGTCAAAACTTTACGGCCGACGAACTTGCCGCCATCGCTAAAGTCCGCACTCAGCTCAACGAACTGCGCCAACAGCTCAGTGACATCCGCGAGCAAGCTTTTGCCGATATCCGCCGAATAGACAATTGGGTAAGCCTGATAAATCTGCTGGCTGTGCCGTCATTGCTGGTTTTGATATTGCTGCTGATACAGCTCAAGCACTATTTGCAATGCCGCCAATCCGGTTCAAAGCTTTGCCTTAAAATTGATAAAAAATTGCTGAAGCTCAGCGGAGCGTGCCTGCTTATTTTTGCCTTCGCTTTGCTTTCGGTATATATTGCTGATTACAGCAGCGTTGACGCCTATGAAGGGAAAAACGTCTTTCCGCAGGTGGAAAAAAATTTGAACAGCCTCGACCGCATAAACCTAAAATCCAATCAAGCAAACCTGACCTTTGTCAAAGACAACGGCTTATGGATTTTGGACGGGCACCGAGAAGCACCGGTATACCAAGAAAGAATTCGCCGCCTTTTGACCACTCTGGCCGATGCCAAGTTTTTTGAGCGCAAAACCAACAAAGCCGAAAATCTTGGTATGTTCAATCTGTCACCGCTGGATGATAAAAATTCCAAAGCCATAGAAATTGAGCTTAAAGCCGGCGACAAAGTTATACAGCGCTTTGATTTGGGCGATATCAACATTGATTTGGGACGAGGCTCTAAAGCTGCTTATATAAAATTTGAAAATCAGTTCCAAGTTTGGCAAATCAGCGCCGATTTTGTTGATATGGACTTAGACTATCACAAATGGACATACAGCAAACTGTGGGATTTGCGCTACGGAAGGCTTTATTCGCCAAGCAACTATGCGCCGGAGCAGGAAAAGCTGCTGTATCTTATGAAACATGCCCTTAACACAGAAATAACTCCGACAGACACTGTTTTGAAAACCAAGCCGGTGCAGTCTAAAAAACTCTATGTTGAAGATAATAACAGTGTAGTTTTATCGCTGTATAAAGAAAACGGCAAAGCTTATGCTGTTTTGGATTTTGCTGAAGACAACCAAAATGCGCACTTAAAACTGGCGGCCAAATACTATAATCATAAAGTTTTGGAAATTGCCGCAACAGATATGGAGAAAATTCTTGAACAATTATAAAACAGACGAACACAGTTTAAAACAGCTAAAAACTTTTGCCGCCACGGCAAGTATCAGCGTTTCGGTCGCGCTGAGCCTTATCAAAGCCGGAGCTGCGATTGTAACCGGTTCGCTTTCGGTGTTGTCATCTATGGTTGACAGTCTGACTGATGTTATATCATCTTCCATATCGCTGATAGCCGTAAAATTTGCCAACAAGCCTCTTACTGAACAACATCGTTACGGCTACGGCAAGGCGGAAGCGGTCAGCGCCTTGGTGCAGTCGGCTTTTATTGTCGGTTCCGGCGGGTTTATCCTGTATGACGGAATCTGTCGTTTTATCACACCGCAGCCGGTAACGCAAACCGCGGTCGGCTTGTGGGTTATGGGCATCAGCATTGTGTTGACGATAGCTCTTATCAGTTTTCAAGCCGCTGTTGTCAAAAAAACCAACTCGCAGGCTATTGAAGCCGACAGCGCACACTACACGGTGGATTTGCTGACCAACGGTGCGATTATCGCTTCACTTTTAGTAGTAAAATATTTGGATTGGCAATGGTTTGACAGCCTGACAGCCGTATTGATTTCAGTTTATCTGCTGTGGAGTGCCGGACACATAGCCCTTAAAGCGCTGGAAGAAATTACCGATCATGAAGTTGATGAAGACATCAAGCAAAAAATCATTGATTTAGTACATACCGTACCGGAGGTTAAAGGCTATCACGATTTCCGCACCAGAGTTTCGGGCATGCTGATGTTTATCGAGATTCATCTGGAATTGGACGGAGATTTGACTTTGACGCAAAGCCATGACATTTCTGACGCGGTAGAAGCCAAGATTTTAGCAGAATTTCCGCAAGCGCAGATAATTGTGCACCAAGATCCGTACGGCCTGCATGAAAAGAGGCTGGATCATGAAATCAGCGGACATTGCGATTTGTAAGATATAAAAAAAATCCCTGTCCTTTTCTGGCAGGGAATTTTTTTATATAAGGAGGAAAGCATATTTATTAAGAATAGGAATTAGAACGGCTCAGCGCAGCAATATTGACATTTGCATTCAAACGGCTGATTTTTTGTTCATCCACTCTAACCGTTTCATTTTGGCCGGAAGCAAGACTGCTGTAACCGCCTTTTTCGGCCGCGTACATAGCCATTTTGCCAGGAGTTTGCACATTCACGGCCTCTTTGCCGGCACTGATAACTTTACCTTCAAATTTAGTCACTTCCCCGTTAAAATAAGCATTGGCAAGCGGTCTGCTCATCACGGCAACCGTTTCATTACGCGCCAACACCACTGGCTTTTGCATTGCAAAACTTCTGCGCAGGGTTGTTTCTTTTTTAGGTTCATTAGACATTTTACAATCCTTATTTTCTATTCTTTTGTCTATTCTAAACATATTTATTTTGTTTTGTCAAGTAATATAATTTAGACAAAGGCAAAAAATTTCATATCTTTTGAAAACAAGAAAAACCGCAGCAAACTTGGGGGAGAGCTGCGGTTTGATTTGGCTTTACGATAATTTATTTTTAAGAGTTATGCATCACCTCCTTATGAAACACTCATTATATTTACCATTTTCCATCATCCTGATCCCATTGTGACGGACCGATTACCATACTTGCTCTGCAAGTACTGCTGTATGATGTTGAACGAGAACAATCTGTGTTTCTGCCTTTTGTCACGCTGCAGCTTGAGATACCGCCTTGATGTGCCGTATAGCTAAAGCCGGTCGATTCAGAATAACCTTTCCAAGTATGGTGATCTCCTATCTGAACATCTTGCACGCAAGCGTTTCCATAATAACCGGAGTTGCTTACTCCTGATACCAAACAAAAGCCCAAACTGCAAGTGCCGTTAGCACATGTTACTACAGCTTTACTTGACATTGTGCCCAATGGCTTCCAGCAGCCGGATATAGAACCTTTTTTGCAAGCACCTCCATATTTGTATCCAGCACATTCATTCGTTGGAACATGCTTTTGGCATTCGGTTTGTGTCGCATAAGTTCCACTTGGACAAGTAGGCTGAGTACATCTTGTACAAGCTTTATCGCCGGTATATCCCATAATTTGTAATGATTCCGGATATGCACAAGCTTTTTTAGATGTGTCTGTCCCTGCCGGGCAAGTTTTTGCCGTACATTTGCCGCAAGTTATAGTGCCGCCGCAAATTGTCTTGCCTTCGAAATCCCAGCCCAGAGGTTGTGCACCACAGCTGCCCAAGCCTTTAAGATTTTCTGAATACCCCGTCGGGCAAGTGGCTGTACATTTACAGTTTTTACCTTGATGTTCATTGATTGGGCAAAGATCACATTCCATATTCGAACCAACAGATTCCGTATAGCCTTCGGCAACGCAAGTTGTGCATTTACCGTTGATAATACCTTGGCTGCGGCATTGACATTGGTAACACCCTTTATGGTTTGGATTCTCAAATTTTGTAAAGCCTTCACCGCAAGTTACATCCGCTTTATAGTCAGTCGGACAAGTATCTTCATCTTCATACTGGCATTGGCCGCATTTGGTTTCGCCGGATTGGCCGTTGAAGGTTACACCGGTTACTTTCTTGCCGCTGATTGTCTCGCAGTTTGCCTTGGTCTGATATTTGGTATTATAACCTGTCGGACAAGCTTTATCTTTGTATTCGCACTTGCCGCATTTGGTTTCGCCGGATTGGCCGCTAAAGGTTACGCCGGTTACTTCTTTGCCGCTGATTGTCTCGCAGTTTGCCTTGGTCTGATATTTGATATTATAACCTGTCGGACAAGCTTTTTTATCTTCATTACAAGTACCGCAAACATCATTGCCGGCATAAATTGATGAAGAAGCATAGGTTACAACATAAC
>ERZ1035032.1550-NODE-1550-length-14021-cov-3.617142_pt1 | contig 14021 bp, 12 predicted proteins | sample MGYA00520693_ERZ1035032 | MGnify/ENA primary metagenome ERZ1035032 (study PRJEB33766, sample SAMN09781740) | gut metagenome | biome: gut microbiome | host: Homo sapiens | place: Madagascar | study: EMG produced TPA metagenomics assembly of the PRJNA485056 data...
ATAGGACCTCCGTTCATTGTGCATTCCTGAATAAGTGTAAACCAGTGACACATTTTTGAACGGCGGCTATTCCTAAAAGTGCTTACGGTACGTCGTACCCCAGTGCCGCTTTACGGATACGAAACCATTGTTGACGGGTCATTTTCAGTGTTTCTGCTTCGACAGCTGCCCGTACGCGCTCAATTTTACCTGAACCGATAATTGGCAGCGGCTGCGATGGTAAACGTAATACCCAGGCGTAAACCACCTGTTCAATCGAGCCCGCGTTTAACTCCTCTGCCACCACAGCCAGTTCATCACGCAGCGGCTGGAAATAATCATCATTAAACAGACGACCACCACCAAGGCAGGACCACGCCATCGGACGAACACGCAGTTGTTGTAGTTGGTCGAGCGTGCCATCCAGCAGTAACGGCTGATGCACCGGGGATATTTCCACCTGATTAGTGGCAAGGGTAAACGGCAGACGTGATTGCAACAGGGCAAATTGCGCAGGCGTAAAGTTCGATACGCCAAAATGACGCACTTTGCCGCTCTGATGCAGATGTTTGAACGCGTCCGCCACTTCATCGGCATCCATTAACGGGTCTGGTCGGTGGATTAACAGCAAATCCAGATGATCGGTCGCGAGATTAATTAGCGACTGTTCGGCGCTCTTAATGATGTGATCGCGGTCAGTGATGTAATGACCAATGACGTTTTCTTCACGCGCGGTCGTCGCGATACCGCATTTACTGACGATTTCCATCCGTTCACGCAGGTGAGGTGCCAGTTTCAGTGCCTCGCCAAACGCCGCTTCGCACTGATAGCCACCATAAATATCAGCATGGTCCACGGTGGTCACGCCGAGATCCAGATGCTCTTCAATAAAACTGACCAGCTGGCGGGCGGACATATTCCAGTCCATCAATCGCCAGTAGCCCATCACAAAACGGGAAAACTCCGGGCCTTGCGGCGCAATAGTAATACGCTGAACCATAATCGCTTCCTCTTATCAGATATGAGAGGAGTATACGCAAGATTAGGTTCAAAAGAGTGATGGTTGCTCCGGTTCGTCTGATGACGCTGGCTTATTTGCGCGTAATTTGCGCATTAATCGCTGCCGACAAAGGCGCAGCACCTCTTGTTTTTCGCCATCGCTCATTTTATTCCAGTTAAAACGCTCATCACGACTACGAAAACAGCCGCGACAAAACCCGCGTTCGTCAGACTGGCAAATTCCCCGGCACGGGCTCTGGACGGGAAAGAACTCTAATTGCTCCGCCACTTCGCCCTCCTCAGATAAGATTATTACCATTATTGAAGCTGTTAATGTCCAAAGTAGCAACTTTGCTTGCACTAGACCGACTGGTCTACTACACTCCAACGCATGAACAAACACACCGAACATGATACTCGCGAACATCTCCTGGCGACGGGCGAGCAACTTTGCCTGCAACGTGGATTCACCGGGATGGGGCTAAGCGAATTACTAAAAACCGCTGAAGTGCCGAAAGGGTCCTTCTATCACTACTTTCGCTCTAAAGAAGCGTTTGGCGTTGCCATGCTTGAGCGTCATTACGCCGCATATCACCAGCGACTGACTGAGTTGCTGCAATCCGGCGAAGGTAACTACCGCGACCGCATACTGGCTTATTACCAGCAAACACTGAACCAGTTTTGCCAACATGGAACCATCAGTGGTTGCCTGACAGTAAAACTCTCTGCCGAAGTGTGCGATCTGTCAGAAGATATGCGCAGCGCGATGGATAAAGGTGCTCGCGGCGTGATCGCCCTGCTCTCTCAGGCGCTGGAAAATGGCCGTGAGAACCATTGTTTAACCTTTTGTGGCGAACCGCTGCAACAGGCACAAGTGCTTTACGCACTGTGGCTTGGCGCGAATCTGCAGGCCAAAATTTCGCGCAGTTTCGAGCCACTGGAAAACGCGCTGGCCCATGTAAAAAACATTATTGCGACGCCTGCCGTTTAGCAGGCATTTTTTATCACCAGACGACCGGGAGCCTTTATGTCATCTGAAAAACTGTATTCCCCACTGAAAGTGGGCGCGATCACGGCGGCAAACCGTATTTTTATGGCACCGCTGACGCGTCTGCGCAGTATTGAACCGGGTGACATTCCTACCCCGTTGATGGCGGAATACTATCGCCAACGTGCCAGTGCCGGTTTGATTATTAGTGAAGCCACGCAAATTTCTGCCCAGGCAAAAGGATATGCAGGTGCGCCTGGCATCCATAGTCCGGAGCAAATTGCCGCATGGAAAAAAATCACCGCTGGCGTTCATGCTGAAAATGGTCATATGGCCGTGCAGCTGTGGCACACCGGACGCATTTCTCACGCCAGCCTGCAACCTGGCGGTCAGGCACCGGTAGCGCCTTCAGCACTTAGCGCGGGAACACGTACTTCTCTGCGCGATGAAAATGGTCAGGCGATCCGTGTTGAAACATCCATGCCGCGTGCGCTTGAACTGGAAGAGATTCCAGGTATCGTCAATGATTTCCGTCAGGCCATTGCTAACGCGCGTGAAGCCGGTTTTGATCTGGTAGAGCTCCACTCTGCTCACGGTTATTTGCTGCATCAGTTCCTTTCTCCTTCTTCAAACCATCGTACCGATCAGTACGGCGGCAGCGTGGAAAATCGCGCACGTTTGGTACTGGAAGTGGTCGATGCCGGGATTGAAGAATGGGGTGCCGATCGCATTGGCATTCGCGTTTCACCAATCGGTACTTTCCAGAACACAGATAACGGCCCGAATGAAGAAGCCGATGCACTGTATCTGATTGAACAACTGGGTAAACGCGGCATTGCTTATCTGCATATGTCAGAACCAGATTGGGCGGGGGGTGAACCGTATACTGATGCGTTCCGCGAAAAAGTACGCGCCCGTTTCCACGGTCCGATTATCGGCGCAGGTGCATACACAGTAGAAAAAGCTGAAACGCTGATCGGCAAAGGGTTAATTGATGCGGTGGCATTTGGTCGTGACTGGATTGCGAACCCGGATCTGGTCGCCCGCTTGCAGCGCAAAGCTGAGCTTAACCCACAGCGTGCCGAAAGTTTCTACGGTGGCGGCGCGGAAGGCTATACCGATTACCCGACGTTGTAATCCAACATTGCGAGCGGCGTAAAGCCGCCGCTATACTAAAACAACATTTTGAATCTGTTAGCCATTTTGAGGATAAAAAGATGCGTCTTCTTCATACCATGCTGCGCGTTGGCGATTTGCAACGCTCCATCGATTTTTATACCAAAGTGCTGGGCATGAAACTGCTGCGTACCAGCGAAAACCCGGAATACAAATACTCACTGGCGTTTGTTGGCTACGGCCCGGAAACCGAAGAAGCGGTGATTGAACTGACCTACAACTGGGGCGTGGATAAATACGAACTCGGCACTGCTTATGGTCACATCGCGCTTAGCGTAGATAACGCCGCTGAAGCGTGCGAAAAAATCCGTCAAAACGGGGGTAACGTGACCCGTGAAGCGGGTCCGGTAAAAGGCGGTACTACGGTTATCGCGTTTGTGGAAGATCCGGACGGTTACAAAATTGAGTTAATCGAAGAGAAAGACGCCGGTCGCGGTCTGGGCAACTAATCTCCTGCCGGGCGTGAACTCATCGCGCCCGCATCTTTACTGCATCGACAAGTAATATTTGTCATAATGCGCGCTGCAATTTATCCGTATTAAGAGAATCAGATGTCCGATAACGCTCAACTTACCGGTCTGTGCGACCGTTTTCGTGGTTTTTATCCTGTTGTGATCGATGTTGAAACAGCCGGATTTAACGCCAAAACCGATGCGCTGCTTGAGATTGCCGCCATCACCCTGAAAATGGATGAACAAGGCTGGCTGATGCCGGACACCACATTACATTTCCACGTCGAACCATTTGTCGGCGCAAATTTGCAACCAGAAGCCCTCGCCTTCAACGGCATTGACCCGAACGATCCCGATCGCGGCGCGGTCAGCGAATACGAGGCGCTGCACGAAATTTTTAAAGTTGTACGTAAAGGTATTAAAGCGAGCGGCTGTAACCGCGCCATTATGGTGGCGCACAATGCCAATTTTGATCACAGCTTTATGATGGCCGCCGCAGAACGCGCCTCACTGAAACGTAACCCGTTCCACCCTTTCGCCACTTTTGACACTGCTGCACTGGCCGGGCTGGCACTCGGACAAACCGTATTGTCAAAGGCTTGCCAGACCGCTGGCATGGACTTCGACAGCACCCAGGCGCACTCCGCGCTGTACGACACCGAACGCACTGCTGTGCTGTTTTGTGAAATCGTCAACCGCTGGAAACGTCTGGGAGGCTGGCCGCTATCTGCCGCCGAAGAGGTGTAATCGAGTCGATGCCTGATGACATGCAATGATTCAGGCATCTATAGTGAGGCTATTCCACGCATCCTGCATGATATTCACGGGGAATAGCGTTAATGGCAGATAATCCAGACCCTTCATCGCTCCTGCCGGACGTGTTTTCACCGGCGACCCGCGACTGGTTTCTTCGCGCCTTTAAACAGCCGACCGCTGTCCAGCCGCAAACCTGGCATGTGGCGGCGCGAAGCGAACATGCGCTGGTGATTGCACCGACCGGCTCCGGGAAAACGCTGGCAGCATTTCTCTACGCCCTCGATCGGCTCTTCCGCGAAGGCGGCGAAGATACCCGCGAGGCGCATAAGCGTAAAACCTCACGCATCCTCTATATTTCACCGATAAAAGCCCTGGGCACCGACGTTCAGCGCAACTTGCAGATCCCGTTGAAGGGTATTGCCGATGAACGGCGGCGGCGCGGCGAAACGGAAGTCAATCTTCGCGTAGGGATCCGTACTGGCGATACGCCTGCACAGGAATGCAGCAAACTCACCCGTAATCCGCCGGATATTCTGATCACCACACCCGAATCACTCTATCTGATGCTGACCTCCCGCGCGCGCGAAACGCTACGCGGCGTCGAAACGGTAATTATTGATGAAGTCCACGCGGTAGCGGGCAGTAAACGTGGTGCGCATCTGGCGTTAAGTCTGGAGCGGCTCGATGCGCTGCTCCACACCTCAGCACAGCGAATTGGCCTTTCTGCCACTGTGCGCTCAGCCAGCGATGTGGCAGCATTTCTTGGTGGCGATCGCCCGGTTACGGTAGTCAACCCGCCCGCAATGCGCCATCCGCAGATACGAATTGTCGTACCGGTCGCCAATATGGATGATGTCTCATCGGTCGCCAGCGGCACCGGCGAAGACAGCCATGCCGGCCGGGAAGGCTCCATCTGGCCATATATTGAAACGGGTATCCTTGATGAAGTGTTGCGCCATCGCTCGACCATTGTCTTTACTAATTCGCGGGGGCTGGCGGAAAAACTGACGGCACGATTAAATGAGCTTTACGCCGCACGCTTACAGCGTTCCCCGTCTATCGCCGTTGATGCGGCCCATTTCGAGTCGACCTCCGGCGCAACCTCTAACCGTGTACAAAGTAGCGACGTTTTTATTGCCCGCTCACACCACGGCTCCGTCTCTAAAGAACAACGAGCAATCACCGAACAGGCGCTGAAATCGGGTGAATTACGCTGCGTGGTCGCAACCTCCAGTCTTGAACTGGGGATTGATATGGGCGCGGTGGATCTGGTGATTCAGGTGGCAACGCCGCTTTCTGTTGCCAGTGGGTTACAACGCATTGGTCGCGCCGGACATCAGGTTGGCGGTGTATCTAAAGGGCTGTTTTTCCCCCGTACCCGGCGTGATTTAGTCGATTCCGCAGTCATTGTAGAGTGTATGTTCGCAGGCAGGCTGGAAAACCTGACACCACCGCATAATCCTCTCGACGTCCTTGCGCAGCAAACCGTTGCCGCCGCGGCGATGGATGCATTACAGGTAGACGAATGGTACTCCCGCGTACGCCGTGCCGCACCGTGGAAAGATCTGCCAAGACGTGTTTTTGACGCCACGCTGGATATGCTTTCCGGGCGCTATCCCTCTGGCGATTTTTCTGCTTTTCGCCCCAAACTGGTCTGGAACAGGGAGACCGGGATATTGACCGCCCGACCTGGCGCTCAATTGTTGGCGGTTACCAGCGGCGGCACCATTCCGGATCGTGGCATGTATAGCGTGTTATTACCCGAAGGTGAAGAAAAGGCCGGTTCGCGGCGGGTGGGTGAACTGGATGAGGAGATGGTATATGAGTCGCGGGTGAACGACATTATCACTCTCGGCGCTACCTCATGGCGGATCCAGCAAATCACCCGCGATCAGGTGATTGTGACTCCTGCTCCGGGTCGTTCTGCCCGGCTCCCCTTCTGGCGTGGTGAAGGTAACGGACGTCCGGCTGAATTAGGCGAGATGATCGGCGATTTTCTTCATTTGCTGGCGGATGGCGCGTTCTTTTCCGGGACTATTCCCCCGTGGCTGGCAGAAGAAAATACGATCGCCAATATTCAGGGGTTGATTGAGGAGCAGCGCAACGCGACGGGCATCGTTCCGGGGAGTCGCCATCTGGTCCTCGAACGGTGCCGTGATGAAATTGGTGACTGGCGTATTATTTTGCACTCTCCCTATGGAAGACGGGTGCATGAACCCTGGGCGGTGGCGATTGCCGGGCGAATACATGCGCTATGGGGCGCTGACGCGTCGGTGGTCGCCAGTGATGACGGCATTGTTGCACGTATTCCTGACACCGATGGTAAATTGCCCGATGCCGCGATTTTTTTGTTTGAACCAGAAAAGTTGCTGCAAATTGTCCGCGAGGCGGTAGGCAGCTCGGCACTTTTCGCCGCCCGTTTTCGCGAATGCGCCGCGCGGGCATTATTAATGCCGGGGCGCACTCCGGGCCATCGCACCCCGCTTTGGCAACAACGGCTGCGCGCCAGTCAGTTGCTGGAAATCGCTCAGGGATATCCGGATTTTCCGGTCATTCTCGAAACCCTACGCGAATGTCTGCAAGATGTTTATGATCTTCCCGCACTGGAACGTTTGATGCGTCGCCTGAACGGTGGCGAAATTCAAATATCCGATGTAACGACCACTACGCCCTCGCCTTTCGCCACAAGTTTATTGTTCGGCTATGTCGCGGAATTTATGTACCAGAGCGACGCCCCGCTGGCAGAGCGCCGGGCATCCGTACTGTCGCTGGACAGCGAGTTACTGCGCAATCTACTCGGACAGGTCGATCCGGGGGAATTACTCGACCCGCAGGTCATTCGCCAGGTGGAAGAAGAGTTGCAACGACTGGCTCCTGGCAGAAGAGCGAAAGGTGAAGAAGGATTGTTCGACCTGCTGCGCGAACTGGGGCCAATGACCGTTGAAGACCTGGCGCAACGGCATACAGGCAGCAGTGAAGAGGTTGCGTCGTATCTGGAAAATCTTCTTGCAGTAAAACGAATCTTCCCAGCGATGATTAGCGGACAGGAGCGTCTTGCCTGTATGGATGATGCCGCCAGGCTGCGTGATGCCCTCGGCGTACGACTACCAGAGTCATTGCCAGAGATTTATTTACATAGAGTCAGTTACCCGCTTCGCGACCTCTTTCTGCGCTATCTCCGGGCTCATGCTCTGGTCACGGCTGAACAACTGGCTCATGAGTTTAGTCTCGGTATTGCCATTGTCGAAGAGCAGCTTCAGCAACTGCGTGAACAGGGTCTGGTGATGAATCTGCAACAAGACATCTGGGTGAGCGATGAAGTATTTCGTCGTCTGCGTTTGCGCTCGCTGCAAGCCGCCAGAGAAGCGACGCGTCCCGTTGCAGCCACGACCTATGCGCGATTGCTGCTGGAACGTCAGGGCGTATTACCCGCCACCGATGGTAGCCCGGCGCTCTTTGCCTCAACATCGCCAGGCGTTTATGAGGGCGTAGATGGCGTGATGCGGGTGATCGAACAGCTTGCCGGAGTCGGTTTACCCGCCTCACTCTGGGAAAGCCAGATCCTGCCTGCCCGCGTACGCGACTATTCGTCAGAAATGCTCGATGAATTACTGGCAACCGGTGCGGTTATCTGGTCGGGGCAAAAAAAACTGGGTGAAGATGACGGCCTGGTGGCACTGCATCTACAGGAATATGCTGCAGAATCGTTCACTCCCGCCGAAGCGGATCAGGCGAATCGTTCGGCGCTGCAACAAGCGATAGTCGCTGTTCTGGCTGACGGAGGAGCCTGGTTTGCACAACAAATCAGCCAACGGATACGCGACAAAATCGGCGAATCGGTTGATCTCTCTGCCCTGCAAGAGGCGTTATGGGCGCTGGTCTGGCAAGGCGTCATCACCAGCGACATTTGGGCACCGTTACGCGCCCTCACCCGCAGCAGTTCCAACGCACGCACCTCAACTCGCCGCAGTCACCGGGCTCGTCGTGGACGTCCTGTCTATGCGCAACCCGTCTCGCCGCGGGTATCTTACAACACACCAAATCTGGCTGGACGCTGGTCGTTATTGCAGGTGGAGCCACTAAACGATACCGAAAGGATGCTGGCGCTGGCGGAAAATATGCTCGACCGCTACGGCATCATCAGTCGTCAGGCGGTGATAGCCGAAAATATCCCTGGCGGGTTTCCATCGATGCAAACGCTTTGTCGAAGTATGGAAGACTCCGGGCGAATTATGCGAGGTCGTTTTGTAGAAGGTCTGGGTGGCGCGCAATTCGCTGAACGTCTGACTATTGACCGATTGCGCGATCTGGCGACACAAGCCACGCAAACGCGCCACTATACACCAGTGGCGCTCTCTGCCAACGATCCGGCTAATGTGTGGGGAAATCTTCTGCCCTGGCCTGCACATCCGGCAACGCTGGTTCCAACGCGTCGGGCGGGTGCGCTGGTGGTCGTTTCTGGCGGCAAATTGTTACTCTATCTGGCGCAAGATGGCAAAAAAATGCTGGTCTGGCAGGAAAAAGAGGAATTACTCGCCCCAGAGGTTTTCCACGCGCTGACTACCGCACTGCGTCGCGAACCACGGCTGCGCTTTACGCTAACAGAAGTGAATGATCTACCGGTCCGGCAAACGCCGATGTTTACGCTGCTGCGTGAGGCGGGATTTTCAAGTTCGCCACAAGGGCTGGATTGGGGATAGAGAAAGGACTGACGGATGCCCGTTCGCATCCGTCAGTATTGCAGGACGGATTATTCCGCGTCCGGCTCTTCAGACTTGTATTTAGCGGCAGTTTCTTTGATCAGCTGCTGCAGTTCGCCACGCTGATACATTTCGATCACGATATCACAACCGCCGACCAGCTCGCCGTCAACCCACAGTTGCGGGAAGGTCGGCCAGTTAGCATATTTCGGCAGTTCCGCACGAATGTCCGGATTCTGCAGAATATCAACATAGGCAAAACGTTCGCCACATGCGGCAAGCGCCTGGACTGCCTGGGCAGAGAAACCGCAGCTCGGCAGTTTCGGTGAACCTTTCATGTACAGCAGGATCGGGTTTTCAGCAATCTGGCGTTGGATTTTTTCGATAGTGGTGCTCATTGTCTTGCTTCCTCAAACTTCTTTACGGCAGTAATCTGACATTGTAGCGGGTCAGTGCGGCATCGGAAAATAACATTTTCATCACGCTTTTGCTATTTTATCCCTTTGCTCTATTTGTTGCATTTCAAATATTCGTTTCTTCTCTGATGCCGGCAAACTGGCGTATTTATAACCATTTTTAGCTTTCACTGCTGCATTTTTTTGCGCTCGCCAACGAAACGTATTTTTTAACAATAAAAGCTATTAACTTTCTCTTCTTCTATGCATTAGAATCATCAAGTTTTGTAAATCAGACGCAGGCATGATAGACCTGCCTTAACAGAGGGACGCTCAGTGGCGCGGATAAACCGTATTTCGATCACGCTCTGTGCTTTACTTTTTACCACCCTGCCTTTAACGCCTATGGCCCATGCTTCAAAGCAAGCCAGGGAGAGTTCTGCTACCACTCATATCACCAAAAAAGCAGATAAAAAGAAAAGCACGGCAACCACCAAAAAGACCCAGAAAACAGCGAAAAAAGCCGCCAGTAAAAGTACGACCAAAAGCAAAACCGCTTCTTCCGTTAAAAAATCTTCCATTACCGCTTCTAAAAACGCCAAAACTCGCAGCAAACACGCCGTCAATAAAACGGCCTCAGCCAGCTTTACCGAAAAGTGTACCAAACGTAAGGGCTATAAATCGCATTGTGTGAAAGTCAAAAATGCCGCGTCAGGAACTCTTGCCGACGCGCACAAAGCGAAGGTGCAAAAAGCTACGAAAGTGGCAATGAATAAACTGATGCAGCAAATTGGTAAGCCATATCGTTGGGGTGGCAGCTCACCGCGTACCGGTTTTGATTGCAGCGGCCTGGTTTATTACGCTTATAAAGATTTGGTGAAAATTCGTATTCCGCGTACGGCGAATGAAATGTATCACCTGCGTGATGCAGCGCCAATCGAACGTAGTGAACTGAAAAACGGCGACCTGGTCTTTTTCCGTACTCAGGGACGCGGCACAGCCGATCATGTCGGCGTGTATGTCGGCAACGGCAAATTTATTCAGTCACCGCGCACAGGTCAGGAAATTCAAATCACTTCTCTCAGTGAAGACTACTGGCAGCGCCACTATGTTGGCGCTCGTCGGGTAATGACCCCAAAAACACTTCGCTAAAACTTTACCCTGTTGTTACGGCAACAGGGTAAGTTCATCTTTTGTCTCACCTTTTAATTTGCTACCCTATCCATACGCACAATAAGGCTATTGTACGTATGCAAATTAATAATAAAGGAGAGTAGCAATGTCATTCGAATTACCTGCACTACCATATGCTAAAGATGCTCTGGCACCGCACATTTCTGCGGAAACCATCGAGTATCACTACGGCAAGCACCATCAGACTTATGTCACTAACCTGAACAACCTGATTAAAGGTACCGCGTTTGAAGGTAAATCACTGGAAGAGATTATTCGCAGCTCTGAAGGTGGCGTATTCAACAACGCAGCTCAGGTCTGGAACCATACTTTCTACTGGAACTGCCTGGCACCGAACGCCGGTGGCGAACCGACTGGAAAAGTCGCTGAAGCTATCGCCGCATCTTTTGGCAGCTTTGCCGATTTCAAAGCGCAGTTTACTGATGCAGCGATCAAAAACTTTGGTTCTGGCTGGACCTGGCTGGTGAAAAACAGCGATGGCAAACTGGCTATCGTTTCAACCTCTAACGCGGGTACTCCGCTGACCACCGATGCGACTCCGCTGCTGACCGTTGATGTCTGGGAACACGCTTATTACATCGACTATCGCAATGCACGTCCTGGCTATCTGGAGCACTTCTGGGCGCTGGTGAACTGGGAATTCGTAGCGAAAAATCTCGCTGCATAATAACTGATGGCAAATGCAGCATTGCCTGAAGCGCTACGCTTATCAGGCCTACGCGGATCATCGATGTAGGTCGGATAAGGCACTCGCCGCATCCGACAAGCGCTGCATGATACGACGCCTAACGCGTCTTTTCATGTCAACGCGGATGAGTCGTTAACACCGCATCCGGCAAGATAAATCGCACGTTGTCAGCAACTGTAACGCAGAAGGTTATCCTTCTGCGTTTTTGTTTAATTAGCTGTTAGCAACGCAAACTGTTTCAGGTTGTTTTCTGGCTGACATAAACACCAGCAATAATGCCAGTCCCGCGACAATCGCTCCCATCACCGGCACAAAGCTGTATCCCAGCCCAGCGGAAATTACCGCACCACCAGCAGCTGCTCCCAGCGCATTTCCAAGATTAAAGGCACCAATATTGACTGATGAAGACAGACCTGGCGCTTCACTGGGGACACGCATCACGCGCATCTGTAACGGCGGTACGACCGCAAAGGTTGCTGCGCCCCACACCACCATGCTAATAGCTGCGCCGAACTCATTGCGGGCCAGGAACGGGATTGCCAGCATAATCACCATCAACAACAACAAAAAGCCTTTCAACGTGCCGTTAACTGAACGATCTGCCAGTTTGCCGCCGAGATAGTTACCGATAGAGAATCCGACACCAATCAGCACCAGCATTGCCGTGACGAACACCGGTGTTGCGTGGGTAATACTTTGCAGTACCGGAGAGATATAGGTGTAGAGAGTAAACATTGCACCAGCTCCCAGTACCGTCGTCAGCAATGCAGACAGCACCTGCGGACGCATTAATACCGCCAGCTCTTTTTTCACTTCAGGTCGTGCCCCTGCACCACCTTTAGGTAATGAGAAGAACAGACTTACCATTGAAATCACTCCCAGCCCCGCCGTTGCCAGAAATGACATCCGCCAGCCGATGGTTTCACCCAACCAGGTCGCCGCCGGCACGCCACCGATATTTGCCAGGGTTAACCCCATAAACATAGTGGCAACTGCGCTGGCCTGTTTATGTTTTGGCACCACGCTTGCGGCCACGACTGAACCCAAACCAAAAAATGCTCCGTGATTCAGGCTGGTCAAAATGCGTGAAAGCATCAGGGTCATATAATCCGGCGCGATGGCGGAAAGTACGTTGCCGAGCGTGAAAATTGCCATCAGGAAAATCAACGCACTGCGGCGGGCACGATGAGAAAGTAGAAGCGTCATCAGCGGCGCGCCAACCATTACGCCAACTGCATAGGCACTGATTAACATTCCGGCAGCGGGAATCGAGACATCCACACCGCGCGCAATGACGGGCAACAAGCCCATTGGCGAGAACTCCGTTGTCCCGATACCAAACGCACCAATCGCCAGCGCCAGCAACGGATAGTTAATTTTCATGCCTTATCTCCACCTCTTCGCGTCATTACGCGATATTCATTAAAGTGGCGAAAGCATGACAGCAATCACAAAAAAATGAAAATAACAAAAAGAGAAAACACTTTTGCCATTTTGCTAACAAACAGGAAGGAGATGCGAGGGAGAACGCGCTCCCTCGAGAGGAAATCAGTGCAGCGCGGCAGTCAAACCCACGGCTACGATCAAACCGAGGACGATAATCGTTGTTACCAGTGAAAATTTAAGGTCGGTGCTCATCAAGTTTTCTCCTTTTTTATTACCACACAAAAAGTGATATTACGCATTTTTACACACTGTGATGAAAAAATCTCCCGTCATTTATAATGATAAGTGTTTTTACCACTTCCCCTTTTCGTCAAGATCGGCCAAAATTCCACGCTTACACTATTTGCGTACTGGCCATTGACCCCTTCCTGACGCTCCGTGTCGTTTTTCCGGCGTACCGCAACACTTTTGTTGTGCGTAAGGTGTGTAAAGGCAAACGTTTACCTTGCGATTTTGCAGGAGCTGAAGTTAGGGTCTGGAGTGAAATGGAATGGCAACAATAAAAGATGTAGCGAAACGAGCAAACGTTTCCACTACAACTGTGTCACACGTGATCAACAAAACACGTTTCGTCGCTGAAGAAACGCGCAACGCCGTGTGGGCAGCGATTAAAGAATTACACTACTCCCCTAGCGCGGTGGCGCGTAGCCTGAAGGTTAACCACACCAAGTCTATCGGTTTGCTGGCGACCAGCAGCGAAGCGGCCTATTTTGCCGAGATCATTGAAGCAGTTGAAAAAAATTGCTTCCAGAAAGGTTACACCCTGATTCTGGGCAATGCGTGGAACAATCTTGAGAAACAGCGGGCTTATCTGTCGATGATGGCGCAAAAACGCGTCGATGGTCTGCTGGTGATGTGTTCTGAGTACCCAGAGCCGTTGCTGGCGATGCTGGAAGAGTATCGCCATATCCCAATGGTGGTCATGGACTGGGGTGAAGCAAAAGCTGACTTCACCGATGCGGTCATTGATAACGCGTTCGAAGGCGGCTACATGGCCGGGCGTTATCTGATTGAACGCGGTCACCGCGAAATCGGCGTCATCCCCGGCCCGCTGGAACGTAACACCGGCGCAGGCCGCCTTGCCGGTTTTATGAAGGCGATGGAAGAAGCGATGATCAAGGTGCCGGAAAGCTGGATTGTGCAGGGTGACTTTGAACCTGAATCCGGTTATCGCGCCATGCAGCAAATCCTGTCGCAGCCGCATCGCCCTACTGCCGTCTTCTGTGGTGGCGATATCATGGCAATGGG
>ERZ1035032.1551-NODE-1551-length-14015-cov-6.039613_pt1 | contig 14015 bp, 9 predicted proteins | sample MGYA00520693_ERZ1035032 | MGnify/ENA primary metagenome ERZ1035032 (study PRJEB33766, sample SAMN09781740) | gut metagenome | biome: gut microbiome | host: Homo sapiens | place: Madagascar | study: EMG produced TPA metagenomics assembly of the PRJNA485056 data...
GGCTACCGCACAGGCATACATTCGTTTACTATTATCGGTTCGTATGGTACTGGTAAGTCAAGCTTTCTGCTTGCTTTGGAGAAGGACTTGCAAAGTAAAGGTTCCTACAGCCTTCTGAATCCACATACTTTGTCGGCTAATGCAAAGTTTGATGTGTTGAAGATTGTAGGCGACTATAAAGACTTAGTCTCGTTGATGCGTGACAAGTTGTCGGTTGACGGAACGGCTGACAATGTGCTTGACCGATTGCGCGAAATTTACAACCAAGCCAAGAAGCAAGGCAAGTTCCTCGTGATATTCATTGATGAGTTTGGCAAGGTGCTTGAACATGCTGCGAAGAACAATCCTGAGCAGGAGTTGTATTTCATGCAGAAGTTAGCTGAGTTTGTGAATGTTTCAACAAGGCAAATTCTTCTTGTCACCACTCTTCATCAGAACTTTAGTGCTTACGCTCGTAAGCTCTCTACTTTGCAGAAGGAGGAATGGACCAAGGTGAAGGGACGCTTCAAGGAACTTGTGTTTATAGAGCCAGTTGAGCAATTGCTTTACCTTGCTTCCACACAGCTTAATACAAAGAATGATGTGGGCATTGATGCTGAATCTTTGCAACAGTTGTGCCAGCTTGCCAAGACAACAAAGTTTGTGTCGGATAGTTTCACTTCCGATACGGCTAATGCTCTTTATCCGTTGGAGCCGTTCTCGGCTTACGCCATAACACAGGCTATACAGCGTTATGGGCAGAATGAGCGTTCGCTGTTCTCGTTTCTTAATGCAACGGGTGCCAACTCTTTGAGCGAATACAAGAATGGCTTCTATGGCATTGCCAATTGTTACGACTATATTTTACAGAATTTCTACTCATATCTTAAGGATGCCAATGCCGACTCAATGCAATGGAGTTCTATGCAGGTGGCTCTTGAACGTGTAGAGGGACAAGCTTGGGAGACCAAGAACGAGCTGCTTGGTGCAATAAAGATAGTAAAGACAATTGGACTGCTTAATCTGCTTGGCAATTCCTCGTTCAAGATGACGAGGGAGCAAACTGCCAACTATGTAAGCATGGCACTCGGAGTGGAAGACGCTCTTCACATACTTTGCTTGCTTGAACAGTACAAGATAATTCGTTTTGCAAGCTACAAATTGCGCTATATTCTCTTTGACGGAACAGACGTGAACATTGAGGATGAGATAAGAAAGGCAGGACTCGTGGTGAGCCGTCCCGTGAATTATGTTGACGAGATACGCAACTATTGCTTCAAGAAGATTGCTCCAGTCAAGATGTGCTATTTCCAGAATGGCACTCCACGCTATTTTGAATATGAGATATTGGAGGAGGTGCAGGATAAAGTGCCTACTGGAGATACCGATGGTTACATACAGCTTATTTTCTCGTCGAAGAAGAATATTGTAAATGACACACTTGCTTTGAGTGCAGAGTGTGGCAATGCAATAGTGTTTGCATGTTTTAATAATACAGATGAGCTTATAGACCATTTGCACTTAATAGAGAAGTATAATTACATTCTTAGCAAGGTGCTTCTTGACAAGTCTGACCATGTGGCAATAACAGAGGTGAAGAATCTCTTGGAATATGAAAAAGTGCTTTTGGACAAGTCGCTCAGCGAGGCATTGTTCTCATATAGCGACGACGTGACATGGATATTCGGTGGCAAGGAGGTGGAGGTGAAAACCTTCCGTATGTTCAACGAACTCCTTTCGTTTGTTTGCAATACGGTGTATCATAAGACACCAGTAATGAACAACGAACTTTTCAATCGCCACAAGTTGAGCGGTTCAATTTCAAGTGCGCGTGTGAAATATCTCACAGCGATGCTCAACCAAGGTAATGAGATTGACTTCGGATTTGCCAAAGACAAGTTCCCGCCAGAGAAGACTATTTATTATTCTCTGTTGAAACATACCGGACTTCATGCGGAAGGCGCTTTTGCGAGTCAGCCCTCTAATGAAGGTATTAAGCCGTTGTGGGATGCCTGCGAAGATTTCTTGGCTTCAACAACCAATAAGCCGCGTAAGATATCTGAGCTTATAAAACTTCTGTCAGCGCGTCCATATAAGCTGAAACAAGGTTTCCTTGATTTCTGGATTCCAACGTATCTGTACATAAAGAAACAGGAATATTCGTTGTATGGCAATAGTGGGGCATATATTCCGAACGTGAACATGGAGTTCTTCGAGCTGCTTCAGAAACATTCATCCGACTATAGCATCAAGGCACTAGACGTGACGGGGGTGCGTATGGATATATTTAACCAGTATCGCAAGTTCTTGAATGTAAATGCTCTTGGCGAGGTTAAGAGCGATGACTTTGTGGAGACTATAAAGCCGTTCTTCTTCTTCTATAGCCGACAGCTTAATGATTATGCCAAGCACACACGAAAGTTCAATCATGAGCAGACCGCGCGTTTCCGTGACACACTTGCCGTGGCTAAGGACCCCGAAAAGACCTTCTTTGAGGACCTGCCCGAAGCATTAGGCTTCGACAAGATGGCTTTGCAGAAAAAGGAAAAGGTGGAGGAGTTCTGCTATGTCGTTAATCGTGCGGTAAGAGAATTGCGCTCATGCTACAACGACCTAATCGACCGTATAGAATCCAGCGTCTTGGATGCCCTCAGTATCGAGGAATATGATTATCCCGAGTACGTGGTCGAAATACGCCAACGTTTCGCCTCTGTCAACGAGCATTTGCTTACCGACCGACTGAAGGAATTCTACAATCACGTCATGGCAGAGTTTGACAACCGCAAGGAGTGGTATCAGTCAATATGCTATACTGCTTTGGAGCAGCCACTTGAACGTTTGCGCGATGATCAGGAAGAAAAGCTTGTGCATAACCTTGTGACGCTTTTCCGTGAATGCGAGAAATATTCCGACATCTCACGCATGGGCGTAGCTGCCAATGACAACGAGGAATGCTTCTCGGTTGACATGGTGGCAACAAAGGGCAAAAATCTCTCGTCGCAGACATTCCGACTGCCAAAGACGGAAGAGAGCAAAGCTGACGAGCTGGAGAAACTGTTGGATGAGGCTCTTGCAAATACCTACAACGATAATGTGGCTATATGTACATTGCTGAGAGTGTTAAACAAAAAAATGGCAAAATGAAAGTAAGACATATTCTTGGAATTTCTGGAGGAAAGGATAGTGCAGCCCTTGCAATCTACCTTAAACAGAAATATCCTCAACTGAAGATAGAATACTACAACTCCGACACAGGATGCGAGCTGGCGGAGACAGAGTTGCTGATAGAAAGATTGTCAGCATATTTGGGAACTATAAAAAGGCTTCGAGCTGCTGAGGGCAGCCCGGAGCCAACTCCCTTTGAGCATTTTCTTAAAGCAGCAGGCGGATTCCTTCCATCGCCGCAACAAAGATGGTGCACTCAAAAAATGAAACTTGCAGAATTTGAGCGTTATGTAGGCGACGACTATGCTGTGTCGTATGTTGGAATACGTGGCGACGAGGATCGTGACGGCTATATATCTTCCAAACCTAACATTCAGGCTGTTTTCCCTTTCCGTCGCAATATATGGAGCATTGACGTTATAAACAAAGTGCTTCACAACGACCAGCAGGAGCAGATTATTGCTTTGTACGACAGTCTGTGTAAGGATTATCAGCGTGAGGACATAATGGAAGTGCTGAAACGCCCGATATCCAAGCAGTTCTATTATTCCAAGAAGTTGAACGCCTTGCTCGATATTGACGTTAAGCTGTTCAATCATGTGGTGTTTGAATACTTGAAGACAACGGAATATCCAATAGGCAAACTTGATAGCTTTCCTTTGATTGACAATGACGAGGTGCTTGTCAAGGACGACATATTCCGTCTCTTGCGCGAGAGTGGAGTAGGAGTGCCAGCCTATTATGAGGAAATTCCTTTTGAGGTGGACGGCAAGACGGGCACTTATTGCAGAAGCCGTTCGGGCTGTTACTTCTGTTTCTTTCAGCAGAAGATAGAATGGATATGGCTTTATGAGCAGCATCCCGACCTCTATAAGAAGGCAATGGAGTTTGAGAAAGACGGCTATACATGGAATCAGGGTGAGAGTCTTGCCGAATTGATTAAGCCAGAGCGAATAAGAAAGATAAAGCTCGACATCATAAAACGACAGGAGGAAAACCGTACAAAGCAAAAAGGCACTACACTTGTCGACTTGTTCGGCGACGAAATAATGTGCACTAATTGTTTCATCTAAAAAACCTTAGGTTTATGCTATACGAGGTAGATTGGGCAGAAGATGGCACATATCGTCCTGGGGAATACTATTCGCCAGAGAAGTTCTTCAACGATGGGTTGAGGAACAGCGATGAGTTTGATTTGCAGTTGGGCTATTTCAGCTCTGCTGCAATAAGTGTGCTTGCTGAGGGCTTTGCCACATTCATTGCGAATGGTGGAAGGATGCGCCTTGTTATAAACCAGATAGTTTCGGAAGCTGACAAGAAAGCCATAAACAAGGGTGTGAACGGAACGGTTATTGACTGTTTCGACCTGACGGATTTCGAGTCTTTGCGACAGACTTTTGACGAGTACCAGCAGCAGTTCTTCGACTGTCTGGCCTTCCTTATCCATCACAAGCGTATTGATATTCGTATAATACGTCCACGCAACCGTAAGGGCATAGCCCACACCAAATCGGGACAATTTCGTGATGGCGACAGTGTAACATCGTTCACAGGGTCTGCCAATTTCACAATAAGCGGACTGTTCAATAATCTTGAGGAGATAAAGATTGACCGTAGCGACTCGCTTGACGTAATGATACGCAAGCGGATTCAAAACCAACGTGAAGAGTTCGAATGTATCATGCAGGGGGTAAAAAGAAATATAGAATATCTATCTCCTGACAGTCTCATATCTGCCATTAAATCAAATTATGGTGATAAAGATATTGAAGAACTGTTGAATGTAGAGGTAAAATTGCTCAAGTTAAAGCATGACAAAAAAATTCAAGAAACAAAACGGGATGCAACTATGGTGTCTGAGAACATAGAAGAAAAACGACCAGAGTTTCCATATTCAACAGGACCTCGTGAATACCAACAACAAGCATTTGATAATTGGAAAAACAATGGTCAAAAGGGTTTGTCTGCGATGGCTACAGGAACTGGTAAGACAATTACTTCACTAAACTGTCTGTTGGAAATATATAAGCGCAATGGTTATTATAAAGCAATAATCCTTGTGCCGACTATAACACTTGTGAACCAATGGGAGCAAGAGTGTCGAAAGTTTCATTTTTCGAACATAATAAAGGTTTATTCAAAGAACCTTGTTTGGCGAGACGAAGTGGAACGTGTGCGTTTTAGTGAGAAGTATAAGTATGCTAAGGACCCAGATGTTTCGTATGTAATAATCTCTACTTATGCTTCTTTTTCGCGTGAAATGGTTTTTGATGTCTTGAATGGATTTGACCGGCGAAGATTATTGGTGATAGCTGATGAATGTCACAATATGGGAGCAGGCTCTCTTGTAAAGCGTCTCAAATACATACCATACCTACGCCGTATTGGCTTGTCGGCAACCCCTGAACGCCAGTTTGATGAAACGGGAAACAAAAGTTTGCGTAAATTTTTTGGTTCTGAGGAAGGCTACACTTATGAGTATAGCATGAAGGAGGCCATTGATAAAGGCGTGTTGTGTAGATACATGTATTATCCGCATGTTGTAAAACTAACGGCAGACGAAATGGCTGCTTACGTTGACTTGTCTGAGAAAATAGCCAAGTATTTCAACTATAATACTGGCACTTTTGACAAACCGGATGAGATTCTTAAAAGATTGCTACTTGCACGAAAACGCATAATACATAAGGCAGAGAACAAGTTGGTGATATTCAAGGATATAATCCAAGAACGCTTTAATAGGAAAGGAAACCTAAAGTATTCTCTAATATATGTGCCAGAAGGCAACAAGCCAGATTATATTGATGCTACAGACGATTTTGATAATTCTGAGGATATTGCTTACGATAATGACGCAGCACATCTTATCAATCAGTATACATTAGCTGTTGCAGAAATAGACCGATCTGTCACAGTCAGGAAATTCGTTTCAGGGCAACGTGATAGAGAAGAAATACTAACTGATTTTGCATCTGGCAAACTGCAAGTATTGACTTCTATGAAATGTCTTGATGAAGGAGTTGATGTACCTCGAAGTGAATTGGCTATATTCTGTTCAAGTACAGGTAATCCCAGACAGTTTATTCAAAGGCGAGGACGTATATTAAGAACTCATCCTGACAAGAAAATTGCTGAATTGCACGACCTTGTTGTTGTTCCAGAAGTTAAGCCAAATAGTGATAGTTTCAGAATGGAACAATCACTTCTGAGAGGAGAATTGGCACGTGTCAATAATTTTGCTCTGTTATCAGAAAACCCATCGTATTCTGAAATGGAGCTTCGAGATGTGTTAGATTATTACGGATTAAATATATATAATAACGACCATATAAAATGACAAATAAAGAAAGAATGTTACACATGGTTCTTGACGACATAAAGTTGCAGGAACTTTATGACTATGATGAGTCTGAGTATGAAGACATGTATACAGCAATGAACTCAGAGAATGTCATAGTTGCTGTAGTCGCTCGTATCGTGAAGGATTTGGACGGCTCAAACGACGAAAGTGTCCAAAAAAAAGTCTATATGACAGTGTTCAACTACATTAATGAAAATCTTTTATTATGATTATACAGAGAATTGAAATTGAAAATTTTCGTAGCTACTACAAGTTTAATTCATTTGAACTGATAAATGGATTGAATCTTATCATTGGCTCAAACGGTGATGGAAAAACCACGTTATACGAAGCTCTTGAGTGGCTGTTCCGTACCGATGGTACTAACAAGATGGACACTAAGTTCATCTCAAAGAAGCGCATTGAAGACTTGTTTGCAAATGAGTCCGATGACGTTCGTGTTGCAATGACATATGAACACAAGGGTATAATCAAGACGCTTGAGAAGATGTTCCATTTCACAAAGTCGTTTGATGGCGAGGTGAGTATGTCCAATTTCTCGTTTTCGTTGATAGAGCTGAATGGTGTAGAGCGTGAAGCAAAAGAAGGTATTCGTTTTGACTATGACCTTCCGTCTGAGATACGTAAATACACAATGTTCAAGGGTGAAAGCGATTTGGACGTCTTCCAAAACTCTAATGCGCTTAAAATGCTTGTTGAGACATTTAGTGATGTAAAAGATTTTGAGGCATATTTTTCTTTTATGGAATATGCTACTAAGAAAGCAAACCAAGCCAGAGACAATGCTCAAAAACACGACACTAAAAATACTCAGAAGATAAAGTCGCTCAAAACGACTATTGAGCATGAAGAGAAAATGCTTGCTGATATTGAAAGAGAAATTAAGAATAAGGAAAATGAGGCAGTCAATTTTGACAGTCTCCTGAAAAGTATAGAGCAAAGCAGAGAAGCATCTAAGTTATTGGTTAATGTAAATCGCCGTATTGAGACGTTATCCCAAAATCGTGCTCAGACTCAAAGCCGAATCGACGAAAACTACACTATTAATCTTCTTGATAATATGTGGATTTTGATGGGATTTGAAGATGTGGCTGAAGAATATTCGACAAAAGTTAATGATATAGACAAAAAGCGCCGTAAACTTGAGAAGGAATATCTTGTAACTGCAAGTGCTGATAAAGTGATAAAGAAAATGCAGACAGACTTTGTTCCTCTTCCTGTTCATATCCCAGGACAGAAGATAATGCAAGAAATGCTTGATGAAGAGGTTTGTAAAATCTGCGGCCGTCCTGCTAAGAAACATTCTGAAGCATGGGAGTTTATGCTCCATCGTCTTGAAGAGTACAAAGAATCTTTAAAAGCAGATGTCGATGATGATATAGAACCATACTATAAGTATAATTATATCGTTGAATTGCAGAAGCGTGACACTACTCTCAATGACAATCTTTCTGAGATAACAAAACTTCGCCATAAGATTCAAGAGGCAATGGCATATAATAACCGTCTTCATAACGATGTGAAGAAATTTGATGCCAATCTGAACCTTGAATTTGAGAAGAAAAAGCGAATATTAGCTCAGACTGATGGTCTGACAGAAGAGCAACTATTGGCGAATTACGAGAATATTTCTAATTGGATTGACCAGAAAAATCGTGCGGAAAATCGTATTGATATTCTCAAACGTCAGCGTGTGCAACATCGAGCAGCTCTTGAAGAAGCACAGGGAGCTTTAAGTAAACTGGCAGAAGGAACATCAGCTGCAATTTATGCAAAGTCTGCATTGATAATACGACAGATATCCGACGCATTCAAATCGGCAAAGGAAACAAACAAGAAACGTCTTCTTCATGCTATTGAGGATGAATCTAATCTTTTTCTTGAAAAGTTGAATTCGAATGATTTCAAAGGAACAATTCGCATTCTTGAAAAAGCTAACGGACAAGGTGAGGCTGTGTTGATGAACAACGACAATACAAGAATATTCAATCCAAATACAGCTTTGCGCACAACCTATCTGATGTCTGTTCTTTTTGCCATAGGCAAGTTGTCTGGAGAACGTGATAAGAGTGAGTTCCCTCTTATTTTCGATGCTCCAACTTCTTCCTTTACCGACGCCAAGGAGAGTGAGTTCTTTAATGTGATAAGCAAGTTAAACAAACAGGTTGTTATTGTGACAAAGAGTTTCCTCAAGGAGAGTGCTACTGGCGACATTGTTCTTGACAAGGACAAAGTGAATGAGATAACAGGACGTGTATTCCGTATTGAGAAAAAGAAACCATTTGACGACAAGAAACTTGGAACAATACAAACAGTAATTTCAAAAATTAAGTAGTTATGGCTGATATATTTAACAACATAGAAGAGCTTGTTGACAAGGACGAGAAACTGATAGATATTTGGGGTAGAAGAACTCCAAAGTTTGAGAAGAAATACGAGCAAAGCGTAATGCGAGTTATTTCTGATTATGGAGTAGGTGCGTCAGAGAATACCAGTGCCAAGGGTAAAATCCTTGGAGCTGGTTATGAACCGTATATTATGGCGTTCTTTATAGGCTTATATTCGGGGAAGAAACTGCCGCTTTCTGATGATTCTGATGACTTGAAGGTTCTCGGACAGCCATTGGACAAATGGGGTAATCTTGATTCAAAGAAACATAGAAAGGCGTATTCACAGTTGCGCTCGTATATATTTATCGCTCTTGTAGCTAAGACAGACATTGATTGGATTGCCATTGATAAGGGAGATCTGAAGGTTAGTACGGCTGTTGCAAAACTTATTGAGACAATGGAAGAATATGCCAATTATGGTTTTGCAGTTATGGAAGAAAAATTGAACAATGATAAGGGTTATTTCTTCTCTCATCGTTCGTTTCTTGATATATTCCTTCAGTTGACAGATAAGAAGAGTGTTGACATAGACGAAGAGGAAACTCCTGAGGATTTATAAAATTTAAAATATCTTTATTCCTATGGATTATATTGAAGCGTTTAGAAACCTTAAACCAAACACCAAGTATAGCCGTAAGTCGCCTCAGAAAGCTATACTCTTGCTTGCTATAATAGATATGTTTGATGATAACATGTTGCAAGATAATGAGATAAAATACAACGAGACACTTAAGAAGACATTCTTGAAGGTATGGCATAGAATATTGACAGGTGACACAACATTTCCTTCTGAAGCATATTTGCCTTTCTGGTATATGCAAAGTGAGGAATTCTGGCATGTTGTGCCTGTTCTTGGGAAGGAAAAATTCCTTAGTCTTGTTAAAGACGAACAAATAAGTCCGTCTGAAGCGAATTTGTATGAGTGCGTACGACATGTGGAGCTTGATGAGGATTTGTATTTCATGTTGACCATGCCGTCAGGACGTAGTTCCCTCAAACGTGCTTTGCTTGAAACGTATTCTGAGCTTTCTCCAATGGCTATAGATTCATTGTCTGAAAGTTCAGACAACTCTACAGATAGTTCTGCTATGGCCATGAGCAAGTATAAAGAGATGCTTGATGTCTCTGAAAAGGGGAGAAGCGCATCTGCGTTTATTCAGAAAGGTGATAACATTCTGATATTTGCACAACTTGATGAGGATATTCAAATCACATTCAATCTTGAATATTATAAGTTTCTGAAGAACCATCGTCAGGAGCGTGAAATGTTCAAAGAAATGTGTCCTACTGTCGAAGAACTCTATAAGAATATTGTTGTCAGTCAAGTAAAGCAAGATGAAATCTGTAAATCGCTTGCAACACTTTATGATAACTTTCTTTGTGATCTGAAGATTGCTTTGATGGGCGATGATGGATCAATTGACATAATCGACAAGATAGATGAGGCTCTTGTGACTCTTAGAGGAGAAACGCCTGAGGAACTGGAAACGGAAGAATACGAAGATACCATCGTCGATGTGGATAATGAGTCAATCAATACGTTCTCTTATAGTGATGTTAACGAAGAGAAAACAGGTAGAAAATCACTCACGCCAGCTGGGGAAATCCAAACTGGCAAGCCTTGGACTAAAGACGAAGAACGTAAGATTTCAACGCTTTATCAACTTGGCTATCCTATAGAGGACATCTCTGTGGCAATAGGTAGAACAGAGGCTTCTATAAAAAAGCACTTGACAAGTCTTGGGCTAATGGATTATGTCTTTGGTGAGGAAAGAGGATTTGAAAAGGTCGAGGTTTCTAACAATGATAATGAACCTGTTGATTTCTTTATAGAAAACTCATCAACACAAGGTTCTATATACAATATTTTGGGAAGTCGTGTCTTTACAATTAGTGGACAACTTAAATTATTTCACGGGAAACCATACCGTTTTAATTACAAGGATGTTTGCTTTACAGTAAAGGACCTTGTTAGGAATGGCGATGCATGGGATCGTGGAGTAAAGCAGATAGTGGCTTATCCAGACTCTGATCTTTTCTCTGTTCTAAAACCTAATGGATTTATCAATCAGATTCAAGATCTTGTAGAATGTCAAAGATGGGAAGATAATAAGATTAAAGTTGATGGCAAATGGTATGATAATGAAGGTTACTATTTGAATGATGCAGAGGAAGTCGAAACAGATCAATTATTATTGGATTCTTCTTGTGAAAGTTCAGAATGTGAGCTTGAGGGTAAGTTAAAGGCATTTGATAAAGTAGCACAGAATGCGTATGATTATCTATGGCTCATTTCCATTGTTGAATTCATGGGTGAGAAACAGCAATCGTCATCATTGAGTTACGACAGTATTGCTTGTATGATGATAGCCAATGCATGGGAAATTTTAAATGCACATCCAGAACTAAGGGTACATGAACGGATGCTTTCTGAGTGTATTGAGTTCTTGATAGAAGAGTCGAAAGAATATATGGATGAGGAACTGACGTGGTCTTCGTCCAAGGACGACGTGTTCGATGCAATAAAGGATTATCCTATGGCAGGCATATTCGAAGATACTGTTGAAGAATTAGTGGAGTCAGCTCCTTATAATATCCTCAAAGCATGGATAAAATCAGAGGATAAACAGGAGTTGATTGTTCAATCCAATGATTATAAAAATGCGTGTTTATATGCTATTCATCCAAGAAAGATTGATCCGTATATAGAGATAAATCCTAAATGGACAAATTATTTGCTCTTGGATCATGTGGACATAATAAAGTATTTGATAGAATATCTTATAGCATCTTATTAAGGTTATATGATGTTAATAAAAAAGGAGGAACAAAAATGGAAAAAGAATTAATGAAAGGACGTGACACGTTTACAATGGATGAGATAAAAGAATTAAAACAGCTGTTTTTGCAGAAGGACAATGCAGATTATAATGAGCAGAAGTCTATCAGAAGGAAAATTCGTGAAAAGGGTTTTTATATATCTGATTTTCCTGATTTTGCAAAAAACATGAATTCAACTGATTTTCGTCTTCTTTGCATTAGTGGTAGAATAACCATAACATATAAAGATAAGTCTATGAAATCAGATGATGTGGCTGAACTTCTGTTCAATAATGATGATAATCAAAGCAATGAGATTCGGTTTGGAAAGAATGAGAATTCAAACTCTAAGAATGCTGAACCACAAGATAATGAAAACTTCAAGGAAGGACTTAAGCCTTGGGTGGATGAGCATTCGGAGATTTTGATTCTTGGTTCATTTCCAAGTGATGTTTCCATTAGGGAGCGGGCTTATTATCAGAATAAATCAAAGAACTCATTCTGGAAGTTGATGCATGGATTGTTTGGTGAAGGACCCGACAGCAAAGAGTTTCTTATGAAGCATCATATTGCCTTGTGGGATTGTCTTGCTGCTGCAAATAGAGAGGGTAGTTTGGATTCCAATTTTTTGGGAGGAGAGAGACCTAATAATATTCAGCAGCTGTTGGAGTCGCATCCAAGCATAAGACGAATTGTGATTAATGGAAAAAGTAAGGCAAAAGGATATTTTGATAGGTATTTTTCTGACCTTTATAGTCATATAGATGTTATAATCGTATCCAGTTCGTCTAATACTAACTCAATAGGGTTTGAGACGAAGCTTGAGGATTGGAAGAAAATTCTGAAATAGTAACATGGATATGTATCAAGTAGAACTCACCACAGACATGGATGTGGTGAGTATCGTTGTTAATGCTTCTGACGAGAACGAGGCAATATCCATTGCCTTGACAATGTTTGAGCAAGGAGAAGTGGACACGGCAGGAAGTATGTTGGTAAATGTTGCTGCTTTCCGTGCTTGTTAGATTTTACTCAAGTTTCGGATTTGGAATTCAAGCCGTTTGAGCATACTCTCTAAGTACAGCCAATCTCTTGTCATTCTCAATAATTTGGATGGTTAGTTCATCGGAGTTAGCATCAATGAGTTCTGAAACGATGGCTACCACCTCTATTATTATTGCCCATATCTTTTCAACCACCGTCAGTTCGTGTACTCCGAGGTACATGTCACCGAACAGTCCTCCTATAGTGTCATAGTCGAGTGTCCTTTTTATTGAGGCAAGTATGTTGTAGCGTATCATGTTCAATGAAACTGCGGATAATTTACTCATTTTCCGTGATATACGTAAATACTCAAAGCCTTTTTTATGCAATAAATTCAACCTCAAAGTCTAAAACCGAAACTTGAGATTTTAATATACGATATTTTTTAACAATTGATTAATGCATGATTTTTCCGTATACGCCCGCCTTTCCTCGACTTTTATTTGGCGATACGAAAGAATATAATTAATTTTGTAAAATAAAAACTATATAGTATGGGAAAGTTTATCAATCCTTTTTCGGATTGGGGATTCAAGTTGATTTTTGGTCAGGAAATAACAAAAGACCTGCTGATTTGTTTCCTTAACGATCTCCTTAAAGGTGAGCACACAATCACGGACTTAACCTTTAAGGACAAGGAACAATTGCCGGAAACGAAAGATATGCGTGGTATCATATATGACATATATTGTACCACCGACCAAGATGAGCATATCATTGTTGAAATGCAGAATCGTTATCAAGAACATTTTATAGACCGTTCCCTTTACTATGCTTCCCGGGCTATTGTCAGCCAAGGAGTTAAAGGAGACTGGGACTATCGTCTGTCCCCTGTTTACACTGTCTGTTTCATGAATTTTAATGTAGACAGTAAAAGTCCAAAGAAATTCAGAACAGATATTTTTCTTACAGACAAAGAGACAGGGCAAGTGTTTTCAGACAATCTAAGAATGATATATCTGATGCTTCCTCTTTTCACAAAAGAGGAAGAAGAATGCGAAACAGATTTTGAACGTTGGATTTATATATTAAAGAATATGAGTACATTGGAGAGAATGCCGTTCATGGCAAGGAATGCTGTCTTTCAGAAGCTTGCCGAGATTGCAGACATCACTGCACTCAGCAAGGAAGACCGCGATAAATATGATGAGAGCATAAAGATAATGCGTGACAATATAGCCGCATACAAAGGAGCTGTGTTGGAAGGCAAAATAGAAATTGCTAAAAATATGCTTTTAGACAATGAGCCTATTGAC
>ERZ1035032.1555-NODE-1555-length-13967-cov-7.067424_pt1 | contig 13967 bp, 26 predicted proteins | sample MGYA00520693_ERZ1035032 | MGnify/ENA primary metagenome ERZ1035032 (study PRJEB33766, sample SAMN09781740) | gut metagenome | biome: gut microbiome | host: Homo sapiens | place: Madagascar | study: EMG produced TPA metagenomics assembly of the PRJNA485056 data...
GCACCATCTCCGCAACCGCCCGCAACAGCGCCACACTCCGGCAGAAGCGCATTGCCGGTCAGGTAATCGACGGCACGTCCCGCACGATCTCGGCGATTGAGGCGGATGCGGTAACGTTCGACGCGACCGACAGCCGAGGGTATAGCACAGCCGTGACGGTGCCGGTTGATCTCGTGCCATATGTCAAGCTGACCTGCCGCGCATCGTCGGCGCGCGAAACCCCAACCGGGGACAAGGTGATGCTATATATTAGCGGCAGCTGGTATAACGGCTCCTTCGGCGCGTCAGCAAATGCGCTCACGCTCAAATACAAGTTGGGTGGCGCATCCGCATGGACTGCGGTCACGCCTACCCTCACCGGCAACACCTACAGCGCACAGGTGGAGCTGACCGGCGTCAGCTATAACGCGACGCATACGCTCTCCGTTGTGGCTACGGACAAGCTCTCGACGGTGCAGGTCAGTGACACGATCAAGCGCGGCGTCCCGGTGTTTGACTGGGGTGAGCACGACATGGAGATGCACGTGCCGGTTATAGCTCCGGCAGCGGGCGGCGCGCTGAACGGCGGTACTGCCAACGCTGGCTATGTCCGCATTGCGACGATCAAAGTTATTGGGTTGTATATCAACTGTCCAATCTCGCTGATTATCAGTCGCATGACGGCCGGTGTATTGCAGGAGGTCGTCATGAGATTTGCCTCCACGGACACTACAGACCCCGCGCTGGATCTGCTGACAGTAACCGGCGGCATGGATGTCTTTGCCCGCCGCACATCGGCGGGAGTGTGGGAAGTATATGCTGCCAAGGTTAGCGCCGGGGACGTGCTCGCGGTGCTCGACCTGCGTTATAACCTCGCATATCTCGCCAACCGGTTGCTGATTGACATCAACTCTGACGGGTACCTTGCGTCCAAGCCGTCCGGCGTAATTGAGGCGACCAGAGTCAGTGTTGCCCTCGGGTCGAGCGATGTGTCTGGGGTGCTGCCTACAACCAACGGTGGCACCGGAGGTACAACGGCAGCGGCAGCGCGGCGCAATCTGTTGGGAGACTACCGTGCCGTACTCCTGTCCGATGGTACAATCGCCAACGGTACCCCGATCAAAGGCACGCTCGACCGATCGCTATACAAGAGCATCCTGATAATGCTGGAGGTAACGACGGATGGCGGCACGGCAAGCCTGTATACCTCGTATATTATCCCGCATCTGGACAAGGTGTGGGGGCTGTACATCCCGGCAACGGCTGCGGGAGTACACTACAAAGGCGCGTTGACGATTACCGGCAACGCATGGCTATTGCAGATTGATAGCGGCGCGGTATCGTTCCACGTGCGGATATATGGAGGTTTGTGAGGTGATAACATGCAGGTCAAGGTAGATCAAGACGGTTATATTACCGATTACTGTATTGGCGGCAGCATCGCAGACAGTGTGGACGTTGCGCAGCCGGAGGGGTTTGTGCAGCAGCAATATCGCGCTTACAGGCTGATTGACGGTGCCCTGGCACTCGATGCGGACAGGCTTGCTGCCTTGCAGTTAGCGGACAGACAAAACGCGATCCGCGCGCGTCGAGAGCGCGAGTGCTACACCATCATCAACCGGGGGCAGCTATGGTATGAGGGCGTCAGCATCTCGCATCTTGTCGAGCTGCGCAAGTGGTATAAGGCGTGGCTGGACGCACCTGCGACGCTGATCATCCCGGACAGGCCCGCTTGGCTGGATTGATTGCACAATCCGGGGCAATCTCGGCGCGGTATGCCGCTGAGGATGCCCAATTTGGGCATCCTACAACGCAGAAAGGAGGGAGCAGCATGGAAGTAGCGGACTGGATTATCCGTGTGGGGGCGCTTGCCGGTGCGATTGCGGCGATTGTCGCGCTTGGCAAAAAGGTGATCGCGCCGCTCAAGGACATGAACGAGAAGATTACGGACATTTCCGCCCGGACAGAAACCATCGAGAAGCACGACAAAGAGCAATATCTTGGCATCCTGCGGCTGACAATCATGTCGGAAGGGATGCCGATCTCCGAGCGCTTGATCGCCGGGGAGAAGTACATCAAGGCAAGCGGCAACGGTGCCGTCAAGCACTATTATCAAGAGCTGGTCAAAAATCACACAAAATAAGGAGGAAATCACAATGAAACTGAGCAACAAGGTCTATGACATTCTGAAGTGGATCGCGCTGTATCTGCTGCCCGCGCTGGGCACGCTGTACTTTGCGCTGTCCGGCATTTGGGGGCTTCCCTACGGGGAACAGGTCGTCGGCACGATCACGGCTGCGGACACCTTCCTCGGTGTGCTGCTGGGCATCAGCTCCGCTGCTTACAAGAAGGAGCAGTAAGTAATCCGAAAGGGGGAGAATCAAATGGCAAAAGCAAGCGAGATCATGAAACTCGCAAAGTCTTATGTCGGTACGAAGGAAAGCCCAGCATATAGCAACAACGTCATCTTCAACACCCACTACTACGGGCATGAAGTCAGTGGCGGGAATTATGCGTGGTGTGTCGTATTCGTTTGGGACACCTTCCGCATGGCAGGCGCGTCCAACCTGTTCTGCGACGGAAAAAAGACCGCGTGGGTCGATACCGTCCGTGACTGGGCAAAATCCAAGGGGCTGGTAGTCTCGAAAGATCAGGGGCGTCACGGCGACCTTGCCCTTTTCGATTGGAACCACAACGGTAGCGGCGACCACATTGGATTTATCGACGCCAAAAACGCGAACGGCAGCTATCAGACCTGTGAGGGCAATACCTCCGTCGATAACAATTCCAACGGTGGCGAAGTCCAGATCAGAACCCGCTATCCGTCTGAGATCATGATGATCATCCGTCCGCAGTACGAGGCGGAGGAAATCAGCCCCACACCCACACCGACAAAGGAGGAAACAGTCAAAATGGAACTGAGAATGCTTAAGCGTGGAATGAGCGGAAACGATGTCCGCGCGGCGATGCTGCTCATGAAGGACAAGGGCTATTATCCCTACACCATTCCGGCGACGGACAAGCTGTTCGGGCCGAAGATGGAGGCCGGTGTGCGCAAGATGCAGGCCGAGCACAACCTCGGCGTGGACGGCATGATCGGGCATAACAGCTGGACATATCTGCTCAAGTAATGGCACCGCAAGCGCGGCTTCGTCTCCCGCCGGATCTGGACATCTTGACCAAGGGCGAGATGACGCTGGCGATTGACCAGGCAAATGTTGGCGCAGAAAACGAGAAGATTGCCAGATTGTACTTTGTGGACAGAATTCCGCAGGTGGACATTGCCGCCGAGCTTTACCTCGGGAGGGCTACCGTCCAGCGGCGCTTGCCGGGCATTCTACAAAAAATCGAGATTGCGTCAAAACGCCTGAAGAACTAACTTTTCCCACCCTTCGGGGTGGGAATTTTTTTATTTGATGCGCAAGTGATGCCGAAGTGAAGCACAGAGCGAGGGGGGAAATGGTAATCTCTACCTATGAGGTGGCCACCTTAAATCTTTTTTCAGGAGGAAACTCAAATGGTAGAAATCGAAAAGACCGGCGGCAACTATGCCTCCAAGGGGCTAGCAGGAACCGCGCTCGGCTTCGGCATTGGCGGCGCTGCGCTTGCTCTGGCAAACGGCGGGCTTGGACTTCTCGGTGCAAGCCGCACGATGGGCGCTGCCCCATACGGCGGCGGTTGCAGCGAGAACACGCCCGTCAGCCGTTACGAGCTGGGGCAGGAGCAGAAGATCGCGGAATTGCAGTCCCAGATCGCACTCCGCGACGCCAACACCTACGGCGATCAGAAGATGCTTGAGATGTACAAGTACATCGATGGGCAGCTCAAGGACGTGCGCTCTGCACTCTGCTCGCAGGCCGTACACAATCAGCGCACGGAGGACAGCTTTACGCTGGTGCGGCAGGATGTGGAATGCGTCAAGAAGGAATGCCTTGCTGCGGTTGATCGCGAGGCGGAGCGCCGCTGCTGTGGTGATAACTCCATCGTGACCTACGCAAACGCCACCTTTTACCCCAAGCAGGTCGCGGACGTCACCACAGGCACCGCCACAACGGCACAGACGCTCTACAACCCGCTCCCCAAGTGCGGGGGCTGCTGCTCCAAGTAAGCGCAAAAAGGGGCGGCAGTAGCCGCCCCGAGCCTTAAAACAGGAGGTTATACACTATGGCAAAGATGGAAAACGTTCAGTCCGGCATTGCGAGATTTATCGACCGCGATATCGCGCCGAGCCTTTCCGGCTGGGATAAAGTGATTATTGCGGCAGGCGGAGGCATTCTGGCCGCGCGTTTGCCGGAAATTCTTGCACAGTATGCCGAGAGACCGATTTTCGCGGCGATGCGCATCTATGACCCTGAAAGCGGGGACGTGGACATTGATGCCCTCTATCAGGCCGCAAAGCCGTATATGGGGACGGAACCGTTGCCGCTCAAGATCCCGGCGCTGAACGTCACAATAAAAATGGGCAAGAAGGAGATCGACACCCTTTACACCTACATCAAGGAGGAGCTATAAATGAAAACGATAGAGCTTTTGATGGATCACATCGAGGACGAGCTGAACGATGCCTGCACCTATGCAAAGCTGGCGCTGGAATATAAGGGCACGGACCCGGAGATGGCAAACCTTTTCTACAAGCTTTCCGGGGAAGAAATGTCGCACATGACCGCTCTGCACAACTGCGTAGTGAGCCATATCGACGCCTACAAGCGCACTCACGGCGAAGTACCAGAGGCCATGCGGGCCGTGTATGATCACCTGCACAAGCGCCAGGTTGACCGTGCGGAGAGAATCGAAATTATGCAAGCAATGTACAAAAAGTAGCCCACCATAATGATATTGCCGCCCCAAAGGCGGCAATATTTTTTTGCAGGGGGGGTTGACGTGATTGTAATCGTAATATATACTATAACTGTAACGCATAAGCAACGACAACCGCTGAAAAATTAAGCCCCCGCAAGAAATTATCAGGGAGGATGCAACAATGTCAAACATGTCGAACGACGAAATCAAAGCCCTCGCAGAGATTTTCGCTTTGTGTTACAAGGCGACCAATAGCCGAAACGATGCAGACTTAGGTAGTGCTATGGTATTCCCGTTCCGGTATGCGACACAGTACGTCAGAAAACTGCATATGCTCGGCAAGGCAACGCCGGAGCTGGAGGACAGAATTCGCAAGGCTTACGACAGAGTCCATTATGTGCCGGACGATATGTCCAAAGGTGTCCCAACCTCACAACAAGGCGTTTGGATGCAGGAGTTCTACCGCGTCAAATTTGAGAACGCCGAATAAATTATTTGTTGCTTGTGCTTGCAGTTTCCGGCGGAACATGATATGCTTGAAACAGCTCAATGGGCGCGCTCCCGCAGTCACCCTTCCTCGCGAAGGGTGTGGATTGAAATACTGTCTAATACATTTGAGCATCCTACCATGAATTGCCAGGGTTTCGTATCCTCGGCAATTTTCACAGGAAAAAGCCCCCTCCGCTGCTTACGGAGGGGGCTTGACTTATCTTCGCAATAGAAATCCGATTGCTCCATTCAGAATTATGAGTTTCCCGTGTTCGGATAAGTCTGTAATTGGCAGGCCAGACGCTCCCAAATCCGAACACGCCTCCCATCCGGTAGCGTCGATCATGTCGATGTAACTCACCTGTTTGCAGTCCTTGACGTTGAAGAAAATAGCCACCCTATCATCATAGAGATAGACAGCATTGATGAAAATCTCAATAATCTTTTTGCGGTACTCTTCATCCATCAGATCGCCGCGCCGCATAGATTGCAGCCAGCGCACAATATCGGACTTATCCAGTTTGACGCGGCTTGCAGTGCGGAGCGATGCAAGGTCGTTTTCGGTCTGCACGCGATACTGCTCCAACTCGGCAATCCTGTCATTGATTCGCTTTATGGCGGCGGCTGCGTCCGTCTTTATGAGGGCATCAACGAGCCGGTCGAGCTCTGCGTCCGTTTCTCGGATTTTCCTTTCCAACTGCTTGATGCCGGATGCGTCGAAACTGCGCTGATACTCTGCGACGACAGCCTCGGCGATCTCATTGATGCGGGATTCTGTGAGAACGAATTCCGTTATCTGCTCTGCGATGTACCACTCTAAAAAGTCCTTGCGCTCGTTTTTCTTTTTACATCCGTGGCGCTTTTTCTTCTCGGCGCAGGCGTAGTAATTGTAAACTGTGCCGGATTTGCTTTTTCCGCTCTCGCCGACCATTGGTGCTCCGCAGTGCCCGCAGAAAAGTTTCCCGTGTAGGATATATTCGACCTTTGCTTTTTCGTGTCCCGGCGCTCTTGCCTTCAGCGCAAGGCGCTTTTTTGCGCGCTCCTTCAGCTCCGGCGGCACGATTGGCGGGTATAGGTCTGCCACAACAAGCTCGTCCTTAAACAAAAATGCCCCGGCGTACTTGTCATTTGCTATCATCCTGGCAATAGCATTCATGGTAAAATCCGCGCCCTTGCGCGTGTGATATCCTCTGCTCTTGCACTCATTTATGATCTCTCGCGATGGTTTTCCCTCGGCGTATGCCTCGTGGATAAACCTTACAACATCCGCTTCTCTGTCTACGATAACATACCGCTTCCCTTGTAAGTGGTACCCATATGGAGTCCCTCCCCCGAGAGAAAGCCCCTTCTCCGCATTCTGCCGCATCCCGCGCCGGACATTTTGAGATAGCTGCCGGCTGTATTCCTCGGCCATGGCCTCAAGGATGGCCTCAAGAAGGATGCTCTCGTTCCCCTCGTCGATGCCCTCCGTGACGGAGAGGACGCGAACGCCGTATTTACGCAGCTCTTTTTTGTAGATTGCGCTGTCATAACGGTTGCGGGCAAAGCGGTCGAGCTTCCAGACAAGAATGTACTGGAAGGTCTTTTTCTTCGCGTCGGCAATCATCTGCTGGAACGCCGGTCTCGTTTCTGCATGCCTGCCGGAGATTGCCCGGTCGGCATACTCCTGCACCACGCGGAAACCCCGCTGCGCGGCAAACTCGCGGCACGTCTTTACTTGTCCTTCAATGGATTGATCGTTTTGCCCTGCTGAGCTGTATCTGGCATAAACGACAACATCTGCAAGCGTATCCATTTTTTCTCCCTAATTAAGATGATCTCGTATCCATCCGATGTCCGGATGCGCAACATCATACAACAGCATGACGATAATAAACACGATAAGGCAAAGACACAAGATAACCGTAAACCGCAGCCACCTGTTTTGCATTTTGAGCATATGCGAGTATCTTGCCTCAATGCGGCGGGCCCTCGCATCAAACACCTCTTCCATCCTTTGCCGCTCTGATACAGGCGCATCATCGTCCAGTGTTCCGACCTCGCAACCGACAACGTCTGCGATTGCAAGAATGGTTTGCAGTGTAGGACTGCTGTCTGCATCGTTGCGCAGCGTCCTGTCAACCGTTGTCTTGGATAGCTGCGCGGCATCTGCGATCTGCTGGTTTGTCAGCCCACTGAGCTCCTTTTGTGCAACAATGCCAGCAATGATATCCTGTACATTCATTTTTGACACGCCCTTTTGTGCAGTATTTTTTATGGGTATCAAACCTCCTTTCTTGGCTACCGGGAACCGCAAAAATGAGCATTGCAGTTCTCACCTCCGGGTGATAGGCTGGAGTTGGCCAAAACACCCGCAGCGCGGAAAGGAGGTATTATAATGCAATCCATCCACATTATTTCCGATCACGGCAAAGTGAGCGTCATCATCGACGGCGCGAAGCTGGATCGGCTGCATAGCTTTTCGGTCGATTACGTAGAGGGTGCGCCGCTGCTGTTCTCCTGCGTGGCCGACGTGGGAGAGACGGCAAGGGAAGAACATAGGGTGCTGAATTAAAAAAATGGAAAATCACCGTTCTTAAAGGGGCTGATTTCGACCTGTTTAAAACTGCAAGACACTATATTATTTTCCCCAACTCTTTTGCCGCACATTGAATCTTTTGATAATTTTTGGTGTTCTGCTTTTTCATCCGCCGATACCCGCTATACGATTTCGGGCATAAACTTGGCAAATTATCGCAAATCCATCGATATGTCCTTTTTTCTTCTCCCCGTTCCGCCTCTGTTGCGATCATTGTGTCCCACAGCTGCTTTTGGTGTTCTTCCTCTGTGCGACGCTTTTCCATGTGTTGGATAGCTGTAGCAATATCCTCGGCAGGACGATCGTCAACGAATGGTCGATTGCTGAAAGCGATAATGCTCTTCCTGTATCGTGGATTACTGATTTTTTGTATTTCAAGGGCTTGCTCTAGTTCATAGCTTGATGTTCCCTCTACGTAAACATAGAAACTGTGCCCGCACCCCTTATGTATTGCGCCATAAGACCAAAAGGCAGGAGGAATTCTTGGAAATCGCGCATCTTTTCCGTATAAGGAGAATACTCGGCCTTGATACTTTGCGCACTCTGGACATGAGCACCCATGTGGAGCCAACCATACCAAATCAGTCTTCCAATACTTTGCGCTGTTTATGAGCCTAGCTATTACATTTTTGGGCTCACATTCTATGGAATCATTATCAACATCTAGCCGATCAAAAAAGAAATCAATTTTCGCTTTTTCTTCTTTCGCATCTTCGACATACCCGGAACGAGCGAGCAACCGAACATAGCTATAATAATCATCGCGGCGGTACCCCTTCCGGCAAGCAAAACGGATTTCATTTGATTTTTTCAAACAAAGAATTGCAAGCGGGATATTCCCCTCTTCCTCGTATCTGAATCCCTTTGCTCTTAGATAATAATCAATATCGCCCGTGTAGCTGTGGAACCCTTCCCCCGGCTGGATCTTCCCAGCGCTGAGTGGGATGGAGTTAATACCGTTTGCGGTTGTGAGATCATATAATCTTTCTAGCTTTTCTATTTCTTCCTGCCTGAACGCTTCGTATTCTGACGGCTGAATAGCTTCTCGCTGTGGTTGTGCTGGTTGCAGTTCGGGCGGTGGCTGTGGTGGATTTGGCGCGGTTATTTCATCATTTTTGGAGCGCCGCTTGAAATAATCAAAGAGTTTCACATCTGACCTCCGTAAGTGTATTCTGGGGAGCACTTACAGGATATCACATAAAACGAAACAAAACACATTGTTTTGATAAAATGGCTGTTTTTCTCCACTTTACACAATGCAACGCCGGGAAATTTGTACATTTTTTCGCGCTGCTGCGCGTGCAGAAAAAGCATCACGAAATTTGTAGAGAATGCTAATAGTAATTTACAAACGTTTGTTTTATAATTTCTAATACACTGATGCAGGAGGGAAGAATCATGGAGAAGGTAAAGGAAGAAATGATTGCGGAGGTGACCGATCGACTCAAGGAGGCAAGTCCGGAGGAGGCCTACATGGTACTTAAATATTTGATGCTCATCACCGCATAATGCGCGGTTAAAAAATAAGCCAAGGCGATCATTCGCCCTGGCTTATTTTTTTTACAAACTTCTCGATCTCCGGCCAAGTTTCTTCCGGCAGCTCCAACAGCGCAGCCACAAAGCGCTTGCGGAAGGATTCGTCGGATTCGCTCAGCAGGGCGTTGATCATCACGCCGAGCTCCTGATTCATGGTGCGCTTGACAAGCATATCGCCCTCGCCGGTGCGGAGCCACAACTCCGATACCCCAAACACCCGGCAGATGTCGGCGATCGTCCGGTCGCTCGGCTCACGCTGGCCAGTGTAAAGCTGTGCTGCGAATGCTGGGGTGATATTGATTTCGCGCGCGAATGCCGATTTATTGCCTCGGCACTTCTCGTCAACGACCTTTGCTATACGTTCTGAAATACGCGGCATTGTTTCACCTCCTTGACATTAGTATAGCACACCTATACACAGAAGGCAAGATAAAAATTTATGCTGAGTTGAAATTTTTTGCAAAAAAGGGGTTGACTTTTATGCTCAGCTATAGTATACTTTAAGCACAGCATAAAACACAACACCAAAACAAAACAACGCCGAAAGGCAGGAGGAAACGGAAATGAAGGTTATCAATAAGAGCGGCAGCGAGATCAACTACGAGGCAGCGGTCAATTACATGGACGACGACATCCGCGAGGACGTGTGCGCCGAAATCGCACCTTGCACGGAGCAGGAATTCTTCACAGCTTACGAAGAGGCCCACGCGGCAGCGTTCGGCGAGGATTGGTTCTTGAGCGGAAAGAACCCCTGCTATTGATAATTCCTTGGGCGGCGCTGCCGCCCGGTGTAATGCAGCCGATGCCGGTTCCCAGCCCGGATAAATGCAGAGGACACCAAATTCAAAAGGAGGTGAGGTGGATGTCCGAGGAGAACAAGCAGCAGATCGAGCGCATCTGCACCGAGGTCAACAAGCTCGACGCAGCCAAGCAGGAAATCATCCTTGCATTTGCGCAGGGACTTGTCTGCGGCACGAAGCACACGGAAAAGAGCGCGTAAACGCAGGAACAAACGAATGGAGGCAAGCATGTTTTGTATGGTCGCGAAGCGCGGCCCGGATGGCCGGTTCCTGCCGGGCACGCGCATCGGGGACGAGGAAATCTCCCGAGAAACTATCCTCGACTTTGCCGCTTTTGTGGCGAAGCGAATGCAGACCGGAGACTTTGTAAATCAGGCGGCACAGCCCGCCACGGAAAAGGAGGACTAATCAATGCAAAAGTACGAACTGGCCGTTCCGGCCACTATCGAGGCGCAGGAGCTTCGGGAGCTGGAACGGCGAACGAATGCCCGGCGTGACCGTGTCAAGGCGGCAGAGCAGCGGGCGGCAATTCTGGAGGGCAAGCTTCGGCAGGAGCGGGAAGCCCACCGGCGCGAAGTTGAGGGCTTGGCGACCTTCGTCACGGTGGTGACGCTGATCGTGGCCTGCGGCGTATGTGTGTTGGCCGCGCCGATCTGGACGGTGATCTTCCCGGCGGCTGGATGCCTGGCGGTGATGAGAAAGGCCGGGTGGATATGAAAGCAATCGTAAAAAAGAAAGTTCCCACCGGCGCGGGCACGCCGACGGGAACAAACGGAAATGGAGTTACCATTATCTTAGCAAAAACCATCTCCGATGTCAACCCCCACGAGCTGGAATTTCAAGAGGAGGTGGACGAGCCGTGACGATGGAGCAATACCTCAACGAGCACAGCCCCCATGAGGGCGAAGAGTGCTCCGAACCTATCCTTTGCGAATACTGCGGCGAGGAAATCACCGGGCAGTTATTTACGGACGGCGAAATCAACCTGCACCCGGAATGTGCGCTTGAGTACGTCGAGGAGCAGCTGTCGGACACTGAGATCGTAGAGCACTGCGGTTTCTGGCTGCTTGGTTAGGAGGTGCGCACATGATCCCAAGAGATGAATGGAAGCTCTCACAGCAGGAGCTTGTCGATGCCTTAAAGCCTGCGCTTCCGGGCATCTCCACGACGGCGGTATCGCTTGCAGAGCGGTCGAAGGTGACGGGCGTACAGTTTACGCAAAAAGCCGTGAAAGCCGCCTATGCGGCCACAGGCCACCTTAAAAAGGCGGAGAAGCGCCGCAACCCGTACAGGGTGACGCTTTGGATCACCGCAGACATGAAAAAATGGCTGCAATCAGAAGCAAAAGACGGCAATATCAACGATTTCCTGCGGTTTGTGATCCTGCGGATGATGGAGGAGGTACGCAATGCTGCCGAGAATTGATAGCGGGGTTGCCTCGTACATTGCTGCGCGCGCAACGGTGACTGTGTATTTCCCCGTCGACCTTAAAGGCAATAGTCTCGTATGCTGTGAGCTGTGCCCGCGATACCGGCCAAACTCCCGCCGCTGCGGGCTGAACGATGCGGTCGTTGAGTACCCCGGTAAGTATATTGGGAGCCAATGCCCGCTGGAATTTGAAGAAAAGGAGCAATCCAATGAATAACATGGAGATTTGGGGCAAACTGCAAAACACCCCGAAGGAAGCGCAGAAGCCTATCGACGCCGGACGACTGAAGGGCTTCACGGACATCAACCCAATGTGGCGGCTCAAGGCTCTGACGGAGCTTTTCGGGCCATGCGGAACCGGCTGGAAGCTGGATATCAAGGACTTCCGCATCGAGGACGGCACAGGCGGCGAGAAGAAAGCATTTGTTTTTGTCACAATCTCGTACCGGCATGGGGATGCATGGTCTGAGCCTGTCCCCGGCTTCGGCGGGGCGGCGTTTGTTGCAAAGGAAAAATCCGGGCTGTATGTCAACGACGAGTGCTTCAAGATGGCGCTGTCCGACGCGATTGGAACGGCGTGCAAGGCGCTCGGAATGAGTGCGGACATCTTCTTTGCAAAAGACCGCAGCAAGTACACTGCCCCGGCAGAGCAGCCAGAGCAGAAGAAGCAGGACCCTCCGAAAAAGGCAATCCTGTGCCAGAAGTGCGGCAAGGAGATCACTGGCGTTGCCTTTGCAAACGGCGCAAAGCGCACTGTAGAGGAGATTATCGGCTATAGTGAGAGAGAATTCGGCGTCCCGCTCTGCTACGCCTGCACCAAAGAAAGCATAAGAAATGCGAACGCTCAGGGTTGAAGCTGCAAAGTGGTCAGCGGACGCGGGCGGTGAATGGCTCTGCCTGAAATCGTCCCACGCCGCGATCATGGCTGCACTGGAATCCATCGACGCATCCAAGAGATACGTCGCGGAGATTAAGCAGGAGCGCAAGGGGCGGAGCCTGAACGCCAATGCTTACTATTGGCGCTTGTGCGGCGAGCTTTCCGCCGTCCTCCGAATTCCGCCGAACGACATATACCGGCAGCACATCCGGGACGTTGGCGGGAATTATGAAATTATCCGCATCCCGGCGCGTGCTGTCCAGAGCTTCACGCGGAGCTGGTGCGAGGGTCACGTCGGGCGGGTGATTGAGGATATGGGGGCGGATCGCAATAGCCCGGATTTTAGATACCTGCAAGTATACTACGGTTCCAGCGACTACGATACGCGCCAGATGTCCCGGCTGATCGAGCTGATGGTCACGGACTGCAAAGCGCACGGCGTGGAAACGCTGACGCCGGAAGAAATGGGGCGAATGATGCTTGAATGGGAGAACAAAGGCGCTGCAAATCCCGCAGGCGGTGAAGCAGCGGGTGTATGAGCGCGACGGTGGTTGCTGCATCTTCTGCGGGGCTCCCGGTGATCCGTGGTGTCACTACATAGGGAGAGCGCAGGGCGGGCGCGGAATCGAGGAAAACGTCCTGACCATGTGCGCCGAGCATCACGGAGCATTTGACCAAGGTAACCAAGCCCAGCGCATGGTGCTAAAATCCCTCGCAAGGGATTATCTCAAAGCACACTATCCAGGCTGGCTGGAAGAAAATTTGATCTATCGGAGGGAGTAACACAATGTTAAACAAAGTTATCGTAATGGGTCGCCTTGTACGCGATCCGGAGCTTCGCCGGACGAACTCCGGCACAGCGGTTGCAAGTTTTACAATCGCCTGCGACCGCGATTTTAAGTCGGATGGCGGGGAGCGCGAGGCGGATTTCATCGAGTGCGTTGCGTGGCGCAATACGGCTGAATTCGTCAGCAAGTATTTCACCAAGGGCCGCATGGCAGTGGTGTCCGGCCGGCTCCAGACCCGCAACTGGACGGACAAGGAAGGCAACAAGCGCAAGGCAACGGAGATCGTCGCAGAGAGCGTCTATTTCGGCGACAGCAAACGCGAGGAGTTGCAGAGCTACGCCGCGCCGCAGGAATCCTTCGCGGAGCTGCCGGACGATGGCGAGATTCCGTTCTGAGGCTACCAAAATGAAGCGAGATCAATTCACATTTTACCGGAGCTACTACGAGGCAATTAAAACGCTCCCTGCGAAAGAACTAAAATCAGTGCTCCTTGCGATCTGCTCCTATGCCCTCGACGAGGAAGCGCCGGTGCTCTCCGGAATCGCGAGTTCTGTTTTCGTTTTGATTCGTCCGACGCTGGACAGTGGCCGCAAGAAAGCAGAGAATCGCATCAACAAGTGCAGAACAAAACGAGAACAAAACGAGAACAAAACGGAACAAAACCGCAAGGAGGGCGAGGGGGAGAGAGAGAT
>ERZ1035032.1561-NODE-1561-length-13936-cov-3.866940_pt1 | contig 13936 bp, 19 predicted proteins | sample MGYA00520693_ERZ1035032 | MGnify/ENA primary metagenome ERZ1035032 (study PRJEB33766, sample SAMN09781740) | gut metagenome | biome: gut microbiome | host: Homo sapiens | place: Madagascar | study: EMG produced TPA metagenomics assembly of the PRJNA485056 data...
GGTGGTCATGAAGCAGTCCTCTTCATCTTCGTCCTCATCCTCGTCTTCGTCATCTTCCCGGCTCATGCCCTCAATAAAGGCCGCTTTCGCCAGCCCGCATGCCATAGCCGCTTTTTTGGGGCTTAGGTTTTCCCGCATCCATTTAAGGCTTGCCGGTTCTTCGTCGTTGGCTCGTGCGCCCGCGCTTACCGCTATGGCCGCAAGCTCAAGCCCCGCCTCCATTGGCCGATCCTGCTCATCAAAGCGCCGGTTCATCTCCGTCATACTGCCAAACGCTTTTTCCACATCGTACCACGCTTGCAGATCGAACGCGAAATGCAGTTCCCGGCCAGCGGCTTTCATTTTCAGCTCTTTCATGCGGCCCTCCATTATGCGGCGATATTGGCCCTGGTATTCAGCCATTCAATGGCCTTGCTCTCATCCGTAAACGTCACACGATCTCGGAATTGATTCTTTCCCGTGCTGTCGTTTACCACGGCCATTACATTTCCGGTGGCCGTAGGCGTTTGCCAGTTGATGGTGTTTCCCTTGGTAGCCGCGCTTTCGCTGTTGATGGCCAGCTGCGTTTTGTGAATCCAGTACGCCACATATGTTTCCACGCCCTTGTATCGCCGCACCCGGTAATAGCCCAGGCCAATGTATGGCGAAGGATCGCCGTTTTCGTGGTATACGTCCGGCCCGCTATTGGTGCCGTCCGTTTTCGTCTGGCTGAAAATCACCAGTTGCGCCTCGTCGCTGATATCGTCCACGTTGATATCCACCGTGCCGCCCGTCAGACTGTTGTCGCTCTCCGCCAGCGCATCATCCGCATACAGTGCATCGCTGTTGCGATTCCAGTTTACATTTGCGCCAATGGCACGTCCTACCACCACGCCGGTATCATAGGTAAGCGCCTGGCCTCTGGTTTCCGCTTTCACGGGGGCCGCCACGCAATATTTCATGCCCGTAAATGCCATTTCAGTTCCCGCCTTTCATTTTGATAAATTGATCCATTACTTTTTCCATGGCCTCAACGGCTTTTTCGCCGCCTTCTTCCTCCACTTCATCCACAAAGTGATCGCCTGTGTGGCTGCTCCATCCATAATGGGCCAGAAACGCCTTTTCTGCGTTTCTTACGCCCTTATCGTCTTTCCCCTGCGGGTATACCTCTACAGATAGTGCGCCGTCCACATCCTTGATTTTTGTTGGCTTCACGCTTTTTTCCATCTGGCCCGTCAGCACATGCCCGCGTTTTTTAATGGTATCCTGCCAGCTTTTCACCATTTCTACCGCGCCATAGCGGATCATCGTCCGCGCTATATCGCCGGTTTTTCCGCCCAGGCTTTCCAGCGCGTTTGCCAAATCGTCCGTTCCTTTCACTTCAAAACGGGCCATCACCATACCTCGCAATCAAACAAATGCCGTATCGTCAGGTTTTCGCCATCCACCTGGCTATCGACGATGTATTCCACCGCCACGTTATCCAGGCTTTGCAGCTTCTCATACAGCTTTTGGGCGATTTCGTCATACTCCTCCTGGGTGTAGCGCTCCACCTGCACTTTCCAGCCGCCCTGATCCTTTCCATCTGCAAAGTCATCTGTGCGGCCATACTCCGCCCACGTGGTGTACGCGCCCCGCACGTTGCTGGCAAAGTGCCGCGTTTTGGGATCAATCGTGGCCAGCATGGCCCCAAACTCCTGTAGCGTCACGCCTCCACCGCCTTTAGCGTCAGATCGCTGATGGGCTGGCCGTTTTCATCATCGTGGCCGTGATAGGCCCGGGCTACATCGTAGCGAATGCCTGTTTTGGGCACTTCGTCCACGTCCCCCAGCACCACCACAGCGTGATTATCCACCTGCCGATTTTGCAGGATTCGGATTCTCGCGCTGGCCTCCGTATCTTCCCGGTTCCCGTTCGGATTTACCGGAATCGTTTCAAAATCCAGCTCGCCGTACCAGCCCTTAGCCAATACTTTGTAATCGTGCTTCGGGATGCCTCCGCCTGTGGAAATATCCACACGCTGGAATACAGTGCAAATGCCCTTATCAAGAATCAATGCCATGCACCGCCCTTTCCGTCAGCCACCGTTCCCGCCGCTGCTGGGCCAGCCAAGGAGGCATGGCGTTTGCGCTATCCCGATTTTGATAACGCCATACCGCCAAATTTACCAGCAGCATGGCATCATCCGCGCTTTCCGCCCGCAGGGTGATTCCGTTTCGGGCCAGTTCCCCTTTGGCCGCTTCTATCAGCGTTTTTAGATACTCATCCAGGCTGGTATCACTTTGCAGCCGATTTAATCGGCTTTTTATTAGCCCCAGCACCGTTTCTTCGCCGTATTCCATAGCCCGCCTCCTTTCACAGGCAAGGGCGCGCATGGCCGCCCACACGCGCCCCGACCCCCGTTAAGACTTGGTTACCGTCACTTTGTAACTGCGCACGGTGGTGCCGTATTTTACCTTGATAGTCAGCACGTTTTCGCCGCTTGCCCAGGTGGCCGTTCCGCCGTTGCTTACGGCGGTGCTGCCGTTCTTAATTTCCACCGTCGCGCCGGTCTTTGCGGCCTCCGCCGTTACCTTGCTGCTGGCGGTGGTGGTGCTGGCGGTGTACTCCAGCGTTTCGCTGTCGAACGCCGGATTCAAAGTGAGCGACCCAATAGCCAGCGATTTCAGGGCCGCCTCCTTAGGGTTTGCGGTATCCGCCGCAAAAGTCACATCGTCCGCATCCGGCGCAGTACCGGCAATGCCAATGCCCACAAAGCCCTCGGCAATTACCGGCATACCATCATAGCGGGCCGTTCCCTTGAACACCGTCTGATCTTCCACAAATCGGTAATGCTCACTGCTGGAAAGCTGCGTGCCCGCGCGCTCCGCCAGCAGGTACAATTCGCCGTATCCGCCAATGATTTGGTTGTCGGGGATGAAGTCCAGCGTTTCAATCGCGCCGCCGATCACCGGCATGGTGCCCTGCATACCCGTTACAATCGCTCCGGCACTGTTCAGGCTCATGGCTTCCACAGTCAACGCCAGCTTGGTTGCCTCGTTCATGGCCCAGAACTTCGCGCCGCTGGCGTAGTCGTTGCGGATTGCGCCGCTGGCTTTGGCCAGCTCCTTGAACAATTCCACGCCGGTTTTCCCGGTGAAGCTCTTCAAATTGCTGGTATGCAGGTCCGCCCAGGCGCGGGCCGTGGTGGGGTAATCGCTGGGCTTGCTAGTCTGCGCCAGCCGAGTGACGATGCCCAGGGGCATTTTGGTGCCCGTGCCGTACAGAATGGCCTTATCCAGCGCCCGGCCAATGGCGCGGCCGATGGCCGTCAGCACCTCGGTGGCCAGAGAAATATCGCTGTCTTCAAGAAGGGCGTTGCACACGGGAATAAAGCCGCCTACCTTGTAGCCGTCCATTTCCACGTTGGTGAAGCTCAGCGCCAGTTCGTTCAGTTTGGCGCACATTTCCGTCCACACGGCCTCGGGGATCGCACCCGCCACCGTCATGCGGCTGGTGCCCGGCACGTTGCGCACGGTAACGTGCTTGAGCAGTTTGCTGCTTTCGGCGGTTTCCTGGCGAATAATGCCCAGAAATACGTCGGGAATCAGCAAATCGCCGCCGCTGATGGCCCGCTTTTCACGGCCCATTTCCCGCAGGCGGGTCATAAAGGTTTTCACGTCCTCGCTGGCGAACATCGCATCCCGCTCCTGGGGATTCATTCCGAAAAATTTTCTCGTTTCCATAGGCTTTTCATCCTTCCTTTTTTCTTTTGCGGCAAAAGAAATGGAGCTGCGGTTTTCGATTTCCGCCAGCTCCTTTTCCAATTCCGCAATCTGATTTTTAATGGCCTGCCGTTGCGTTTCGCTCTCCTTCTCCTCGCCTTCCAGGCCCTTGGAATCCTCCTCAAACTGGTTCACTTCCGCGTCCAGCGCATCCTTATCCTCCTGAGGCGTTTCCTCGGTGATTTCTTCCAGCTCCTGCGTCAGCTCCGCTTCGCGCTTTTCCAGCGCCGCCCGTTTTTCGGCCAGCGCCTCCGCCTGCTTGTCTGCTTCCGTCTGCTGGGCCCGCAGCGCTTCCAGCTTTCGGGCCAGTATAATTTGCCTTAATGCCATTTGGTCAGCCTCTCTTTCTGCGCTGATTTCCAGCGCTCATTTTCCCGTTTTTTGATATCGCGGTATTCCTCCGCCCTGGCTTGTATAGCCGTTTCTTTGTAGGCTGGGAAGGTGACGCATGATACTTCGTATAGCTTCACCTTTTCAATCGTCCAATGCACCGCGCCGGTGGCCGAATCTACGTCGGTGCGCTCTTGAAGAATATCAAATCCGAAGGAACACTGGCTCACATCGCCCCGCTGCACGCGGGCATACAGATTCATGGCGTCGCTATCCGCTTCGTTGATTTTGATGCTGCCCCACAGGCCGTGCTCGTCTACCCGCAGCGTCAGCGTGCCCGCAGTCGTGCGGCCCAGCACCAGCCGCGTTTCATGATCGATCAGCGCCCGGATATCGTCCCCCAACGCTCCATCAAAAGCGTTCCGGCCTATGCTTTCCGTTGCGCCGTCCCACAGATCATAATTGCTATCGAATACGGCAAAATAGCCCTCAATCCGTTTTTCGCCGTTTTCTTCCCGGGTTTCAAACTTCGTCAGCCCGCCCCGGGTCTGCCGCTCGTTCCGCATCGTTTTCACCTCCTCCCACCAGCTTCCCCTGGTCGCCCAGGCGATCAGCCGGAATGTAGTTTTCCAGCGCCAGCAGTTCATCCATTTCAGGATCAGGCGCAAAGCCCAGCCAATCGCGCCATTCATTGCGCCGCAGTGCCATTCGATCCACCATTTCTTTGCCCGCGTTCACCAGCTCGCCGATATCGTAATTTAGCAGGCTTCGATAATTGAATCGCCAGTACAGCCGGGGCGAATACAGCAGCTTTTTCGTCAGCTCCTGCTCAATGATTTTGGCAACGGCCATCACCCGTGTGGAAACAAACCAATTGAATTCATCGCGTTTGAAATCGCCCACGCCTACCAGGAATGGCGGTACTCCCATCATGGCTGCTACCGCCTTTTTGTCCAGTTCCAAGCCCGTTTTGATTGCCAGATCGTTCAGCGTCAGCGGCTTCACCTGCTCCACGCTGAACGCCTCCGCCGGAATCATCCACGGCTGGCCCGCCTCGCTGGCATCCAGATATTGCTCCCTCAGCTTTTTTCTGCCCTCTTTGCTGGCAAATTCCTCCGTCAGCCCGTCCACCTTCACAATGATGGACGGCGTTGGGCTTTTCATAATGGCCTCTTTAGTGGCGTTGGTTTGCCGCAGGCTTTTCACAATGCCGCGCAAAGGCACCTGGAATCCCTGCCCGCGCCACGGCTGTTCCGGATCAGGCCGCAGCGGGAAGTGCAGCACTTCATCCGGTCTGTATTCCATGCCATTTACCATGATTCGGTAGCTGCTTCCATCCGGCACAAAGCTGGTCATGGACGGCTGCACTGGCGTTAGATTTTCCAGCAGCGTTCCGCTGTAGCTGGGGATCGTCACCTGGTTTCCATGCAAAATCAGCGTGGAAACCAGCAGGGACATGAACGTGCTTCGCGTCATGTCCCTGTTTGGCGATATATCCAGCTTTTTTGCCAGCTCATCCTTAATTCGTACGTCGCCCTGCTCCGCGTTTTCCATCAGGTGGATCGTCATACTGGCGATCAAATCCGCGTATACCCCGGCGCACATCTGCACCTCCGGGCATTCCGTTACCGGCTTGTATCCGTCCCCGCACAAAATGGTCCACGCCTCCGGCGAGCAAAGGAAACCCGCACTCGCTTTCGTTTCCGCCTCTGGAGCGTCGCGGCTGTGCCGCGGCTGAAATAGTTTAATCCTCCAACCATTGCTTCGCATCGTTCTTCTTCTCCATATCCTCCAGCATCCGCACCACGGCAAATACATCTGCGTCGAACAGATCAATTCTGTGCTTCGGCTGGATTTTCTCATACTGAATCATGTCGTCCGTTTTTTCGATTGCATGTACATTTTGCACGCAATATTCATAGGCATCACTGCCCAGATAGTAAAACTTTTTATTTTTTACCTGGGCCTCAATGTGGCGGAATCCCTCACTTTTTTTGTAGAAATACTGCGGCTGATCCACAATGCGGAATCCCGCCTTTTTCATGCCAAGGAAATATTCCCGGCAGAATTTCCGATCATGGCCCACCTGCCGGATTTTGAATCCTTCTTTTCTCCGGGCCTTGTACCACTCCACCACCGTATCGGCATTATTGGTGGGAGCGTTGCACATATCCAGCCATCCATCATCCTTCCAGCCGAAAAGGGGAATATTGTCCTCGTCCGCCTTTTTGGCCGCCGCCACGATTGGGAACCATGCGTGAGTGATGGCAATTTCAATGCCGTTATACGCTCCATGCAGGGCCGCCGCCGTAAGATCGTGCAGTTTGGAAAGATCGGTGCCTCCGTACCAGTTGATGGGCAGCGCCGCCAGCGCTTTCATCTTTCTGGCAGCTGGCCATTCTGGCCGGATTCCCAGCGCTTCCTCTGCCGCTCTGTTGCTTCGCCTGAATTCCTCCACATCAAAATAGGCTTTCAGCGCCGCCGTGAATCGATTCATGGATTTTGCCATAAAATCCTTGCGCTGCTGTGGATCGTTCAGCGCTTGCATGGCATCATTCATGATGTCCGCCGGGCGAATGGTGATCCCGTAATTGGGATTTGCCTTTTCATGCTGAATCGGGCTTGTGAAATCAATTTCGCCGTCCTCGCCTTCATCCGCTTCACAGATGAAAATAAAATAGGCATCATCCTCCACAATTCCATCCAGCACTTTTTTGCAGTATTCCAATCTCTGTGCGCAAAAGCCCGTTCCATCATCGCCCGCCGTGGTAATGCCGATCACCAGCTTATTGGTGTAGGCCTTCGTGGCTTCTTTCAGGATATTGTATTGCTTCGGCGTTTTGTAGGCGTGAATTTCATCGGCAATTACGATATTGCAATTGAATGAATCCTGCTTGTCCGGGTTTGCCGCCAGCGCGTTCAGGCTGACGGATCCGCCCGCCAGATTCTCATGGCTGATGCTGTGACCGAAACTATTATTTTGGATTTTCCAGCCATCTTCCTCCGCCTCCTTCCGGCTGGCATACAGGCTATTTTCGATGTTGTATCGCCAATTGTCGAAGCTTTCCATGGCCTGCTTTAGCGCCGCGCCCACAACGTACACTTTCGCGCCGCTGGCCCTTTCCAGAATAGCCAGCCCGTAGGCTACTGCCGCCGCGAATAACGTTTTGCTATTTTTTCTTGGAATAAAAATAAACGCTTCCTTTACGGCGCGTTCCTTCGTTCCCTTTTTGAAAAATATAAGCATCCCGTACAAGCACAGTTTCTGCCACGGCTCCAACAGGAACGGTTTCCCTCGCATCGGCTCACCCGCCAAGTTTTCGCCCTGCCTATGCTTAAATGTGGCCTGGATGATGCCAATTACAAAATCGGCATCTTTCGTTCGCACATCGTACTTGCCACCCTCCACCATGGTCACAAATCGTTTGCATCCGATTACCCGATAGCGATTCGCCACTTGCTTCCCGCTGATTACATCCTGAGCGTATTGCCACACCTCTGCCGCGTATTTCCCCTGCATCATCCGCTCAACGCCTTCAAAGCCTCGCCCAGCGTGCTCTTTTTCTCCTTGGCCATGGCGGCCTCATTGATGCGTTTCAGTGCGGCGGGGGTGAGGCCCAATTCCCGCTCATGGGCAAGCAGCTGCGTGTACACTTCGTCACGCACTTGCAGGAATGGATTTTTTACAAGATTCTTGGCCCCGGCCTTATTGGTGTGTATCACCACCATATTGCCCCCGGATTTTTCGAAATCCGCTTCAATTTTGTCCATTTGCACATATAACTTGGCTGTGCGGTTGATGGCTTCCATGTACTGCGGCTTATATGTTCCCAGTTTCGTCATCCGCTCGATGATCGTCCGCTTTTTCTTTTCCATCGGCGATCTTCTTTCGGGCTTTTTTGTCGGGTTTTCGGGTGCGTTCTCCGCACGCGCGGGCGCGCGCGCGTTATTGGTAGCTTTTCGTTCCATTGGGCCGTTTCCCCCTTTCCTGAAAAATTCCCCACGCATATAAAGGATTCCACCCGCCGGTCGGAGACCCTCCAAAAATGGATTCGGAGGCCGGGGGGGATCACCTCCGCCCGCCTTTTTCCGGATGCTGGCGATTGTGGCAGGCCTCGCAGAGCGCCCTGCCATTCCTCACATCGTAGGCCAGCTCCGGATGCTCATCCAAGTGCTGGATGTGGTGCGCCACCGTGGCAGGCACCGGCAGGCCATCCGGCCCCACGCGTCCATAGCGCCTGCATTCCTCGCACAGGCCGTGCGCCCTGTGCAGCACCTTGGCCCGCCACGCTTTGTGCCGGGCTTTATCATAGTGCGGATTCTTTTCCGTATGCTTCATAGGGCCTCCATCCTTCCGGTGATCCATCGAAGGGCTTGATGCCATCAAAGTACGCCTTATACCACATCGCCACATTCCGATCACATGTGATCGTGGTATTCTCGCATCGTGGATTCGTATTCACGTTGGCGCTGGATGCAATGGTGCAGCTGAAGCGCGGCCCCAGAATCACGCCCACCTTGGAATGATTCCGGAATACGCCCACGCGCCCGCCCGTTTTCCCGGCGGCCTGAGCCAGCTCCTCCTGGCACATGGCGTAGCTGGCGGCGGCAATCTCGCCCATGTAGGCATCCAGCCGCTTCACATAGCCCCTCTCCACCCAGGAGGCAATCTCCGCCACATCCTCCACGCCGTAGCACCAGCTAGATATCAGCATATACTCGGCAGGCTGCTGGCGCAGGGCGAAGCGCAGGAAGCTGAGAAAATCCACATCCCCGCCCGTGATCACATGGTGGACTTCGCCCGGATGCCAATACCAATCCATGGCATCCATCAGCGATTTCTCGGATGAAAAGCGTCGCTTATCGAAAATCTTCTTTCCCCGCTCCGTGTGGATGCGCAGCTTTGTGCCGCCTTCCCCTTCTTCCTCCCTTATCGCCTCCGGCTCCTTTTCCATTTCCATTTCGCCACACAGCGCCATAATGCGATCAAAGTCCGTGCCTTCCATGCCTTCCTCCGGCTACACAAAAAGGGAGCCAGCCCGCAGGCCGCTCCCTTTTCCAAAATTTCACGCTATTAGCATAGCACATTTTTTTGGATTTTCAACTACGATTTACTCGCATTGGGCGGCGGAAAGCCTGCCTTTTCCCGGATCGTTTTCAGCGCCAGCCCATGCTGAACGTAGGCCCAGCCCTCCGCCCTTCCCCATTCGCGCTGGCACCAATCGGCAATTTCCTTCCATGGCTTTCCCCGCACATAGCGCATAATCAGGATTTGGCGCTGATCCCGCGTATCAGCCATCGCAATCAGATTCAGAATTTCATTCAGCTCCTGATTCAGTTTTTCCATTTCCCGCTCCAAGCGCGCCCGCCCATCCACGCTTTCCAGCACATCATCCGCCATGCGATCATAGCTTGCCTTGCCGCCTGATGCCTTGTACGGCTTCATGCGCACGGTGCAGTTGGTGGCCCGCTCGAAGCTATCCGCGATTTCCGCTTCGCACTCATCCCGCATCGCCAGCGTGGCCCGATAGCTGTATAAGATTTTTTTCAGCGGATCAGGCTGCTTTTTCTTTTTTTCGATCAGCACTCCGTTTTCCATTTGCTTTTCCTTTCCTGGGCGTTTTACCCATTTAGTTTTTCCGCCTTTTCACCTGTGAATTTTTCCCACCGATCAATGATCACATCAACATATTTAGGATCAAGCTCCATCATATAGCATCTTACTTTTCTTTGTTCACAGCCTATTAGCGTTGAGCCGCTCCCCCCCCGAACAAATCTAATACTGCTTTCACATTACCTGTTCACTTGTCAGATTTTCGGCCACCACCACCGGCACTTCCAAAAGGCCCATCTTTTGAGCAGCCTTATATCTTGTGTGCCCGGCAATGATCACGCCATCCACATCCACCACAATGGGCTGTTGCTAGCCAAATTCCCGAATACTGGCAGCTACAGCGTCCACGGCCCCATCATTGATTCTTGGATTATGCTCATACGGGCGAATCTCGCTTGTTTTTCGAATTTGGATTTTCATTTCCGCTCTACCTCCTGATCTGCCGCCCACACATGGGGCAAAAATTGACGGGAATCTGTCCGCTGGCGGCGCGGCGCTTTTCGTAAAGGATGATGGATCCATCCATGTACTGGGCCCGCACGCCTAAATCGCCATTTCCACATGGCAGGGTGGGATAATCCCGCCCCACCTCTCTATCGCCATTGTGGCAGTAGGCGCATATGGGCCGCAGGAATTTCAGTTCCCGCTCTATTTCTCCCGCTTTTCGCAGCAGCCTTTTGGCCTCTTCCTCCGCCCTGGCCTTCCGCTTCTCTTCCGGCTGATTCATGCTTTATCCCTCCCGGTGGATTGATTTTTCCACGCTGAAGCGATTAGGATAGCGCCGCAGCAGCTTTTGAATATTCGCCTCCGCCAGCTCATCCATGGAAGCGCCCAGACAATCGCACAATTCCGCCAGCATCCACAGGCAATCCCCGGCTTCCTCCATCACTTTTTCCCGGCTTACCGTGTGGCCCTGCAATTCCTTCTGGTAGATGCTCAGCACTTCGCCCACTTCTCCTACCAGCCCGTACAAGGCGTGCTGGCGCTTCATGTTGATCGTCAGCGCATCGTTTTGGGTGCGCCGGGCTTTTTCCTGATACTCGCTGAAATTCATGCTTCATTCCTCCATTTACTGCTTACTCCAACGGATTTTCTTTTCTTCAGGCCAAAGGGATTCCTGATGATACTTTTCTCCGCTCCATTTCAATCCGCCCGCCTCACCATCACATTTCCATCCTGCCGCTCGGAGGCTTGCGCCAGATTCACTTTTTAGCGTATAGGTTACAATTCTTTTATATCCAAGCGCTTTTGCTGCACGCCAAGAAGCCGAGTAAAGCATCGAGCAGGCATTTTTCGTCCCGTTAGTGCAAAGGCGGTTGACCTCAAGCGTCAACTTGTCATCCAAATATCGGCTTACTGGCCTGCCAACCATGGCAACCCCGCAAAGCTTTCCGTCGTCGTAAACAGCGATTGAAAATTTATGGCCAATCGGGCGCTTATGATGCCGATGATGCTCATCCACATAGCTCGCTGCCTCCTCGTAGGTAATAGGGCGAAGTTCAAGCATGCTCATTCCTCCCACTTTTCGGCGGCCATCTGCTCCGGGGTAGGCTTCCAGGGCCAGCAGCGCCATGATTTTCCCATTTCTTCAACATTTTCTTCAATCTCATCATCAGATAAAGGCCAGCAAAAGCCTAATACCTCTTCATTCACATACAGTGGGCACAATTGAAAATGGAATATGTCGCCTTTAGTTTCGAGCCATACAAAATCCCAATCTGTTTCATATGCTTTCTCGGAGATTTCTTCCAGCGTCAGCGGCCTCATTTCCGGCTCGGCGCGGTGTTTAACTTGTTTCACTGCTTCTAGCATTTCTTCCAGCGTGGCGTTCCCCTTGCCACACAAGAATTTGCTAAGTTGCTGGCAAATTGTATCTGGGTCGGCGCGGTGTAGGGCGGCGGAAAAGGCTTCCACCGGCGTCTTTTCGGTCGGCCCTGTGGCATTACATTCCCGGCATTCGTACCAGTAGATTCCTTCGTTGTTTTCGTTGAGACGGGTCTCCGCCCCGCAATAGGGGCACTTCGGCGTTTCGGTCATTTGGTTTCCCTCCCTTATTTCCCCAAAAATCCAAAGCGGTTAAATCGTTTTTCATCGTCAAGCCTCCACAAAAGCGCTATTTTTCAGCGCGTACCACACATCCGGCTTTATTTTTTCGCCATCAACGCAAACACATTGCACATCGTTGATTCCGTTTTCATCCCACTCGGCGCATACAATCCAGCACCCAAGAGCGCCGCGTACTTTGCTTTCTTTGCCAATTGCCAGCGCAACGGATTGTTTGCCGCTTACTTCTGCTGCGGAGTAGTTTCCCGTGTTGCTGGCTGCGGAGCGGTAGCCCGTGTTGCTGGCTGCGGAGAAGTCCCCCGTGTTGCTGGCCGCGGAGCGGTAGCCCGTGTTGCTGGCTGCGGAGCAGTTGCCCGTGTTGCTGGCCGCGGAGCAGTTGCCCGTGTTGCTGGCTGCGGAGCAGTAGCCCGTGTTGCTGGCTGCGGAGCAGTTGCCCGTGTTGCTGGCTGCGGAGTAGTTGCCCGTGTTGCTGGCTGCGGAGTAGTCCCCCGTGTTGCTGGCCGCGGAGCGGTAGCCCGTGTTGCTGGCCGCGGAGCGGTAGCCCGTGTTGCTGGCCGCGGAGTAGTTGCCCTTCATTATCTGCTGCTTTTTGCTTTTATCAATATGCGAATTGATATATTCAACGGCGAGTTGAGCAATTTTTCCAAATCTGATTCGATCGCCAATTTTGATGCTTTTCCCGGCTACCTTGCTATCTTCCTCCCGTTCGCTTGATATGCCCTCCATTTCCACTTCCCGGTAGATGCTTTCAGCCGGGCTATAATAATTAAAGCAATCCAAAGGATTTTCGCAGGCGTGGAACCCTTTCTCACATAGCTTGATTTCCCCGTCGTGGATATAAGTTTTGCCTTCCTCAAATTGAAATCCCCTGCATTGCATATTTTTGTCAAAGCCCTTGTACAGTTTCATTTTCCGTCCCTCCGTTTAATCATCGCTTGTTCGTCAATCGTTATGTCCGCTTTCCCCCTCCAAATATTCCTCAATCACTTTGGCCGCCCGCTCCCATCCGTGGCACAGGCTCACGGCGTAGCCCTGGCGCATCAAAGCATCCATCCATTCCGTCTGCTCCGCCGTGGGCCTCCCGCTTCTTTCCCGCTTCAGCTCGATATACAGGCCATGGCATCCGCCCCGGGCCACCGGCAGGCAGATATCCGGCACGCCCCGTTTCAGCCCCTCCGCCACCAGGCGGGCCCCGGTGGCGCGGCTGCGCTTTCCCTCATTGGGGATGTGATAGAGCATTTTCAGCTCCGGCCTTCCGCCGCTGGCCATGCGGGCCCACTGGAATAGTCGCTGCTGCTCCACGCTTTCGGTGGGCTCCCGCAGATACGCTTCGCTTTTTCCTGCCATGCTTCTTCCCCCTTCCATCCTCCGCCATGCACGAATATTCCAGGTAGGCGTATCCCATACTATCCACGCCGTATGCCCAATTTATCAGCCGGTAGCCCTTTGGCGGCTTCGGCTCCCCCGCCCGGGGCCGTGGCGCAGGCTTCACCTCTTCCACAGGCCGCAGCAGATTCCGGCTGCCATGCCAGCGGCGCTGGTACTTTTGCCGGGGCGTTTTCATGGCGGGCTGGCCATCCTCATCCTTTTTGCTTCGGCACTCCTTGGCCTGCTTCGTCAGATAGCGGGCCAGCGCCTTATAATCGCTCTGCTCCTCCAATGGGGATACCATCACCCGGCCCCGGCTTCCCCATGCGTCCACCAGCTGATCCAGCGTCAGCCCCCCATTCACAATCAGGTGTGTATGCCAGCCGCCCTGTTCCTCCGTCACCGCGATGTATTTCAGCTGCTCCAGCCCCGCCTTTTTCCGGGCCCGCTTCAATCTGGCGATCAGGTTCCGCTCCTCCTTCATGGCCGCCTCCTGGGTGATGGCCTGCCGGTGGGTATATGTGATGAACTGATCCCGATTCGTCCGGCTGAAATTACATAGGATGAGCCGATTCAGTTTTTTCCAGGCATTGATATCGTTCAGCAATTCCTGCTTCTGGGCCTGTGCCTCCTCGGCAGGCCTCCGCCCAGCCTTTTTCCCGGGAGCCCGCAGGGAGTTGTACCGGGCCACTTCCAGCAGAGGCCCGGACCAAATCCTCTTCTCGTAGTACCCCATGGCTTTTTCCTCTCTCCGCCTATTGGCTTCTTCCTTGTTTGGCCCTCTCTCCGCCAAGGCCTGGGGGCAGGGGGACGGACC
>ERZ1035032.1568-NODE-1568-length-13898-cov-7.533988_pt1 | contig 13898 bp, 10 predicted proteins | sample MGYA00520693_ERZ1035032 | MGnify/ENA primary metagenome ERZ1035032 (study PRJEB33766, sample SAMN09781740) | gut metagenome | biome: gut microbiome | host: Homo sapiens | place: Madagascar | study: EMG produced TPA metagenomics assembly of the PRJNA485056 data...
GCTCTTCATTTTATAGATTCGGGCGACTATCATTATCTTACAGAATATTGGGTTTCCAGACTGCAAGAGCCTTTCTCGCTGATAGTGTTCGACCATCATCCTGACATGCAGCAACCACAATGGGAGGGTGTTGTCTCATGTGGCGGCTGGGTGACGGATGTATTAGAGAAGAATCCTTTTGTAAGGAATATCATCATCGTAGGCGCTTCGGATGAATTGATATCCCAAGTGCCCGTTCATCTGAGGGAGAAAGTGATGTTCTACAGCCAAGCAGAAATAGACCATCATCAAGCATGGCCTTCAAAGGCTGGCAAGCTGATACACGAACCTGTCTACATCTCAATAGACAAGGACGTGCTAAGAAAGCAGGATGCCATTACAAATTGGAGCAATGGAGACATGAGCCTCATGCAGATGCAAGCCGTACTCCGCATTATATATGCCCACGAGAAAGTAATCGGTGTGGACATAACAGGCGAATGTTCTGCCACGCTCGACTATCTCTCTGAAGTAAAGGATGCATCGGTAAACAACAGAGCCAATGAGGAACTGATGCAAATGATATTATCAGAAGGCTGATCTATCGCCTTGAGTATCCTTCTTCAAAGTGCACTCGTTGGCAACTCACGTTATATTAAGCACTACACCTTTCTTTTCTCCAATATATTTGGCTGTTACGATAATTCGAAGTACCTTTACATGCAAAAAAGATACTTTTATGGATAACAAGAAACAACCACTTATCGCTCATCTGTGTATGCTTTGCGCAGGAAGCTTTTGGGGACTTATGGCACCTATTGGAAAGGATGCTATGCAAAATGGCATTGATGGGTTTCACCTTGTGAGCTTCCGTGTTCTTGGCGGAGCTATTCTATTTTGGCTTACATCATTGTTTGCAAAGAAAGAACATGTGCCTGTGAAAGACATTCTGATGTTAGGATGCGCAGGACTGTTTGCTCTTGTCTTTAACCAATGTTGCTACACTATCGGTCTCAACATTACATCGCCAAGTAACTCGAGCATTATGACTACATCAATGCCTATCTTTGCTATGATACTGTCATTCCTAATACTTAAAGAACCCATTACATGGAAGAAGGCGGCGGGCGTACTGATAGGATGTACGGGAGCTATAATAATAATAACAACAAGTGCTACGGCGGGCAATGCTAAGGTGGCAATATTTGGGGCGACTTGCTATGTGTATCGGCACAGTTGTCATTTGCTCTATATCTTGCGCTCTTCAAACCTTTGGTACAGAAATACTCGCTTTTTACTGTAAACAAATGGATGTTTACTTGGGCTACGCTGCTGATATGGCCTTTTACATTTGGGCATATCATGGACATCAACTTTGCCACAGTACCTATAAGCACATGGTGGGAGACTGGTTTCGTGATATTCTTTGGTACCTACTTGGCTTACATATGCATGATGATGGGACAAAAGACGTTGCGTCCTACGGTGGTAAGCGTATATAATTATGTGCAACCTATTGTGTCGGTAAGTGTAAGCGTAGCCGTTGGTCTTGCAGTATTTAAAAGCACTCAGGCTATAGCAGCAGCATTGATATTCTCGGGTGTTTGGCTTGTAGTGAAGTCGAAATCAAAACACGACATGAGTATAAATAAGGAGAAGACAGACTGTTAATGATTAATCGTTGATTCTCTTTCTACTATTTCGCCCCTCAACACAACATCTTCTACAGGCTTGTCGCTGCCTGCTATATTCTGCATAAGCAGTCGACAAGCCTCTATAGCCATTTGCTCTACAGGTTGTTCCACAGCTGTAATAGTTGGATGAACAAGTGTACAAAGTGTAGTGCCAGACACACAACAAATGCTAACATCCAATGGTATACGCAGACCTCTTTTCTGAATCACGCTCTTTGCACCTATGAGTGCTGTCTCTGTAAATCCGAACACAGCGTCAAATGGTATATTCTTGTCAAGGAAATTGCCCATAACACTACTACCCTCATCGGCACTCAATGCCGGAGGCAACACAAGATCAGGATTATAGGCTATATGGAACTTCCCAAGTGCATCGCGATAACCACGCAGACGCTCATAACCATTGCGTATGCGCGAAGGTCCCGGGATATGAACTATTTGCTTGCAACCACTACGGATGAGCTGTTCAACCATGAAGAATGACATTATATAATCGTCGAGCCTCACTTGCGAGGCCTCAACATTCTCAACTGTACGATCGAAGAACACTACCGGAATGCCAAGTGACACAATACGTCGGTAGATATCAGCATTGCGATCCTTGTCGCATACGCTGATAAGAAGTCCGTCTACCATACAACGCTCCATCATATCTATATTATCACGTTCTTGAGTATAGCTCTCGTTAGATGACGCTATAAGCACGTTGTAGCCATGATTGCGCAATATAGCCTGTACGTGGCTGATGAAGGTCATATAAAAAGATGTAACTATCTCGGGAATTATGATGCCTATATTGTGTGAGCTTTGCTTGCGCAAGCTCACAGCCATCTCATTGCGATGATATCCCATGCGGTGTGCTGTCTCGATTATGAGTTGCATAGTTTCTGCCTTCACATTCGAAGAGTCGCCCGAAAGGGCACGAGATACTGTTGACTTGGAAATACCGAGTTCGTTGGCTATATCCTTTATGGTGATATATTTCGACATTATCGTTGTTTTTAGCTATTACAGAAATGATAATGCAAAATTAGCAAAAAGTTTTGGTATCGAGAAGAAAGATAAGTGTAAACTAAGTTATAGAGGACACCTTATTTATATATATAGACAAATAGACTTTTTGGGAACGGTTGCGCAAATCGGGAACGGTTGCGGGAACGGTTGCGCAAAAAGTCTGATATTTTCGTGTTTTTTTTCTTGCGTAAAAGCATTAACTTTGCGTCAGAAAATAACAAAAGCCTAAAAGAATATGAATACTACCTCAAACAATGGCCGTGTGCCATTCATCAGCAAGATTGCCTATGGAATGGGCGATGTAGGCTGCAACTTCAGTTGGATGTTCGTAAGCAACTTCCTTATGATTTTCTACACCGACGTGTTTGGCATCGGAATGAGCGCAGTAGCCACACTTATGCTCGTATCGAGAATATGGGATGCCGTGAACGACCCTATCATCGGAACCCTTACCGACAAGACCCACACACGCTGGGGACGTTTCCGTCCTTGGCTTCTGTTCGGAGCTCCTATTACAGCTATTATACTCATGCTCACATTCTGGGCACATCCCGACTGGAGCCAGACTGCAAAGATTGTGTATATGGCTGTTACCTACTGCATCTTGGTGCTTGGCTACACTTGCGTCAACCTGCCTTACGGCACACTCTGCGGGGCTATGACACAAGATATTGACGAGAGAGCCAAGCTCAATACAAGCCGCTCGGTGAGCGCAATGATTGCCATCGGTGTGCTGAATATCATAACCGTGCCTTTAGTAACATTCTTGGGTAAGGGCAATGCACAGTTCGGCTATCTGGCAGTAGCTATAATATATGGTGTAATATTCGCCGCCTGCCATCTGTTCTGTTTTAGCAAGACAAAAGAGGTGGTTGAGGTGCCCGTGGGACAGAAGTTGCCTCTTTCGGTACAGCTTAAGTCGGTACTTAAGAATCGCCCTTATCAGCTTGCCATCCTCGGACAGTTTCTCTTTGGATTCATCCTCTACGGACGCAACGCCGACATCCTCTACTACTTCACCTACGTTGAAGGTTCGGCAACACTGTTCAGCTACTATTCCATGGCTATTATATTGCCGTCAATAGCAGGAGCCGCATGTTTCCCGTGGATATTCCGCAAGACTGGCAACAAGGGTTATGCAGCAGCCGTTTTCGCTCTACTATGCGGAATATTCATGGCAATGCTCTATTTCTTCAGTCCTAACACGTCGCCTGTTGAGTTCTACGTTTGCTCGGCAATAGCTTGGTTCTTCTTCTCGGGTTTCAACACAGCCATCTATGCCGTAATACCCGATTGTGTGGAATATGGCGAATGGAAGACGGGCATACGCAACGATGGTTTCCAGTATGCTTTCGTATCACTTGCCAACAAAATGGGCATGGCTCTCGGCACAGCAATGTTTGCCTTGGCTCTTGACTCTGCAGGATATGTAGCAGGAGCTGAACAGAATGCAGATGTGATTGCAATCATGCGCCATACATTCTCTACCATCCCCGGTGCGCTATGGGTTGTTACAGCCTTATGTCTGTGCTTCTACAAGCTCCACCGCCATGTGTACAACAAGATTGTAGAGGAACTGAGAAAAGTAAAAGAGTAAAAGAGTAAAAAAGTAAAAGGGTAAAAAGGAGAAACTTAAATAAACAAGAATTATAAAGAATCCATAAAACATTACAACTATGAGACAAGCAATATTAGTAGCACCCAAGCACATCGAGTTCAAAGAAGTGGCAGCACCCAAGGCAGAAGACCTTAAGGAACACCAGATACTCGTCAACATCAAGCGCATCGGCATCTGCGGCAGCGAGATTCACTCTTATCACGGACTCCATCCTGCCACATTCTATCCTGTTGTACAGGGACATGAATATTCAGCAGTAGTTGTTGCATGCGGCAGCAAAGTGACTGTTTGCAAGCCTGGCGATAACATCACAGCACGCCCACAACTGGTTTGCGGGGAATGCAACCCTTGCAAGCGTGGACAATATAACGTATGCGAGCATTTGCGTGTGCAGGCATTCCAGGCCGACGGTTGCGCTCAAGACTACTTTATTATTGACGACGACCGTGTGGTTAAATTGCCCGAAGGAATGAGTCTCGACTATGGAGCTATGATTGAACCATCGGCAGTAGGCGCACATGCAAGCAACCGCACCGACGTGAAAGGCAAGAACGTTGTGGTAAGCGGAGCGGGAACTATCGGCAATCTTGTGGCTCAGTTCTGCAAGGCTCGCGGTGCAAAGCGAGTACTTATAACAGACGTTAGCGACCTTAGACTTGCCAAGGCTCGCGAGTGTGGCATTGCCGACACACTCAATATCACAAAGCGACCATTGAAGGAAGCTGCCAAAGAGCTTTTCGGCGACGAAGGTTATCAGGTTGGCTTCGAGGTAGCAGGCGTTGAGTCTTCAATACGCTCGCTTATGGAGACCATCGAGAAAGGTAGCGACATCGTTGTTGTGGCTGTCTTTGCTAAGGACCCTGCTCTTAGCATGTTCCATCTTGGCGAGCATGAGCTGCGACTCATAGGTTCGATGATGTATCGCCACGAGGACTATCAGACAGCCATCGACTATGTATCGCGTGGCATTGTCAATCTTGAGCCTCTCGTAAGCAACCGCTTTGCCTTCGAGGAGTACGACGATGCCTACAAATATATCGACACTCACCGCGAGACTTCAATGAAGGTGATTATTGACCTTGAGAAGTAGTTGCAGAAATACTGTGAACCCGACAGGAAGTGAACACGTTAGTCACCCCTGTCGGGCTTTTGTTTACCATCCACCACCCAATGCCTTGTACATCTTAACCATAGTGATTTGCTTGTCACGAATGGCATTGCTCAGACCTATTTGAGCGTCGAAGTAACTACGTTGGGCATCGAGCACATCCAAGTAGCCAATTACACCGTTGATGTACTGTAGCTGTGCCAGTTCCATAGCGGCCTTTGACGAGCGTTCCAACTCGCGACGCGATTCGTAGATTTCCTTTATCTTGTTGAAGTCGACAATGGCGTTGCGGGCATCCTTAAAAGCACAAAGCACAGCCTTTTCGTATCCATAGCAAGCTTGCTCGTAGGCTGCTTTCTGTGCTTTCAGCATGGCGCGATTCTTACCCATAGCGAAAAGCGGACCCAGCAGGTTGGCACTGAGGTAGTGGATGGGCGACTGGAAGAAGTCGGACATCTCCTTGCTCTCCAAACCGTAATTAGCTGTAAGAGTGAGGCGCGGAAAGAGGTTGGTAAATGCCATACCCACAGCTGCGTTGCTTGCAATCAGACGTTGCTCGGCTTCGCGCACATCGGGACGTCGCTCCAGCAATGTGGAGGGTAGACCCACAGGCAGCGACTCAGGTAACTTCACCTCTTCGGGAAGAATGGAGCGGCTTATCACCTGCGGATATTCACCTGCCAAGAAAGCTATGTCGTTCTCCTTAACAGAAATCTTACGCTCCAGCTCGGGCACCAATGTGGCTGTACGTGCGTATTCCACCTTAGCCTGCTGATAAGATGTCTCAGAAGTAAGACCGCCTTCGAAACGAAGTTTGGCAAGACGTACACCTTCTTCGCGCGCATTCAAGGTTTGGCGCACAATCTTCAGTTCGTTATCCAAGGCTACCAATTCGAAGTAGGCTTGCGCCACTTCCGCAATGACGCTCATCTTCAATGCACGCTGTGCTTCGATGCTCCCCAGGAACTGCGCCATACTCTTGTCCTTAGCCCAACGTAGGTTGCCCCACAAATCGAGTTCCCATGAAGCCATAAACTTGACATACTGCTCGGTGCTGTTCTTATATTTATCGCCACCGTAGTTGGTGCCCTCCTTTTCTATAAAGGCTTTGGCGTCGATGCGTGGAAATAGATTAGCCCAGTCGATGCGTTTCATGGCAGCCAACTCTTTTACGCGTGCGGCTGAAATCAGCAAATCCTTATTATGCTCCAATGTTTTGCCGATAAGCTTCTGCAAGGTGGTATCGGTATACATCTCCCACCACTGCATATCGGCAATGGTAAGCGTATCGTTTTGAGGAGCCTTAGAGAGACGTTCGGGCAGATTAAGCTCCGGGCGTGTATAGTGTTGCCCCAGTTGGCAAGAAGCCATACTAAGGCTTCCTACCAAAACGAGCATATAGAATAGTATATTTTTCATTGCGTTTGCTTTTTATAATAAACAGTATTACGCTTGCCACCGGAGGCGCTTCGCTTTAGCCTTGTTCTTCACATTATAAATAAGTACGAAGAAGAAAGGCACAAGGAATATTCCAACGGTTACGGCTACTATCATTCCGAAGAAGACACCGGTGCCAATGGCTTGACGGCTGGCTGAACCAGGACCACTGGCTATAACCATAGGCAGCATACCCAAGATGAATGCCAACGAGGTCATAAGTATAGGGCGGAAACGCAGTTGCGAAGCGTGTAGTGCGGCTTCCACTACGTCGACACCACGATCTACCTGCTCTTTGGCGAACTCTACAATCAAGATGGCGTTCTTGGCAGCCAAGCCCACCAGCATAACGAGACCTATCTGGAAGTATACATCGTTCTCAAGTCCGCATACCCATACGCCGAGATAAGCACCTAAGGCAGCTATCGGCAACGATAAGAGAACAGCGATAGGCACTGTCCAGCTCTCGTAGAGGGCAGAGAGGAAAAGGAAGACGAAGAGGAATACCAATGCCAGTACCATTGCTGTCTGTCCGTCAGCTTGTTTCTCCTGATACGAGAGTCCACTCCATTCTATACCGATGTTATCGGGAAGATGCTTACGTGCAACTTCTTCTATTGCTTGCATCGCTTGTCCTGAACTATATCCTTCGGCAGCTCCACCTCTGATCACGGCGCTATTAAACATATTGAAGCGTTTGATGCTACCTGGACCTGTGGTGTATCTTGTAGTACCGAGCGAGGTAAGCGGAATCATCGCATTGTCGTTGCCGCGTACAAAGAAGAGGTTGATATTGTCTTTATGCTCGCGGTAGTTGGCTTCTGCCTGAATATATACGCGGTAGATGCGGTTGAACATATTAAAGTCGTTCACATACACCGATCCGGTATAGGCTTTCATAGTGGAGAACACATCTGCCATTGGCACGCCGGCAAACTTCACCTTGTCGCGGTCAACATCGAAGTAGAGCTGTGGTATTTCTGCTTGAAGCGATGAGGACAGTCCTGAGAGCTCCTTGCGTTGCTTAGCATAGTATAGCAAGGTGTCTGTAGCGGTTGCCAATTGTTCGAAGGTAGCATCGCCACGGGCTTCGAGTTGCATTTCGAATCCACCCGAACTACCCAAGCCAGGGATAACGGGAGGAGTAGAAAGGTATACCTTGCATTCTGGGTAAGCCGAAAGCTCTTTCTTTACTTGTGCCATGATGGCATCAATGGTTTGTTCGCCTCGTTTTTCCCACGGTTTCAGGATAACAGTAAGTTCGGTACGAGCTTGACTGGTTCCTACACGCGGACTGCTGCCAACCACGCTCTGCACATAGTCTACCGACGGCAGTGACATAAGAAACTCTACTGCTTTGGCACTCACGATTCGGCTACGTTCAAGTGTAGCTCCTTCGGGCAATTCAAGTTCCACGCGAAAGTATCCTTGGTCCTCGGTTGGAAGGAAGCTGGTAGGAATGATGCGCTGCAACAGAATGATAGCTATAAGCACCACTCCAAACGAACACAGCACGCGGCGCTTTTTGCCTAAGATGCGCTTGATAAGCAGTACATATTTATTAGTACCCTTCTCCAGCCATTCATTGATGCGGCGGAACACTATGTTCTTGCGCTTGTTGGGGTCTTCTTTCTTCAGAATGAGCGAACACATTACGGGGCTAAGTGTAAGTGCTACAACAGTAGATAGCAATACCGACACTACGATGGTAATAGTAAACTGACGATACAGCAATCCGGTGATACCTGGCAAGAAACTGACGGGTACAAATACTGCAGTCAGTACCAATGATGTGGCAATGATAGCACCAGTCAGTCCTTCCATAGCCTTTTTGGTAGCCTGATAGGGCGATAGGTTCTCTTCGTCCATGATACGCTCTACGTTTTCTACCACCACAATGGCGTCGTCCACCACAATACCGATGGCGAGCACAAGTCCAAGCAAAGTAAGCATGTTCAGCGAGAAGCCGAAGATAAGCATGAATCCGAATGTGCCGACAAGCGAGATTGGCACAGCCACAAGCGGGATGAGTGTAGCACGCCAACTCTGCAACGAGAGGAACACTACGAAGATGACCAAAACGAGAGCTTCGAACAAGGTCTTGTATACTTCGTGGATTGACTCAGAAATATAGGTGGTCATGTCGAACGGTATCTCATAGCTAACGCCTTCGGGGAAGTTGGCGCTGATTTCCTTCATGGCTTCCTTCACCTTGTTAGCAACTTCCATAGCGTTGGCACCTGGAAGCATGTAGATACCCAATACGGCAGCGTTACCGCCATTGATACCACTCTCTGTGCTATATGACGAAGCTTCGAGCGAGATGCGGGCTACGTCGCGCAAACGAATGATAGAACCGTCGGGATTGGCACGTACTACGATTTCCTCAAACTGGCTTACTGTAGACAAACGGCCTTTAGTACTGATTGGGATGGTAATATCGAGTCCTTTCATTGGTTGCTGACCTAAGACTCCGGCTGCCGATTCGCGGTTCTGGTCTTTCAATGCAGCTTGGATATCGGCTACTGTAAGTCCGAAGTTAGCCATCTTATCAGGCTGCACCCATATCTGCATAGCGTAGTAACGGCTACCGATGTTCGACACACGTCCTACGCCAGGGATGCGTCGCAATAGGTCGAGCACGTTGAGCGTGGCAAAGTTGCTCAGATATATTTCGTCGAACTTAGGGTCGGACGAAGTCAAGCAGATTGTAAGCAGCTGACTTGCCGACTGCTTTTCTACAGAAATGCCATTCTGCACCACTTCTGCTGGCAGACGCGATTCTGCCAACTTGATACGGTTTTGTATTTCTACAGCCGCCAAATCAGGATTAGTATTGATGTCGAAGGTGACGGTGGCTGAGAATCCTCCTGTATTGCTACTGTTCGATTCCATATAGAGCATACCCGGAGTGCCGTTAAGCTCCTGCTCAATAGGGGTAGCCACCGCTTGCGAAACAGTCAAGGCACTTGCACCAGGATATGATGCTCCGATTTTTACAACTGGAGGTGTGATTTGTGGATATTGGTCAATAGGCAACATCGTGAGACCGATGATGCCAACAATGACTATCAGTATAGAGATGACTGCCGAGAATATCGGTCGGTCGATGAAAAAATTTACTTTCATATATATTACACGCTATTTTTTAGTGGTTGAGTTGGCTGTTGGCTTTACGGGGCTCACCTTCATGCCTGGTGTTAGCTTATGGTAGCCTTCGGTCACGATGTACTCCTTGGCTGCCAAACCTCGTTCTACTACCACTTGGTTTCCTACTTCTGGACCTAGCTCTATGAAGCGGCGTTCTACAATATTGTCACGACGCATTACATAGATGTAGGCTCCTCCCTTTTCTATTATAACCGATTTCATGGGTACTACGATAGAGTGCTCGCGTACATCGAGCAGCAGTTTCACCTTAGTAAACTGACCAGGTAGCAGCACGCGGTTGGGATTTGGCATCTCTGCACGTACCGAGAAAGTACCTGTGCGTGGATCTACCTGAGGCTCTGCAAAATCTACCAATCCCTTATGCGGATACACAGTATTGTCGGCAAGTGTAATGGTTACATTCGGCTGCCAAGAACGTGTGTCGTCTTTCTGACCAAGCAACACATTACGCTCCTTGCTCTTAAGATAATCAAGCGCCGTCATGCTGAAGTCTACCAATACAGTGTCGCTCTTTACTACAGTTGCCAATAGCGACTTTGCACCAGGTCCGACAAGAGTGCCTAAATCCACATGACGTTCGCTAATATGTCCTGCAATAGGAGAACGTACTACGGTACGACCAAGCTCCAGTTCCGCTTGGTCGAGGTCAGACTTACTCATACCTACCGAAGCTACGGTTGTTTCGTACGCTGCAATAGCGTTGTCAAGATCGAGTTGGCTAGCAGCATTCTGCTTGTAAAGCGGACGAATACGTTCCAAATCACGCTTTGCCTTCAGCGCCTGAGCCTCATCCTTTTTTAGTTGGGCACGTGCCTTATCGGCCTTAGCCTTATATTGGTCTTGATTGATGACAAACAACACCTGGTTCTTGTTCACATAAGTGCCTTCGGCAAATAGCATCTTTTCAAGATAACCTTCAACACGAGCACGCACTTCAACAAATTGCTGAGCGCGTACACGCCCTACATATTCGCCGTAAATCTCTACATCTTTTTGTGATGCCGGAGCAATAACCACAGTGGGAAGTTCAGGTTGGGGCTCAGAACGATGGGTAGCTATCAGATAAACTCCAATAACTAAACCGATGCATATTACTGCAAATGCTGTTCTTTTTTTCTTCAATGCCAATTCTTTCTTTGTATAAAACAGTCTCATACCTGGATTTTTATTTTATGTTGATTAATAATATTATAGGAAACAATTTACATGCCACACATCAAAACTTCTCTTAAAACACTCGTAACCAACCAATTGCTTATTTTACGCCATACTCGATAAGTGTAGAAACCTGTCTACAATGTGTGGAAATTTTCTACACATTATAACCTATGTTTAAAATTCGAATGCAAACTTATAGTGAAATATAACGTATAAAGTGTAACTTTGTAGCATGAATTTCATAATATTAATTATAAACTAATTTTGATAGATCTATGGCACAACAATCAAACAAGAACTTCGCCATACCATTGGCGTTTGTCGGCCTAATGTTCTTTACGTTAGGTTTTGCGTTAGGCATCAACTCTTTTCTTATACCCGTATTGAAAGAATCGCTTAATTTGTCTTCGGGAGTGGCCTACTTGCTGCTGGCAGCCACATTCATTCCGTTTATTATCTTCGGCTATCCTGCCTCGCGCACCATTGCAGCTATTGGCTACAAGCGTACCATGGCTATTTCGTTTGTCATTTTCGCCTTAGCTTTCGTCGTGTTCGTGCTGTCGGCTAAGAACGAGAGTTTCATACTGTTTCTTGCTGCCTCATTTGTAAGTGGCACGGCCAACGCTTATTTGCAGGCTTCAGTAAATCCCTATATCACAATTCTCGGCCCTATTGACAGCGCTGCACGACGCATCAGCATGATGGGTATATGCAACAAACTTGCTTGGCCTGTAGCTCCGCTGTTCTTTGCAGCCGTTGTGCCCGACAGTACCAATGTGCAGATAGCCGACCTATACTTGCCGTTCTATATCATCATTGGCGTGTTTGTATTACTGAGCATTATTTCGCTTATGGCTCCACTGCCTGAAGTAAAAGCTACTGGTGAGGACGAAAGCTCAGCCGATGATTGTCCTTACGCGGCAAGCAAGACATCTATATGGCAATTTCCACACTTATTGCTTGGCGTTTTGGCTTTGTTTGTTTATGTAGGTGTCGAGACTCTTGCACTAAGTACAGCCATTGACTATGCAACAGCAGTAGGTCTGCCATCGCCCGACCGCTATGCATGGATACCAAGTATAGGTATGGTAGTAGGATATATTTGTGGCATTGTGCTTATTCCTAAATACTTGTCGCAGGATGGAGCCATGCGCATATGTGCTTCGTTAGGTGTAGTAGGTTCGCTACTTATTGTGCTGCTGCCTGCTCAGATATCCATATGGTCTATATTCCTTATGGCTCTTGGATGCTCGTTGCTTTGGCCCTCGCTGTGGCCGTTGGCAATGGCCGACCTCGGACGCTTTACAAAATCAGGCAGTGCCTTGCTTACAATGGCTATAGCCGGAGGAGCTGTGGTGCCGACATTGTTTGGCACACTTAAAGACTCGTTTGGTGCACAGAATGCCTACTGGCTCGCTGTGCCTTGCTTCCTGTTCATATTCTATTATGGACTGGCTGGACACAAAATCAGAAAATGATTTGGGCTTATCCTATATTTTGAGTGATGCTACAGCTACATCTATACAGCAATTTTTATGTTTGATAGCAAGCATAGATGTATTTGATAGCAAGCATAGATGTATTTGACAGCAAGCATAGATGCATTTGATAGCAAGCATAGATGCATTTGATAGCAAGCATAGATGTATTTGACAGCAAGCATAGATGCATTTGACAGCAAGCATAGTATCTTTATACATAACTCCAAATATCGGATAAACCATTATTTACACCTATATCATTTGATATGAAAGATTGTGTCGATTGATATAGAAATCTTTGGGAACGTTTGCGCAAATTGGGAACGATTGCGGTAACGTTCCCAATAAACAAGGATTATTTTTGTTTTGTCACCTATTTGGGATGACGTAAATTTGCAAGCGTAAAGAATTAATAATAAAAACCTAAACCTTGCAAATGAAAAGAATCACCACATCATTCATTGCCTCGGCAATATGCCTGACGGCTTCAGCACAAATACATCTTACTGCCGACTTGCAGAACAACCATCTGTGGCGAGGCATGGAAGTGGCCGACGGTTGCCTTATACTTACCGACCTTGGCTATACGTTTGCCAATGGACACATGACTCTCGGTCTGTGGGGTGGCACAAATACTCAAGGCTCCTACAAGGAGTTCAATCATTACATCACGCTGCGCACGGGCGGACTGGAGTTCTCGGCTATGGACACTTACAACTTCTCGCCTGGAGCAACGTATAACAATAGGCAGTATTTCAATTATTCGGCACATGATACTGGACGATTCCTCAACTGCACGCTGAATTACCGCTTCCAGCAGCCTCAGTTTCCATTGCTGCTCAGTTGGTCGACAATAATGTTCGGACGCGACCGCTCGGCCGACAACAAAGAGCAGAAATACACCACCTTCGTTTATGCCGAATATCCTATATATAATAAGGATGGGTGGAAAGTGGATGCAGGAGTGGGAGGAGCATTCGCCCTGAACAAAGCTGGCGAGAAACAAAACTTCTACGGCAACACATCTGGCATCGTGCATACTCAACTGAAAGTGAGCCACGACCTGAAGATAGGCTCCTACACTCTGCCCGTGCATGCCATGGGATTGTGGAACCCGCAGTCGCAGAAGGCTTACTTCCAAATAGGAGCACAAATTATAAACTTATAAAAAACATAAAATAAGTAACAGTTCAGAATTATCTTTACATATAGTAGGAGGGTATGGCATCCTTGCCATA
>ERZ1035032.1569-NODE-1569-length-13895-cov-4.209899_pt1 | contig 13895 bp, 8 predicted proteins | sample MGYA00520693_ERZ1035032 | MGnify/ENA primary metagenome ERZ1035032 (study PRJEB33766, sample SAMN09781740) | gut metagenome | biome: gut microbiome | host: Homo sapiens | place: Madagascar | study: EMG produced TPA metagenomics assembly of the PRJNA485056 data...
ACAAAAGGTACGGTACTTAAAGCTTTCGGGCTTTGGTAACACAGAGGGTTCGGCTTGGTTTAACGTTTCCGAAGTCAGATTGTATGAATAAAAAACAGCTGTGCGGCGCCTTTTGCGCCGCGCGGCAGAATGATCATAACAAAAAAGGAGCGAATGATATGTTTAAAATGACAAACAGTAAAAGATTTTTCTCCATTTTAGTAAGCCTTGCCATGATGATGGGGCTTATGCTTACTTCTGTTCCGACATTTGCGGCGGATACGGTACTTTATGAAACGAATTTTTCCGACTATACCGGCGGGATTCCGGCGGGCTGGGGCGGACAAAATGCAACGTTTACGGCCGTTAGCGATGAAAGCTACGGCACAACGCTTGAGATGAGCTCCATTAAACAGTATGGTAATATATCTCGTAAAATAGCGTTATCTGATAAAGCCACCAAGGGATTAAAAATTGACATGGCGATTAAGCTTCATTCCTTGGGCAGAGATGCACTTCAGATTTTTGATATTAACGGCAGCAGTGTTGATTACTACTTTGCGTTTTATTCCGGCGGCTATGTCGGCTATAAAGGCGGCCAGGTATTTAACGGTGTGCGGTACAAGGATGACATTTGGTATGAATTAAGTCTGACCTTTGTGCCGTCCCAAAACGGCTTGGTGTTTGGTACGCTGACCGATGAAAACGGCAAAACACAAAAATTTGCCGCTGCAACCGGTACACAGGATTTTTCGGGCGAATGTTATTTGGGTATGATGGAATCCGGTTCCAATCCGGATCTGACGGTTTCGTTCGGATACCTTCGGTATTCCGAAACGAGCGATATTAAGGCACCGGGCATGGATGAACAGTGCGATTTTGAAGATGCTGTCAGCCCGACAAGTGTGGCCGGCTTCGGAACCTCACAGGCAAGCTATATGTCGATTGCAAACAGCGGAACAGACCACGGCAAGGTTTTGCAGTGCGACGGCATGCCAACGGGTACCATGACGCAGTTTATTAAAAACGTTGCATTTTCAAGCGGCACGGTGGCGGCAGAATGCAGCGTTAAGGCCGGGAAAAATATGCGTTTTGAAATGTTTGCCGAAGGAACGGGAACAGATGATGTTTCGCCCAACAAATACAGCGGATATTTCTTCCCCATGTCCTTTGGCTTGGTTCCGGGCGAGATGTGGATTGGCTGTAAGCCGTATGATTGTGCCGAAGCCGATGTTGACCTGTATAAGCTGTCATATGCCTGGGAAAATGACGGCTGGTATCGAGTTCGTGTTATTTTTGATTTGGATCAGCATGTGATGACCTTGCGGATTGCAAGTGAATCTGATCCGACAAATGAAATTGTTAAATCGAAAAGCCTGGCCTTTACTTCATTAAGCAATATTGTGTTTGCGGCCGAGTCCGGCCCGAATGCCGATGCGGAGGGAACAACACCGCTTTATATAGACGACATTCGCATTTATGAGCCGTCTGCCGTTAAACTGATTGCATCCGGTGTGGCAAACGGCGCTACGGGTGTAAAAGTAAACAAGCCGGTTACGTTTAAATTTAACATGCCGATTGCAGAAGTGGTTGCTACGTTAAACAATGAAGCGGCAGCAGTCAAAAAAAATGTGTATGAAAATGAAATCAGCATTGCACCTGCCTCCGGCAAGTTCATGCTTGATACCAATTATACCTTATGTCTGACGGGCATTAAAGATCCCTTTGGCAATACGGTGGATGATATTACATTAAGCTTTAAAACCTTAGATAGGTTTATGACAACGGCCGCAACCTTTAAAAATGCGGCAGGGGAGACGACAAATGCAGTCACAGCCGGTAAAATGACTGCTTCTGCAAGCTTTACCTTTACCGATGATGAAGCGCGTGACATAGTTTTGATTGCGGCCTTGTACGATAAAACAACAAACAAGTGCTGCGAAGTGAAGGCCAAAAGTCTTACGGGCGTTTTAAGCGGCGCAGAGGATTTTGAACTGACCGTTCCGGCAGAAAATCCCGAAAACTATAAAATTGTTGTGTACTATTGGGAAGGCTATCAAACATTGGCGCCGTATACGGGCAGCCTGAGTCTCGGCAAATAGCATGGGTATTGGAGTGAATAGATTGAAAAAAATATTAAGTCTTTTTATGGCAGCACTGTTTTGTCTGCTATCGGCTGCAAGTGTTTTTGCAGATGGCGATGCAGTTACCATGACGGTGGATATAAACCCCGAAAGCGGCCTTGTGTCGCTTTCGGGCAACGTACCGGCAATTACAAAACAAGAGACGGTTTCTGTCGTTATACTAAATCCCGGTTACACGGCTGCGGATTTAAGTAAGGTAACGGACAGCATGCTGATGCAAATTACGGGCAGTGCACCATCGGCCGACAGTACATTGCCGATTGTGAATCATTTTGCCGAAGTGACAACAGAGGCAGACGGCAGCTTTGCATACAGCTTTTTGCTTTGCGGCAACAAGGGACACTATACGGTTTTATTCAGCTATCCCAAAAATGCCGTGCCGCTGCAACCGCAAAAAGATATTTTCTTTGTGCTGAAAAAGGATGCGGATGATGCGCTGGCGCTGCTGAATGATACAAGTAAAACCGCAGCCGAAATCCAAACAATTTTAGAAGAAAACGGTGAAATTTTGGGCTTTGATATGGAGGCCTATGCGCAGCTGGAGAAAGCGCAGAAGGATTGTTTGACGGCGGCTTTTATGCAAGCAAGGCCGTATGCCGATTCGTCCGCTGCCAAAACAGGCTATGCCGCTGCACTTTGCTTTGCAAGGCTTAAAACCGAAACAAATGCCGAAGAATTGACAAAATTGATTGCCGAAAGCAACGCTCAGCTGGGGCTTGATAACGAAAGCTTATATAAAACCGATTTTAACGGGTTTACAGCCGCGGAGAAAAAAGCCATGTGCGAAGGCCTTTTAGGGTTTGGCGGTGCACAAAATCTGCAAGACATAAAAGAACAATTTTTAAACCGTGCGCTGTGCAGCAGTGTGCAGTATGCTAAAAGCTGGACGGCTATACATGCATTGCTGCTGGCAAATGCGGCAAGAATCACGGGCTTTGATGCGGAGCGGTACAAAGCCTTATCCTCTACAACATCGGTTGATAAAGCAATTGTCGGCAAAAGCTATCAAACGCCTGCCGCCTTGGGAGAAGCCATCAACAATGCCATGAAGTCGGGCACAAGCTCCGGCAGTTCCGGCAGTTCGGGCAGCTCCGGGAGCGGCTCGTCCGGCGGGGGAAGCCGTGTGCCCGGTTATACGCCGGGGACAACCGTTAAAACAGATGAAACGAAGAGCCTGCCCTTCACCGATATGAATCAAACGGCTTGGGCCAAGGAAGCCGTGCAAAAACTGTACCAAAAAAATATGATCAGCGGCAAAAGTAAAACGGAATTTGCGCCGAATGATTTGGTAACGCGTGAAGAATTTGCAAAACTGGTTGTCAATGTATTTGGTCTTTCTCAAAGCTCGGCACAGTGCAGCTTTACAGATGTTGACACATCTGCCTGGTATGCGCCTTATGTTGCGGCCGCATATGAAAACGGCATGATAACAGGCAAGGACGATGGCAGCTTTGGCGTCGGCGAGACGATCAGCCGCCAGGATGTATGCACAATTGTGCATCGGGCTATGCTTCGTCTGCGCGGCTTTAACACTGCGGGCACGCTGACTTTTGCCGATAGCGGCAGCATAGCCGACTATGCAAAGGATGCTGTGGCGGCGCTCTGCGGAGCAGGGATCATTCACGGCATGGACGATGGACGATTTGCGCCGCAGGAAGGAACAACACGGGCACAGGCGGCAGTTATCTGCGCCGGTCTTGTGGGATAAGGAGGTCAATTCATGTTAAAACTGAAAAAAATATTTGCACTTGTGCTTGCCTCCGCGCTGCTGCTTTCGATGGCTGTATTTGCAGATGAAGAGACGGCTCGTGCAGATTCGGCGGCCAAAGAGGTCATTAACGGCATCGGACTGCTGACGGATTACGAATCACCGAACGGCGCAAGCATTAAGCGTGGCGAATTTGCACATGCCGTGGCGCAAATTATGAATCTTTCCGGCAAAGCCGGATATGAAAATGTCTTTCGGGATGTCAGCGGCAGCACGGCTTACAGTGAGGACATATGCATGCTTTCGGGCATTGGGGTGCTGCGCGGCTACACAGATGGTACGTTTCGCCCGAATGATTTGATTTTACTGCGCGATGCGGTGAAGGTGATTCTTTCCGCTTGCGGCTATACGGTACCGGCAGAGCGTGCCGGCGGATATTTTGCAGGTTACCTGACTTATGCGCAACGAACCAAGCTTTTGGACAAGCTGGAAAACTGCGATTTAAATGCGGAATTTACGTCTGATGTGTTGTATCGGCTTTTGTATAATGCTTTGGACATCAACATTATGGCAAGCGATGAGCTGACAGCAGACAGGGAAACGCTGAAAGAGCAAAAGGGTAAAACCATTTTGACGGAAATGCTGCACTTAAATAAAGACAAAGGTGTTGTTACGGCAACGGAATATTCTGCAATTGATGAACGTACGGGTGCCGGAGCCGGTAAGGTAAGGATTGATAAAATCCCGTATTATATGGGCGAATGTGATCCGGGTGACATTTTGGGCTGCGAAATTGAGTATTATTATCGAAAAGATAACGGTGAAAACGTCGGTACGCTTGTATTTGCCATGGAAAGTGAGAAAAATGACGTTCTGACGCTGGATGCAGATGATATAACAGAGGCAACCGACACGGAAATCCGATATTTTGATGAAAAGGATAAAGAACGCCGGATTGTCGTTGATGCACAGACAGATATTGTCTATAACGGCGGTTTGTATGTGCCGGGCGGTACCGAGTCGCTTAAAATCGATAACGGATTTTTACGGTTTGTAGATAACAACGGCGACGGACATTATGAGGTCATTATCGCCAAAAACTATCGCAGTGTGTATACGGTGGGACTGGATCGCACCGAAGGCATTATTTACGATACGTTTAAGCCGCAGGAGCCGATTCGTGTTTATGATTACGAAAACGTACAGATTTACGATCGGAACGGCGATATAACAACACTTGATTCTATTGAAAGCATAGATGATTTGCTGATGTGTGTGCAAAGTGCGGACAAAAGCAACCTTGAAATCCGTCAGGTTGTGAATGAGGTTGTCGGCGCTGTTGAGGGCACCCGAGAGGAAAGCGGCAAAACCTATGTTGTCATAGCCGGTACGGAATATCGCGTGGCCGATCATTTAAAGGCGACCGGCACCAAATGGAAAATTGGTGATAAAGTTATTTGCTATTTGGACAGCTTCGGAAAAATTGCCGCGCTCAGCAGTCACAAATTTACCAGCGGCACATGGGCTTATTTAAAGGATGTAAGAAAAAAAGGCAGCTCCATTTCCAATGCGGTCAGTGTGCAGATTTTGGATGTAAACTGTGAGGACAGCGAACTGAAAATTATTGATTGTGCAGAGCGTGTAACCATTGACGGTATCATGCAAAAAACGGGCAATGCCATTGAAAATGTGTTAAAAGCGCATATGGAATCCATCGTTTTGTATTATTTAAATGCAGACGGACTTTTGGCCAAGGTTGAAACCGTTGATGGCGATGTCATTGAAAAGGCTGTATCCAATCAGGCTCAATTGGTTTATGATGAAGATACGAAAATTATAGGCGGTAAAATTCCTGTCAGTCCGAGCACGAACGTGTTTTATGCACCGCCGGACGGCAATGAAGATGATTACACGGTAGGCTATGTAACAAACAGCTTTATACGGGATCAATACTGCTACATTAAAGACGGGTATCGCAAAGCGGGCGGCGGACTGACAATAGACGCACTTTTAATGTCGGAACCGCTTTCGGGCGGAGCTTTAACAAAGCAATCGCCGGTTATGCTGGCAGAACGTGTCATTCAAGGCGTTAATGCTGATAACGATGCGGTTTCCGTGGTGTGCGGCTATGTAGGCGGTACATACAAAAAGTTTACTGTTTCGGACGAAACGGTGATTACAAAAATGAAGGCTTTAAATGATAAAAATGCCAATATGACGTATGAGCTGCAATCGGGCGATTTAATCCGCTATGAGTTAAATACAAAGGGCGAATTAAAAATTGCCGAGCTGGTATACAGATGTGCAAACGGTGCGGACGGCGCATTTGCGGAAACCAATCCTTCCGATTCCAATTATTTTGACGAAAAAAGGACATCGGTAGGATATGTGTACCATAAAGACGGCGCCGTGTTAATGGTTGCTGCCGATAAAAATGCCTTGATAACGGGCAACGAAAATGTTATGGAATGCGTCCGCGCAAGCGGCGGCTGTGCCATTTACATCTACGATAAAAATGAGCCTACCTTGGAAAAACAAATCAGGCTCGGCGGTGCGGACGATGTATATGATTATAAATCTTTCGGGGATAATGCCTCGCAGATAGCCATGTACATGGGCAACGGTGCAGTAAAAGCTTTAATCGTCATTAAATAATGTATGTCAATTCAATTTTATGCTGTGATAGTCTGTTTTGGCGACCACAGCATAAAAACAGAACAGAACCAATAGGAAGGAAGATTTTAAATGAGCAAGGTATTAAGATATGGGTTAATCGGTGCAGGCGTTTTCGGCGGGATTCATATGAATACGCTGTCACTTATGGATTATTGCGAGGTGAAAGCCATTTGTGACAAACACATTGAAAGTGCGCAGGAATTGGCGGCAAAATATGACGTTCCCGATGTATACAGTGATTATAACGAGATGTTAAAACGGGATGATATTGATGCGGTTGCAGTCGTGATCAGCGATAAAGCGCATAAGGATGCCACCATTGCCGCATTAAAGGCAGGCAAGCATGTTTTGTGTGAAAAGCCTATGTCTCTTTTTGTTGAGGATTGCCGTGAAATGATTAAAACAGCAGATGAAACCGGCAAGATCTTAATGGTCGGCCAGGTTTGCCGCTTTGCGCCGGGCTTTATTAAAGCCAAGGAGCTGGTTGATAAAGGGGTCATCGGTGAATTGTTTTATGTTGAATCGGAATATGCGCATGACTATGCCAAAATTCCGGGCGTGGATGGCTGGAGAACCGACCCGGACAGAGATCCGATTATCGGCGGCGCCTGCCATGCCATTGACCTGCTTCGCTGGATTGCCGGAGATCCGTACGAGGTATCGGCTTACAGCAATCACAAGGTTCTGCGCGATTGGCCGGTAAATGACTGCACGGTTTCACTGTTTAAGTTCCCGAACGATGTCATCGGCCGTGTGTTTACTTCTATCGGCTGTAAGCGTGATTACACAATGCGTACGGTGCTGTATGGCGATAAGGGAACCATTATTGTGAATAACACCGATTCGCATTTAAAGCTTTTTGTTGAGCACAGAGATGAAAACAACATTATAGAGCCTGCACAAAATGATATTGATTTGTATGATCATTGTATTGGCCATGACATTTATGTGGATGTTAATAACCATAATGTGAAAGGCGAACATGAGAATTTCCGTGCCGCAGTGCTGGAGGGCGCACCGCTGTTGATGACAGGACGTGAGGGTGCCAAAACGGTAGCCGTTTGCTGTGCGGTTGTTAAGTCGGCTAAAAGCGGTCAGGCCGTTAGTGTTGATTACAAGGCAATCGAAGGATAGGAGAGAGGACATGAGCGAGATACAGAGGCATTATGTTTTAAGTGCGGATGATGAAGCGTTTCGACTTCGCCTGCAAAACGCTTTGCAAGAGGCAATTTGCATAACGCGCAGAAATCTGGATAAGTTTGCAAGCGGCGATGTGTATCCCTCCTCAAACTACATCGGAGATTCTTATGCCACCATTTATAACGGCGGCGAAGGAAGCGACATGTGGACGGAAAGCTTTTGGCCGGGCAGATTATGGCTGTGCTATGAAGAGACGGGCGAGGAGGCTTTTCGCCTTCTTGCCGAAAAGAATTTGGATGATTTTTTTAACCGCATGGATAAAAACATCAATTTGGATTGGCACCATGATATTGGCTTTTTATACACGCTGTCATCTGTGGCGCCATACAAATTGACGGGGAATGAGTTTGCCAAAAAAACAGCGCTTACGGCAGCGTTTTTGCTTACCAGGCGTTTCCGCTTTAAGGGTGAGTTTATTCAGTCCATGGCAGATGCCATCTTCCCCGAATATTATCGTTTTATTGCCGACACCATGATGAATCTTCCGCTTTTGTTTTGGGCAACGGAGGTATCGGGAGAACCTAAATATCGGGATTATGCCGTTATGCACATGAAAACGACCATCCGCTATATTTTGCGTGAAAACGGAGGTGTGTATCACCACTTTTTAATGGATAATCAAACCGGAGAACCGCTGCATGGGCTGACCTTGCAGGGCGCCGGGGATGAATCGTACTGGAGCCGTGCGCAGGCATGGGTGATTTACGGCTTTGCCATTGCCTATAGCTATACGCACGATGAGAGTATTATTGATCCGTTTTTCCGTGCAGCCGATTTTTACATCAGTCATTTGCCGGATGATTGTATCCCTTACTGGGACTTTATTTATACCGAAGGGGACGAACCGCGTGACAGCTCGGCAGCGGCCATTGCGGTTTGCGGATTGCTTGAAATGGCACGGCACTTGCCGCATGATGAGAAAATAAAGCATTATTTGGATGTGGCCAAGAAAACATTACATACCTTAACAAGCGCCGACTATGCGATTCCGTTTAGCGCCGGAGAAGAAGGACTGCTTGCTCATACCACACCGGATAAGCCGCGCAATGAATATGATTTATGCTCTACCTACGGCGATTATTTTTATATGGAAAGTCTGGTACGCGCCTTGCGTGACTGGAAAATGTATTGGTAGCGTCTTGACGGTTAAACGGACAGAACATTGAAAATTTGTGGATCAAGGGGCGGCGGCAAGCGTGCCGGCCGCTCTCATTTTTTACGGAGGAAATACAAAATGAATCGGATTGTTGAAGCCTATTATTTAAAAAATAAACAATATGGTAAAACCCATCAAAGGGATGTTTTATACTATTATCCTGATTATCAAAGGCAATTCAGCGGCATTTGCGATACAATGCTCCGCTTGATTCAAAGCCGGCAGCTGGAAGACGAAAGCCTGTGGCCTCTTTTTGTGAATCAGTTTAAAACACATCCCGACCCTAAGGATAACGGATGGAGAGGGGAATATTGGGGGAAAATGATGCGCGGCGCATGCTTGACATACCAGTATTCGCGTGATGAAAAGCTATATGCAATTTTAACGGAAACGGTAAAGGATATGCTTACGGCACAGGATGCGGACGGACGGTTTTCGACCTACACAAAAGAGGCAGAGTTTCGCGGCTGGGATATGTGGTGCCGCAAATATGTGATGCTTGGTCTTTTGCACTATCACGAAATTTGCAGAGATGAGGCGCTGCGTGGAGAAATTGTTACAGCGCTTTGTAAGCATTTGGACTATATAATCTCTAAAATCGGCGAAGGTAAGCTTGACATTACCCAAACAAGTGACATTTGGGAGGGGGTCAATTCCAGCTCTGTTTTAGAGCCGGTTATGCGGCTGTATCATCTTACGGGTAAGCAAAGCTATTTAGATTTTGCAACCTATATTGTAAACCGCGGCGGTGCCGACAGCCAAAATATTTTTCAAACGGCATATGAAGGCAAATTGTACCCATATCAATATAAGGTGGTTAAAGCTTACGAATTAATGTCCTGCTTTGAGGGGCTATGTGAATATTACCGTGCTACGGGAATTGAAAAATGGAAGCAGGCGGTAATCCGTTTTTGGGATATGATTCGGGAAACGGATATTACCATTATCGGATGTGCGGGCTGTACGCATGAATTGTTTGACCATTCGGCTGTTAGGCAAACAGATACATCACAAACCCTGGAAATGCAGGAAACCTGCGTAGCGGTTACTTGGATGAAGCTGTGCGCGCAGCTGTTATCGTTGACAGGGGAGGCAAAGTATGCGGACGAAATGGAACGCTCGGCCTATAACACGGTATTCGGGAGCGTTAACACAATGCAAAGCAAGCATAACAACGGCCTTCCTTTTGACAGCTACAGTCCCCTTTGGCTTCGTAAGCGCGGCGTGGAAACGGGTGGCATGAAGGAAATGGAAAATGGCGCCCGGTATGGCTGCTGCGCAGCAATCGGGTCGGCCGGTACGGCGCTTTTGCCCGACTTGGCGTGTATGAGTGCACAAAACGGCATGGTCATTAACTTTTACGAAAACGGAATCGTCACATTTCCGATTGCGGATGACAACAGTGTAAAGCTGACAATTGAAACGGCGTATCCTGCCGATGGCAAAATTAAAATTACGGTGGAGCCGGAACGGGAAGAAATATTTGATATTGGGTTGCGTATTCCCGGCTTTGGTAAAACGACAGAACTTACGGTTAACGGAGTGAAGTCAGCTTGCGCACCCGGCAGCTTTAAAACCGTATCAAGAGCATGGAAACAGGGCGATGTTTTGGAACTGCATCTTGATATGGCTGCATATATTGTGCATGCACCGGGCTGTGCCGATAAGCCGGAAACGCGGGACTTTGTTGCTGTTACAAAAGGGCCGCTTGTTTTGGCACGGGATGCAAGAATTTGCCCGGATGCAGGTAGGGCTGTACGCGTGAAGCGGAATGCAGATGTTGTCATGCTGCAAAACAGTCATAAGGCATCGTTTGATACAGTTTGCGAATATGAAGCAGATTTTTGCGGAGAAAAAACAACACTGATCGATTACATGTCTGCCGGGAAAACATGGGATGATGATTCTGCGACAGAAGCGTGGCTGCCGGCGGAATTTATTGAATGAAAATATGTTGACAAGAGTGCAGAAAACATTTATAATATAAGGGAGCGATGACATGTTAACGAAAGAGGATTATGAAACCTACAGCCGATTGGCTGCGGAGTATTTAAACAAGGCGCATATTGCGATTACAGACGAAGAACGGTCGAGAATTGAAGTGGCCGAATATGAGCTGGGCTGTATTGAAAAAATCGGTCTGGAGCTCGTGGTTTATGTCAACACAGAACGGTGCTGTGCCAAAGAGCTTGTGCTGCTGCCGCATCAAACCTGTCCGGAGCATCGGCATCCGGCCGTGCTGGGGCAGGAGGGTAAGGAAGAAACCTTCCGCTGCCGTTACGGTAAGGTGTATTTATATGTTGAAGGTGAGCCGACGGAAGCCATACAGGGCACAATTCCGGAAGGATATGAGGATTGCTTTACTTGCCGTCATGAGATTGTGCTGACACCGGGCGAGCAATATACCATCCGGCCGAATACACTGCACTGGTTTCAGGCAGGCAGCGAAGGTGCCGTTGTGTCTGAATTTTCGACAAAAAGCCGTGATGAATATGATATTTACACGGACAAGCGCATAGATGCAGCCGGAAAACGGAATGTATAAAGGAGACAGTATGCAAAAATTTGATGTAACCGCTTTGGGCGAGCTTTTGATTGATTTTACCTATGCCGGACAATCGACCAACGGAGCTGCACTGTTTGAGCAAAATCCCGGCGGTGCGCCGGCCAATGTGCTGACGGCCGTACGGCGTTTGGGCGGCAATGCGGCTTTTATCGGCAAGGTAGGACGTGATATGCACGGTGAGTTTTTAGAGCAGACCTTACAGAAAAACGGCATTGATACCGAAGGCCTTTTGATGGATGAAAACAGCTTTACAACGCTTGCTTTTGTCAATTTGGATGAAAACGGCGACCGCAGCTTTTCATTTGCGCGTAAGCCGGGTGCGGATACTTGTTTGCACCTTAATGAGGTTCGTTTTGATTTGATTGAATCATCTTTTATTTTTCACATCGGCTCGCTTTCGCTGACGGATGAACCGGTACGGTCGGCCACGCTTGCGGCACTGCGTTTTGCAAAGGAGAAGGGTGTTATTATTTCATATGACCCTAATTATCGCGCCATGCTATGGAAAGACGAGAAAACAGCTGCAGCACAAATGCGCTCTGTACTGCCGTTTGCAGATGTAATTAAGCTTTCGGATGAGGAACTTTTGTTAGTGACGGGAGAAACAGACCCTTCTAAGGCTGCATCGGTTCTTTTGGCGCAGGGTATTTCCTGTGTACTTATTACCTGTGGCGCGGAAGGTGCCATTGTTTCGACGCAGACAGGGACGGTTACATCACCGGCTCAAAAGGTCAAAGTGATCGATACAACCGGTGCCGGGGACGCATTTATGGGTGGCTTTTTATATATGCTTTCCGCCGAGAGAAAATCGCCTTCTGCACTGACGCTTTCAGACGCCCGGCGTTATGCTGAATTTGCGGGGCGCGTGGCAGCATGCTGCGTATCGCATCGCGGTGCCATTTACGCCATGCCGACAATGGAAGAAGTTAAAAGACAGTAAAAAATGCGTTAAAATATGTAAATACGGTTTATGCAACGGGAGTAACCAAACACGGTTACTCTCTTAACTTTTTCAGAACGGGCAATACCTTCATCTCATATTATGACAGTATGACTATGAATATAAAAACTTATATCGTTCGTACAGGTCGTTGGCTTCAAATGCTTTTATTTTAAGAGTGACGGTTGTGCCCTTTGAAGGAACACTTTCAATATGAAAATCACAATCATTTTTATAATACAGATTGATTCGGCGAATCGTATTTTTAATTCCGTAATTCAAATAATCCGAATCATAATCGAGATGTATGATATGCCGGAGCTTATCGGCGTCAATTCCGCAGCCGTTATCGGATATTTTCAAAATGATATATCCGTCGCAGAGCCGTCCGCTTATGGTAATAAGTCCGTCGGGATTGCGGTTTATTCCGTGCAGTATGGAGTTCTCGACAAACGGCTGCAGGATCAGCTTAACGGTAGTAAACTCCAGTATATCCGAATCCACATCAATTGTGTATTTGTAAGTATGTGAGTGCGTAAAATTCATAACTTTAATATACTTTTCGGTAAGCTCAAGTTCTTCGCGGATGGTTACAATAGAACGCCCCTTAGACAGGATACCGTGATAATATTGCGTCAGCATGGATATACTGTCTGCGATATACGTGTCACCGATGTCAAGCGCATACCATTTAAGCGAGGAGAGGGAATTATATAATAAATGCGGATTGATTTTCGACTGCATATATTCCAGCTCGATGGCTGTTTTTTCAAAATTAATCTCGTTCATTTCACGATGAACCTTGTCTATTTTTTCTACCAAATCCATAATATTTTGATAGATTGGGTAAAAGTCATCGTCTGTGTCTATCGGTATTTCGGAAATGTTTTTAAAGGATTTTACTCTTTTCATATTATTGATAAACGCATCAATTTTTTTAGTCATAAATGTGGAGGTTAAATTTGCTGCCGATATAAGAAGTACAATAAAAATGCCGAGAATTGCAAACACTTTGCCAAAATTCCTGACATAAATATCGGTCTTTACACTCTTATCAAGAGTTGCGGTCAAAATTGCATCGCACAGCAAGTCGTTTTGAACGATGTAGCTGCCGTTATCTTTTTGATTTGAAAATACGCCTGCATCGGCTGCGTCTTCTATACGGACCTCTGTTTGGGTTTCGATGATTTCGTCTTTAATTGCATACTGAAATTCTGAAATAATATTTTTAAAATAGTCCATGGAAAAGGTGTAACATACTATGGCAGTGTAATCCGTCATGGTCAAAACGGGTCTGTATAAGCTTACGGAATTTTCTGTTAATCTCCAAAAATATTTACTTGTGTTACGGTCGGCGAGTAACTGCTGAATATCGGCCGGCAGAGCGGTCAGGGAGTCCGTATATTTAGTTTTAAAAATAGAGGTGTTGTTATGGTAAATAATGCATTTTGGTTCGTCTAAGGAAATGGATGTCCGAAGGTGATCGATATATATTTTTAAAATTTCATTAAGCTCTACATTAAGAG
>ERZ1035032.1572-NODE-1572-length-13855-cov-17.455725_pt1 | contig 13855 bp, 18 predicted proteins | sample MGYA00520693_ERZ1035032 | MGnify/ENA primary metagenome ERZ1035032 (study PRJEB33766, sample SAMN09781740) | gut metagenome | biome: gut microbiome | host: Homo sapiens | place: Madagascar | study: EMG produced TPA metagenomics assembly of the PRJNA485056 data...
TCGACATTAATAATTGTAATTAATGCATCAAAATAATAACATTTATCTAAATCTTTTTTCAACTATGTACACAAAGAACACATAAATAATTAATATAACGGCAACAACGCCTATTGCCCAAAACAAAGAATTGTATGACTTTGAAAGTACAGTAAAAAATCCGGATATTGCAATTCCGATTCCTAAAAATATAACAGGTTTGGAACTTGCCTTGGCAAAAGGCACCTTTTCATTATCATTAAGTCTGTCAAAAGTTTTACCATGAAGCCAATTATAATTACCTTTTGCAAGCGAAATCCCTATCAAAATCATAAAAAGTCCAGCAAACCACGCAACAATGCTGTAAGTGATTAACATAATAACCCCTTCTTTCTTAGTACATTATATCAATAAAAATAAATATGTTCAACAAAACAGCCTGCAATTTTTAAAAATTTATAAAAAACGGTTCATTGTTACACTTTTGAAGAAGCTTCAAATTACACTATATTTGCACCGACAAGCGTATTGTAAATAACACCCGCAAGAATTTTATGCCCCTCCTCTGTTAAATGTTCCTGATCGACATCACTCGGTTCCACATAATCTGCGGCAGATATAATACTTGTTCCTTTTTCATCTGCAACTTTTTTATATTCATCAAACAAATTGTGGGCAATATCTACCGAATTTGCGTCAAACTCAGGGTCGTATTCTTCTTTCCATACTTCTTTACCCAAAAATATAGGCGATATAATTAATATCTTTTCAGGAGAAATATATTTTGAAAGTTCATCAACGCAAAGGCTCAAGCCTTTTGCAATTTTGAATGAATTGGACTTATAATAAGACTTGCAATCATTTGTGCCGAGCATTATTACAGCCGCATCAACAGGATAACATGACTCCAAAATTTCAGGCAAAGATTCAAGACCATTGCGATTTTTACGATAAGCATCATTATAAACAGTTGTTCTGCCGCAAAGACCTTCCTCGATAACTCTAACATCACGATTGTTTAGCATTTCCTGAAGAACACTTGTCCATCTAATCCCCCAAGAATATCTGTTTGTAGTTTTGGGTATAAGCCCCCATGTGTTTGAATCTCCAAAACACAGCAGTTGTTTCATACAATCACCCGATTTCTTTTTTGTATAATTGAATTATACAGCCTAAAGCCCACTATGTCAATAGGTTTAGTATAAATTGAGAGATTTTCAATATACCCTTTTTATCTCTTGAACAATAAAAATCCCGAAAATTCGGGATTTTTTCATTAGTACCAATTCCACTTAAGTTTTGATGCTTCTGTATTAATGACGCACCAAGTGTATTTTTTGTATTTTTTGCAGTCACCCTTTGCATCATAAAATCCAACAGCCAAATCAACAATGACCTCACAACACCTAACATAACAATCAACAAATTCTGCACTTGAAGCATTATTCAATGCGTCAACAAAATCATCAACTTCAAGCTGAAGCCCTTTAAACTCCCCTTTGCTGTTTGCAGTGGTTTGGAATTGCAAATTTGGGTCTGAACATTCAGGCATCTCAATAATCATATCGCAATGCTTGAAATCCTTGTATTGATTATAAACAGTATCATCAGAATAATTCTGCGGATACAATTCAATATCAAAGGTAAGCACGATAGTATCATTTTCCACCTTAACATTCGACAGCTTTTGATCATGAATCAATCCACAAGGAAGGTCAAAACCGTACAAATCAAATTCAGTGTTCATATCGTATTCTCCTTTATAAATAAATGTTTTTATATTGTTGTCTTAAAAAACTGTTGTGTTCCAAAATTGAAAAATCAAAAAATCAATCCTCAACCGTTTTCCAGCCGGCATAAATAATATCTTCAGCCTTTCCGACCTTGGTTAATATATTTTCAATCAAATAATCGTTATTTGTTTTGGTTGTAATAAAAGCCTTGATTTTGGATTCGTTATTCTCTCCGTCAATTGTTTCCAAATTATGCAGTAAAGCGTTTGGTTCGTTTTTGATGATAGACATAATGTTTTTTCTAATTTCAAGTGCTGCTTCCTCAGGGCAAACAACTGTGATTTTATAAAACTTCTCTCTGTTTTCTTTTTTTGATTTATCATATTTACGAGCTTTGTCAATTTTATCCGACAACGGATGAATCACCAAGTGAACAACAACTATTGCGAGTGCCGCAACGATGGCATATTTCAATTGTTTAAGACAACACAAAATTCCGATTGCAGAACTCGTCCATACCGTTGCAGCTGTGTTAAGTCCCCTTACATTTGCACCCTCTCTGATAATCAAACCGGCACCGAGAAAACCGATACCACTGACAACCTGTGCAGCAATACGAGTCAAATCGGTGTCGGGACCTTGAACTAAATATCCAAAAGAGGTAAACAAAAATGCTCCGACACATACAATTATGTTAGTGATAATTCCTGCATTGTGACGAGTAAGCTGCCTTTCCAAGCCGATAATAGCACCTAAAATAATTGCCAACGAAATCCTTAACAAAAACCCTCCTGTATCGGTTATATCAGAATTTAAAAGTAGTTCCTTCAAAGTATAGCCTCCAAAAACAAAACTAAATATTTTTCTCTTATAATAATTATAATACAGCATTTTGAACAATATTACAATGACCAAAGCCAATAATTTATTAATATGTTATAAAGTGTTGACATAGAAGGATTATTATGATATAAAATAATTGAAAGATATCCACTTTTAATAATAACTGTTTATTATACTATTACAAAAGATTTTGAAAGAGAGATGATTTTATGAGTAAAACAAAGAAAATAATTATCACAATTATTTCAATATTGCTTTGTGCTTTGATAGTGTTTGCTGTTGTTTGCAAATCAAACCAAAATGTACAGAAAATCATCAAAGACGATTTTGGCAGTTCAATAAGCGTTGTTCTGGATAATCCAAGCGATTTCGGATTGTCTGATATTGACACTTCGAGCGATATTGAGATTTTAAACGAAATCAACATCAACAATATTTCAAATGATAAAGGAAATGTTATTAGTATTCCTGTTGTAATCGACGGTAACATTGAGTTGATTTATTCTATTTCTTTGACAGCTTGTAGCTATAATGTTTCGGTCGGCAAGGACTATGCACCGCTGTTGAACGAAATGAAAAAGAACGGATACAACGAAGTTTATATTATCCAAGATGAATACACATTTTATGCTATTTCCGACAATCATATTTACAAGCAATCAGGTCAGGAAATAACTCAGATTGATGAGAAAGATTTAGATTTTACTATTCAAGATGATATGAAAAAAAGCGATTTAAGTTCTGTTAATGATGACTATACTCAAGCCGCTATTAAATCATTAAAAACCGAAAATAACAAATAATAACAAAGCCCTTCCATGGTAAAATAAACTACCGCAGGAGGGCTTTCTATTACCTACTTTTACATACTTATTACACACAGAATTATTTATCCCCTTTAGCTTTTATCTATCTTTAATCCTATATGTAAATAACAAAACAATATATTGACAATTATTTTTTACAATGCTATACTTTTTATGTTCGCTCAGGGAGCGATTGTTTAGTTATAACAAAAGCCAAACAGGTGCAAACTGAGATAGTTGCATCTTGTTTGGCTTTTTAATTATATGTGATGCTTTTTTTCGTAAAACGAACACAGAAACAGTTCAAAGATTTTCAGGAGAATAAAGATGACAAAAGATGAATATTTAATAACAGATCCGCCTCTCAAAGCATTGACTGTTTTTGCAATGCCTATGATTTTAGGCAGTTTTTTTCAACAAGTATACAATATGGCTGATTCAATCATCGTCGGTCAATTTGTCGGTTCTTCTGCACTTGCCGCCGTGGGTGCTTGTGCCGCACTTACAAATGTTTTTATTTGCATAGCTCTAGGTGCAGGTGTAGGTGCAGGCGTATTGGTCAGCCGTTATTTCGGTGCTCAAAATTACGGCAAGATGAAAACAATTGTGTCAACTTCGTTAATCAGTTTTCTGCTTTTAAGCATATTTCTCGGCGTTTTTGGATTTTGCAGTTCTCATTGGATGATGAGCGTACTGCATACACCGGCAGATATAATGAATGATGCGGTTCTGTATTTGCGTATCTATTTTGCCGGCTTTCCGTTTTTGTTTATGTACAACATTCTGTCAACCATGTTTACTTCCATCGGAGAATCAAAAGTTCCTTTGTGGCTTTTAATATTTTCTTCTGTTTTGAATATCATTATGGACCTATGGATGGTTGGCGGTCTAAAACTCGGTGTATTCGGTGCTGCTCTTGCCACTCTTATTGCGCAAGGCATTTCCGCAGTACTTTCCTTCATCATTTTTCTTCGTCGTATGCGCAAATACACAAGTCCGTTTCATTTGTTTGACAAAAACGAACTGCTTTGTATGCTTAAAATCGCCGTTCCATCTGTTCTTCAGCAATCAACAGTATCAATCGGGATGATGATTGTACAAGCGGTTGTAAACCCTTTTGGCACGCAAGCACTCGCAGGCTATGCGGCAACAATGAGGGTAGAAAATGTTTTTTCGCTGATATTTGTATCAATCGGAAATGCAGTGTCACCTTTTGTGTCGCAAAATCTCGGTGCTAAAAAAATTAACCGCATCAAAAAAGGTTACCGTGCCGCTTTGCTGTTAGATATATGCTTTGCTGTTCTTGCATTTGTGATTATCGAAACGATGCACACTCAAATTTCTTCACTTTTCTTAGGCAAAGACGGAACGGCGCTGGCATATCAAGTGTCCGGTGATTATATGAAATGGCTCGGCTACTTTTTCATATTTATGGGCATCAAGATGGCAACAGACGGTGTTCTTCGCGGACTTGGAAATATGCGACCGTTTTTAATTGCAAATATGGTCAACCTTGCAATTCGCCTGTCCGTAGCATTGATTTTTGCACCGCGTTTCGGTATTGCCTTTGTTTGGCTTGCCGTGCCGGCAGGTTGGCTCGCCAACTTTGTAATATCCTATTTGGCACTAAGAAAATCTTGGCCAAAAGAAAAATTGGCTTAGAAATATTCACATTATATATGAAAACAGGTTTGCCCCAAAACTTAGGGCAGACCTGTTTTTAAACAGACATTATAAACTGTCACTCAACACCTTAATTTTTTCATCGCGGCTAAGAGTCTTATAACCGCCATCCATTGTTAGTGTTAAATCGGCAATATTTTCTATATCATCTTTGGTAACTCCCAAATCGGATATATTAGTAATTACACTGATTTCGTTCATCCAATTTTCCATTGCAAGTAATCCTTCTTTTGCAATTTGCTCATCTGTTTTGCCTTGAGGGGAAACGCTCCAAACATTGATTGCAAAACGCTTAAATTTATCAAGTCCGTAAGGCATAATATATCTGTAATAAGCGAGAGAAACAGCAGAAAGCGTCATACCGTGGGTTGCATTTGTATATCCTCCGACTGCCTGACCGAGCATATGAACCTCCCAATCGGTTGTTTTGCCTTTGGCAATAAGAGTGTTAAGCGCCCAAGTAGCAGTCCACATAATATTGCTTCTTGCCTCGTAATCGTTAGGATTTTTTACCGCAACAAGACTTGAGTGAATAACACTTTTCATAAGTGCTTCGCTGATATAATCGCTTGTATTGTCATCAGTTCCTGAAAAATATTGCTCGCAAATATGATTGAAAATATCATAAATTCCAGACACCATTTGATATTTCGGCAATGTCATTGTAAAGCGAGGATTAAGGATTGTAAATCTCGGCATAATCTTTTCATCTGCAAAAACATGACCGATTTTTTCTTTGGTATTCTGATTTGTAATTACAGAACCTGCGTTCATTTCCGAGCCTGTTCCCACCATTGTTAAAACACAGCCAATCGGTATTATTTCACAATCCGGCTCTTCAAAACGGACAAAATATTTTTTCCAAGGATCTTCATTACAATTAACAGAAACAGAAAGCGCCTTTGAAAAATCACAAACAGAACCACCGCCAACTGCGAGAATAAAATCCGCATTATGATTTCTTGCTATTTCTATACCTTCATAAAGTTTTTCAACAGTCGGATTTGGCATCACGCCCTCAATTTCTATGATGTTTTTATTACTTTCTTTTAAAATTTTGATTATATCGTCATAAATACCATTCTTTTTTATAGAACCTGTACCATATACAAGTACAACATTATCACCGTATTTTTTCAATTCATCACTTAAATTGAATAATGAGTTTTCTCCAAAATAAAGTTTTGTCGGATTACAATAATTAAAATTTCCTAACATAATTTTACTCCATTCTTTAATAATATAGAAATTTCATTACACATTTTTACCCATTTGATAAGCAAGTTTCATTGCAGGATGATTTTTAATTTCACCTTTTTCGTACACACCGCCGGCAACAACAGTTCCTTTTTCAACTGCACCTTCGACACAATCAGCATAACCTCTAAAGCAAGCCAATGTTGTGTCTGCTGACGATTTTTCATTGTCAGCCATAGTGGTAATATAATAAAATTCCTTGTTTTTAACCTCTAACCAACGAGCAACAGTACGGTCGATAACTGCTTTTAGCTGAGCATCTATTGAATAAAAGTACACAGGACTCGCCAACACAAGAACATCAGCATCAATCATTTTTTGTAAAATCTTAGCCATATCGTCCTTAAATACACACGCACCGCTATTTTTACTGCAATGGTAACAAGCAATACAAGGGTGTATGTTCTTTTCAGACACTCTGATTTTTTCAACATTATGACCGGCTTCTGTTGCTCCTTTGGCAAATTCATCACATAAAATGTCAGAGTTACCGCCTTTTCGTGGACTGCCGGATAAAATTAAAACCCTTTTGCTCATAATAAAATCTCCTCCGTTTCTTATTTTCGGATAAATTGCTCATCGTTTGACTGTATTGCTCCGTCATCTACATATCGTTCCACCCGCATATGCAAATCATATTTTTCACGCAATTCCATTATTGTTTTCATCATTGGAGAGGCGTGATGTATATCAATAGCCTCCTGAGAACTCCAACTGTCAATAAGCAAAACCGTCTCTGAATCATCCAACGGCACAAAATAATCATATTTAAGATTTCCTTTTTCTTTTTTAATTCGTTCAACTGTTCCTCTTTCAATCATTTCCTGTGCAAATTTTCGTGCAGAGCCGTTTGTGCCTGTATAATATAAATTTACTGTAATTGCCATAATATCACCTCATTATTTTTGTGTACTCGCTTTATAAACATCATCGTTTACTTCTTCGAGCCACACATTTGTGGTTTCTTCGCCGGGAACTTCTACTGCCAGATGGGAAAACCAACTATCAGGAGCAGCGCCGTGCCAATGTTTGACATTCGCAGGAATATTCACAACATCGCCGGGCAGCATTTCTATAGCTTTCTTGCCCCATTCCTGATAATATCCTCGTCCGGCAACACAAATCAAAATTTGTCCGCCACCGTTTTTTGCTTTATGAATATGCCAATTGTTTCTGCATTTCGGCTCAAAGGTTACATTGAAAATACCAACCTGGTCTTTAGAAACAGGGGCGAGAAAACTCTTTCCGCTGAAATACTGTGCAAAGTTGTCGTTCGGCTCACCAATTGGAAATATCATTGACGAAGCATGTATTTCAATCGTATTATCTTCGGTATCCTCGTTCTTATCATTCCACACTTCTTTTGCCATATGAAATGCAGCCCAAGCTTTGGGCCATCCTGCATAAAAAGCATTATGTGTTAAAATCTCCGTGATTTCTTCTTTTGTAATTCCATTTTTCTTAGCACTTTCCAAATGGTAACGAAAAGCGGAATCGATTAAACCTTGCGACATTAAAGAAGTAACTGTAACAAGTGAACGGTCTCTAAGTGATAACTTGTCTTCTCTGCTCCAAACCTCACCAAATAATACATCATCGTTTAATTCAGCAAATTTAGGAGCAAATTCTCCTAATTCTTTTCTACCGGCTGTTTGTTTTACTGCCATAAATTTCAACCTCCTAAATTTTGAAATTTGCTATTGAATATTTTTTTAATCTCTGTTATATTGATAATAGCACCTAAACCTGACTTTAAGTCAAGAGTTTTTTTATTTTTTTGGAGGAAAAATTATGTTTACGATTGGTCAAGTATCTGAAATGTTTAATTTACCGGTATCAACTTTGCGTTACTACGATAAAGAAGGACTGTTTCCTGAATTAAATCGCACATCCGGAATAAGACAATTTAGCGAAAAAGAGGTTGAAGCATTACGGGTGATTGAATGCTTGAAAAAAACAGGGTTGCAAATAAAAGATATTAAGCAATTTATGTCTTGGTGTATGGAAGGAAGTTCAACATACTTAAAAAGGAAAGAATTATTTGAAAACCAAAAAAAGCAAGTAGAAGCTGAGATTACCAAGTTAAATAAAACGCTTGATATGTTAAATTTCAAATGTTGGTATTACAGTGAGGTTATAAAAGACGGAAACGAGGATAGAGTAAAAAATATGATTCCTAATGAATTACCAAACAGCATCAAATCTGCATATATGAATTCACACAAAGAATAAACATGGCACAAAAGACAAGAAAATCCCTATTGATGTAAAGATACATCAGTAGGGATTTTTATAATTAGCAATCAATAAATAACAGATTTAAATTATGGTTGATGCTTTTTTGATGCTCTTAAAAATTGAGAGGTATCATAACTCAAATATAATGCACCCCACTGCAAGAGGCAGTGACAAATAATAGTAAAACCCTTTCGGTAATGATTTTCAATTATTCAATCCCCTATTCATTAATTATTTTTGCATTTTTTAAATGGCAATATGAAAACTTATCATCTGAATAAGTATCGAATGTGCCGACAACCGTTATTTCCGTATCTTGTTCAAAGTTAGGATTGGTTTTATCCGAAAGTTCAAATTCCAATCCTTGTTGACAACAAGCAGTTGCATCAGGAATAATCACGGCATTATATATTTTGCCTGTTTCTTCATCCGTATATTGATTAAATTGACCTTTCATTTTTATGATCTTGCCTTTATAATCATCAGGCGTAATAAGCATATTATAAACTTCAGAGTAAACTACCGTGCTGCTTAGTTCCGTCAAATCCAAATCAACGGACTTCGCCTCGGTTGTTGTTTCAGTTGCTTTTGTTGTGGTCTTTGAGTTAGAATTCTCGTTTTTATCACTGTTTTTTGAACAAGCGACAAAACTCAAAGCCAACACTAAAGCTAATATAATTGCAATTATTTTTTTCATACTCTTGCACCACTCTTAACGCTTGATAAAGCCAAGCAAATTATAAATCCTGCTATATCGCTTGCAACAATGGTTGAGCCTACCGGCGTTCCTGCAAGAATTGAAGCAATAAGTCCCACAACAGTACATACAACGGAAAATGCTGCAGAAAAGATAATTACAGATTTAAAGCTATTGAAAAGTCGCATTGCCGAAAGTGCAGGAAAAATAATCAATGCAGAAATAAGAAGTGAACCTACAAGGTTCATTGCAAGCACAATAATAACCGCAATGGTAACTGCTATCAAGAAGTTATATGCCCCAACTTTTATTCCCGTTGCTTTGGCAAAACTTTCATCAAAAGTAACGGCAAAAATCTTGTTATAAAACAAGCAGAAAATAATTATTACGGCTATCGACAGTGCAACACATAGGTAAACATCCTTTATTGTAAGGGTCAATATTGATGTTGAGCCGAAAAGCGTTGAACAAACATCGCCCGAAACATTGCCAGAGGTTGAAAACAAATTCATAACCAAATAACCTATTGCAAGTGCTCCTACGGAAATTACAGCGATTGCGGCATCGCCTTTAATCTTTATATTCTTACCACCGATTAAAAGAATAATTGCCGCAACAATTGTAACCGGCATTATTAAAAGCATATTGTTTGAAAGCTTTAATACTGTTGCTACTGCCATTGCACCGAAAGCTACATGGGAAAGTCCGTCTCCGATAAATGAAAATCTTTTAAGCACGAGCGTAACACCTAAAAGAGATGAGCAAAGAGCAATAAGAACTGCGGCGATAAGCGCATATCTTACAAACGGATATTCAAAATAAACCATAAGTTTTTCAAGCATTTTGCTCACCTCCCTTGATAAATTCAAAATATTCTTTTTGACTTCCAAAGAAGCACGGTGAATTTAAGCACAATATTTTCGTTGCATATTTAACAGCCTCATTAACATCGTGCGAAATCATAATTATGGTTGTGCCGTTTGAATTTATTTGAGCAAGCAAATTATAAAAGTTCTTGCTTGCCTTTGGGTCAAGAGCCGCAACCGGCTCATCAAGTAAAAGAATTTTATCTGTGGCACAGAGTGCTCGTGCAAGTAATACCTTTTGCTGTTGACCTCCCGAAAGCTCACGATAGCATCTTTTTTCAAGCTCTTTGATATTAAGATTTTTCATAACCTTCTTAAACTCGGCTCTTTGCTTTTTTGTGTAAAAAGGTCTCAGTCCGTTTCTGTTGAGAAAGCCTGACATAACTACTTCACTTACAGATGCCGGAAAATCCCGTTGCAACTGTGTTTGTTGAGGCAGGTATCCGATTTCGTTTTTCTTTATATCATCTGAAAAAACAATTTCACCGTTAAGTGTGCTTTCCAACCCTAAAATTGTTTTCATAAGCGTACTTTTTCCGCAACCGTTTTCGCCGATTATGCAAAGGTAATCGCCCTTTTCAACATTAAAATTTATATTGCTTTTTACAACTGTCTTGCCGTAGCCGACAGCTAAATTCTTGCATACAATCTGTGCCATAGCATCCTCCTTAATTTAAAGCTTGTTTAAGCACATCAAGATTGCTTTGCATTACATTCAAATATGTTTCGCCATTCTTAACATCATCGCTTGTAACCGATTGCATAGAATTGAGTGCAAGGATTTTTTGATTTTTTTCTTTTGTATTTTCAACTACCGTTTGAGCGATTTTGTGCTTTGGATTTTCAATAGTAAGCACTGTTGTTACACCGAGTTCATCAACCTTGTTTGCAAGAAATTTAATTGTTTCAAAACTTGCCTCTGTTTCGGCAGAACAACCCACAAATGCGGCATAATATTTCAAAGAATAATCGTCAACCATATATCTAAACGGAAAACGGTCGCCGAAAACCAAGGTATCATATTTTGCGCTGTCAACTGCTTGCTGATACTCCTTATCCAGTGCGTCCAAATTTTTGGTGTATTCATTTAAATTTTTTTTATATACATCTGCATTTTTTGAGTCAATCTCGCAAAGTGCATCAGCAATTGATGAACAAAGAGTTTTAGCATTTTTAAGAGAAAGCCATACATGTTCATCATATTCAGGACATTCTTCTTCGCCCTCTTCTTCCTCTTCTTCAGCTTGCATACCTTCAACCTGTTCTTCTTCCTTTACAGAATTTCCAAGAACATCAAGAAGATTGATAACCTTCATATTTTTGTTTTGAGCAGACTTCAATGCATCATCTACCCAAGCGTCCGATTCACCGCCAGCATAAATAAACAAGTCACATTTAGAAACCTTTACCATATCATCGGCACTCGGCTGATAGCTGTGCAGGTCCACGCCTTTATCAAGAAGCATAGTCAAATCTACATTGGCTTGATTTTCACCAAGTATTTGCCTAACCCAATCGTATTCGGGGAAAATTGTTGTTACAATGCTGAGTTTTGTTTTATTTTCATTATTTTTTGTTGTGTTTTCATTGTTGCTTCTTCCATTAGAGCAAGCAACAAAAATAATTGCAACACTTAAAACGGCGGCAATTACGCCTAATAATTTTTTCATAAAAGTATCTCCAATCAAATATAATCTTAAAAATGGGCATAAAAATACAAGGAACTTTTGCATAACAAAACAAAGCCTGCTAAGCAGACCTATTTTTAACATATGCAAGTCCAAAAATGCAGACTTGTCCCTTGTTGATAATTATATTTAATTAGATAATTTAGTTTTTAAATCAATAAGCGTTTCCTTTGAGAATATATAAGTAACAAAAGGAATGATAAATAACGCAAAATAAAATAATACGGTTACACCTACAATATCATCCGATTTTGAACCTAAATCCGTTAAGTTTTTTATGCAAAGCTGCATTGTTTGGCAAATTTGACAATCAGTATGATTGCACTTGTGATTTGCCTCTTTGATGACAAAGGCAGCCGAAAATACAGTCGCTATCACAAACAAAACTGCTATAAACATTGTAACTATTCTCTTTTTCTTGCTTATAGCATCCTGCTTCATCAGTGATTTCCTTTCTTAGTATTACTTTGCACAATTTTCGCATAAGCCGTAAAAAACGGTTTTTGCAGGATCGACCTTAAAATTATGATGTGATGAAATATGATTTTCAAATTCTTCTATTTCATTACAACTTAAATGAATGATTTTACCGCAATGCTCACATTTTAAGTGATATGTAGACTGCTTGGAGTGATTATCCTCTCCCACATATTCAAAGCATGCACTGCTGGTATTGTCGATTGTATATTTAACAACACTGGAATTATTAACAAGTTTTTCCAGTTGCCTATAGACAGTAGCATATCCTATTGAAATACCTTTTGCAGTCAAATCATTATATATTTGAGACACTGTTAAGTGCTCATTTTTATGTTCTTCCAAATATTTCAATAATTCATTATTGTGTTTTGTTGAATAATTTTTTCTCTCGCTCATAATTTTAGCTCTTTTTATTTTTATTATAATCTCGCAAAATCAAATTGTCAATATTAAATTGATAATCATTATCAGTTTCGCTTTTGTAAAATTTTAACAATAGCAGTGTACACTTGATTATCCTTTCAACTCTTATATTTATGAGTATTGACTGTATTATTTGTAAACAAAAGCAATGATTATCCCCACAAGATTGCCTATAGTATACAAACAGACTTGAAGTTGCTTCGCCAACCCTCTTGCGGTGCCCAAAATATAGCATTATTACGCCATATTTTGACCACTGCGCCATCCTCGCTTCGCTGCATCTGCCACCGGCAGCGCTCGGCGACGAAGCCCGGCCCGCGCGTGCCTCGGACAAGTTTTGTCTAACAAAAAAGAAACAGTCACCAAAACGGTGACTGTTTCTTTTTGGCAGGGGCAGAAGGAATTGAGGCTAATATTTCATTATCAAAGCCCTTATAAATAGGCTGTTTTACCAACACATCAAAATCGTATGAGGGCAATAATGAGGGCAAAATGTTAATTTTATTGCATTTTTGTTGTCATAAATATAAAGTTATAAAAAAGTAATCAGTCGGGCTCAACCAAATCCACGAGGTTAAAAAAGAGTGGTTTGAATCCGAAGAACAATACAATATGTTCTGCCGGCGACTAAATGTTTTGAACCAAGATTTGATATAATTATATTAAAAGTAATATTTGAGCTGTAAATGGTTTTTGCTGTTTGCAGCTTTTTGTTTTTTAATAAATATCAAAGGATGGTAAAAGATACGCAAAGCCGTATTCTTTATTTATTCTTTTATAAAGATTTTCGTATTGACTCAAATTCTGTTATTTTTCAAAAATACTTATGTTTCGATAATTTCTTGGCATTAAAAATCCCTCCTGATGTATATATTCTACATCAAGAGGGTTCTTTTTTCTATTGTCCATTTTTTACGAACTTGTTCAAAGTTTTATTGCTTTAAGCCCTCTTTATTTTTTAAATATCTCTCAAAAATCTCTGTCAATTGTGTATCACAAGTTTTCAACAAATTCATATGAGGAATTGCGAATCCAACACTGAGGTGTCTAAAAAACTCTAAATCCGCATTATTATTCAAATTAGCATTAAATAATAATTTATCTCCAAATGGAACAGGATTTACATCAGTTTTGTCATACTCTTTAATGTAAAAGCAAGAGT
>ERZ1035032.1577-NODE-1577-length-13830-cov-8.705771_pt1 | contig 13830 bp, 11 predicted proteins | sample MGYA00520693_ERZ1035032 | MGnify/ENA primary metagenome ERZ1035032 (study PRJEB33766, sample SAMN09781740) | gut metagenome | biome: gut microbiome | host: Homo sapiens | place: Madagascar | study: EMG produced TPA metagenomics assembly of the PRJNA485056 data...
TTTAATAATTATGATTGCTGTTTATTGTATATTGCTTGTGGTTTGTACATTTATTTATCTTGGTTTGCTGGAAATGACAAATAAGGTAGAATATGAAAACCGTTATAAAGAAGATAAAAAAATATCTTGGAAAATAACAAAATGGTATGTAATAGCAATGGTTGTAATAACAATTTATTGTTTTTATGTACGTTAAAATAGATATCCACCTTTTTACCGGTGGATATCTATTTTTTAAACCATATCAACACATTTAAAATCTTTAGAACTTATAACCTAAATTGAACAGATAGTAAACATTGCCCTTTTGTTCCAACGGAGTGTTTACCGCAGCGCTAAGCGAAAGTTTTTTATAGTCGTACTGCGCCTTTAAGGTTAATAAACCGCTGTTGCGCTGCAAACGGTTGCTGCTGATTTGATATGAGCCGAGCATATTATCCATGGTCGCCATTGTTGAATATTTATTGCCAAATTCATGGAAATAGCGTCCGCCGGCAGTTAGTAAAACAGATTGTTCTTTGTCAAGTTCAAACTCTTTCTTAATATCCATACCGATAACAGATTGAACTGACGTAACTTTATCGCTGTCGGCTTTTAGTCCGTTGTTGCTTTCTTTTAAGTCGTCAACGTTTACTTCGGTAATATTAGCGCCGATAACCGGTTCAATTTGCGCAACATCTATATCTATAGTTTGACGGGCTTCAGCGTCAACACCATAATAGTAGTTGGTTAAATCTGCTTTATAGGCTTTATCTACGCCGTTACGGCTGTAGTGACCTTTACCGAAACCTGCTTTAGGTTTAGCCAAAGCGCGGAAATTATCGTTAGTGTAAGTCAGCGGAGCAAAAACTTCCAGCACATTGTTATAACGAGATGAATCATCATCAAAATCGCTGTCGCTGCGAGCCGCCGCCGCACCGAAACCGGCGCGCCAGTTGTTGGAAATTTGATAATCGCTGAAACCATAAACCGCTGTCACCTTGTCTTTGTAGCCGGAAACATTGTTTTTGTTGTCAAACTCTTGCTGATAAGCCATAACATTAACTTTAGCGCGGTTGATTTCATCGGTTTGCGCTAAAATCTCATCATTAGCCGCGCGGTTGATATTTGAAAGTAAATCCAAGTCTTGTTTTGCCAAATTTGGAACCATACTAAAGCCAAATTCGCGGTTTATAGCCGTATCAAAAGCCGTAGCCGTAGCCGCGCCTTTTAAGGTGTTGAAAACGCCCTCGCCTTTTTGCGCCGCATAGTTAGTGCTTAAATAAGAAGCCAATTCTTTATCAGCAACAGTTTCGTCAAACGATTTCATAGTCATAATAACATCGGTGTTTCCGGATTCGTTAGCGGCTTTTTCAGCGTTAAACATATAAGAGCCGGAAACCACATTTAAACCTGCGTCTTTGCCGATAAATGAGTTATCATTGCGGTAAGTCGTTTCAAATCCGCTTTGGGTAATATCAGCATCGGCTGTAACCGTACCTTTTAAGGCCGGAGCCGTATAGGTTCCATTTTTACTGATGGCAATAATACCGGCATCTTTTGTCGAAGCATCAAAATCAAAAACATCATTATACATTACCGTGCCGTGATTTTTAAACACAGAATTGCTTTGTACCATCATAAATCCTGAGCTGGATTGAGTTACAGTGCTTTCTTCACAGTCCATGCCGCTGCACAGTTCAGCGCCGTTTACAGCGTCTATAATACCGTTATTGGTTGCGGTTCCGCCTTCATTTACTATAATGCCGTAAGATGTGCCGGATTGATTATTTTGGTTTATATAAATTCTGCCGTCGCTGTCGTTGGTAAAGGTTCCGCCTGTAACTTTTACTCCGGCTGAATTTGTACCGTAAACGTGAATTTTGCCTTTATTGGTAACTTCACCTTTTTCAATATAAATACCGGTGCCGCGGTCAACAAAATCTGCAATAATCACATTTCCGGAATCATCAAAACTGCCTGTGCCGATGGTAATAAGTCCGCTGTTTTCAAATTTAGCTTCTTCGCCGGTAACTTTTACACCATAGCCGTTATTACCGATAACTGTTATATTGCCGGTGTTTTTGCCTTCTCCCCCGCTGACAGACATAGCCGTGCTGCCGGTTCCCGTCACTTTTATGTTGGAATTGTTGGTCGTTTTTCCGGCGGTTTCAATGCCGGTGCTGTAGTTTGTGCCGACTTCAATAGAGCCGTTGTTTTCAACAGTTCCTTCATCCGAAACAGAAACAGCCGTATTGCCGCTTCCGCTGTTGTTGCTGCCCAAAACCAACTCAATGTTGCTATTGTTGGTAAAAGTGCCTTTACCGGCAATAACCGCAGTGCTGTTGTTTGTGTTATTCAGGCGCAAAGTACCGTTATTGGTAATTTTTGTGCCTGTGCCGCCTGACGAAGCGTCAATGATATTGCCTTTTTCAGTAATAGATATCTGCACATTGTCATTGACTGTTAAAGAAGCATTATCCATCAGTTTAGCTAATGTTCCTTGTTCAAAGCTCATGCTTTTTTTCAAGGTTAAATCACCGACTACCAGAAAATATGTCATGGTTGAAGATGCTTCGGTGCTGCAATTTTCATCTGTAGTCGGATCGCAGATATTAACATTGCCTATATTATCAATCACGGCTTTGCCGCTGATTTGGAATACAGTAGCGTTAGTGCCAAAAATTTTAATAATATTGTTTTTTATAACAGCGCCGTCTTGCAGCTCGCCGGTGCCGGCTGAATAAATACCGATATTATTATCTCCGTAAAGATTTATAACGCCGTTATTATATATATAACTATTTCCGGTGGCGTAAATGCCAAACGAATATTTACCGTTTACGTTTATTATGCCTGTTTTATCATTGATAACGTTGGCAATTCCGCTTGCATCGCTGGCCATGCCTACAGAATAATCTGTTCCGACATCAATGCTGCCTTGATTTGTCATTTTTGCTGTGGAAATAACATCTTTATCCATATACATACCGGCATTATTGAAATTAGTACCGTTTGAAGTTAAAATTATTTTACCGGTATTGGTTGCCGTTCCTTGTTTTGAAGATACAGTCATTGCCGAAGTATGCGCTGATGACAAGTTAATAGTACCGGAGTTGGTTATGGTTTCGGTTTCGGATGAGGCAACAGATGAAGTGGATGACGGAGATTTTGTGTTCATCACACTTTGTTTTACGGTTAAAGTGAATTTATCGGCCAAAGTGGCTGCTTCGCTAGAAGAGCTGGAGCCTGAAGAGCTTGATGATGAAGATTCATCATTCATAGTGGCATCGTAAATGATAGTGCCGGCATTTAGCAAGTTACTGTAATTTCCACTGAAAACATTGGTGCCGATAGCGTTTTTATAAACATGTATTGTACCGTTGTTTGTCAGATTTGTTCCACCGCTGTAGTTGTTTAGGAGGGCTGTTGATTTGTTTGAATAAATGTTAATCTGCCCGTTATTTACCAAAGCTGCCAGTGTGCTGTCGCCGGAGCCGTACATGGCAATATTGTTGGTATAGCGGGTATTGTCACTGGATCCTAAAGTAATTGTTCCGTTTTTATCATTCAGCAATGTTCCGCCGTTATATGAAGCCATTCCAAAGCCGTTGCTGGCGTTTAACTGAATATTGCCTTTATTTGTAACTGTTTGCTTGGTTGTGGTATATAATCCGGATACCGAACCTGAGCCTTCAACTGCAAGCATACCGTATGTCATACGCTGGTTGTCGCCGTTAGTCTGAATGGTAATATTTCCGGTGTTGGTAATGCTTCCGCTGTGTACAGACTGCATGCCGGCGGCGACGGCAACAGAGTCTGATGAGTTTTTTGATTCGGAGCTGTCATCTAAAGTAATATTTATTTTTCCGCTGTTGGTTGCTGTTGTATTGGCATCTGTTCGCATTCCGACAATTCCGCCCAAGCCTTTGCGCAAAGTTTTGGTCGTGTCAAAAGTGTATTGTCCGGTATATCCCAAATCTATGATACCGCTGTTGTTCAACACAGATTTATCTGCTCTTTGAATATTTTTTGAACCATTTAAAAATCCATCGTCCAAATAGCTTCCCATACCGATAATGTTCACTTTAATTTCCGAGGCGGCAGCTCCGGCATCGCCGGCGCTGAGTTTTATGGTGCCGCTGTTTGAAGCTGTGTTGGTTTGGTTAATGGCTTGCGAACCGGTATTCAGTATCATTGTTTCCATACCGACAATAGTGCCTGATACGGATGTAACTTCCTTAGAAGTGCTGTCAGAATCTTTATCTTGAGCAAAAATACCATTTAAAATACCGTTTAAAATACCGCCCGAAGAACTGCTGTTTTCAGAATCATCTTTAGTAGGGTCGCTGATTGCTTTGATAGCTGAACCGTTAATTTCTCCTGTATTTATAATTTGCGAGCCGTTATCGGCATACATACCGATAATCGTGTTGTTTTCGGTATATCCGGAAAAATTAAGATTGATACCGTTGGCATCAGGGTCTTGAATAACCCCTTTCCCGTTATTATATGCAATGGAATTGTTGCTGGCAATCATTGCTACCGAATTATTAAATGCATCAACATTTATATAGCCATTGTTGGTAATCGTACTTTTGCGGATTGCCGCCATTGCCGCCGAACCTTCGCCGGCGGTTATTTTAGTGTTTAGACTGTTTGTATATGAGCCGCCGTCAAGGGCTTCCAAGCCAACATCCATATATTTACCGGCTTCCAGCACATTTTTATTGAAGTTAATTTTAGCAATTTCCGCTGTTTTTGTATTTTTTATTTTTAATAAGCTGCTGTTGACTGCTGTTCCGGTGGTTGATTTTGCCACAGAGCCTTGTGAGCCCAATGTTTCGCCTATATAATTATTGGTTTCGGTTTCAGAGCTGCTGCTGCCGCCGCCGCCTCCGCTCATTGCTAATGCGGCAATACCTCCGCCGACAGCCAAGCCACCAAGCAGCCACCAGGTTGTAGATGAAATTTTGTATTTTTCCTTGCCCATTGTTCCATAAGCTTCACGAGGGGTTGCGGTTACGGAAACAGCTTTGGAATTGTTTACAAAATCTTCATAATATTCTATTTTTTGCACGCATGGGTGGCGAGGGTTGGCTCCGGCGGCGCGGAAAGCGTTGTAGGTGTAAGCATCTCTATTTTGTGCGGCGACGCAAAGTCCGGTGTCGCCGTTTTGGTTGATACTGTCAATATTCATACCGCGGCGGACAGAGGCTCTCAGAGCTTCAACTTCGCCGTTTTGTGCAAGATTATACATTTTATTAAAAGACAACGGCGACAAATTATAGGCCTCAACTTCAGGTGTGGCTATAGCCAGACTGAAAGACGCTAAAGACAGCAAACCAACGGTTTTTAGTATTATTTTGTTATTAAACATACAAACCCTCGTAAAAAATAGAAATTTGCTTTTAGAATAGGCTAAAGAATTTAAATTTTGATTAAAGATATTCAGCTGAATAAAAAAAGCCCTGTTTCACATGAAACAAGGCTGAAGAGATTAGTTGTTATTAGTTGTGTTAATTGCAATTTTTTTAAATTTTTGTTTTTCTACCGATGTTTTTGGTATCAAAACATTCAGCACGCCATTTTTATATGTGGCAGCAGCATTGTCATAGGCCAAATCCCATGGTAAAGGGATTGTTCTTTTAAACATTCCGTATGAAATTTCTGAAAAATAGGAATCTTTACTTGAAGCTGAATTGGTATTTTTCTTTTCTCCGCTGATTGATAAATATCCGTCGGCGGAAATTTGTAAATCCAAATCATTTTCCTCAATTCCGGGAAGTTCGGCCGTTATGGAAACCGCATCTTTGTTTTCAGCAACTTGAATATGCGGTTCTAAATCTTCGGTAAAACTTTCGGGAAAATCCTGATAATTCCAAAAATAATTCATAAAATTGTTTAAATTATTGTTAGTCCGGCTATGCGCTGCAACTTCGGAATGGCGGCTGCGGCTGTTGGCGCCGCCGGCCGTCATATTTTTCATCTGCTATACCTATTTGCTGATGGAAATTTCATCAATTTCTTCCATTTCCGAAGCAGAATTGCTGCAACCGCAGCCGCAACTGCCTTTAGATACGGTAGGCTGAGCTTTTTGAGACGGCTTTTTGTTATCATATGATTTTGATTCTTTTTTCATTTTTATCTCCTTTTTTGTTGTACACATATAACATTTTGCTGTTACGCTGTAAGAGATAAATATGATTTGCCAAAATCAAAGATATCCGTTAGGTTAATTTATTTTTTTGTTTCGTGATAGCTTTTTTCGGTATTAACCTGCCAAATAGCTGCTTTATCCGGAATTTCTCCTAAAATATGCTTTACGGCAGCAAATGAAGTTGCCATTGAATGATCCATATTATTATAGCGGTGCTGGCCGTTGCGCCCCACGCAATAAAGATTTTCAAAGGAATTGAGGTATTCGCGCAGTTTATCAATGTCTTTATAAGTATCAAAATAAGCGGGATAAGCTTTTTTAACTCGCTCTAAATGAGAATCCAGTACATCTTTTTCATTGGCTATAACGCCCATTTTTAAAAGTTCGTTTACACCCATGGTTTTCCATTCTGCCGGACTCATATTCCAATATTTGTCATTTTCGCTGCAGAAATATTCCAAGCCAATCCACACCGTTTCTTCCGGCTTTGCTACCAAGTACGGCGACCAGTTATTAAATATCTGAATCCGCCCCAGCTTTACACCGGTATCCTGCACATAAATCCAGCAATCTGGCACAATATTGTTAAGAGTTTTAATTTTTGTTTTGTTCTTGAGATTCAGTTTTTTCAAAAGCAAACCGAGTGTAACAAAGTCTCGGTAAGGCAAACCGCGGGCAATACGTTCTATTTTGCTTGGTATGGCATCTATTCCGGCAGCTAAATCTTTGAGCGGCATAGATGAAATAACAATATCAGCCGGCAAGGAGAATTCTTTGCCGTCTTTGCGGTAAATAACTTCTTTAAATTCATTTTTCTTGGTTTTAAATTTGGTTGCCTTAGCATTTTTTATAATAATGCCGCCAATTTTTTCAAATTCTGAAGCTGCAGTTTCCCAAAGCTGTCCAGGACCGTACTTAGGATAGCAGAACTCTTCAATCAAAGATGTTTCAACCTGTTTAGGCTTAATAAATAAGATTTTGCCGAAAATATCTTTTATAATTGCTACAATAGACAGCCCTTTTACTCGTTGTGCGCCCCAGTCGGCCGAAATATCGCGCGGATGCCTGCCCCAAAGCTTTTCAGTATAGCCTTCAAAAAACATTGAATATAATTTGCGTCCGAAACGATTTATATAAAAATTTTCCAAAGATGTTTCCGGTAATTTCCTCAAAATAGCGAATATATAGCTGAAACCGGCCTGCATGGTAGTAAACAGCCCCATGTTTATAATTGTGTTAAGATTCATTTTTACCGGATAATCAAAAAATTTACGTTTATAATAAATGCGTGAAATACGGCGGCGTTTCAGCATAACAATATTTTCTTTTTCCGGATTCGGGCCGTTCGGATTTAATTCCGGCAGACGTCCGGTTTTTATATCATCCAAAGATGGAGCTCCCTGCAGTGGCATAAGGTTGTTCCACCAGCGTGTAACTTCAGGATCTTTAGAAAAAAAACGGTGTCCGCCGATATCCATGCGGTTGCCGTTGTAGCGCACGGTGCGGGAGATGCCTCCTATCGTTTCGCTTTCTTCTAAAATTGTTACCTGATAGTCTTTCGATTTTTTCAAAAGTTCAAAACCTGCAGTTAAACCGGCAGGTCCGGCACCTATAATTACAACCTTTTTCATAGTGGCTCCTTTCACTTTTTATATAAGTCATTATAATCTGCTAAATTTTACAGATTGGTTAATACCGGCAAAATGTTTATTAAAACTCTTGCCTTTTAATTTATAACAAACTAAATAAATTATTAGAATAAACGTATAATAAGGAATTCTAATGAAAAAAGTTTTTTGCTTTCACTGTCAAAAAGATGTTTCTCCGCTGAAATTTTGGAAATGGCAATTTTGCCCGCATTGTCTTCATCAGACCAAAGATAACGGCGAAGGTTTATATTTGGTGTGCGATAAATGCGGAGCGAATATTCCGGTTGATTCTTTTTATTGCTTAAAATGCGGGCACGGCGTCAACGGGCATGCTGATAATGAAAATATCTTACTGCTGCCTGAGCAAAAGTCTTTGTTGCAATGGCTGAAAGAAATTGGCTTATTTGTCTTTTCAATTTTGTTAGCCGCCGGAATACTGTATGTTTCAGTCTATTTTTTATTGATAGTACTGGCTCTTATTTTGGTTATTGGCCTTGGTTGTATGATTTACAGCGGATTTAAGCAAAAAAGATTTTAAAATTAAAAAAGCTCTCCTTATCGAGAGCTTTTTTAGATAATTAGTAGCATAGAAACGCTACAATCGCACTGGCCAGCGAGATAATTCCAAAGAATATACTGGCTGTCTTTGTCCGATCAGAATGATTGGCGTTGACGCCAAATGACACCGCAATCAGCAGGCATAAAACCGTAAGAGATGAAAACATTGCGAAAAAGGTGTGACTCTTTTCCTCTTTTTTAGGCTCATCCGGTTTATCAATAACCTGAGGTTCGCTGATTTCCTCTTTTTTAACCAGTTGAATGGTTTCTGCGGAGGTTGCTGCGGCTGTCTGAGGCTGAGCTTCTAAAACAAATTCTTTAGCAACCGCTTTCGCTTCATTCTGCAAGAAGTATTTTTGTACCACAATCACACAGCCGATACCAAAAACTACTCCCAAAATAAATACGATTAAAAAATAAAAATTCTTCATAAGAATAAAAATTAGTTCAAAATAATTTTAAATGTAAAAGTATTGTATCTGTTTTTTGTCAAAATGTCAACAAAAACAGACTTATTTTTGGATAAATCCGTAAAAATACCCAAATAAGATAACTTTTCATTTTTACTTTAGCTATTGATTAAAGCAAAAAAATAAATTATCTTGGCGACAAGAAAAGGAGGAGTTATGTCAGATTTAAGTTTAATCCGCAATTTTGCCATTATTGCCCATATTGACCATGGCAAATCCACTATTGCCGACCGTCTGATTGAATGTTGTGGCGGTTTGCAGCACCGTGAGATGACGGAGCAGGTTTTGGATTCTATGGATATTGAAAAAGAGCGTGGCATTACTATTAAGGCGCAGACTGTACGTTTGAACTATCATGCAAAAGACGGAAAAACTTATCAGCTTAATTTGATTGACACTCCGGGGCACGTTGACTTTACATACGAAGTTTCCCGTTCGCTGGCTTCCTGCGAAGGTTCGGTTTTAGTGGTAGATGCCACACAAGGGGTAGAAGCCCAGACATTGGCAAATGTTTATTTGGCGCTGGATAATAATCATGAAATTGTTGTGGCTCTTAACAAAATAGATTTGCCGTCAGCTGAGCCGGAAAAAGTAAAGCAGCAAATAGAAGATGTGATTGGATTAGATGCTTCCGACGCGGTGGAAGTTTCCGGTAAAACAGGTTTTGGTATCGATAATTTACTGGAAGAAATTGTACATAAGCTTCCCGCTCCGACAGGCGATGAAAATGCGCCGCTTAAAGCTTTACTGATTGACAGTTGGTATGATTCTTATTTGGGTGTGATTATTTTGGTGCGGGTTAAAGACGGTGTGCTGCGTAAAAAGCAAAACATCCGCATGATGTCGCACGGTACAGATTATGTGATTGATAAAATTGGTATTTTTACCCCAAAAATGAAAGATGTTGATGCTATTTATCCGGGGGAAGTCTGTTTTATTACCGCCAGCATTAAAAGTGTTGAAGACTGTAAAGTCGGCGATACAATTACAGATAATAAAATGCCGTGTGCAGAGCCTCTTGCCGGCTTTAAGCCATCGGTTTCGGTAGTGTTCTGTTCTATTTTCCCTGTGGACAGCAGCCAATACGGAGCCTTGAAAGACGCGTTGGCAAAGCTGAAATTAAACGACGCCAGCATTAACTATCAGCCGGAAAACTCCACAGCTTTGGGATTGGGATTCCGCTGCGGATTTTTAGGTTTGCTGCATATGGATATTATCCAGGAGAGAATCGGTAGGGAATTTGATTTAGATATTATTACAACAGCTCCGTCTGTGGCGTATAAAATATATTTGACCAATGGCACGCAGATTATGTTGCACAATCCTGCCGATATGCCTGATGTATCAACAATTAAAATGATTGAAGAGCCGATGGTGCAGGCCACAATTATGGTGCCGGATACTTATTTAGGTTCGGTTTTGAAACTTTGCACCGAACGCCGCGGCGAACAGGAAGATTTAACATACGTCGGAAACCGCGCTATGGTAGTCTATAAAATTCCGCTCAGTGAGATTGTTTTTGATTTTTATGACCGCTTAAAGTCTATTACCAGCGGTTATGCCAGCTTTAATTATGAATTAGTCGGTTATGCGCCGTCTGATTTAGTAAAAGTACAGATTTTGATTAACGAAGAGCCTGTTGACGCTTTGTCTTTTTTGTGCCACCGTTCTGAAGCTGAAGTCCGCGGGCGCCAGATTTGCGGACGCTTGAAAGATTTGATACCGAAGCACTTGTTTAAGATTCCGCTGCAGGCCGCTATTGGCGGACGAATTGTGGCGCGCGAAACAATTTCGGCTTTGCGTAAAGACGTGACGGCTAAATGTTACGGTGGCGATATTACCCGTAAGCGCAAATTGCTGGATAATCAAAAGAAAGGCAAGCAGCGTATGCGTCAGTTTGGTAAAGTTGAAGTACCTCAGTCAGCTTTTATTGAAGCCTTGCGAATCGGCGATAATTAAACTATTTGACCGAAAAAGATATTTTATGCTCTTGATTTTTGAAATCTGCCAACATATTTTGTAAGCGCGGATTAAATCCGGTTTTTCCGTCAGCAATGGCTTGCAAATCTGCATCATATTCTTCAAAGCTTTGTGTATACGCATTTTGCTCCGGAGTATTTGTTTTTGTTTTTTCATTGATTATCGGTGTGTTTTGGGCAATCATAGGCGGCGTTTGCATAGTTTCAAACTGGTTCTTTTTTATTTTTGTGGAACTTTTTTCTGGCAACAAAGGTGTTATCGGTAAATTTTCTGTTGTTTCAGTAGCTTTTAGCGGATTCGGTGCTATATTTTCTGCTGAATTAACATTTTCAGCTTTTGCAGGATTTTCAACTGCAGTTTGTATTTGCGGAGCTGCATTTTTTTTAGATTCTGCCTGCTTTATCGGCTTTTTAGGTGTTTGAGTTTTTAAATTGTTTTTAGAAATCTGCGGAGCTTTGTTTTGTGCCGGTTTTTGCCGTATTGTCTGCCGCGGCAGAGCAATCGGTTTATTAACGGTATCCCGCATAGCTCCGGCCGGCATAAAAAAATTAGGCTGTTTCTGATGTCTTTGATAAGCCGCATGCACGGTGGCAATACCGGTTAGAAAACACAAAATAAAAATTGTTATCAATTTTTTCATTTTAACTCCTGCTTTCTAATTTATATTAAAAACATTTTTTTTGTATTAACGCGGGTTTAATAATTTTTTGCTATTTTATAATTATGAAGAGAATATGGCAAAAATTTTTTATTATTCTGATAGCAGTGAGTTTTGTGCCGGTTTGCGCTGACGCTGCTTCTCGTTATTATTGGAAACGCCGCTGTTTGGAATATATGAACGCAAATCCGGCCGAGATAGAAATATCTTATAATTTTGGGCAGCTGCAATATAACAACACTCTTTCGTCAAAAGATATTCAAAAAAAAGTTACGCCGAATGATTCTGTTCAAGCCGGAACCAAATATATGGGGCTTACATTGATGAATCATTATAATAAGGTATATGTTATGTCTTCCGTACCTCAGGAATTGGGAGACGGCTACTATTGCACTTATCCGATACGCGTGCAGGTAATAACCGGATATGCCGAGCCTACTGTCTATTTGGCTAATTCAATGAAAAAAAATAGCTGCTTATACCGCAAAACTTTGCGGCATGAGTATCAACATGTTGATAATGCTCATATATATTTAAATTTATATGTACAAGCTTTAGAAAAGAAAATTCCCAAGATGATAAAAGATATCGGTCCGCTTTTAAGCACCGAAGAAAATCCAGAACAAAATTTGTTTTCTTTATATAAAAAACAAATAGATACGGTTTACGAACATTATTTTAATGAGTATCGCGAAAAAAATCAAAAGATGGATACTCTCCAAAATTATGAAAAAGAAAGCCTTTTATGCCACTGATTTTATTCAGCGCTGCAAAAGTTCTTTTCTAAATAATCCAGACATTCGTTTATATTATCAACGGCAATGTCAATATATTCACTGCATTTATCGTTTGGTTTACCATGGCACAGGCGCATTGTTGACATACCGGCTTTTTTAGCAAATTCCAAATTAGAATAGCTGTCGTCAATAAACAGACAATCTTCAGGTTTATAGCCGATTGCGGCGCAGAATTTCAAATATACATCAGAGCTTTCATTTTTTTTGTAGCAATCAAATTCTTCTACAGAATAAAATTTGGCGGCAAAAAAGTCATATAAGCCAATGTGCTTCAAAATAGCCTCGCAAGCATCATGCGAGCTGGTTGAAAGAATAAATTGAGGACACGGCAGTTTTTCAATATGCTGCAAAAGCCCTTCATAAGGAACAATCGGATGCAAATTCATTTCTTTGCGTTTGTGGTAAGCCTCAAACATATCTTTGGGAGAAATACCAAATTTCTGCACAAAAATTTCTCCACCGTCACGATAAGTGCGGTAAGATTCGGTTACCATTGCTTTAGCTGTTTGAAAATCTAACGGCAATTTTAAATCTTCTATTGCGGCTTTTGCGGTAATTTCATCCAGCAAATCGTGAAATTCCGGTGTTTCGCGGTATAATGTGTTGTCTAAATCCCAAACAATTACTTTTTGCATTTTTTATTCCTCATAATTTTACTCATAGAAAATAACACAATTTGCAACGAGGTCAAGCTGAAATCTTAAAACTTTAAACCAAAAAATTTGCACATATATAATAAAGTAAGGAGACAAAAATGAATAAAAGAAAGTTAGCGCTCATAAGTATTTGGACGACTGTTTCAGTTTTCAGCTACAATGATTTTTCTCCGGCCGAAAGCCAGACGCATAAAAATAATCCGTATCAATTTGAAGCTGATTCCGGCAGTTTGGGAGCAGAAGTTGCACCTTTATATATAAATGCAAAAGATGAAGATGTGCCCTATTCATCTTCATCTCCGCAAAACAAAGAACAAAATTATGAAAAATCTATTTTGCCGCCAATTCAGCCAATTTTTTATCAATCAACGGAACAATAACATTAAGCGAATCTTTCAGTTGAAAATTTGATGTGTCAACAATAATTGCATCAGGAGCCGGTTTCAGAGGCGCGGTGCTGCGGTTTAAATCGCGGTCGTCGCGGGCTTTCATATCGGCATAAACCTGTTCAAACGTAATATTATGTCCGGCGGCATTCAAATCGGCGCAGCGGCGTTTAGCGCGGATAGCTAAATCGGCGATAACATAAAATTTTAAGTCTGCTTGCGGACAAATTACCGTGCCGGTGTCGCGTCCGTCATAAATAGCTCCTTCAGCCGGTGTTCCGTCAGCAAAAACCGGATTAAGCGCAAAATTTTTCTGCATATCCAAAAGAGCCGACCGTACACTTGGATAGGCTGAAATAACCGATGCGGCCTTGCTTCCGACATCAGAGCGGAAATCTTTGTTTTCGGCCAATTTCATCATTTGCGGAAAACTCATGGATTCGGCAATGGACGCCGCTTTTGTTTCATCGCTCAAGTCATAGCCGTTTAAAACCATTTGCAGCCCGACAGCACGGTATACCATGCCTGTATCAAAAT
>ERZ1035032.1583-NODE-1583-length-13804-cov-12.637355_pt1 | contig 13804 bp, 8 predicted proteins | sample MGYA00520693_ERZ1035032 | MGnify/ENA primary metagenome ERZ1035032 (study PRJEB33766, sample SAMN09781740) | gut metagenome | biome: gut microbiome | host: Homo sapiens | place: Madagascar | study: EMG produced TPA metagenomics assembly of the PRJNA485056 data...
TTGTTTTGTATCTCATCTTATCCTATAACGGGAACGCCCCGGCATGACCTACTATACTTTCAGCCACGCAGCTCAGAAGCTACCTTCACACATCTCTGTCGGGAACGGTCTCACAGCCCAGGAACCATTCTCTCTGTCCGACTCCACATGCTACTCCTCTTCGTCACAGCATTTGCATATATTTATTTTGAATAGTACAACATAGGCTGGTGCTGCGTCAAGCACAAAGTCAACCTATCTGGTTTCTGAATTGATCCTTCAATGTGCTCAGCAGGGAATCCATTCTCCTGTCGTAATCCTCAATATCCCCATGCATTCTGTTGTACACAGCTTTCTGAACCTTGTTGTATATGGACATCTCATGCACATCCTCCTTGGAATCAGCGATCTCACTCATGAGATCGTCAAGAAATCCCGCTGGCATTCCGCGCTTTCTTATCTCCCTCTGCAGTGTGGCAGTGTCCACAGTTACCGCCATGACGCAGAAATATTCTATGAGGGATTCGTTGTTTTTATTCAGCGAAAATGCTCTGATAAAGCACTCTTTCGCCTCCTCTAGCTGGAGATTTCCAGCCAGGGCAACGCCCTTATTGTGATATATATTTCCAAGGAATTCGTCATATTCATCATGACTTTCCTTGTACTCTATGATCTCATCATATATGGCATCAGCTTTGATGTAATGCTTATACATCATGTAACTGTCTGCTCTCCTCTTATCCAGTTCATAAGGCTTCAGAGTCCGTATACGCTTGCACTCTCCGAGAAATTCCTTTATATCCTCCGTGCCATAGAATTCGCCAAATGTCAGGATCTCCACCATGACATCCTGAATATATGCATTTTTCTGATTGAGCGCATCCACCTTGTCCGCCAGATCGTACATCTCAATCTCATCCCTGAGCCATGCTGTGAGTCTGTCAGTCAGATCATCCTTTCCGACCAAAACCATATTGTTGAATATGTAGTAACACAATTCCTCATATGTGTATACACTCATCTTGGTATTCAGAAATGTATACGGATTGTCTGCTGTTTTCGTCTTACAAATAATTATTCCACTCATCTGTGTATCACCTTTTATCTATATCAGCTGTCATACAGTTTACTCACCAGGATCAAAATGCTGTCCCCTGAGATATGCAGGTATTGTAAACCTGCTCTGCTCCGGTTCGTCTTCGTCAGAATCCAGATAATCTTCGTCATCATCATCATGAATCTTCATTCCATAGACATCTATGTCTTCATCCTCTGTCTCATCGGATTCTGCCACATCTCCAACATCTTCCTTGACATCACCCGCATTGTAGACGTACGCCGATGCAGGCTCTGTCTCCGTGATATCTTCATCTGCCAGTTCAGACTCCACTGCTTCGTCTTTTTCCTTGGCGCGCTCTGTCTCCTGCTCATCACCGTCTGCTGCTTCGTCCTCTAACTTCATCTCATCACTGTCCGCTGCTTCGCTCTCAGATTCCTGCTCATCGATGCCTGCTGCTTCGCTCTCAGATTCCTGCTCGTCGATGTCTGCTGCTTCTCTCTCAGATTCCTGCTCATCGATGCCTGCTGCTTCTCTCTCAGATTCCTGCTCATCGATGCCTGCCGTTTCTCCAACTGGTGCCGACATATCACTGTCAGTCACTTCAGCCTCTGTATCTGCTATATCAACATCCACCTCTTCGCCCTCAGGCTCCGGTGATGCTGTGCCATAATACACAACATCCTCTGTATTGTCACTATCATTCTCTGCCCTGTATCTTAGGTCATCCAGATCCATGTGTATCTCATGCTTCAGCGCATCCTGTGCGGCAAGCTCCTCCGCCTGTATCCTCTCCTGTCTTTCTCTCTCAGCCTCGGCATCCCTGTCCACAGAATCCTCACCGATCAGCTCCTCAGTGTCTCCCTCTGCAGCCTTGATCCGCTCATGTTCTATCTTCTTTGCGTGTTTCTTCTTTATCTCAGATATATCAAATTCTTTTCTGTATATCTTATTTGTAGTAGGATACAGATTGCCAAATCCCATATCCCTTATGACTATCGCACCCTTATCAGCGCCATAGTACTCAACCTCAATTGATAACTTCGTAGTCTTTGGCGGTCTCGCCGGAAGACCGTATATCTCTATAGTCTCGATATACTCCTCCTCGGTAAGTATATCCTGATAAACTATCTGTATTCTCCGTGTGTCATCAAGAAACACCACCACTCTGCCTCTTGTGTTAAACCACTCAAGACCTCCATACACGATAGGCCAGAATGTGTTCTTCTCATCCATGAGATTGATGCCGATATTTGTCTTGACCGTCTGCTCCGTATCAATGAAATAACGGCTAAGTGATTCCGTATACACTCCGCCAAGAGATCTGTAACATGCCCCTTTCGTATATATATTCTGTCCGACAAACACTCTGCGCCCCTGACACAAAACTGTCGCTGACTGTTTCATCCAGTTCTCAGAGAACCCAAGTCCTGTTAAAAATACCGATGATATAAACACCTGCTCTGTACACTCTTTTACAATGTCTGCAAATGTCTCATCCATGTCCTCATGGTATCTTCCAAATCTCCTGAGATTCATTTTGTCGTGATAGTTTATGTGCTGCGTTGTGACTATGAGTGGATATTTTCTCGTCATATCTATTCTGTAGAAATCAAGTCCAGCTCTGCCAAAATCAAACAATCCCACGCTGTTATTTCTGAGTGGTTCAGGCTGTGCAAATATATAACAGAGCCCGCTGTCCAGATGGCTCACTATATTGAACTGGTCATGGCTGAGCCTAAGTGCAGTCTTAAGTCCTCTGACCGCCTGTATTATACGCGGATCAGTGTCCGCCACCGTCACTGTAAGCCTCTTTATAACAAATCCACCAAGGGTATCTGTAAACTGTTTGATGTGGAGCACAAGCATCTTCACCATCAGATCAGAAGCCTTATAACCTCTCCCCTCAACTTCTATATTCTCATTTTTTAAAGTGCTCTCATAGATTCCGTCAACTATAGTTCCTTTGTCCTCAAATCTATAAGCTGAGGCCCTTGCACCGACACACCATCCTGACAAATCTATAAACTTATAACAGTCATTCTGATTATCACCCATTCTCTTATGATACGCACTGTAAAACATGATGTTTGGAAGCATGTATGTGTCCTTTGCCTCCTCATGATATACAGATTCCGGCTCACGCGTATCTGCATTGTAATAACTTAGCTGTGTATATTCCGGTCCCAGATCGAGACCTAGATACAACTGTGTGTCAGCCATCTAAAGTTCCTCCTTATGAAAATATGGAGCAGGCGCATTTGTGTGCGCTTGCGCGGGCTCCTCCTTATGAAAATAATGGAGCAGGCGCATTTGTGTGCGCTTGCGCGCGGCGCCTCCTTATGAAAAGTTAAAGCAGCATCAGGTTTGCATCGAAGAAATGGCTGTCATACAGGTATGTGTCCATAGCCTGTATCAGCTCATGATCATTCCTCGTCTCCTGACTCACAAGCATGTTGTTGATGAGTTCAAAGCTGCTGCCGCCGCCCTTATGGAATGTCTCGTTCTTCAATATGTCGCTCTCAACGACCACCGAAGTTCCGACAACCCCATCTATCGAATATATGAGTGATTCGCCATGGAACACCACGACCTCCTTCACGTATACCCCCGGTATGATCTCATTCATCCTCTCAGATTTGTAGTTCGCCATACTGCTGCTCTCCTGGCCAAAGCTATAGCTCACCCATACCTGCTTGCCACTCTCGCCCTTGAATACGACATATGTCTTGAATTTCATGTCACCCGGAAGTTTGACTATCGCTTCAAACTTTCTGAAGAACGGCAGTATCTTGCTGAACTCAACAAACTGTCTCACCGTAGTTCTTATCCACTCCTGCTGTTCTTCTGTATATCGTCCTGTCCTGTTGCTGAAGTAATAGAGCAAGCTCATTTTTGATATCTCATCCTTTATATTGCCCTTTGCTATCTCAAGGTACAGATCCTCCATTATATTGGAAGGTATCTTCTTGTCCTTTATAAAATACTGATGTGCGCAGTATCTGAGGAATGCCTTCACAACCATGCCCCTGCTTCTGCCGCGGTAGTACACATCAAATATATCATATATAGACTCTATATAACCATCCGCGAACATCATCTGTGCAAGGATATTCTCCGACAGCATATCGATATTCCTGTAGTTGGAATTTACCGACTTAAACAGATTTGCCATCTCCTCAAGTGAGCCGTTATAATTATTTATAAGATATGAAAGTATCTTCTGTCCTGCATATCCGCGCCTGTATATATACACACAGATCGATATGAGCAGCCTGCTCTCATCATATCTCTTGTCATCTATTCCGTACTCAGCGATCTTTATCAGCTCATCTATGTCCACGTCCACATAGCCAAATCTATTCATTCCCTCAAATGCATTTTCGTACATATCAAGGGTTATATAGTATGTGTTTATCCTGGACGCGTACGATGGATCAACATAATCCAGATCGATCTTCGACATATATCTGCCAAGAATGTCCGCATCAAAGTTCTCGTGGTAGTACTCCACCATATGGGTGAGAGCCTCCTGCCTTACCCTGTAACTGACCTCCGGGCAAAGCACGATATCTCTAGTCAGATTGATCTCTTTCGCATCCCTGTGGGTAAATATATCTATGTCATTGTAGAGGAACAATAGGTATCTGTAATCCTTGAAGCTGTACTCATGACATATATCTAGATAACTTCTCTCATCAACTATCCGCTCTACCCTGTACGGAATTGTACCCACATATCTTCCGCCGTTGTCATCGAGCAATGTTATCACAGCAGATGGGGATATGATCTCAACATACGCCTCTCCATTAACTACCGGCACCTTGACCTCGCCCCCCAATTCCCCATGGGATACAAGGATTCCTGTTATGTTCTGGTTGTCGCACACTATCTTTCTCTTAAATATTATGTTTATGATCTTAGAGGCAAATTCCGGCTTGACCGTTTCGGGGTCAAGGAATTCATCATATATGACTGTGAGATCATCACTCACCTTGCCCTGGAGTATCATCTTCTCCATGAACCGCTCTATGGCAGGAACAAAATCACGATATACCGACATCTGATCAGCCTTGTTCATGATGACACTGGCATAAATATATGCCAACTCATCATCTGTCAGCACATTCTTGTAGCTGAAGTATCTGAGTATCGCCTCAGGTATCTCATCATAGCGTCTCCTGTCCATACTCCTGATAAAGCACTCGTTGAGCCCAACATACTTGAGATCCTTCTCTGCAGCATCACTGTAATACCTGTGATATCTAGGATCGTACATCCTGTCTTTGATGAGTATACCGCACATCGCCTCAAGAGTCGTTTTATCATGACGCATATCATATATCTGCTCAAGCATCTTAAATGAATGTTCATCAAATGTCTTCTGTCTGGATGCAGTCTTGACAAATTCCACTATGACATCCTCGGACACAAATTCATTTCTCATGCCCCATCTGAGCGCTGCGATTTCGAGCGGCGCAATCTTCTTCATCATAAGAGGCTGTTTGTTGAACATATCACATATCTCAAAATAGATCACAGGGCTGTTCACGCCTTCGTTGAAAAGCTTCTGTATATCATCATAGAGAACCCATTTATCCTCTGTATAATTCACATCCACGAACAACAGAATCCAGAAATAGAAAAGCCTGTTATTCTTACTCGTCTCAAACTTCTCGCGAACCATTATTGCAGTCCTGTCGATGAGAAATTTTTCTCTTCTGAGCAGTGATTTCAGGTAGCTCAGATAGCACTTCTCCATGTCGTCCATACTAGTAAAGTTGGCATCAGCATCTATTCTGAGGAACTCCTGCTCCACAAATTCAGTATGCCCCTCGAGAATCTGCATGTGCAGCAGTCCAAGTCTGTACATTCCATATTCAGGTCTGTATTTTATGAGGGTATTCAGGGCATTCCTCGTCTCAGCGATATATTTGCCAAGGTCTATCTTGTCTGTTCTGAAGTCTATATATGCGCGTATCAGAGCCTCCTCAGCCCTCTTTATCGTGAATCTGGTCTGCCTGCTCTTCGGTGTCATCTTGACGACCTCCGGCTTCCTGATACTGACCCTGATCTTCATGTTCTGGTATGTGTTCCATATATATATGTATCCCGCAGACTCACCGTCATGTATCTTCTGCGGGTCTATCAAGAATGTTAGTTCAAATGTATTCCCATCAAAGCTGTTCCACTTGAGCACATTTGTCTCGGGAATAAGGAAATCACAATCTGATGCTATCTTTGTGTTGGTATATCCCCATGTGTTCTTAGCGATAGTCACCGATGCGCGAACAAGCTCCTTCGGCATCTCGACCAACAGATCATTCTGGGCAACCGACAAAGTGAGTGACCTCTTTTTATGTGTATAGACCAGGAATTCTTCCATAGCCTGACCTATTGAAAGTGAGAGCCCCAACGCGTCGTACACTCTGTGGAGTTTCTCATCCCTGCCTATAAAAGTGCGCACAAAATCTTCACTGCCAAATATCCGTATGGCATCTTCCCAGTTCTCCTCTGCATAAGACGCAAATTGAAACAGATCCTCAAGCTTTCTGTCTCCCGTCTGTATATACGGAGCTATAACCGTTATGTTATATGGAATTAAAAATTCACCGCCATCTGTGATTATGTTGATATGACCTTTAAAAGATTTGCCCCGTTCCAGTCCACGGGCATCAAATGAATAGCACACTGTATTTTTTCTTCCCACATACGTGTGACTCTTGAAATCCAGTATATAGCGGCTGTCGTACACCATCAGCTTCACTGGGCAGCTATTCGTGGTGTCAACCGAAAACTCACCATCATACACTGTACCTGCCTCGATATTCAATTCTAACCTGCTGACTGATATGGCAACAACCGGCCTATCGACCTTGAATTCGCCACGTGCATACTGCTCAACTATTCCCTTCATCGCCTAGTCTCCTGTATCTGATTCTGTTGTCTTTTTGTCAATTTTTACTTGTTGTGGTTGTATTTGTAGTCCCCAATCGGTATAATTAACTAATAGACATATATTTTGATTATAGCAAAATATTGTTTCTTTTTAAACAATATAAAACAGAAAAATAACTTAAAACAACTGAATTCAACTAAAAAAGAGGTTTTTTTATGAAAAAAGGGGTTATCAATCTTACAACAGAGAATCTGATCAGTCAGGTTGAGACAGTTCGTGCAGATCTCAACATGAATCCACTTGGGATTCCTGATTCAGTGAGCAAAGCCATTTCTGAAAGTCTCAGTCAGCTGTCTACCTATCCGGACCGTAGCATGAAAAAGTTAAAAGCTGCTATATCTGCATACTCCGGAGCGGATGAAGACAACATCATAATCGGGGGAAGCTCCTACGAATTTGTGAAGATACTATGTGAATTTACTTCTCCCAAAAATGTTATTCTCATAACACCAGGAGCTCAAAACTATGAAAGGCTGCTCTCAATGAACGGCTGCAATATAACATACTACTCCACACCGGAAGAGGAGGATTTCAATCTGGACATAGCTGATTTTATCTCCAAACTGACAGAGGATATCGACATGATCTTCATATCCAATCCAAACGGAACAACTTCCCAGATAATCGATGCAGAATCCATGGAGTTTATTGCAAAGATATGTGATGGCAACGATATTACCATGGTGGTAGATGAGGAATATATGGACTTTGTGGATGATATCAGTGTCAACTCTGCCATTCCTCTTATATCTGAATATGAGAACGTGGTCGTACTCAGAAACACTACCAAATTCTTTGCTGTACCGGGACTCAGACTTGCATATATGACCACATCCAATCCTGTCCTTAAAAAGGCTCTGGAGATAACTGAACTTCCTTATAGCATAGGCAAGCTTGTAGAAGCCGCCGGAGTTGCCATGTTCACTGATAACGAATACATTTCCAAGTCAAGGGAACTTATAAGGACAGAGCGCAATCTTGTGTACTCAGCTCTATCAACCCACAAGACGATAAAACTCTACAAACCATCTGCAAACTTTATTCTGATAAAACTGCTCAAAAATGATGTTTCCGCGGGAGATGTTGTGGAACACTGTCTTCCAAAGGGACTATACATAAGGAGCTGTGCGGATATCAGAGGTCTTGACAACAAATATATAAGATTCTGTTTTATGAACCCTAAGCAGGATGACCTGTTGGTCAACACCATTCTAGAAATTGTGTAATGCTAATTTAACGAGCATACGTTTTTTACCAGAATATTCAATCTGCGACCACTCGCAAAATATTCTGCGATTATAATTCAAATTTTAAAAAGGAGAATAAAGGCTATGGAAAACATTACAACAAAGATTACATCATCCTATAACAACGCACTTGATATAAAGGTGGTTGACGGACATTTCGCAACCAACCACTCACATATCAACAAATACATTGACATGACAACTCTCAAGAGCAGAAGAAAAATGGCTTTGGCCGCTGCCAAATCCATGGCGACAGAGTACGTGGCAACCACCATCGTCGATACCATCGTTTGTATGGACGGCACAGAAGTCATAGGTGCATATCTGGCAAATGCGCTCACTGAGAACGGTATCGTGTCAATGAACCAGCACCAGACCATTTACATCATGACTCCTGAGGTTCACTCATCAGGTCAGCTGATCTTCAGAGATAATCTCCAGCCTATGATCAAAGATAAGAATATCCTTCTGCTTCTGGCTTCAGCCACAACAGGAAAGACTATAAAGCAGAGTATTGAATGTATCGAGTATTACGGTGGAACCATTTCAGGTATTTCAGCTATATTCTCGGCAACTGACGAAGTAGCGGGACACGAGGTTCACTCTCTGTTCAACAAGAAGGATATAGACGATTACGCATCTTATTCCGTTGACGAATGTCCTATGTGCAAGGCCGGCAAGAAGATCGAGGCCATTGTCAACAGCTATGGATATTCGATGCTGTAATACGATCAGATAGCTACAATATGCACATAATCATTACTGTATTGCATAAAAACACAGCCGCAGAATTGTATGTCAGCAATTCTGCGGCTTTAATCTTATTTTTCTGAATATGTAACCTTGTCTGGAACAAATTCTTTAACTGCGTCTGTATTCATCTGCATTTATACAATGTAATCTATTTTTATGTATTAATTTCTGACCCTCTATCTGATAATGTGTCCGAAAGGCACGTTATGCATGCAAACAATGCATCTAGCTATCCAAATAGTAAAATCACCCCCTAAAAAACCCCCTAAATTCGCTTATTTAACGCATTTGTGCCATTCTATTGACTTTGATTTTCCAGTAATGTATCGTGTGACCCACCAGCTGGAATACGAATTCTAAGGAGATTTTTATTTGACATATACAGGCAACAACAATATACATAACGAGATGATATTTGACCGTGCTTTCAAGAAAATATTAACCCTCTCATCAAAGGCCGTGACCAATATGATAAATGGTCTTTTTAGCACAAACTACGATCCTGATACCGCAACCATCAGCTATCACTGGACTGAACACCAAGCCGACAGCACCCTCAAGGCCACTCTTGCGGACACTATCCTGATACTAAACAACAAAGACGCATATCATATGGAGGCCCAGATCACCGAGGACCAGGAGATCATATTCCGCGTATTTTCTTACGGGTATGGCTATGCAGATGTCAACAAAGAAGCCATACCGGCGGACGATACAGCTCATCCCAATTTTGTCCTTCATTTTCCAAATCCCTGCATAATATTTCTTGGCGACGTCTCATCAAAAGTGCCAGACAAATATAATTTACAGCTTGATTTCGGAGATCAGAAAATCTATACCTACACTGTGCCAACGGTGAAGCTTGCCGATATCAGTGCGCAGGAACTGAACAACAGAAAGATGGTGATACTCATACCTTTTCACCTTTTAAAGCTCAGAAAACTCATGGCTAAAAACAGATCACATGACACTATCTGTTCGTTGAAAAAGCTCGTTGAGACTGATATACTTGGCAGTATAGAAACTAACCAGCAGCTAGGAAATATAACTCCTTCTGATGCTCATCAGCTCATATCGCTGACGAAGAAATTATATTCCTATCTGTATGAAACCTATACAGAAAGTGAGGAGGTACATGATATGATCGATCAGTCCCTGGAGCTTGAATCTGATGAACTTGTATTAAAAATGCAGGCGTTGGAGGAGAAACTTAAAGAATTAAACATCAAAACCGCCGAAGTAGACGCAGCAAATGCCAAGTTAGAATCTACTCAAGCTAAACTGAACTCTACTCAGGCTGAACTGGACTCTGCTCAGGCTAAACTCAGCGACGCCGAATCAGAAATTACACGACTCAAAAAGGAGCTTGAGCAGGCAAAGAGATAGCACTGTATTTGTATGTTGCTCCGCACAATTAAAACGACTGCCTTGGTGGCATGTGATTATCTATTATTGAAAACCACACACCATCAGGGCAGCCGTTTATTTTATATTATTCTATTTCCCAAGATAAAATTTCTTTGACCTTTTATGATATACGATCACTCCGGCCAGTGCACCGATCACCGCTGCCACAATAAACCATGCCCATGTCGGCACATCTTTGATATTGTAGCATCTGATGTTGATCCACATCTGGTTGATATCCTTGGTGGCATCCTCATCGAAATACTCCATGACCGCACTTCTCTCTATGGCGTCCTGTGACGGATACTGAGCCCCAAGCTGTCTGTTGACCTGTTCCGCAGGAGCTCTGAGAACGTAGTCAGGATCTGAGTTGTCCCCTGTGAAGAAATATCCAAGTGGATAATCAACAACATCCTCCTCGTCATCCTCTGCACCATAAGTGTAATCCAGATAAGAATATACCGTATCGTCATCCCCACCTGCTATGACTGAGGTATAACCAATGTAATACATGTTGCGGACTGCATTGTCAGGTCTTGACACAAAGTTGATAAACGCCTCGGCCGCCTGCTTTCTGTCAGCGTCACCGTCTATTCCATTTTTCAGCATGACCCATCCGTCAAAGTACAGATTTGTGCACTCCTCAGGGACCGCAAAGTCAAGCTTCACACCATCCTCCTCAGCCTGATCCATGGCATAAACTGCATCTCCTGACCACTGATAATTCGCAACAACCTTTCCTGTTATCATGTCTGCCTTACCGCTGTCAGTCTCAAATGAATACACATTATCCTTTATGTCCTGAAGAAGATCCTGTGACTTTGCTATAGTCTCAGGACTGACATCGTTCATGATATCCTTGAGCTGCTCTGAGTAATCATCCTGAGCCCTGAATTCAGTGTCCATCAGCTTGTCCCTCTGCAGTGCTCCAACTGCGGCAAAGTAGGAATCTCTGACATTGTCTTTTATGGTGATCTGTTTTGCAAACTTAGGGTTGTTGAGGACTGTCCATGTTCCCGCCTCGTCAGCAGTCATCTTCTCCGGATTGTACAGAATTCCCGTAATTCCAAACATGAAGCCAGCCGCATATTTGCTCCAGGTCTCACCATTTATCTCATGAGTCTCAAATGTATCTCGAATATATGGCGACACACCATTTATATAATAATTCTTGTCGTTGTTCTCATCGAAAAAGCCATCGGACAAAGGCTCAAGCTTGTTCTCAGACATAAGCTTCATGATCATGTACTCCGAAGGACATACAAGATCATACACATCGCCGAGAGTCAGCATATTATAGAGATCCTCATTGGTACCGAAGCATGAATATTGAACATTCACCTTCACACCATAATTCTCGTAATACCAGTTCTCGAAATCCTCCACCATGGAATTCTCACCAAATATAGTTGTTCCATTGTCCAGTTCCAGGGCTTCGTCTTCATCCCAGCCACCCTCGTCAATGTACTCTTCCCAGCTGCACACCCTGAGAGTGACCTCTTTTTCAGTAGCAGATGCACCGTTGTTCTTGATGGACGCCGCATCATTCGCTGCACTGTCATTTGCTGAACTTGCAACTGACTGAGAGTCATCTGCCGAAGCTCCTGCATCCTCCGCCGCCATTACCGGCAGCATCTGTCCGGCAAGCAATGAAACAGCCATGACTGCTGCCGCCAGCTTTCTGGAAATCGAACGTCTAAAACATCTATGTCTTATCATCGCTCCACCCTCTCTATAATGTATCGCCCCTCTCTGCTTCGCGAGCGGGGCAGATCGGTGGAGCGCATTAGAATTATTCACTCCGTTCATAAGCGCTCCACCTCCTTCTTTCTTCCGGCCACATTCATAGCCACAACGATTATGACAACCAGTGCAAATATGACTGTTGAGAGCGCCCACAGGGCTGTCTTGATCTCAGTCTGTGAACCCTTTGTCGCATTTACAACGTAAGTACTTATGGTGTCAAATGTCGCAGGCTTGGTGTATGTCGCGATGAAGTAATCATCCAGTGACAGTGTAACAGCCAGCGCAAATCCCGAAATAATACCCGGAAGTATCTGAGGTATCACTACCTTTGTGAGTCCCTGGAAAGGTGTAGCTCCCAGATCTAACGCAGCCTCATACAGACTGCTGTCCATCTGCTTGAGCTTTGGCACTACCGACAGATATACGAAAGGTGCCGACAAAACCACATGGCCGATGACAAGTGGAACATAGCTGTCCTTGCTCATGCCGAATGCAACTATGAGCAGTATACATATAGAGAAACCTGTCACAACATCTGCATTTACAACAGGCACCTCATTCATGGCATTTATCGATGCTGAAGCCCATTTTTTTGAATAAAAAGCACCTATGGCACCGAGTGTTCCTAGAATGGTTGCTATCAGTGCTGAACCGGCAGCCAGAAGAACAGTTCCAACGATCATTGACCTCAGCTCATCTTTGGTGAACAGAGTCACATAATTGTGGAGCGACCATCCGTGAATGCTTCCGATATTTGCCGATGTCGTAAAGCTGTACACAGCCAGTATCAGTATAGGCATATATATGAGAAGCAGCATAATGCATATAAATATAATCTTAGACCATTTCTTCATTATAACAACGCACCTCCTCTGCTTCCACCGTCGTCATCCGTGTACTTGTTTGTCACAAGTGTGAATACAAGTATTATCACAAGAAGGACGAGTGCTATCATAGAACCGCCGTTCCAGTTGTATGCTGAGAAGTAGCTTCCTATCAGACTACCCATGATGTATGTGCTGTTGTAAAGCATGTCAAGCACAACATAGTTAGTCATCGATGGCAAAAATACCATAACTATTCCGCTGACGATTCCCGGAACGGTGAGCGGAAGTGTGACCTTGACAAATGTCTGGAAGCTATTTGCCCCAAGATCCACAGCGGCCTCCATAAGGCTGCCGTCAAGCTTCAATATGGTTGTGTATATAGGAAGTATCATAAATGGCAGAAAATCATATGTCATTCCTATAACCGAATTGAGAAACGGGTGGAATGCCAGATTGCCCTCTATAACCGTGAGTACTTCCTTGAGTGCTGTGATCCTCAGTGTGAAGTTGATCCACATCGGGAGCACGAACATCATGACAATTACCGATTTCCTTTTCATCTCACTTCTCGCAAGTATATATGCGATCGGATAGGCCAGCAGCAGACACACCAAAGTAGTCGCTATGGCAAGCAAAAAGCTGTATGCCAGAGTACCTATGGTGTTCGGGCTGGTAAAGAATCCCGTCAGATTGTCAAATGTAAACCTGCCCTCGCCGTTGGTGAAGGCATAATAAATAATTACAAACAGTGGTGCAACTACAAAGCATATGAGAAATAATGCGTATGGGATGCCCAGCTGTTTTCTTGAAAAACGTAAGCCGTTCATGT
>ERZ1035032.1585-NODE-1585-length-13793-cov-8.489227_pt1 | contig 13793 bp, 13 predicted proteins | sample MGYA00520693_ERZ1035032 | MGnify/ENA primary metagenome ERZ1035032 (study PRJEB33766, sample SAMN09781740) | gut metagenome | biome: gut microbiome | host: Homo sapiens | place: Madagascar | study: EMG produced TPA metagenomics assembly of the PRJNA485056 data...
ATCCTTAACTTACAATTACATATCTGAATTTTTGTTACTGATTTTCACAATAACTTTATTTTTTAATCTTAAATCAATGAAAGTTAATTTACGTTTAAGAATACCGCGGGTTTTATCTAATTTGACTAATTTTTTCCACGCTTCTTCAACATCTTCTTCCGGCAGCTTAACTGTTATTCCGTTCAGTACATCGTCAAAAATCAAATTCCAGCGCCGTCCCGATATAAAGTTTGCTACCTTTACCCGATAAAATAAATCTTTATCCTGCTCGATGATTTTCAGCAAGCCGTTAATATGTTCAGGCGCGCCCAATCCGACAATCTGCAAAATATTTTTTTGCAGCACATAATCAGTTTCAATAATTTTACCGTCTTCATCAATCGGATAAAACTCATTTTGGTATTGCCAAATCGATTTTACTTTTTTTTCACGGATACTAATATGAATAATATTTGGAAAATAGCGGCGACTGACACTGGCGTCTTTAACCCAAGGCAAAGTTTTTACCTTATCGCACACCGCCTTCAAGTCTATTTCCAAAATATTTTCACCGCGCTGCAAACCAATCACGTGCAGCACATCATCTTTAGAAGTTTTGTCGCGCCCCTCCAGAGTTACATCATCTAAACCCCAGCCGACAGTTGCTGTTTTGTTATAAAACTCAGTCAAAAGCGAATCGATATGTTTACTGACTAAATTATGCCGTATGGTAATCACGCCAAATGTCAGCAGCCAGATAGAACCAATCAAAAGCAAATTGCCGAGCAAACGGTACGGCCACAACACCGGAGCATAGATTTTATTTTCAGCAGTTCCCATTTTTTTCGCCTATCAATTTTACTTCCCATTCCAGTTCAACACCGGTTTGAGATTTTACCAGCCGGCGGACGGTTTCTCCTAAATTTTCCAAATCGGCAGCCGTTGCCGTGCCGTCATTCAGCATAAAATTACAATGTTTTTCGGCAAATGAGGCTCCACCTATTTTCAGATTGCAGCCGCCGGCGTTTTTAATCAGCTCCCAAGCTCGGCAGTTAAGCGGATTCTTAAAAGTCGAACCGGCAGTACGCACATTTTGCGGCTGATGCTCCAAGCGATAGCTTGCATTTTTTGCAATAATATCCGCAATCTGCGCTTGCGGAGAATGAATTATTTTTAAATACAGCCGTAAAACAATCCAGTCTTGCGGAAAATCGCTGCTGCGGTAGCTAAAATGGAAATCGGCAGCCGGAACTTCAAATATCCGCCCTGCTCCGTCAATCACTTCGGCTTTCTGCAAAACCTGAGACAACTCGCCGCCAAAACATCCGGCGTTAGAGCGAACCAAGCCGCCGATACTCCCCGGAATTGAGCAAATAAATTCCAAACTGCCGATTTCATTTTGCAGCAAAATATTTTTCAGCGCCGCATTTTTAAAGCCGCAGCCCAAACTAAGTAAATTTCCGGAAATATTCCATTCTGCAAAATCGGAAGCGCTTAATTTGATAACAACACCCTTAATTCCTCCGTCACGAACCAGCAAATTGGAGCCGCCGCCCAAAATAAAAACCGGCAGATTTTGCGGCTTATGTTGTAAAAAATTCTGCAAATCTTCCGCGTTTTTCGGGAAAAACATTACCTCTGCCGGTCCGCCGACATTCAGCCAAGTATATTTTTTCAGCGGCTCATTGAATTTATAAACTCCTTCAACTTGAGGAAGGTTAGGCAAATATTCTGTCATCAGTACAAATCCTTATCTTCTGACGCGGTGTTTTTACGCGTGATAGCCAGCAGCATACCTATTTCTATGGCAGTACCCAAAAGCGATGAACCACCATAGGATATAAACGGCAAAGTCATGCCCTTGGTCGGAATAATATGCAGCGAAGACGCCATATTTACAAATGCCTGCAAGCCAAGCGACGCTGCCAAACCGACTTCGGCATACATCACAAACAAATTGCTTTCTTTAATAGACTGCCGCAAAGTTCTGATGACAATTACCGAAAACAACGCAATAATAATCAGACACAGCCACACTCCGTATTCTTCTCCGGCTACGGCAAAAACAAAATCGGTATGAGCATCCGGAATAGTTAATTTTACCGTACCTTCACCAGGGCCCTTGCCTACCAGATTTCCATTTTGAAACGCCAACATTGCCTTGTTGATTTGAAAGCTGGTTTCATCGCTACCATACAAAAATTGGTCGACACGGGCACGGAAGTGCGGATAGGTAAAATAAAGCACAAACAAAGCGCAAACACCGCCGACACCTGCAACTCCAACCAGCATCCATGGCAAGCCGGCTAAAAACAGCTGCAAAACAAAAATAGATGTTATCAGCAAAGTCATACCGATATCAGGCTGCATCAGCAACAAAACCACGACCATAAAATAAGATGCAAACGCCAAATACCAGCCTTTAAAATAGTCAAGTTTTTTACTGCGCTCCAGCAGCCAAGCCGTCCAAACAATAAATATCGGCTTCATCAATTCAGAAGGCTGCAATGAAAATCCACACAGATAAATCCAGCGGCGTGCTCCTTTAATTTCAGCACCAAATAAGAAAGTCCAAACCAACAACCCCCATAACACCACAAACCCCAAAATGGAAACACGACGCACCGTTTGCAGGCTGAACAAAGACATTCCCAGCATAATTCCGCAAGACAGCACAACAAATTTAATCTGCTTGCGCACCAAAGCAAAATCATCAAGCTTCAGTTTGCGAGCAATAGCCGGACTTGCCGTAATGTCTAAGATTACGCCGATAACCAGCAAAGCCAGCGCAACAAACAAAGTTACCTTATCAACGGTCCACAGCCATTTTACAACGGCATTATGACTTTGGCGTGAAAAATTTACCATTTTTGCCTATCCTATAAAAAAGCCAACAATCCCAGTAAAGCACAAACAGCTGCCGCGCACCAAAAGCTTAAAACAACTTTTTTTTCTGACCAGCCCAGCTGCTCAAAATGATGATGCAGCGGTGCCATACGGAAAAATCTTTTACCGGTTTTCTTAAAATAAACAACCTGAATCATTACCGAAACAGTTTCCATCACAAATACTGCACCGACTATTGCCAGCAATATTTCATGCTTTGTCATAACGGCGATGGTTCCTAAAATAGCCCCAAGAGCAAGCGAGCCCGTATCGCCCATAAAAACTTTAGCCTTAGGCTTATTAAAATATAAGAATCCCAAACAAGAGCCGATTAAAGCCGAACAAACCACAGCAACTTCACCGCTGCGCGGAATAAACAACATATTATAGTCAACCGCATTCGGCAAACCACAAAAATAAGCAATCAGCATAAAAACAAACAATGCTATAATCATCAGGCCGGAAGCCAAGCCATCTAAGCCATCGCTTAAATTCACGGCATTGGAAGTTCCGGAAATCACAACTACAGCAAACGGGATATAGAGCCAAGACAGATTCAGACACAATTCCTTAAAATACGGAAAAAACAGCATGGTATTCAAACCACGCGGAGTGGCAGCCGTGATAATACTGGCCGCAACCAATGCCGTCAAAAATTGAAAAAACAGTTTCATCCGCGCCGTCATTGCATTAGAATTCTGTCTTTTTACCTTCCAATAGTCATCAACAAACCCAGTAGCGCCATAAACCAGCAAAACCAACAGACTAACCCAGACAAAATGATAAGTGATGTTGGCAAAAAGCAGCACCGAGAGAATCGAGGCGCCCAAAATAAGCACTCCGCCCATTGTCGGCGTGCCTTTTTTTGTTTTCAGATGCGACTGAGGCCCGTCCGAACGGATAGGCTGTCCGGTTTTTTGATGTTTATGCAAAAGGCTGATAACCGGATAGCCGCTAATCAAGACCAAAAACAAAGATAAAGCAAACGCCAAACCGGCGCGCAACATAACCGACCAATCGGCGTAAATAAGTGAAAGCATGACAATTCTCCCGATTTTTCTTGAAAGATTAGAACAGAATATATAAAATAAGTCTTAAAAAGAAGATAATTTCTATTTAAATTTACGAGAATTTTACTATACTGTTGATAATTTGAATTCCACAAAGGGAGAATAATAATGAAAAAAACAATATTTTTATTAACCGCCGCTTTAATTTGTGGAACAATGCAGCAGGTTTATGCTGCCGATGATGATTTTGAAGACGGTTTAGGTGCAGGAGATTTATTTGCCGATGAAGAAAACGCCACTGTTCAAAATTCTAAGCAGGAACAGCAAAGCACTAAAACCTTATCGGCTTTTATATCCAGCAGAATCCCTGCATCATCAGCCAAAAATATAGAAAACGCCGAAAAAGTTTTTTGCTACACGGTTGATTATGCTGCGGCGGACTACACCGGATATACGATTGACGATTTGGCTATTACAGGCTCTTGCGGAGAACTTTCAAACGAAGGGCGCAATTTGATTAAAGATATGGTTTTGAATAATAATCTTGTTTTTTCAACCGCCAAAGATGCCTGCAACATCAACCCTCGAATTTTACTGAGATATATCAACGGCATTGACAGCACAGATGTTTTATTTTCGGCGCCGTGCCATTCCATAAGCTTTTTTCACGGTCGCGATATTTCCACGCTTAACGCCGCTCCGGGAAAAAACATTGTAGAACAAATTGTTACAACTTATTCATCTTTAAAAGATAACTTTTTATCTCCGGCGCTTTTAGGGCAAATGGTGCCGAACGGACAGGTTTTGACTCAAGATCAAAAAGAGATGGTGCGAAAAATCAACACCAGCGAATCTCCTAAGAAATGGAACTCCGGAACGGCTTCTGCACCTGCCGCTTCGGAAGCCGATACACAACCGACACGCAAAGGATGGAATAAGCTTAAATAGTTTTTATAAAAAAAGCTGTTGATTATTCTTTCGTTTTCTTGATATATAAATGACAATTTTATATGTATATAAGAAGTTAAAAGTTTTGAAAAGAGTTTGAAAAGTGAACAAAGGTTCTAAGCTAAAAAATGCAATATTATACGCAACCTCCCTTTATGAAGGGGCTGAGGAGTGTAAAAAGTTGCCTCAGGTGCGCTCTGATGTGGATAAATTGAGCAAAGCGGCAACGGATAACGCAAAAGAATTTGCTTTATTAAATAATCCGATTTGGTCTATTGAAGTTAAAGAAAAAATCACAGCAGCTATTGCTGATGAAATGAAATTAAGTTCTCCGACCACAAATCTGCTGAAAATTTTGGTTGAAAACCGCCGTATTAACGAACTTGGCTTGATTTTGGAACAGTTTAAAGAAATTTATAACAAAAAACAAAATATTGCTGAAGTTGAAGTTGAAACTGTGTCAGAATTGACAAAGTCTCAAGATGAAAACTTAAAACAAAAGCTTACAAATCTTTTTGAAAAAAACATTGTCGTAAATTATCATATAAATCCGCAGATTTTAGGTGGTTTGGTAATTAAATGCGGCACGGTGCTGATTGACAGTTCGGTCAAACACCAATTAGACAGTTTAGAACAACTGATGAAAGGGACAAAATAGATGTCTGTACAGGCAAGCGAAATATCTTCAATATTAAAAGAAAAAATCACCGATTTTGACTTATCAACAGATATGTCGGAAGTAGGACGCGTCCTTTCCGTGGGTGACGGTATTGCCCACGTTTACGGACTGGATAAAGTTCAGCTGAATGAAATGGTTGAATTTTCCAACGGCGTTAAAGGCATGGCCTTAAACTTGGAAGAAGACAGCGTCAGCGTGGTGCTGTTTGGTTCAGATGAAGGCATAAAAGAAGGCGATACGGTTAAAAGAACCGATAAAATTGTGAGCGTTCCGGTCGGTAAAGCCCTGCTAGGACGCGTTGTTGACGCTTTGGGCAACCCTATTGACGGCATGGGCAGCATCAAAGCCGAACAATACAGCAACGCCGAAGTTAAAGCACCGGGCATTATTCCGAGAAAAAGTGTGCATGAACCTGTACAAACCGGCTTAAAAGCCATTGACTCGCTGATTCCTATTGGACGCGGACAACGCGAACTTATTATCGGCGACCGTCAAACCGGAAAAACATCTATCATTGTCGATACCATTATTAACCAAAAACGCACTAACGATATGGCTAAAAACGACAGTGAAAAACTGTTTTGCATTTATGTTGCCGTCGGACAAAAGCGCTCGTCGGTTGCTCAGGTAGTAAAAACTCTGCGCGACTACGGCGCCATGGACTACACCATTGTAGTAGCCGCAACTGCTTCGGAAGCTGCTCCATTGCAATTTATTGCTCCATACGCGGGCACCGCCATGGGTGAATATTTCCGCGACAACGGAATGCATGCCGTTATCTTTTATGACGACTTGTCCAAGCAAGCAACGGCTTATCGTCAAATGTCCCTGCTGATTAGACGTCCGCCTGGACGTGAAGCTTATCCAGGCGACGTATTTTATCTGCACTCTCGTTTGCTGGAACGCGCGGCAAAAATGAGCGAAAAATACGGTTCCGGCTCTTTGACCGCTATGCCGGTTATTGAAACTCAAGCCGGTGACGTGTCTGCTTATATTCCGACAAACGTGATTTCTATTACCGATGGTCAAATCTTTTTGGAAACAAGTTTGTTCTATCAAGGTGTACGCCCTGCCGTGAATGTTGGTATTTCCGTATCTCGTGTTGGTTCGGCGGCGCAAATCAAAGCCATGAAACAAGTTGCCGGCACAATGAAACTGGATTTGGCACAATACCGTGAAATGGCTGCGTTTGCACAATTTTCAGCTGATTTGGATAAATCTACCCGCCGTTTGCTGGATAAAGGTTCTAAATTGACCGAATTGCTGAAACAACCCGTACATGAGCCGATGGCAACCGAAGAAGAAGTTGCTTCTATATTCTCAGGCGTACGCGGTTATTTGAGCAAAATCGAAGTAGCCGACATTAAAGCTTTTGAACAAGAAAGCCTGAAAAAGCTGCGTACCAGCCATCCGGAATATCTTGAGGAAATCCGCGAGAAAAAGATTATTTCTCCGGAATTGGAGACTAAATTAGGCGAATTTTATGAACAATTTGCCACAGATTTTTCAGCTAAACAAGAAAAGGCGGCGTAAATGGCAGGCTTAAAAGAATTACGGACACGCATTGAGGCCATTAAATCTACGCAGAAAATTACATCTGCTATGAAAATGGTGGCCGCTTCGCGCCTGCGCCGGGTTCAGATTCTGGTTGACAAGAATCAGGATTACGCCGAAAATTTACGGTGTTCTGCTTTACGTGTTTTGACAGAAATTGAGCAAGACGAGCAAGAAAAAGGTATTTGCTACCCTCGCCCTGCTCTGCTGCAAAAAAATACCGATGAAAAAAATTATGAACTGTATGTTTTTTCTTCTGACCGCGGTTTATGCGGCGCTTATAACAGCAATGTGGCCAAAAAAGCCATTGAGCGCATAAAGGAGCTGCGCCGTCAAAAGAAAAACATCAAAGTTGTATGCATCGGCAAAAAAGCACACGACGTTTTGAAACGTACTTTCAGCGATTTGGATATGACCTTATCCAACAACTTGAGTAAAGACGCCTCTTATCCGGAAGCGGCGACGCGCTTGGCAAAATATATTCTGAAGCGTTTTCAAAACCATGATTTTGATGTGTGCGAACTGATTCATGCGAAGTTTGAATCGGCTATCAGCCGCACCTTTGAAGCAGAACAAGTTTGCCCGCTGCAGCTGAAAAATAACAATGAAGCTATTGAAAACATAAATCGTTCAGGCGATGCATTTTATGATTATATGCCAGATAAACCGACAATTTTGGAACAGATTGTACCGATTATCTTTGAAGATACGGTTTTTCAGGCATTGGTTAATTCGGCAGCTTCTGAACACGGCGCACGCATGACGTCTATGGATAACGCCACTCGCAACGCCAAACAAATGATTAGCGACTTGACTTTAAGATATAACAGCCTGCGCCAATCAGCTATTACAACCGAACTGATTGAAATTATTGCCGGCGCAGATGCCGTTTAGAACAAGGAGATATGAATGACTAAAGAAGAAAAAACCGCAAAAAATTCTCATAAAGCCGGACACATTTATCAGGTTTTGGGAGCGGTTGTCGATGTAAAATTTGAAAGTGAAGCCGATTTGCCGGATATTTATACGGCATTGGAATGCAATAACCACGGCAAACGCTTGGTTTTGGAAGTAGAGCAGCACCTTGGCGAATGCGTGGTAAGATGTATTGCGCTGGACACCACCGACGGTTTGGTTCGCGGCTTGGAAGTTGTCAACACCGGCGAACCGATTAAGGTTCCGGTTGGTCCAGAGTTGCTGGGACGCATTATTAACGTTATTGGTGAACCGGTTGACGAACGCGGTCCGATTGCCAGCAAAAACTATAAACCTATTCACCGCGAAGCACCTTCATTTACCGATCAATCCACCAAAGAAGAAATTTTGGTTACCGGAATTAAGGTTATCGACTTGCTTGAACCATACAGTAAAGGCGGTAAAATCGGTTTGTTCGGCGGTGCCGGCGTTGGTAAAACCGTGCTGATTATGGAGTTGATTAACAACATCGCCAAAGGCCACGGCGGCTACTCTGTATTTACCGGTGTGGGCGAACGCACCCGCGAAGGCAATGACTTGTACAATGAAATGACCGAATCCGGCGTTATCGACCTTAAAGGCGATAAATCTAAAACCGTACTGGTTTACGGACAAATGAACGAACCTCCTGGAGCCCGCGCCCGCGTAGCTTTAACCGGATTGACTCAAGCCGAATATTTCCGTGACCAAGAGCATCAAGATGTGCTGCTGTTTATAGATAACATCTTCCGCTTTACGCAAGCCGGTTCAGAGGTTTCGGCATTGCTGGGACGTATTCCGTCAGCTGTGGGCTATCAGCCGACTTTGGGTACGGATATGGGCGCAATGCAAGAACGTATTACATCTACTAAAGACGGTTCTATTACTTCTGTGCAGGCAGTTTATGTGCCGGCCGATGACTTGACCGACCCGGCTCCGGCTACAACCTTTGCCCACTTAGATGCCACAACCGTACTGTCTCGTAAAATTTCCGAACAGGCTATTTTCCCGGCCGTTGACCCGCTGGATTCTACCAGCCGTGCACTGAGTCCGGATATTGTAGGCGAAGAGCACTATGCTGTAGCCCGCCGTGTGCAGGAAATTTTGCAAAAATATAACTCTCTGCAAGACATTATCGCCATTTTGGGTATGGATGAACTTTCGGAAGAAGATAGAATCGTAGTTTCACGCGCTCGTAAAATTCAGAGATTCTTGTCGCAGCCGTTCCATGTGGCTGAAGTATTTACCGGCTTGAAAGGCGTGTTTGTGGAAATGGAAGATACTATTAAAGGCTTCAAAGGTATTTTGGACGGCGAATATGACGACCTGCCGGAAGCAGCCTTTTATATGGTAGGAACCATTGAAGACGCTGTGGCTAAAGCAGAAAAAATGAAAGAGTCTAACTAATGTCTGATATTAGCTTAAAAATATTCACACCGGAAAAAACGGCGCTCAACAAAAAAGTTTATCGTGTGGTTTTACCTTATGGAAAAACAAACTTAACCTTGATTGACGAGCGGGCTCCTACTTCTTTGCTTTTGAATAAAGGTATTTTACAAATTTTGGATACCGACAATCAACCGACAGCGATTTATTTTATTGATGGCGGAGTGGTTGATGTGGCAAATAATGTTTGCAAAATCTCAACGCTGCACCTGATAGCAGAATCGGCAATTACCTCCGAAAAAGCTGAATTTCTGAAAGAAAAAGAGCCGCAGAATGCTGAATATTATCAGATGATTATAGACTATTTTCAAACAAAAGAAAACTAAGCTGTTTAATTTTGTATGCCGCAAGCCTCTTTGAGCCGATAGCTTAAAAGAGGCTTGTTTGTTACAAATATATGAATAAAGCTATTGCTTGTCCGATATTGGTTGTATTTGCCCGCAGCCTATGCTATAATTTGCTTATATTTAATTTTATATCTCTTATACGGAGACGAAAATGTCTGAATATACTGAAAAAAACGATAACACAACAAACGCTGCAAAGTCGAGCAAAGAATCTAAAAACAGCCTCGACTAAAAAAACAAACTCCGTCAAGGATGATGAGTTTATTATGATTAACGGTGCAGACGGCAATAAAATTATGATATCTAAAAGAGCTTATGAACAAAAACAAAAAATTGAACAATTAAAAAGACAAAAAATTTTAAATAATTATACCAAAAAAGAAGAAACCGCTGCCTCTGACGCTATTGGCGTCTCACAGCAAAGACGCGATGCCGAACAAATGGTAAAAATACAAAATATACAAAGACAAAGAACGCGCGATTAGTTTTTAGGAGATAAAGTTATGGGGAAAATGCCAAAAATTAAAAAAGAGCCAATGCGTAAAATAGACTTTCAAGTTGATACCCTGTCGCATCAATCCGAAACGCTGGCTTATTATGACGGTAATCGAAAAACTATTACCCTGAACTTTTACAAGCCCAAAACCAACAATCAAAACACTAATACCGATAAAAATAAAAAGACGACTACACCGCCTAAAAAACAGACTCCTCAAAAAGCCAAAGGCCATAATTCAAAGCCGATAACCGCAGCTGCGCCCAAAGATGATAATGAAGGAAACAAAGCCCAGAAATTTAATGATTCTTCAAACGGCTTAGGAACAATCTTGCACGAGCAAAAACACCGCGACAGCCACCGTCAAGGACTTTATGACGCTCCTTTGGGTGTGGAAGAGGCCTATAAATTGGATATGTGGAACGAGATATCAGCCAATATGACAACTTTGGTATATCTGCGCAATCAATATATAAAAAGCGGTGACAGTTCTATTTTTGAAACAGAAGAAAACGGAAACTTCAAGTTTTATAAAGATGCTATCGACAAAGGCGAAATTAACCCGAACAGCCATTATAAAGAAGACTTTGATAAAGATATGAGCCTGATAGTCAACGGCACTAAAGATATGTGGATGGAAAAATATTCAATGGCCTACGGGCTTTTGCAAAACCCTTATAATGCAGCACTATTAGCTGAAGAAGGCAATGAACACGCCGCTGATTATCAAAATAATTATGAAAAAGGTAAAAAAATAGCCCTGACCATCGGCGGCACGAATTTTACAAAATACATAAAAAATGATGTGGAAATTCCGGATATCGGGCAAATTATTATGGAAGATATCAAACCTTTGCCGGTTGATGAAGCTGATAAAAAACTATCCAATAAAGAATTTGCCCAAAAATATGATTTACCGGAATATGACGGCTCAATCAGCCTCTTAGAATATCAAAAACTGCTGCAGCATGATATTTTAACTAAAAATGCGAACAAGGAAGTATTTTCTGGCACCGCCAAAGAAATTGCTGACAATAAAAAAAATAACACGAACAATAACTCAGCTCAAATTACAGGACAGGTAAATTTAGTAAAGTCCAGAAATACGCTGATGCAAAATGTCAAAGTCATTGCTGCAGCGGTTGATGCCGCAAAAAATGATTATGCAAAAGCCGGCAAAAAACTGCCGCCTGATAATGAAGAACTCTACAATCAAAAAGCAGACCAGATGTACAGTGTCTATGTTGAAGGAGAAAAAATAAATGTGCGCGAAACACTGGAAGCCGATTCTAATTTAGTTTTAACAGAATTGGAGGATGACAAAAAGACCAAGGAATCTTTCAAGCCGAAATACCGCAAATGGGAAGATAAAGACGGCAGCAGGGTGTCACCGGTATTGGAAATGGAAATACCAGATATGGAAGCAGACTATATTCAAAAGCCGACAAAATCATACGCCGATGAACAAAATAACTCTAATGGATTGAAAAAAACTCTGCAGGCTCAAGCTGCAGAAAGAACTGCAAAAGCCGCAGAATCAAAAGAGCCTCTGAAAACACAGCTGAAAGAAGATGCTGAAAAACATAAACTGCAAAAAACAGAATCGGCGTACCAATATTCTCCCGACCGGCCGCTAAATGAGCAGTTGCAAGAAGCTTCCGCAAATTCAAAAACAGCAGTTCAAAATGATAACACAGATGAACTTAATCGTGTCCGCAAAAAAGCCGCATCAAGACAAGCTGAAAACAGAGAATCGGAAAATACAGCAAGTTCTCCTGAGAAATATACGGCCGAAAATGGGACAAATAATGTTTGCAAAATCTCAACGCTGCACCTGATAACAAAATCTGCTATTACCTCTGAAAATGCATAATTTCTAAAAGAAAAAGAACAGCAATGCTGAATATTATCAGATGATTATAGAGATTATAGATTATTTCAAAACAAAAGAAAACTAAGCAAGTTTAGCCTTGCTTGATTGTCAAAAAAACACCTTTTAGAGACTGCCTTTAAAAGGTGTTTTGTTACAAATAGATGAATAAAGCATCAAATCGGTCAATATTTATTGCGGATACTCGTTTTGTATGCTATAATTTGCGTATATATGGATAACTTCCGATTTGTTTATGGAGCTCAAAATGTCTGAAAATAATCAAGAAAATGAAAATAATTCCACTGAAGATGTTTATACAAATAAAGAATATAAACAATATGATGAATTTTTGGAAAAAAATGAAATAACCATAGCAGATGAAGATGATGATGTTTTGACTGAGGATGAATATTACGTTATCCCTAAAAGCAAAATCGCCGAAAAAGCAAACAACAAAACTTATGACGGCACAGAAATAAATATTGATGACAGTCAAATTCACAATATACAAAATATCAGAGCCAATGCAGACAAGGCCATAGCTTTATATGTACAAGGCAAGGTAGACGAAGCAGAGAAAATTATTCCTAATTTTAAAGAAGAATATGGTGAAGATATTAAAATAAAAAACGGAAATATATATGTTCCTGATTATGATTCTATTTGCAAAGATGCGATGGAAAACATTGATGATAACCTGCACAGAACGAATCATCTGAAAGCTATTGAAAATGGTACTATTAACCAAGATTCACCAGATGAAATGTTAGTAGACTACAATATGGCTATATTGACAGAGATTAGTAAAAGACAATATGATGCAATAGCCAAAGCCCCTGACGGATTAAAAAATTTATCACCTGAACAAGCAACATATTTTGTAGCTCTTAAACACCTTAGAGAATTGCAACAAGAAGATGCTTATAATAAAGACGGTTCGATAAACAATAAGGATACAAAATTTGTTTTGGACCACGTAAAAAACATGTCTAATGAAGAACTGGGGCAAAAAGTTGTAGATATCTTGGAACGTAGCGATTTAATAAATAATCCGGAAACCAAAAACAATGTTGAAAATTTGAAACAAGAACTAAAAAATGCTAAAGCCAAACAAAAACAACAAGAACTAGAAAAGCAACAAGCTCAGAAAAATACAGCGCACAAGCCGTTGAAACAACAGCTAAAAAATGCAGCACAACAACGAAAAAACAAGAGCCTAAATAATGATTTTGTTTATATAACCAAAGAAGTACGCATAACTCGGGCGCAATATGAACAAGTTTTGAAAAACGCTGAGCGTCAGCAGCTGGCTCGCAAGAAAATGCAGCAAAAACTAAGCAAACAACAGCCGCAAAAAGCCGAGATTGCTAAAAATGACGCGGTCGCCGCTTCTCCGCAAAAAAGAAATGCTGAAATGATTAATAAGCTGCGGGGATTGACGCCAAAAACTGCGACTCCTGTAATTAAACGCAATTTAAGCCAAAATATGCACAATTTGGGCAAAGAGGGAAGGTAAACGTTATTTGCCGCGTAAAAAAATTTTATTTTTGCGCACGGCTATAACCATATGAATATTGTAGAAAAAATAAAAAGCTGTGTATAAGATAAAAATACTATATCT
>ERZ1035032.1589-NODE-1589-length-13739-cov-9.699065_pt1 | contig 13739 bp, 15 predicted proteins | sample MGYA00520693_ERZ1035032 | MGnify/ENA primary metagenome ERZ1035032 (study PRJEB33766, sample SAMN09781740) | gut metagenome | biome: gut microbiome | host: Homo sapiens | place: Madagascar | study: EMG produced TPA metagenomics assembly of the PRJNA485056 data...
CTACAAAAAAATCCCGAAGATTGACTTTCGGGATTTTTTATATAAATATTTGAATTTTATTTTATAAACTTATCCAAACTTGCTATAGCATTATCAATCAGAGCGCTTTTGTCGGCTTTTTCAATATGTTGCAAAATGGCTTTTTTTGCCAGTTCAACCGATGAACGAGCTACTGACTGATTTATTTCCGTCATAGCGTTTTCCGTTGAGCTTAAAATACGGCGTTTGATTTCTTTTTCTTTTACTATCGTATTTTCTTTAAGCTGTGCTAAATCATTTTTCTTTTGATTAGCAATATTTTTTTCAGCTTGCTTTAAAATTTCCGCAACCTCAGCTTCGGTGGTTGCAAATTTGCGTTCATATTGAGCTAAAAGCTCTTGAGCGTCATCGCGCAATTTCTCTGCATCGGAAATTTGATTCTTTACGGAATCAATTTTGCCGTGCATAGCGTCTTTCAAAAAGCGGTAAGCCGGTTTAGCCAATACCGCTATTGATAAAATAAATGCCATACCAACCCAAAATTCCACATCGGCATAAAACGGAACATCTGTTATTTGATGAGCAATATCCGGATTGGCTTTGTCAAACACTTCCGAAACATTTTCCGCCGCATCAATAATGGCATTTTGCGTTGCGTTAATCAAATCATTGCCGTTTTGCAAAGCACCGGATGCACCATCTTCTAATGGTTTTTCAATAAGTTCATCTGCCATTATACGTTTCCTTTGCGGTCTGCTGCGTCAATTATGTCTTTTTTTGAAATATTTGTAAAACCGAGTTTTTGCACTATTTCAAATGCCAAATTTTGCGAAAGTGATTCAATTTGCAGCAGAGTTTCTTTTTTTTCTGTAGCCAATTTAAATTCACTGTCGGCAATTTGTTTGTTCAGACGTTCATTCAGCAGCTTTTCTTCAGCAACCAAAAACGACGCCGATTCTTTTTGGTTTTCGGCGATACTTGCTGCTGCTTTTTGTTTGGCTTCATTCAAAGCTTGCTCATACTTAGCCAACGAGGCTTTTGCCTGTTGGTTCAGTTTTTCGGCTTTACGGATATAATCATCAATTTTGCGCTTGCGCTGTTCCAAAACGTCTGCAATCTTCGGTGTAACAAAAATTGAGAGTAAAATCCACAGCAGGCAAAAACTCAAAACCATCCAAAAAGCCTGAGAGGCAAATGTAGATAAGTCTAATTGAGGCATTTTGTTCCCTCGCTAATAAAAGGAATTTATGTCTGTTAGATAATCATCAAGATGGCAATAACCAGAATGTACAAAGCAATAGCTTCGATAGAACCCATACCGATAAAGCCGAACAAGGTGACGTCTTTTTTAACTTGAGGATTGCGGCCTACTGTTTCAATCAAAGCTACCCACAGTTTAGTCAAACCCCAAGCAGCTGCAGTCATAGCTAAAGCGCAGATACCGGCACCGATGTAAGCCAAAGTTTTGTTTTGTAAGATTTCGTTTTCCATTTTGAGTTCCTTTCTATTTAGTCAACAAAATTAATGTTCGTTACTGATTGCCATGTTTAAATATACACAGCTGAGTGTTGTGTATATATAAGCTTGCAGCAGTGTAACAAAAAGTTCAAACATAATGATTCCCATGTCAGCGATTAAAGGTATAAAACCAAAAATCTGCATGGTAATGATAAAGCCGCCCAAAACCTTCAAAATAATGTGTCCGACCGACATATTAACAGCCAAACGAATTGTCAGGCTAAAAGGTTTTGACAGAAGCGAAATTGTTTCAATCGGTATAATTAGCGGAGCCATAAGCGCTGGAACGCCTTGCGGGAAAAATGTGTGCAAATAGCCGAAGCCGCGTTTTTTTATTCCGACAACAATATTCATCAAAAGGCAAAAAATTGAAAGAGCGCCGACAGCTGCAATATGTGAGGTAAACGTAAAGCTATATGGAAACAGTCCCAAAATATTGCCGCCTGCAATAAAAGTAAACAGCGCAAAAACAAATGAAAAATACTTTATCCCGTTTTTACCCAGAGTTTCTCCCATTATGCCTTGAATAAAACCATAAACAGCTTCCGGAATTGTTTGCGCCATGGTCGGTACAATATCTCTTTTTCTGAGGCAGAAACTCATACTGAGCAAAATAACGGCAATCGTAATCAGCATGCATAGAGATGAATTTGTAAACGACAAATCCACTCCGTTAAATTCAAACGGAATAATCTTTTTTATTTCAAATTGTTCAACCGGACTTGACATCAATCTTTTCCCTTCTGAATATTTTTATCCATCTCTTGAGCAGAACGATAAACATTCAACATACCAGCCATACACCCAAATAAAGAAAATACAAGCAGAAAAACAACTTTAGTCCCGAAAATTTTATCCAGCGTAAAACCAATGCATATTCCAACCAGTACTGCGGCAATAAATTCCGTGCCGATTCTAAAGGCATTGGCAACAGCATCTTTTATCGGCGAGGCATTATTATCTTTGCCGCTTTTCTGCTGTTTTTCCTTCAGGTTGCGGATTCGCTTGTCTATTTCTTCAATGTCTGAACTTGCCTTTTTCATTTTTCTTGTTTATAACCCAATCTTTCCAAACGGCTGTTAATATATGGCTTTAATGAATTGAAGCTTGCTGCCGAATAAATAATCTCGTTGCCGTCGCGGCCGCTGAACAATAAAGCTGGAGTACCGGTCATGCCAAGCTGTTTTAAGCCCTGCTGGCGGTCAGATATAATAGTCTGGGCCAATGCATCGTCATGCAGGCAAGCCTCTGCTTCATCATAGCTTATACCATATTCTGCCGCATAACTGTGCAGCTGAGAAGTGTCGCTTGCTAAATACCAGAAACGCTGCTTATCAAACAAACGTGTCAAAAAGCCGTGATAGTTGTCTATAGAAGCGCATTGCAGCAGCATTGCCGCCTGCATGGCTTTTTTATCCAGCGGAAAGTTTACAAATACAATTCTGAGTAATCCGTATTCCACATATTCTTTTTCCAGTCTTGGTATAACATCAAGATGAAAATCAGCGCAGTGCGGGCAGCCTAACGATGAAAATTCATAGAGCGTCAGTGGAGCATCTGCTGCGCCGACAGCGTATTTTGAGGAAGCGTTGATGTGTAGATTCGGGGGCAAAACCGTAGCAATGCCGTTTTTCTCTGTGGCAGCAGCAGTCTGAACTTTTAAAGTGATTTGCCCGTTTTCATCAAAAACAAAGCCTTTATAGGTAAAATAAAAATAAGCAGCAGCAAAAAAGGCAACAATAAAAGTTGCGGTTTTGCTTAGTGACTTTATAAACTTGTCCAAAATATATCTCCTAATTTTGTTTATTGCTGAATACGGCTTTGCCTAAATTTTCTAAATGCTCGCGCAAATTGCTGTTATCAACATCTTTAATTATTTCTGTAATATAATTTTGTTCTTCAGCGGATACAAGAATTTTTTTAACATTATCAATGGGTTTTTTATTCAATAAAAAATTTTCGGGACAGCTGTTTTGGATTATTTTCAATTTTGTTACGGCATTGTAGCCGAAATATGTGTTGATTTGGCTTAAAATCTGCGGTTCGCGCTGTTTTATTTCCATGGCAAAAGCGCCGCTTAAAACAATCAGTTGAAGGGTGCCGCCGGTCTTTTCATTTTTATTGAAATAAATTTTTTGCGGTAGGGAGTATTTTGCCAGTTCTTCGCCGACAATCGACTGCCAGCCGGATAAAATTTCCAGCTCAGTCAGTCCGCCCGCCCCCAAAAGCTGCTTGGCTAAAGGCATAATGGTTTTGGAAATGCTGGTTAAATCATCCAGCGTACGCTCTTCACGGATAAGCATTTGTTTGCGTTTAGTCATTTGTATCATCCTTAAAATGGGCTAGCGGGTGTTTCCTTCGGACAATATCGCCCAGTTTTTGCGAGGTTATATGGGTATAAACTTCGGTTGTTGTAATATTTTCGTGTCCCAGCATTTTTTGCACCGAGCGAAGGTCGGCGTTATTATTCAGAAGGTGGGTTGCAAAAGAGTGGCGCAGCACGTGCGGCGAAACTCTTGACGGATATATTCCGCAGTCAACCGCCAGTTTTTTTAAATCCTTATAGAAGGCATCGCGGGTTAAGTGTCCGGAAATTGAAGTCAAAGACGGAAACAGCCAATTGGAATTTGAATTTTTTTTGATAAATTCCCGCCGTAAATCTATATATTCTGATAAAGACTGTAAGGCACTTTCAGCTACCGGAACTACGCGTTCTTTGCTGCCTTTGCCGAAAATAGTTATCAGGCCTTTATTATAATTTATGGCATTTTCAGGCAGTCCGACTAATTCGGACACGCGCAGACCCGTGGCATACATCAATTCAATCATTACGCCGATACGCCAATAACGATAGTCCTTTTTAGCAAAAGCCGCCTCGATTAAAAGCTTGATTTCCTGCACGGATAAAAATTTAGGCAGCGGCTTTTCCTGCTTTGGAGTCAAAATATATGCAGCCGGATTGGTTTTTATTATTTTTTCCGAATACAGAAATTTGCAAAAATCTTTGATGGCGGAAAGCTTGCGTGCCAAACTTTTGGGTGCGTATGACTCGGCTCTCAGATTTTGAATAAATTTTTCGATTCGCTCTTCGGTTAAATCCTGAGGAGCAGAAATGTCGCAAAATTCAAAAAATTGCCGCAAATCATGTTCATACGCCGTCAAAGTTGTTTGAGCCGCGCCTTTTTCCGCTGCCTCTGTTTCTAAAAAATTTTCAAGCCAACGTCCAACCATTATGCTTATTTTTCTAAATTAACCGCAATTTCTTGAGATACGTGTTCCGTCGGAACTTGAATATCGTGAACCATCAAAAAAATGATGCCGGCTAAAATTATCAAACCCAAAGCATAAAAAACAATTTTTAAAGTGCTTCCTTGAGTATATGCAGATTGTCTTCTCATAAATTTCTTCCTTGTATACAGTTAAAAAAATATTGAATAATAGTAGCAAGGATATATTATGAGGTCAATAGAAAGCAAAAAATTTAAACAAAGAAAAATAATAAAATGTCGAGAATAAATAAAATAATTTTGCTGGTCGGCTTAATGGGAAGCGGAAAAACCAGCGTGGGCAAAAGGTTGGCGCGCCGCTTATCGCTGCCGTTTGTCGATGGAGATCAAGAAATCGAAAAAGCGGCCGGATTATCGCTGGTGGATGTGCTGAAGTGTTTTGGTGAAAAAGAATATCGAGCCGGTGAAGAAAGAGTGATGAAACGCCTACTACAGGGGAATCCTTGCGTTTTAGCCAGCGGCGGCGGTTCATTTGTGGCCGCGCAGACCCGTGAGCTTGCTAAAGAACATGCTGTGACTATTTGGCTCAAAGCTGATATCGATACTTTGTATCACCGAACGGCTGGGCGCACGCGGCGACCGTTTTTGCTGGGGGATAATGCTACGGTAAAAAGCAAACTGCAAGAATATATAACCGAAGAGTATCCATACTATTCCGAGGCTGATATTGTGGTGGAAACCCGTGATGAAAAAGTTGAAAACACGGTTAAACGAGTTGCTTCTGCCGTGTACCATTTTTTTCAGCAGCAGAAAAAACAGCAAAGAACTGAGGAATTGAAATGAGAAAAAGCAATCAAGGAACGGAAGATTTACGGCAAATAGAGATTATTCCTAATGTCAATTTATATGCCGAAGGTTCGTGTTTAATCAAGTGCGGCAACACCCATGTCTTATGCACAGCCAGCGTCAGTCAGGAAATTCCGGCCTGGCTGAAAGGCGGAAACCGTGGCTGGGTAACTGCCGAATATTCTTTGTTGCCGCGAGCGACGCAAACCAGAGTAAATCGCGAAACCAAAGGCGTGGGCGGACGTACGGCGGAAATTCAACGTCTTATCGGACGTTCGCTGCGGGCGGCTGTAGATTTAACGGAAATGCCGGAAATCTGCGTGCAGGTTGACTGTGATGTTTTGCAGGCGGACGGCGGAACGCGTACTGCGTCGATTACCGGCGGATTCGTCGCTTTGTACTTGGCTTTGCAGAAAATGGTTAAGGACGGAGCGCTGCCGCGCAATCCGGTTCGCGAATATGTGGCGGCTGTTTCTTGCGGTATTTGTAACGGCAAACCTTTGCTCGATTTGGATTATGAAGAGGATTCTCATGCCGGCGCCGATACTAATTTTGTTCTGACCGAAAGCGGAAAAATTGTTGAAATCCAAGCAACAGCCGAAGAAGCCGTGTTTAGCGAAGCTGAGTTTAATGAGCTGTTCCGCTTAGCTAAGCAAGGTATTCATCAGCTGATTATGGCTCAGAAAAAAGCCCTTAAAGCATAGGAGAAAATTATGAAATTAACCGAAGTTGTTTTTGCCAGCCATAATATCGGTAAAATAAAAGAAATTAAAGAATTGCTGGAGCCTTTGGGCATAAAGGTAAAGTCGGCTTTAGATATGAATTTGCCTGATGTTGAAGAAACCGGTGCGACTTTTGCCGAAAATTCACTGCTGAAATCTCAAACTATTGCCAAAATAACGGGTGTCCCGTGCTTGGCCGATGATTCTGGCTTATGCGTTGACGCGCTTAACGGAGCTCCGGGGGTTTATTCGGCGCGCTATGCTCCGAACCGTGATTTTGACAAGGGAATGGAAATGCTGCTGGCTGAAATGGCAAAAAGCCCGGATAAAAGCCGCAGCGCACATTTTTCCTGCGTGATTTCTTTGGCTTGGCCGGATGGTAAATTTGAAACTTTTGAAGGCCGTGTTGAAGGTAAGATTGCTTTTGAAAAGCAGGGTAACGGCGGATTCGGCTATGACCCGCTGTTTGTTCCCGACGGATTCGCCTGCAGTTTTGCTCAAATGAGTAAAGAGGAAAAAAATAAAATATCGCACCGCGGGCGGGCAGTTGAAAAATTAACGGCATATTTAAAATCATTATAGGGCAGATTAAATGGCGGCAAAAATCTATAATATCAATGCCGGAGCATCTTTTGTAGATGTTTTGGCCGAGCATTTTTTGAAATATTATAAAAATCAGCCGGAAGAGTTGGCAAATGTTTTATTTTTGCTGCCGAACAGACGCGCCTGTCAGAGCTTATCCGAGGCGTTTGTGCGCCTTAAAGGTCTTGAACCGACTATTTTACCGCAGATAGTGCCGATAGCCGATATTGAAGAAGACGAAGTGTTTTTGACCGGACAAAGGAATATTTTGCAAGATCTATCGCCGGAAATTACCAAAACCGAGCGAGTGTTTATTTTCAGCAAGCTTATATCACAGAAACCGGAGTTAGGTTTTGGACATCTTTCTTTAGCTCAAGCCTATGCCTTGGCCGAAAATTTAGCGGCGCTGATTGATTTGTCTTATAATGAAAACTTGGATTTTTCTCGCCTCAGTGAAATCGTGCCGGCCGAATTTGCGGCGCATTGGCAGGAAAGTTTGGAACTGCTGAAGATTATTACGGAATATTGGCCGCAGATTCTGCGGGAACGAAACAAGGCAGATACTGTGAAACGCCGCAATCAGCTGTTGGAAGCCGAGTTGAAGCTATGGCAGCAAAGCCAAACCAAGCAAAAAATTGTTGTAGCCGGTTCAACCGCCGCTTTTCCGTTGCAGAAACAGCTGGTGAAAACGGTTTTGAATTTGCCGAACGGAGAAGTTTGGTTATATGGTTTAGACAGCTGTTTGGAAGATTCCGGATGGGCGCAGATAGATGAAAATCATCCGCAGTTTGAACTGAAAGAGCTGTTGGATTATTTGCAGATTGATCGCGGTAGCATAATCAACCTGCCGCAAAAAACATTCAGTTCCAGAGAGCGCCTTGTTTCTGAAATTATGCGTCCGGCGGCCGCTTCTGCAGAATGGCGCTCTTTGTCGAGTAATCCTTTGCCAAAAGAGAATTTTGAAGGGATTCATCTGCTGAATTGCGATGATATCCGTCAGGAAGCGCAGGCTATTGCTTTACTGATTCGCAATACCTTGGAAATGCCTGAAAAAACAGCCGCGTTGGCTACGGTGGATAGAAATCTGGCGCGGCGGGTTGTTTCCGAACTCAAAAAATGGAATATTGTGGCTGATGATTCAGCCGGACAGCCTCTAAGCCTGACGCCGATAGGCGTATATTTACGGCAGATTATCAATGTGCTGGAAAATGATTTTTCGCAGGTAAGCCTGCTTTCCCTGCTGAAACATCCGTTCACATCGTGCGGACAAAATCCGGCGGTTTTCAATCAAAAAGTTAGAAAATTGGAATTAAGCTGGCGAAAAAAAGAAGATTTGTCGCCGGAGCTGGCTGAATTTATAACCGGAATAAAAGAGATTTTTGCTCCGTTGTGCGAACTGTATAGGCAGGCGGAGACAGATTTGCAGCAATTTTTTATCAGCCACATTAAAACTGCCGAACTTTTGGCGGATACGGATATAAAAACCGGTGATAAAATTATTTGGAAAAATGATGCCGGAGCCGTTGCCTCTAAGTTTGTCAGTGATTTTATGCAGAATTGCGTCATTTTAGGCAAAATTAAGCCGCATGATTATTTGGCGTTTTTAGAAAGTATGCTGATAGAGCAAAATGTACGTGTTCGCTATGGAATGCACCCGCGGGTTAAGATTTTAGGTCCGATTGAAGCTCGTTTAACTCAATTTGATGTGACAATTATCGGAGAAGTCAACGAGGGTGTTTGGCCAAAGCTGCCGACAGCCGATTTATGGATGTCGCGGCCGATGAAAAAGGATTTCGGTTTCCCTCTGCCGGAACGGAATATAGGCGTGGCCGCCGCTGATTTTGCCCATTTGCTGAACGCGAAGAAAGTCTATTTGACCAGAGCCGAACGAGTTGACGGTACGCCTACAAATAAATCTCGTTGGTGGCTGAGATTTGAAACGATTTTAGCGGCAAATTTCGGCAATCAAAAAGAAGATAAGGCAAAATATGAATTTTTATACGACAATAAATATTCTTTATGGGCAAAATATTTAGAGCGGGCAACGGAGCAAAAGCGTATTTCCGCACCTGAGCCGCGTCCGCCGTTGCCGCTGCGTCCGCGCAAATTGTCGGCTGTAAATTTTGAGATGCTGATGCGCGACCCATATACAATCTTTGCCAAATATATTTTGAAGCTTTATCCGCTGGAAGAACTCGATGAAGATGTGGTCTATCGTGATTACGGTAATATTGTCCATGCCGTGATAGAAAAGTTTAACAATATTTACAACACCGGTGCCTATCCGCCGGATGCCGAACAGCAGTTGCTAAAATTGGGAGAGGCTGAATTTGCCGCCAATAATATAAGTTTGGATATAAAGGCTTTTTGGTGGCCTAAGTTTGTCAAGACCGCGGCTTGGCTGGTTGAAACCGAGAAAAACTACCGTAGCGAAGTGAAGAAAGTTTACAATGAAGTGACCGGTAGTCTGGATTTTGCTTCTGATGGCGGAAAGTTTACCATAACTGCCAAAGCCGACCGTATAGATGAAACCATAGACGGACACTTGAATGTGTTGGATTACAAAACCGGCAAGGCTCGTACGCTAAAAGAAATCATTACCGGAATGGCTCCGCAGCTGCCTATAGAGGGGCTCATTGCCGAAAAAGGCGGATATGCCGGGATTCCAGCTAAAAAAGTGTCAACCTTGCGTTATTGGCGGCTTGGTAAGGAAGAAATCGCCGCAAACAGCGAACAAAGCCAAAAAGGTTTAGAACGAACTATGAGTTATCTGCAAACCTTAATTGCCTATTTTGATAAGGAAACAACCCCTTATTATGCTAAGCCCAACCCGCACGATGCGCCGGATTATTCGGACTATGACCATCTTTCACGTTTCTTGGAGTGGTCGGTAAGAGATGAACAAGCCAAGGAGAATGATTCTGATGAAAACTAAGGAAGAGTTTGCCGCTATGCGTCAAGAGCGCGGCGATTTAGCCACCGGACAGCAGCGTTCAGCCGCCAACCCGCAAAAATCTGTCTGGGTTGAAGCGTCGGCCGGCACCGGAAAAACCAAAGTGCTTTCAGATCGCGTGCTGCGCTTGCTTTTAAGCGGTGTTAATCCTCAGCGTATTTTATGCCTTACATATACTAAAGCGGCGGCGGTGGAAATGAATATCCGTATTTCCGAACGCCTAAGCAAATGGTCTGTGTTGCCGGAAGATAAGCTGGAAGAAAGTCTGTTCAGCCTGCTTGGAGATGAGTTTAGTGATATAAAACTGCAAAAAAAATATAAGCAGAGAGCTCGTACCTTGTTTGCTGTTTTGCTTGATACTCCGGGTGGTATCAAAATTCAGACGATACATAGCTTTTGTCAGGAAGTTTTAAAACGGTTTCCGCTGGAGGCCGGTGTTTCTCCTTATTTTGATATTCTAGACGATGAAAGTTCAGCCGAAGCCTTGGCACAAATTCAAAAAGATTTGCTTGATGAAGCCGAGCACGGCACCGATAGTCCGCTGAAAGAAGCTTTGCAGTATCTGACCGAGAATTTAAGCGAATATTCTTTTCCGCAAGTTATGAAAAATATTACTCTTAACCGTTCAAAAATTACAGATTTGCTTAAAAATTATATTGGCAACGAAGAATATGAAAATGTTTTGGCGCAAAAATTGCAGATTAGCCCTAAAGACACGGAAGATACGGTTATTGCAGATTTTATGGCTGAAATAAACGTTGCAGAGCTACGTTTGAATATAGCCGCTTTGCTGCAAGGCGGCAGCACCGACCAGAGCCGTGCCGAGAAATTGGAAAATATTTTAAGAGGCGGAATGAAACCGGCTGATTATAATCAATATGTTGGGATTTTTGTAACGCAAAAAGGTACATTGCGCAAAGCGGCGGATAAAAAATCCTGCGCAGCCGATGCCGAATTGCCGGAACGTATGGCTAAGGAAGGCGAGCGTGTTTTGCAAACAGAGGATAAAATCCGCAAAGCCCGTTTGTTTCAAGCTACTAAGGCTGTGTTTACCATAGCCCGTGAATTGACGGGACGCTATAATGAATTTAAAAAGCAGCATGCCCGCTTGGATTATGAGGATTTGATTTTAATTACCCGTAATCTTTTGGCGGATGATGCAGCAGCTTCTTGGGTTTTGTTTAAGCTTGATGGCGGTATTGACCATGTTTTGATTGATGAGGCGCAGGACACTTCGCCAAACCAGTGGGAAATAGTCAAATCGCTGAGTGCGGAATTTTTTGCCGGTGTCGGCAGTTCCGATAAAAAGCGCACGGTTTTTGCTGTGGGCGACAGAAAACAATCTATTTATAGCTTTCAAGGCGCCGATCCAGATAAATTTGATGAAACTGCCGACTATTTTGCCCAAAGAGCCGCTTCCGAATTTGAAAAAGTAAATTTGGCGGTGTCTTTCCGCTCTTCAGCTGCAGTGCTGAACACGGTAAACCAGCTTTTTGCCGATTCGGAAGTATCCAAAGGCGTAACAGCTCCGGAAGAAACGGTTAATCATATTCCTTTCAGAGCCGGTGAATTCGGACACGTGGAGATTTGGCCGCTGCTGGTGGCGGAGAAAAAAGAAAAAACGGATGATTATAATTGGCAGCCGCCGGTAGAAATGAGTAAGGAAATATCAGTCAAAACCCGTTTGGCGCGTCAGATTGCTGCCAAAATTAAAGAATTGGTGGAAAAAGAAAATCTGCATTACCGCGATATTATGGTTTTGGTGCAGACCAGAAGCAGTTTTGTAGATGAGTTTATTCGGGCTTGCAAGAATGAAAATGTAAATATCAGCGGCGCCGATAAATTGCGTTTGAGCGAGCAGATTGCCGTGCAGGATTTAATTTCTTTGGGGCGTTTTTTGCTGTTGAATAATGACGATTTATCATTGGCCGAAGTGCTGAAATCGCCGATTTTCGGATTAACAGATGATGATTTAATAAAGCTCTGCACCGGCCGCGGCAATGCTCCGCTATGGTCAAAACTCGGAGATTTTCCTGAATATTCGCAAGTGTATAATGATTTAAAAACTCTGTCGAATATGCTGGATTTTGTGCGTCCTTATGAACTGTTTAATTATGTTTTAACTGCCATGAACGGCCGCTATAAGTTTACGGAACGTATGGGAATGGAAGTTGAAGATGCTTTAGATGAATTTGTTAATTTGACCATCGCCTATGAACAAGAGCATATTCCGGGGTTGCAGGGTTTTATAGATTGGATTGGCCGCAGCGAAGTTGAAGTAAAGCGCGAAACCGAACAAAAAGATACGGATGCAGTACGGCTGATGACTGTGCACGGGTCTAAGGGTTTGCAGGCGCCGGTGGTCTTTTTGCCTGATACGGTGCGGATAAAAAATGCCAAAAATGAACAAGCCTTGCTGTGGAGTGATGATGTTGCCTATTATCCGCTTAACAGCGCCTGCTATGACGAAAATTGCAAAAATATTAAAGATAGAAATAATGATAAGGCATTTGAAGAGTACCGCCGTTTGCTGTATGTTGCTTTAACCCGCGCCGAAGACAGGCTGTATATTTGCGGTTTTGCCGGAAAAGACGGAGCTGACAAGCGTTCGTGGTATGAGCTTTGCCGCAAAACATTGCAAAAAAACGGCATAGCGGATGGGGATATAATTACGATTGACGAGCCGGAAGTTATCGCTAAAAAAACAGATGATAAAGTTTTTACCTATAATGAAATACCGGCACCGGAACCATGGATAAATGAAAAGGCGCAGTCCGAAGATTTGCTTGTCAAACCGTATACTCCGTCGCATTTGGACGAGGATAAAAATGTGGATTCGGTTTCTCCGTTGAAAGACGGTGGAAATTACTATCGCCGCGGCACGATTATACATAAACTTTTGCAATTTTTACCGCAAAGTGCTGTTGATAAAACAGAAATCATAAATGAATATCTTGATAAAAACGCCGCTGATTTAAGCTGGACTCAAAAAGAACAGATAAAATATGAAGTTATGAGTTTGCTGCATAGTCCTGAGTTTTCAGAAATATTTGGCAGCTGTTCGCGGGCAGAAGTGCCGATTATCGGCGAAGTTAAAGGCAAAAACGGAGCAAAAGATAGGATTATTTCTGCTCAGTTGGACAGATTGGTTATTTTGCCACAAAAAATTATGATTGTTGATTTTAAGACTAACCGTCCGGCAGCCAAAGATTTGAGTACGACTCCGATTGCTTATATCAATCAGTTGCAGGCTTATGCCGAATTGGTGCAGAAAATATATCCGGATAAGCCGGTTGAAACTTATATTTTGTGGACGAATGAAACCAGATTGATGCGAGTAAGCTAAAAATTTTGTGGTCTTATTAGCCAACAGGCTTTAATCTTTGCAAAAATAAGACTATATAGAAATTATCGTTTTTTATAAATTAAGGAGAAAAGATATGACACAACCATTAAACGACAGCCAATTTTCTGAAAATGTATTAAACTCTAAAGGGCTTGTCCTGGTCGATTTTTGGGCAGAATGGTGCGGCCCGTGCCGCCAGTTGGGACCTATTTTGGAAGCTATTGATGAAGAAATGGGCGGCGATGTTACTATTTATAAGATGAATGTTGATGATTCTCCGGAAACAGCCAGCCAGTTTGGCATCCGCAGTATTCCGACAATGTTTTTGTTTAAAGACGGAAAACAGGTAGATACTAAAGTTGGTTTGAATACTCAATCCACCATTTCTTCTTGGATTGAATCACATAAATAATTTGTTATGATAAAGTGTGCACAAGCAATCGGCACGCTTTTTATTATGCTGAAAATTCGCTCAGATAATCGAAAAATCCTTTTGTTTTTTACTTTAAATAAAGGGATTTTTCATCTTTACATTTATATCTTTTTTCTATACTCTGATTTTTAGA